>Ga0068862_100005346_pt1 | contig 10756 bp, 10 predicted proteins | sample KBSSwiS52_FD_66598 | JGI IMG/M metagenome (GOLD analysis project Ga0068862, IMG submission 66598) | Switchgrass rhizosphere microbial communities from Kellogg Biological Station, Michigan, USA - KBS Switchgrass S5-2 | ecosystem: Host-associated > Plants > Roots > Rhizosphere > Soil ... | reverse complement strand
CTTAATGTGTATTACAACAGAATGCAATTATCCGTCCAGAAAGCACAACGATCTGATTTAAAGAAAGCAATGGTTAAAAATTGCGGTATGAAAAAGATATCGAATCAATACTATGTTAATCGGCCGATGGGTAGAAAATTCTACAGTTACCACGATTTTAAACGACTATTATAAAATTCGAATTGAGGAATAGTAATAAGCCGGACATGCCAGGAGGAATAGACTTTTTAGATGCAAACTTTACAGGCTTATATTACAATCGTTGTAATTGCGCGGTACTGATCCCGCTTACTTTCCAATGAGGAAAATGAGCTTCGAACGCTAACGTGTCCCGTGCTGGCGCATACTGTGACTAACTAGTGAATTGAAATTCAATTAAATTAAAACTAACTGCTTAAATTTAGGCAATCCTGGCCTTTTACAATCTGCCATCTCCTTCCCCGCTATCTCACCTTAAGAAAACTTGCTGCCATTATTTGAACAACGTATTTCCTGCAGTGGGGATAATGCTTATCCCCGGGGATTACTGTGCAGGCGGATTATTCAATATAAACGTTTAAACATAGCGTCATGAAAGGCATTTTAATTTTCGCGGTTTATTTTTTTACGTGCACGGCCCTGGCGGCACAAACATTTACGATGGGCAAAGACTGCCGTGAAAAAGATGGCCAGGCCCTTGGAATGCTGAAAGAAAAAAAATACCCCGAGGCACTTGAGGCCTACCAGCTAATGGCCAAATCCTGCAAAACAAAGGATGCTAAAGAAACTATCGCTGTGGGAAAAGCGGAAGCTTATAATGGAATGGGAAAATTTGAAGATGCCATTGCCGCCAGTGACGCCGCATTAAAAGTCACCAAAAACAAAAGCTTAAAAGGATTGTTCCAGAAAGCTGTGGCGCAGGCAAGGCTTAAACAGAATGACGCAGCAAATGCAACGTTTGCAAAAATGATCAGCCTTACCGAAAAGAACCAGGATACGAAGGCAAGAGCTTCGAATTACGCAATAATGTCGGCCTTTCACTGGCGGCAATTAAATCAAAAAGACAGCGCCTATTATTTCCTCGACAAGGCCGTCAATCTTGATCCTTCCAATGCTAATTTCATAATTCAACGCGGAGATATGCTTGCAGATGAAAACAAGTACGACCTGGCATTTGAGCAATACGATAAGGCAGTTGCGATGGGCAAAGCCGACCTTGAAATGTATACCATTCGCAGCAATGCCCGCCTGAAAATGGTTCAGCAAAAATATGGGACCAACAATGCACAGGAACTGCGAAGCAAGATGACCTCTGCCGAAAAGGACCAGGTTTGTACTGAGCTGAATAAAGCCATCTCGCTCGGCTTAAAAGATATGCAGCAGGATATGTTTGCCTCGCTGGTGTGTAAATAATCACAATTGAAATCTACATTATGAAAAAAATAATTCTTGTTGTCACGGCAGTTGCATTGTTGGCCAGCGGCTGTAAAACCGCAAACAAGCAACAAAAAGGCACGGCGATCGGTGCCGCCGGCGGTGCTGCAGTGGGTGCGATTGTCGGTAAAGGAAGCATTTGGGGTATCCTGATCGGTGCGGCCATCGGTGGTGCGGCCGGAAACCTGATTGGTAAAAAGATGGATGACCAGGCAAAAGAGCTAAAGCAGGCGGTTCCTACCGCAGAGGTTGAACGGGTGGGCGAAGGTATCAATCTCACCTTTGAATCAGGTCTTATGTTTAAAATTAACTCAAGCGAGATCAGTGAAAGCTATAAATCTGACCTTGGCAGTGCAGCAGAAGTATTTGTAAAATACCCCGAAACGAATATTACTATCGAAGGACATACGGATGATACCGGCAGCGACGATTATAACATGACGCTTTCCGAAAAAAGAGCAGTCGCCGTCAAGAATTTTCTGCAGTCGAAAGGAGTTGCTGAACAAAGAATGACGGTAAAATGGTACGGCGAAACCCAACCTAAATATCCCAACGACAACGAAGCAAACCGACAAAAAAACCGGCGCGTTGAACTGGGTGTTGTCGCCAACGATAAAATGAAAGAGGAGGCGAAGGAAGGCAAACTGAAATAAAAATTAAATCCGAATGTTTAAAGATCGAAATCTGAAAGAACCTAAGTGACTGCATATTCGCGGTATAGGCCAGTTCTTGCCCTCCTGCTAATATTTTCAAAACTTATCCGCACCATCCTGCTTCACTCTCCGGATTATTTTTTCTCCTACTTTTTTGCCTAACTCGAGTGCTACTTCATTATCTGTACGGAAATGGATGCCGGCCTGGAAACGGGATTCGGCAGCTTCCTTTGCTTTTTTGCTGAACAATTCTTTGTCCTCAGGAAAGAAATAAGAATATATCTCAGCCATTACACTTGAAATGGCGGCATGCCCCGAAGGATAACCGGGAAACGGCGGCGTAAAAATGATTGCAGGTTTGAATGTCGTATCATACTGATTGGGCCGGATTCCCCAATATGCATACTTCGCGTCCCAACAGGCCACAAAGCAATCATACGTTGCCACGTTTACAGCAGCATTGATTCGTGCCGCACGCGGCGGGTCCATTTGCAGATTATATTCAAATATTTTCTTTGGCAAATAATCCATAAACCAGGATTGATTTGCCCAGTAGAACGCATTGGATAAGGAACGAAAAGTTTGTTTGTAATTCTTTAGTTCAGCCATGTCTTTTGCAAAATCCGGAGGTGGCGCAGGGCGAAATTCATTACCATTCTCGAGCACGACGGTTTTGTTGTGGCCTGCCATCGGAAGCATGGCATACCTGCCGCTCCATAATCCTGGTTTATCGGGTATTTTCCCATCCCATATAATTGTTGAAATATAATCTTTCGTACGTTCGATTTCGAAGGTTGCGATCTTCTTACCTAATTCAAAACCTGCCTTTGTATCACTGGGCCAGGCAACGCCAGCAGCTATCCTTGAAGCCATTGCCTGGTCCGCTAATTTCTTTACTGAATCCGCAAGATGAGGATAGAAATGAGTAAATATGATTAGTGCTACACCCGCGGCAACGGATTGTTCACATGGATAGGAAGGACTCTCGGGTTTAATTGCGTAAACTTTTATCCGCTTGTCCTGAACATAGGGTCGTGGCCGTTTATAAGCGTACTTTGTTTCCCAGGCTGCGATCATAGCGTCGTACGTTGCAGTACCAAGCAACATGTTTGCCAGCGCACCATACCGGCCGGTATCCGTCGGCCATTGGTTATTCATCAATTGCTGCCAGCGATAACCCGGAGCACCCGCATTCCAATAAACAATCTGTTTTCTTGTAGCAGAGTCCATATTTTTCTGGACGGAAATGACCTTGTCAATTTCCTTTTCAAAAGACAAAGGTGCAGGTAAGCGGTACTCTTTACCGGATGTGATAAACCAGGGTTTCCAATTACCGGCGTCAGTTTCTGTTTGAGCGTTTACAAGCATATGTGCAAATACTGCTGCAACTGCGATAACAATCTTTTTCATTGACGAAGTATTTTACACAAGAGTATCTAATTAAGGAAAGCAACTTCACCGGGAGTCAACAAACAACAGGTAATGGTAAACAAACGGCGTTGCTAAATCAATTGTGTAACAGAACGCGCCGAAAGTCTCAGGATGCTGCATAAATGACCCGTTTGTATTCTTATTGACATTATGTAGTTGTTGATATACGATCCGTTCAAGTCTGTAGACTGAAAAATAAAAAGGGAAAGTTTTGCCGATATTTATCTTCAAATACCCGGAATGAAAATTTCAGCAGGTATGAAACGCTTTCAATTTTATTTGTGGCTGGGACTTGCCTACCTGTTACTATGGTATTTTTCCAATTTATCAAAATACCCCGATCATCCGGTTGCTTTACTTGCAAACAATGTCTGGCGGGCGGCATACATTGTTGTGGTCAATTTTATATTCTTTGAATACACCGTACCCTTTGTAATCCGCAAGAGGAGATTTCTTTTGTTCAACATTCTCCTTGGTTTTGCACTGTTATGGCTTCATTTGATCTTGTGGGCATTTGGCCTGTATGCCTGGAGGTTTTTGGGGACTCAATTTCACATCTATACTGAGTTTGTAACTTATGCCTCGATGGATGATGCGGTTACCGCCCAGATGGCTTTCAGCGCTGGTTCGATTTTCTTTTTTGGAATCATCCGGCATATATTCAACTATACCAAACTACGACAGGCTGCGCAACAATTGCGTATAGAAAAGCAGGAAGCAGAACTAAACTATTTGCGGTCACAAACCAACCCACATTTTTTATTCAATACGCTGAACAATATTTACTCGTTGTCAAGGGACAAATCTGACCTGGCCCCTGAGTCCATTTTACGGCTTTCGAAAATCCTTCGCTTTATGCTTTATGAAACGAGCGGAAGGTTTATAGCAATTGAACTGGAGTTGAAAATTATCAGCGACTACATAGCCCTTGAACAACTTCGCTATGACGATTCCTTACGAATCAACTTCAACCATAATGTTGAAGACATGAAACAAGCGTTACCCCCTTTGTTGTTGATACCATTGGTTGAAAATGCATTTAAACACGGAGTTTCCGAAACGAGAACTTACCCCTTTATCGATATCCACCTTTCCGTGAATAAGAGGCAATTGACATTCGTCGTGAAAAACTCAACCGAGCCATCAACGAGGGAAACGGTTAAGGAAAATATCGGGCTCTCTAACCTAAGGCGCCAGTTGGAACTGCTTTACAAAGATTATAACCTGTCTGTTCAGCAGGATCCTTCTGTTTTTATTGCTACTTTGAAGATTAATCTTGCAAGCCATGTCTAAGATTACATGCATTATCATAGAGGACGAGCCCCTCGCGGTAAAGGTTTTGTCGGATTATATTCGCCAGGTACCTTTTCTCGAATTAGCGGGCACTTTCAAAGATGCGATCCTCGCCACGGAATACCTGAGATCTAATTCAACCGATCTTTTGTTTTTGGACATTCATTTACCAAAATTAAAAGGCATGGCTTTTCTAAAAACGCTCTCGCACCCGCCCGCGGTAATCATTACTACAGCTTATCACCAATATGCTGTTGAAGGATTTGAACTGAACGTTACGGATTACCTGTTAAAGCCATTTGAATTTGAGCGGTTTTTGGTGGCCGTGAATAAAGTGAAAACAGCGCAGTCAGAAAAAGTACGATCAAACGAGAGCCAGGAATCAAAGGACCATTTGTTTTTAAATATTCAGAAAAAGAAAGTCAAAATCCTGTTCTCAGAAATTGTTTACATAGAGAGCCAGAGGGAATACATCAAAATTGTTACCACGAAAAAGGAGTACATTTCAAAAATGAGCACGCATGAAATTGAGGCTCTTTTACCCGGGCATTTATTCAAGCGGATCCATCGGTCATTCATTGTGTCTGTAAGCAGGATTGAATCATATACTGCAGAAATGGTCGAGGTTAATGGCGTATCCATTCCCATTGGCAGGGGTTACAGGGATGTTATCGAAAATCTCTGACCGTTAGGGCGCTCATTTCCGGACTTAAGGACGGCCACGGTTGAAGGACATATTTGAATCGCTCCCGATTGACCCGGTAGACCATACAGCTTCTGTACAGACCAATCGGTCACGGTCGCACTGATTAAAATCATTATCGCGCCTATTGCCCATCATAGAAAGTATGCTCATGCATAAATACTTTCATAAAGCTTCTTGTTAATACTTAAATAATTATTTATGAAAAAGATAATTCTCGCCTTTGATGGTATGCATTTCTCAAAAGGTGCCTTTGAATTTGCCCGTAAATTAAACGATGGGCAGCCGGTTTTGCTCGTCGGCGTTTTCTTACCACAAACAATCCTGGCCAACTCGTGGAATTATGCCGAAGCCGAACTAGGCTCGATACCGGTGATCGAAGACTACGAGTATAAAACCATCCATCAAAATATTGACCAATTTGAAAAACTTTGTGTAAAGAACGGGATCGAACACCGCGTTCATAAAGATTTTTACGATTTAGCACTGCTGGAACTAAAAAAAGAAAGCGAGTATGCCGACCTGCTTATATTAGGTAGTGAAACTTTTTATGAAAACACGGGCGTTTCAGCCCCGAATAGTTACTTGCGAACAGCGTTGCATGACATAAAATGCCCGGTAATCCTTGTGCCGGAAAAATTCGAATTTCCGGAAAATGTTATCCTGGCATACGACGGCACGGAGCAGTCTGTGTATGCGATCAAACAATTTGCTTACTTGTTTCCTGAAATGGCCGAAATGCCAACGTTGCTGGTATATGCCAGTAAAAACTCCGCCGAGGATTTTCCGGGAAAAGGGCAAATAGAAGAACTGGTAGCGCGACATTTCCCAAACCTCACCTTGCTAAAATTAGACATCAATCCGAAAAAGTACTTTGGCACATGGTTGTTGGACAATAAATCCGCCGTATTGGTGACGGGTTCTTACAGTCGTTCCACCTTTTCGCAGTTTTTGAAGAAAAGCTTCGTCTCAGACATCATTGCTGAACACAGGTTGCCAGTATTTGTTGCCCATAAATAAAATGATGCGCAGTTAGGCGATAGTTGATCAGGAGATTGCTTTAAGTTAAGGCTGGAATACGCGTAAATGACTACAATCAGATTGCCCGGTAATGACGATCATCTGTATTAAAATAGATGCTGGTTAGCTTTACAAAAATTTCAACCATGGAAAAAATTCTCCTGGCTATTGATGCGCAAAATCCTGACAAAAATTCACTAGAATTTGCCTGCTTCCTGGCCCGGTTAACAAAATCAACCCTGACCGGCATTTTTCTGGATAACTCTGCGTTGGAAGAGGCGACCATAGGCGACAACTCCGGGGAAACTGCCCAATCCGGTTTAACAGAAAGGAACATCAGATGGTTTAACGAAAAGTGCATTGGCGAAGAAACCAAACATGACCTGCACACGGATTCAGGAATACCTATAGACGAATTAATCATTGAGAGCAGGTATGCCGACCTGGTAATTGTGGATTCAGAAACATCCTTTAACAGGCCTTATGAAGGCAGTCCTACAAAGTTTGTGAAAGATTTTTTGAACCAAGCTGAATGCCCTGTTGTAGTGGCCCCTGAAAGTTTCGAAGGCATCGATGAAATAGTCCTCGCCTACAATGGATCTTCTTCGTCTGTCTTTGCCATTAAACAATTCTCTTATCTTTTTCCGCAATTGAGTGATAAGAAAGTTTCCGTAATCCAGGTGAGCGAGAGGGAGAAATGGAACGAGCAGGAGAAGAATAAGTTGGCGGAATGGTTAAAGGATCATTACCGTCGCTTCGATTTTATATCATTAAAGGGAGAAGCGGATACGGCTTTATTTGACTATCTGTGGAAAAGAAAGAATGTCTTTTTAGTAATGGGTGCTTATGGAAGGGGCAGTATTTCGCAATTTTTTAAGAAGAGCCGCGCAGAATTAATAATCAGAACCCTCACACAACCCATCTTTATTGCGCATCATTGATATTACAGTTTAGTCAGCTTTAGGTAAAATAGTTCGCATGAATTATGCTTGTCTTTCTCCCCTGAGCATAATCAACAAAACCTGTGATGACTGTCAGGGTTTCCAGAGTGACTCAGGATGTAGCTTAGATTTAAATCGATATTATGAATTCACACCTGAATCCTGATTTTCGGGATGCGACGGAAGCCATAAACTTCCGGCCGGCTGTAACCATTATTTTGCCATTTGAACCGAAGATGAGCTTAAAATCAATGTTGTTGCACTCCCTTAAAATGGCCTCTGACAAAATTGAAAGAGAATTAAAAGATAACTACCAGGGAGCCACTGCCAACCTAATTATTGAAAAACTGAAGTCGATCATAACAAACCTGAATTTCAATACGCATAAAAGAAGTATCGCCATTTACCTATCACCGATATTCGAAAAGGTCTTATACCTCGATATAGTTGTTGAAGAAAAAATTGTCATCGGTGATTCCTTTGAAATTCGTGACCTGGTTTTATGTAAAAAGGAAATTCGCCAGTACCTGGTTTTGGTCATGAGTGGAAAGAAAAGTAAAATGTTCATGGGAAAGGGAAGGGACCTGGTAAAGATCATTTCCAACGGGTCCGGTTCGGTACACGCTTTTGTGAATGATCCGCCGGAGCGTGTGGCCAACTTTTCAGACCCATCAGAACGAAAAGAGCGAATACTTAATAAGTTCCTGCATGGTATTGATGATACCTTGCGCATTATGCTTAATGCCTATCATCTTCCTCTTTTCGTATTAGGACCGGAAAAGGTAATTGGACATTTTAAAAATCTCACCAAATCGGGCAATACGGTCGTTGAGTACATCCATGGAAATTACGATGATTCAAGTATTGAGCAGCTGAAACAAGTACTGGCACCTCATATTGAACAGTGGGAAAAAGTGCGGGAAAAGGATCTTCTTAACCGGCTGGAAGATGCGGCAGGAAAGAAGCAACTTGCAATTGGTATGCGCGATGTATGGAAGGCAGCAACGGGTAAGAAAGGACGATTGCTCATAGTGGAAAAGGACTACATATTTGCGGCACAAAACGGAGGAACAAAAAATGTTATTTATATGGCCGCCACGCCCTACAATCAATTTTCAAACATTAAAGACGCCGTGGATGATGTCATTGAAAAAGTTCTTGAAACCGGGGGTGATGTGGAATTTGTTGAAAAGGATTTGCTGAGAGATTATCACCACATTGTATTGATAAAGTATTACTAATTCTAAAAAATATTTTTATGAACCCGATTGTTGGGGGTCGCCTGAACCCGAAATTTCCGGGTAATCGAGGCAAAGACGAATGACCGGCATTCTGTGAAAGACTATGAAAAGAAAATGTCAAAACTTCTTAAACATCGAAACCGTGAAAACTCTTTTTTATAGCACCAAAGATTTTGAGCAACCGTTTCTTGAAGCTGCCGGTGGGCGACATAAAGATGTTTCTTTTATAAGAGAAGCCCTTTCGATCCAAACCGTCAGCAAAGCAAAGGGGTTCGACGTGATTAGCATATTTGCAGGTGACGACGCTTCTTCAAATGTAATCGCTGAGTTATACCAAACCGGTGTTAGGTTTATTGCTATTCGTGCGGCAGGATACGACAACGTCGATATCAAAAAGGCAAGGGAACTGGGCATTGCAGTTGCCAATGCGCCGGCATATTCGCCCTACGCCATAGCAGAACATGCGGTCACATTAATGCTGGCATTGAACAGGAAAATCACAACTGCTGATAATCAGGTGCATCATCAAAATTTTACTGTCAGCAATTTAGTCGGATTTGATCTTAACCGAAAAATTGTGGGCATTATTGGCGTCGGTAAAATAGGCAGTGTATTGGTGAAAATCATGCACGGGTTTGGTTGTCGTTTATTAGGATATGATGTCCGCCAAAATAAAGAACTAAATGAAGAATACAAGTTGGAATATGTGGATTTAGGTGCATTATGTCGTGAGGCCGACATCATCAGTATTCATACCAGCCTGACCCCGCATACCAAATACATGCTGAACTCCAAACTGGTAAACCTGATGAAGCAGGGTGTTATGATCATTAATACCAGCCGTGGCGGATGTGTGAACACGGCAGATATAATTGCAGGCCTGGAAAATGGCCATATTGGATACTATGGAGCTGACGTTTATGAAAATGAGAGAGGTGTTTTCTTTTATGATTATTCCAACAAGGAAATCAGGGATCCCATGCTGAAAAAATTATTATCCCTGCCCAATGTATTGCTTACCCCTCACCAGGCTTTTGCCACACAAGAGGCATTATTCAACATAGCTGAGGCTACTTTCGACCACATTGATTGCTGGGAAAACGGCCAGGATTCCGAAAATGAATTAACGCGGGCTTCGTACGAGATTGCCCTGCAGCATCAACAATTATGCAACACTACAAAAAACTGATTGTATGATTGGGAAATTAACTGATGAACAAATTGAAGAAGTCCTGAATGAAAATGTACTGGGACGCATTGGTTGCAGTGATGGCAAAAAAATATATGTGGTGCCGATAAACTATGCATACGATGGCAAATCTGTCATAGCTCACTCCAGTTTGGGTATGAAAATTGAAATGATGCGCCAAAATCCCGAAGTCTGTTTTGAAGTGGATAGCATGAAATCCTTTACCAATTGGAAAAGTGTAATTGCCTGGGGTGAATACCAGGAAATAAAAAGTGAGCGGGACCGGTACCTGGCCCTGAAACTTTTCGTGGATAGATTGATGCATGTGAAAATCAGTTCGACCGCTGTTTTTTCCGAAACAGAAGCAGGAAGGATACATCCCGCATCCGTAACGATTAAACCTGTTGTCTACCGGATTATCCTTACGGAAAAATCCGGGAGGTTTGAGAATGATTGATAATTTTCCCGATATGCCTTCCATCATCACCATCACCTTCAGCCCCTGTATTGACAAAAGCACTTCGGTTCCTTCTCTTATTCCTGAAAAGAAGCTAAGATGTACATCCCCAAAACTGGAACCCGGCGGTGGCGGCATCAATGTGGCGAGAGCTATTAGAAAACTGGGAGGTGAAGCAACCGCGATCTTCCCTTCCGGCGGTTACACCGGGAAATTTTTCAATCATTTACTGGAAAAAGAAGGTGTACCTGCTGTGATCATTGAATCTGCCAATGAAACAAGGGAAAATATCATTGTCTTTGATGAATCCACCCAAGATCAATACCGGTTTGGAATGCCGGGTACTGAGTTAAAGGAGAGCGAATGGAAGCAATGCCTTAAAGCCATTGAAAAAATAAAAGAGATCGCGTTCGTG
>Ga0068862_100005338_pt1 | contig 10764 bp, 3 predicted proteins | sample KBSSwiS52_FD_66598 | JGI IMG/M metagenome (GOLD analysis project Ga0068862, IMG submission 66598) | Switchgrass rhizosphere microbial communities from Kellogg Biological Station, Michigan, USA - KBS Switchgrass S5-2 | ecosystem: Host-associated > Plants > Roots > Rhizosphere > Soil ... | reverse complement strand
TCCGCCGGCCGGTGACGGCTGCCAGCACGGCTCGGGTGGTGCGGTTCGCGGTGCCGATCCCGCCCGGCACGACCTACGCGCCCGGCGACATTTCTCGCGGCCTGTCGATCTCACCCGACGGCACGCGACTCGTCATCGAGGCGATCTACAACGGAAGACGGCGCCTCTTCCTCCGCCCGCTCGATTCCGAGCATTTCACGGAGCTCGAGGGATCGCTCGGTGCGAGCACTCACTTCTGGTCGCCGGACAGCCGCTTCATCGCGTTCTTCGCGGACGGGAAGCTCAAGAAAATCCCGGCGACCGGAGGCCCCGCCGAGGAGCTCTGCCCGGCCCTGTACGACTGGGTCGGGACGTGGGGCCGGGACGGGACGATCCTCTTCTCGCAGATCCCGCCGAGCGAGCCCGGAATCTTCCGCGTGTCGGACCGGGGCGGAGTGCCGGTCCGCGTCCTGGGCGCCGATCCCTCCGACCCGGTCGCGCTCTTGTGGCCCCAGTTCCTCCCGGACGGCCGGCGTTTTCTCTTTCAAGCACTCGCACCGAACATGACGTCGAGAGAGCTGCGGGTCGGGTCGCTCGACTCGCGAGAGGTCCGCGCGATCACCCAGCTCGTCTCCCGTTTCGAATATGCGGAGCCGGGCTACCTGATCTACGTCCGCGACACGACTCTGTTCGCGCAGCCGTTCGACGCAAGGAAGGCCGCTTTTTCCGGGGAGCCGATTCCTCTCGCCGAAAACGTCCACCACTTCTTCGGACCGGGCCACGCCACCTTCTCGGTTTCCCAGGCGGGCGTGATTGCTTACCAGGCCGCGGAGACACCGGTGCGCCTCGCCTGGATCGATCGACGAGGAAAAGAGCTCGGCGTCCTGGGCCAGCCCGCGGTCGTCGACTTCGTCCGGATCTCCCCGTCCGGAAATCGCATCGCCGTCGATATCGACGACAGCCGGTACGGAACGTCCGATCTCTGGGTCTTCGAGGCGGCGAGCGGGGCTTCCACCCGATTGACCTCGGGTCAGATCGATGAAAACGCTCCGGTGTGGACGCCCGACGAGTCACGCCTTTTGTTCCGGACCGACGACCACGGACCACCGGACATCGCCCAGATCGTCGTCGGGTCGCCCGGAAGCGAGCGGGCGTTCCTGGTTCAGCCGGGCGTCCAGCAACCCGAGGACATATCGTCCGACGGCCGCAGTCTCGTCTTCCTCCAGGACGCGGCGACGACCGCCGACATCTGGTTGACGACTCTCGACGGAAAGCTCCAGCCGAAGCCGTGGCTCCGTTCTCCGTTCAACGAACGCAGCCCGCGTTTCTCGCCGGACGGGCGGTGGATCGCCTATCAGTCCGACGAGTCCGGGAATCCCGAGGTGTACGTGGCGCTCACCGAAGGCGCCGCGGAAAAGCGCCGCATCTCCCCGTCCGGTGGAAGGGCGCCCCGGTGGCGCCGCGACGGCAAGGAGCTCTACTACGCGGCGCCGGACGACTCGATCGTATCCGTTCCGATCACGCTCGGCCCGAACCTGCAGGTGGGAACGGGCACTCCTCTCTTCCGCGTGGAAACCGGGATCCGAAACTTCGACGTCTCGCCGGACGGCAGCCGGTTCCTCGTGAGCACGCCGGTCGAGAAGTTCCCCGAATCCCCAATCCGGGTGATGCTCAACTGGGAAGCCGCGGTGCGAAAGCCCGCCGGATGAGTCCGACCCAAAAATGGCAGGTCGGTTGATCGCAGCCTGCGCCCGCAAGGCGCGGGTGGAGACGCTCGTGACCTGGGATCTCGAAGGCTTCGAGCGATTTCTGGAGGATGAGCCCCGGGTCCGGACCCCGGAGGGGCGATGACACTCTCGGCCGGCGCTCGCCTCGGCCCTTACGAGATCCTCGGATCGCTCGGCGCGGGCGGCATGGGCGAGGTGTACCGGGCGATCGATACGCGGCTCGGCCGAACCGTTGCGATCAAGGTGCTCTCCTCGAATCTGGGGTCCTCTCCGGAGCTCCGGCAACGCTTCGAGCGGGAGGCCAGGACGATCTCGCAACTCTCCCACCCGCACATCTGCGCGCTCTACGACATCGGCCGGGAAGGCGACACGGACTTCCTGGTCATGGAGTATCTCGAAGGGGAGACGCTCGCGGACAAGCTCTCGCGGGGACCGCTTCCGATCGACCAGGTTCTCCGCCAGGGAATCGAGATCGCCGACGCGCTCGACAAGGCGCACCGCCAGGGGATCGTCCACCGCGACCTGAAACCCGGCAACGTCATGCTGACGAAGTCGGGAGTGAAGCTTCTCGACTTCGGCCTGGCGAAAGTCGTGGCTCTCGAGCGGTCGCTCGACGCGACCGGAAGGGAGCAGACGCCCGCCGCGCAACATCCCCTGGCGAGACGCAACTTCTCCGCTCTTCCGACTGCCCTGACGCAGGAGGGCGCCATTCTCGGGACGTTCCAGTACATGGCGCCCGAGCAGCTCGAGGGCAGGGAAACCGACGCGCGCACCGACGTATTCGCGCTCGGCTGTGTCCTCTACGAGATGGCGACCGGTCATAAGGCCTTCGCCGCCACCAGCCAGGCTTCGCTCATCGGCGCGATCCTGCACAAGGACCCGGAGCCCATCGTGCACTTCGACCCGATGAGTCCCCGGAGCCTCGACCGCGTCGTCGGGCGCTGCCTCGCGAAGGATCCCGAAGGTCGCTGGCAGAACGCCCGCGACGTGGCGCTCGAGCTCGGAGATGTCGCGCGCCCCGATGAGGCCGCCGCACCGACGCGGCGCCCGCGAACCGCACTTCTCGGCTGGGCGGTTGCCGGTGCGTTGCTGCTCGCTTTCGGCTGGTTCGTCCTGACCTCCCGTCCGAACCGAACCTTTGCAGCCCCGTCGAAGATGCGGTTCACGATCCCGCCGCCGGCCGGGACTTCCCTCCAGGGGATGCTGGCTCTGTCGCCTCTGGGCGAGACGCTCGCTTTCGTCGCGACCGGCGCGGACGGCCGGGACCGCCTCTGGATCCGGCCCCTCGACTCGCTGGAGTCGCGCGCGCTCGACGGGACCGAGGGCGCCCAGTTTCCCTTCTGGTCGCCGGACGGCCGCTCGATCGGTTTCTTCGCGGATGGAAAGCTGAAGCGAATCGACGCCGCCGGCGGTACACCGCGCGCCCTGTGCGACACGGTGGCCCCGCGCGGCGGCGCGTGGGGTGCGGACGGGAAGATCGTGTTCTCGACGAACGTGGGTGGATCGATCGACGTGGTCTCCGACACGGGCGGGCTACCCCGGCCCCTGGCGCAACTCACCTCCCGCCACGGCGAGATCTATCGCTGGCCGAGCTTCCTGCCGGACGGCCGACACTTTCTCTATTACGAGGGGTACGGCGGCGCCACCGGGGCCTACGTCGCGTCGGTCGACTCGAGTGAGACCCATCCGGTCGCCCCGGATGCCGACGCCGCCGCGGTCTACGCGCCGCCGGGCTACCTCCTCTACCGCTCGGGTGACCGGTTGATGAGCCGGCCGTTCGACCTCGGGGCGATGCGGGCGACCGGCGACGTGACGCCGATCGTGGAGGACGTCTGGTGGGACGGGATCTCCACGCTCGCGACGGCCTTCGCGGTCTCTTCCACTGGCGTAATGGCTTATCAGACGGGAGGGCTTTCCCAGACCGAGCTCGTCCTCTACGACCGTTCCGGCAAGGAGATCGCCATCGTCGGCCCGCCCGCGGCCCACTTCGAGCCGCTTTTTTCTCCGGACGGACACTCCATCCTGGTCTCCCGAGGGGTCAAGCAGCGCACCATGCTCACCGAGACCTGGGTCGCCGATCTCACTCGCGGAAACATGACGCGGCTGCCGTCGGAGTCGGGATTGAACAGCGCGACGGCCCTGTGGAGTCCGGACGGATCCCGAATCGCATTCGCTTCGTTTCCCCGGGGCGAGGTCTTCGTGCGGGACATGCGAAGTACCGGAAAGCCCCGGCCTCTCTTCAAGCTGCCGGCATTCTCCCCTCTCGATGACTGGTCGCGCGACGGCCGTTACATGATCTACGAGGCGATCGACTGGAAGAACTTCGGCTTCGACCTCGGGCTGCGTGACTTTCAGACGGGAACGAACCGGCCGCTGCTCGCGACGAGCGCGAACGAGTCGGGCGCGGTCTTTTCCCCCGACGGCCGGTGGATCGCCTATCTCTCGGACGAGTCCGGAGCGGACGAGATCTACGTTCAGAGCTTTCCGGCCGGAAACGAGCGACAACAGATATCGGTCGGCGGGGGAAACCAGCCGAGGTGGAGAGGAGACGGGAAAGAAATCTTCTACATCTCTCCCGACCGAAAGGTGATGGCAGTCGATATCAGCTCCGGCGAGCGTCTCGACGTCGGGAAGCCGCATGCCCTCTTTCCGACGCGAATTCTTCCGCTCGTCGAGGCGCGAAATCACTACGACGTGACGTCGGATGGGCAGCGCTTCGTGATCAACTCCCGGCGAACCCAGGACGCCGCCCTGCCCATCACGGTGGTCAGCGGCTGGTTTCCGGAAGGGAAAAGCAGGTAACCGACCTTGCAGTACGAATGACGCTCGCCACCGGCGCTCGTCTCGGTCCCTACGAGATCCTCGGATCACTCGGCGCGGGCGGCATGGGCGAGGTGTATCGCGCGAAAGACACGCGGCTCGAGCGGACCGTCGCGGTCAAGGTCCTGCCGGACCACCTCTCCTCGCCCGAAGCGCTCCTGCGGTTCGAGCGTGAGGCAAAGACGATCTCGCAGCTGTCGCACCCGCACATCTGCGCCCTCTACGACGTCGGGCACCAGGACGGCGTCGAGTACCTTGTCATGGAGTTCCTGGAGGGCGAGACCCTCGCGGATCGACTCGGACGCGGTTCTCTCCCGATCGACCAGGCCGTGAAGTACGGGATCCAGATGGCAGAGGCGCTCGACCGGGCGCACCGCGCCGGCGTCGTTCATCGGGACTTGAAGCCCGCGAACGTCATGCTGACGAAGACCGGCGTCAAGCTGCTCGACTTCGGACTCGCGAAGCTCTCGGAGCCGCCGGGAGGGGTCGTGTCGGGGCTCTCGATGCAGATGACGACGCCGCACGGCTCGAACCTGACGGCCGCCGGCACGATTCTCGGGACCTTCCAGTACATGGCGCCCGAGCAGCTCGAGGGCAAGGAGGTCGACGCGCGGTCGGACATCTTCGCGTTCGGCTCGGTCCTCTACGAGATGGTCACGGGACGAAAGGCGTTCGCCGGAGCGAGCCAGGCCTCGTTGATCGCATCGATTCTCGAGAGACAGCCGGAGTCGATCACTTCGATTCAGCCGCTCGCGCCCGGGACACTCGACCACGTCGTGCGCAAATGCATGGCGAAGGATCCGGACGAGCGGTGGCAGTCCGCCGCGGACATAGCGAGCGAGCTGCGCTGGGCATCGGAGACGAGCGCCGCGGCGACGTTGCCGCCGCGAGCCGTCGTCGCGGAGACCCGCCGCCGACCCGGGCTCCGCATTCTCGGCGGTCTCGCGCTCTTGATCCTCGGACTCGCCGCGGGGTTTGCGTTGTCGCGCGTCCGCGGCGCCGCCCCGACGGCGGGGCGTTCGGTGTTCTCGATCGTGCCGCCCGAAAAAGCGGAGCTCGGCAACTGGACCGCGATATCGCCCGACGGGAGATCGGTCGCGTTCCCCGCCTCGATCGACGGCACGACCACGATCTGGGTCCGCTCTCTCGACTCGTCGTCGGCGCACTCCGTGGCGGGTACCGAGGGTGCCACCTTTCCGTTCTGGTCTCCGGACGGGCGGACGCTCGGCTTCTTCACCGGCGACAAGCTGAAGCGCATCGACCTGGCGGGCGGGCCCGCGACGGTCCTCTGCGACGCTCCGGCGGCCCGTGGCGGCTCGTGGAGCCGGGAGGGGACGATCCTCTTTTCCGGTCAGTCGTCCGCCGGGATATCTCAGATCCCGGCGGCCGGCGGATCGCCGAAACCCGCGACGACGGTCGACCAGGCGGCCGACGAGATCACGCACCGCTGGCCCGAGTTCCTGCCGGACGGCCGGCACTTCATCTACTACGCGTACGCCTCGACGCGCGGCCGGATCGGTATCTACCTGGGAGAACTGGGTTCCAGCCGGAAGGATCGGATTCTCGCGGGCGGGCGCCGCGCCACCGCGACACCCGGACGTCTCTTCTTCGCGCGAGAGGGGACTTTGTTCGCCCAGAAGTTCGACGAGACTCGACTCCAGGTGACGGGGGATCCGACCCCGATCGCGGAACGCGTCTGGTTCAGCAATGAGTACTTCGGCCACTCTTCCATTTCGGCGTCACGGGACGGGACCGTCGCGTTTCGCGAAGGAAACCCGGAAAAACAGCTCACCTGGTTCGACCGGTCCGGGCGACCGCTCGGCACCGTCGGACCGGCCCGGCTCTGGGACGAGCCGGCGCTCTCGCCCGACGAGACCCGCGTCTCCGTAGACGGAACGAGTCCCGAGACGAACCACGGCACGCTCCGGGCGATCGACCTCGCGCGCGGGACGATCTCCCCGCTCACCTCCGACGAGACGGATGCGAACGACTCGGCCTGGTCGCCGGACGGGAAGAGCTTCGCGTACCGGGCGAACCGGGGCGGAGAAGGTGAAGTGCGAGTCCGGGACCTCGTGAGCGGCCGCGACGTCGTCGTCATGCGCTCGGCCGGTCTGCCGGGCCCCGTGAACTGGTCTCCGGACGGAACCTTCCTGGTCTGCGCAGTGCAGGGAACGACCGGCGTGCGACTGTGGACCGTGCCGGCCACCGGCGAAGGGAAGCCGCGCCTGCTTCTCGACGAGACGGTGCTTCGACAGATCCAGTTTTCTCCGGACGGCCGGTTCTTCGCGTATGCCTCCGGCGAATCGGGGCAGAACGAGGTTTACCTTCGGCGGTTTCCGCCGACCTCCGAGCGGTGGCAGGTCTCCCAGGGGGGCGGAGTCGAGCCGTATTGGCTGCGCGACGGGAAGGAGTTTTTCTACGTCACGCCCGACCGGAAGATGACCTCCGTGTCGATTCGAACCACCCCTTCCGTGGAGATCGGAAAGCCGCAAACGCTCTTCGCCGCTCCCACGGTTTTCGGGAAGTTCAACCGATTGACGTACGTGGTGACGCGCGACGGGCGCTTTCTGTTTTCGGTCCCTGTCGACCAGTCGCGGCCCACGATCACGCTGATCCAGAACGCCGTGCCCCGGGATTGACATCGTGATCGGGCAGACCGTTTCGCACTACCGGATCCTGGAGAAGCTGGGCGGCGGCGGCATGGGCGTCGTCTACAAGGCGGAGGACATCAAGCTGGGGCGCCGCGTCGCCCTGAAGTTCCTGCCGGAAGACGTGTCCGACGACCCCCAGGCCCTGGAACGCCTCCGCCGCGAGGCCCGGGCGGCGTCGGCGCTCGAGCACCCCAACATCTGCACGATCCACGACATCGACGAGCACGAGGGCGTGAGCTTCATCGTCATGGAGCTCGTCGAGGGCGAGACGCTGAAGGATCGCCTCTCGGCGAAACCGATGTCGCTCGATCAGACGCTGGAGCTCGGCGTCCAGATCGCCGACGCGCTCGACGCCGCGCACGGGCACGGCATCGTGCACCGCGACATCAAGCCCGCGAACATCTTCGTCACCAAGCGTGGGCAGGCGAAGCTCATGGACTTCGGGCTCGCCAAGCGCGCCGGCCCCCCCGAAGCGGCCGGCTTCGAGAGCGGCGTGTCGGGGCTGGCGACCGCGATCGGCGAGCAGAACCTGACGAGCCCGGGTTCCGCCATCGGCACCGTGGCGTACATGTCCCCGGAGCAGGCGCGCGGGGAGGAGCTCGACGCTCGAACCGACCTCTTCTCGTTCGGCGCCGTTCTCTACGAGATGGCGGCCGGCCGGCAGCCCTTCATCGGCAACACGACCGCGATCATCTTCGACGGGATCCTGAACCGCGCGCCGGTCTCGCCGGTTCGGTTGAACCCGGAGCTTCCGCCGGAGCTCGAAGGAATTGTCAACAAGGCCCTGGAGAAGGACCGGGACCTGCGCTACCAGACCGCCGCGGAGATCCGGGCCGACCTGAAACGCCTCAAGCGCGACTCCGAGTCGGGAAGAAGCGTCGCGGCCACCGGGGCGGTGAAAGCGGCTCCACCTGCCGTCCGACGGACTTGGCTTCCGATCGCGGCGGCGATCGCTCTCGTGGCGGTCGGTGCGGCCGCATGGCTCCTGACGCGCCGGCCGCACGCGGCCGCGCCGCCGACCGGGCCCGGCGCCCCGCTGTCGATCGCGGTCCTTCCTTTCCAGAGCCTGGGCTCAGACCGGAGCGCAGACTTCCTGCGGCTCGCGCTGCCCGACGAGATCGTGACGACGCTTTCCCGCGTCCCGTCGCTCGCCATCCGCCCGTTCGCTTCCAGCCGCAAGTACGACAAGCCGGACGCGGATCCACAGAAGGCGGGCGAAGAGCTGGGCGTCACCCGGGTTCTCACGGGCCACTACATCCGCGAGGGCGATCGGCTGCAGGTCACGCTCGAGGTCATGGAGACCGATGGAAACAAGATCGTGTGGCGCGACACGTTCAGCGGCTCGGCCGCGGACTTGATCCCGCTCCAGCAGCAGATCGCGGCCCGCCTGAACGGAAGCCTCATGCCGCTTCTGGGGGCGAGCCCAGGCGCGGCCGCCGCCGCAACGGAGCCGAAGAACGCCGAGGCCTACGACCTCTACATGCGTGCCGCCGCAATCTCGCGGGATCCCGCCCCGAACAAGACGGCGCTCCCCATGCTCGAGCGCTCCGTGCAGATCGATCCAAACTACGCCCCGGCCTGGCTGACGCTCGGGGAGCGCTACTACTACGACGGAACATACTCGGACGGCGGCACACCCGCGCTCGAGAAGGCTCGCAACGCCGCCGAGAAGGCGATCGCCCTCGATCCCGTCCTGATCACGCCGCGGCGCCGCCTGATCGTCTACAGCACCGAGGGGGGAGACCTCGAGGCCGGCTGGGACCAGGCGGCCGAGCTCCTCCGGCGGCGTCCGGACGCCGCGGAGTCGCACTTTGCCGCGAGCTACGTGCTCCGCTACGCGGGCCTTCTCGAGGAGGCCTCCCGCGAGTGCGATGCCGCCCGGGGAATCGATCCCAAGAACTACCAGTGGCGATCCTGCGCCTTCGTCTTTCAAAAGCTCGGGAAGTTCGACCGCGCCCGCGACTTCATGGCCCTGGACGGAAACACCGCCTGGCGCGCGTTTCAGACCGTCGATCTCCTGCTCCAGGAGGGGAAGCGCGCCGAGGCGCTGGCTCTCGTCCGCACGATCCCGGAGTATCCCCGGTCCCTGCTGGCGTGCCTCGAGGGGCGGCCGGCCGAAGAAATCGCGTCGCTCTCCCGCGCGGATGCCGCCGCGATCTCGGTGCTCCGGGACTCCGAGCCCCGATACTCGGAGGCCCTGGAGTTCGCGTACTGCGGTCAGCGCGACGTCGCGCTTCCACTCCTCCGCAAGGCGGTCGAGCAGAACTACTGCGCCTGGCCGTCGCTCGAGAGCGACTCGCTGGTCGGGCCGATTCGCGGAACGCCGGAGTTCGCGGAGATCCTCAGGATCGGGAAGGCGTGCCAGGAGAAGTTTCTCGCGCACCGCGACGCGATGAAAGCCCGGTGAACCCGGTTCCATGATCGGCCAGACCGTCTCGCACTACCGGATCCTGGAGAAGCTGGGCGGCGGGGGTATGGGCGTCGTCTACAAGGCGGAAGACCTCAAGCTCGGCCGGCGCGTCGCGCTGAAATTCTTGCCCGACGACGTGGGAGACGACCCGCAGGCGCTGGAGCGTTTGCGCCGCGAGGCGCGCGCCGCCTCCGCCCTCGAGCACCCGAACATCTGCACGATCCACGACATCGACGAGCACGAGGGCGTCAGCTTTATCGTCATGGAGCTCGTCGAGGGCGAGACGCTGAAGGACCGCCTCGTCATGCGGCCACTCTCCCTCGACCAGATGCTGGAGCTCGGTATCCAGATCGCCGACGCACTCGACTCGGCGCACTCGCACGGGATCGTGCACCGCGACATCAAGCCCGCGAACATTCTCGTCACGAAGCGCGGCCAGGCGAAGCTGATGGACTTCGGCCTTGCGAAGCGGTCGGGGCCTCCGGAGGCGACCGGTCTCGAAAGCGGTGTCTCCGGGCTCGCGACCGCGATTGGCGAGCAGCACCTGACGAGTCCGGGCAGCGCGATCGGCACCGTGGCTTACATGTCTCCGGAGCAGGCACGCGGCGAGGAGCTCGACGCTCGAACCGACCTCTTCTCGTTCGGCGCCGTTCTCTACGAGATGGCGACCGGCCGGCAGCCGTTCATCGGCAATACATCGGCAATCATCTTCGACGGAATCCTGAATCGAGAACCCCTGTCGCCGGTCCGGTTGAACCCGAACCTGCCGCCCGAGTTCGAGCGCATCGTTCAGACAGCGCTGGAGAAGGACAAGGACCTGCGCTACCAGACCGCCGCGGAGCTCCGGGCGGAGCTGAAGCGCCTCAAGCGGGATTCGGAGTCGGGACGTTCGGCCGCCGGGACCGGCGCCGTACCCGCATCTCCGTCTCCGGCAAAGCGTTCCTGGATACCGCTCGCGGCTGCCGTCGCACTCGTCGCTGTCGGAGCCGTGTTCTGGCTCGCCACGCGGCGGCCTCCGGTCCACGCGTCAGCCGGGTCGGCGGCCCAGATGTCCCTGGCGGTTCTCCCCTTCCAGAGTCTCGGCGCCGACAAGAGCGCCGACTTCCTCCGGCTCGCCCTGCCCGACGAGATCGTGACGACGCTCTCCCGCGTTCCGTCTCTCGCGATCCGTCCGTTC
>Ga0068862_100005333_pt1 | contig 10771 bp, 27 predicted proteins | sample KBSSwiS52_FD_66598 | JGI IMG/M metagenome (GOLD analysis project Ga0068862, IMG submission 66598) | Switchgrass rhizosphere microbial communities from Kellogg Biological Station, Michigan, USA - KBS Switchgrass S5-2 | ecosystem: Host-associated > Plants > Roots > Rhizosphere > Soil ... | reverse complement strand
GGAGCAGGCCCAGATCATGCGTGACGTGGACGGCGAGTCCGAAGAGGAGCCCGTGGTCGAGACCTCGGCCTACGCCAAGGCCGTGCTCTTCGCCCTGAACCGACTCCAGAAGCACGTGTACGCGGGCACCGTGCGCCGGAACGTGAAGGCCAAGCGTCGGGCCCTGAACCGCCGTCAGAAGGCTTCGCGGAAGGCTAATCGGTGAGCCCCAAGAAGAAGGTCCGCAGGTGGCCGCAGGCCGACCCGGACAAGGAGACGACTCCGATCTATGATCAGGTCAAGAAGGCCGTGAAGGGGAAGAAGAATGGCTAAGGTTGTGGCCCGATGCGCGGTGTGCCAGGTAGTCAAGACCCTGGTCCGTGGTAGCGGGATGTGCGCCAAGTGCTGGAAGCTCCGCATGGGAAAGCGCGGCCGGTAATGGTAGGCTTGGCCTGGGCGTTCCTCATCGGGAGGTTCGTCCTGGCCGGGGCCTTCCCCCGGATCCGAAAGTTCATTCGAAGACTGAAGAGGAGCAAGAAATGAACCAGAACAACGATTCGTACGCCCGGCACGTGGCCTTGGAGAAGGCGATCCAGTGGAAGGGGGATGCGGATCTGGGCCCGCTCGCCGTCCTGGAGACGGCCGAGAAGTTCCGGGCCTTCCTCGCAGGCGAAGACATCAAGCCTGAGCCCTTCAAGGCCAGGCCGGAGTACGAGTACTTCGAGTACAACTCTCCGGTCACGAAGATCTACTACCGGTCTCGATTGGGTTCGGAAGCCTTCAGCCCAGGGAGCCTGGAACGTCTCGGCTACAGCAGTGAGGGTCTCAAGTGGGGTCCGTCCACCACGCCCGGGAACCCGAAGACGTACGGTGAGATCGTGTCCCGATCCCGAGAGTACAAGAAGATCCCCGCGTACGAAGTGCCCCAGGAGTACCGGTGATGGACCCGGACCGGGAGTCCTCGGGGAATGTGGAGGGGGCTCCCACCCTGGTGTACGAACTGTGGTCGTGGCACCCCGAACATGGTTGGCTGTTCGTCAGGTATGCTACACTGACGTTGCGAAAGGTACTTAACTACCAGTCGTTCGGGTACCATGTCGAGAGGAGTCGGTCTGATGATCGTAGAGATCTTGTGCCACTTTTTCCCCGGCTGGACCCCACCGGCCAGGATGAGAGAGACCGGATGGACTAGGTGTCTGTGCCCGAACCCGGACCATCCTGAGGCGCGGCCGTCAGCCGCGATCTCCTTGGAGCTGGACTCGGTCAAGTGCCAAGCCTGTGACTTCAAGGGCGACGCAATCAAGATCGTGATGCGAGAAAGGAAGGTGGGGTACCGTGAAGCTGTCCGCTACGCTGAAGGCCTCGCTTCAGCAAGCGGTGACCAAGTACCACGCCGCGCTACCCGGAAGCGTGGCCGCCCGGTATTTGGAGGAGGACAGAGGCCTGCCCCTGGACAAGATCGAGAACTTCCGCCTTGGGTTCGTGAGTGAGCCCCAGGTCGGACACGAGATGTTCCGGGGCCGACTCGCGATCCCGTACATCCGGAAGTCGGTGGAAGGCAACTGGTCCGTGGTAGGGATCAAGTACCGGGTCATCCCGGGGATCCGGTGCTTCAGGGACGATGAGAAGTACTTGAACCCGGCCGGGACCAAGCACCACTTGTACAACACGATCGATGCGGTCAAGAATGACGATGAGATCTCGATCGCCGAGGGCGAACTTGACGCCCTGACCGCGAGCGTGTACGGTATCCCTTGTGTCGGGTCTCCGGGTGTGACCGCGTGGAAGGACCATTTCACCGAGATCTTTCGGGGCTACGAAACCGTGTATGCTCTCTGCGATGGGGACACTCCGGGCATGGAGTTCGGGAACTTCCTCGCGGAGAAGCTTCAGAACGTCCGGGTCATTCCGATGGACCTGGGCGAAGATGTGAACTCGACCGTACACAAGTACGGCGTTGACAAGATCCTGGAGAGGATGGGAAAGTGAAGAAGTTCAAGGCGACCACCCAGCTCGGAACCACGGAGTTCGAGGTGGAAGACGGGAAAGTCTTCCTGATCACGGATGACGGTACACGTTTTGACACAACCTGGCTCGCCCTGGCTGGGTCCACGTTCACGGATCCGGAAGAGGCGCTGATCGACCTGTACACGGACAACGGCAATGAGCCGGGCGTGAGCATCGTGGAGGTTACCGAATGAACACGAACTTCAAGCTCGGCGCAGGTGCGATCGCCATGTTGGCAGCCACGTCCGCGATCGCAGGCTGTACCGATGCCGCGACCACGGCCAACGAGAACCTGTCCAAGGCTGCGGATAACTTCGAGGTCCCGCGCCGGATCGTGGGCATCAACGGGATCACGGACAAGATCTTGTTCACGGTGGAAGGGTTCTGTTCGATCACCCCGACCGACAACAAGCTGGACGTGATCTGCAAGACGGATGCCAATGGTACGGTGGAGCGCACCAGCCTGGGCCTGAGCGACAATGTCACGTGGGTGGTTACCCAGCTCCGGGGCGTCAAGGTCAGCACGATGCAGCCGCGTGTCATCCTCCGTCCGTCCACCCTTGTGCCTGACTTCGAACTCAGCACCAGCAACTGAAAGGCAGAACCATGAGCGACACCAGCAACAGCAGCGGAGGCATCGGCGTGGCCGGTCTCCTGGGCGTGGTCTTCGTGACCCTCAAGCTGACCCACACGATCGACTGGTCCTGGTGGTGGGTCACCGCCCCATTCTGGGGCCCGGCCGCTCTCGTGCTGGCCCTGTTCATCATCGGTGGCATCCTGGTTGGCATCGGCAAGGGCATCGACTCGATCGAGGACAAGAAGGCCGAGAAGCGCCGCGCTGAGGCCCGAGCGAAGCGGCTCCGGAACCTCTGATGGAAGCCTGGACCTTCGATGTCGCGGTGACCACCCATGAGTTGATGAAACTCGGGGAGAACTGTGCACAGTGGGTCCGGGTTCAGGTGCTGGCAGAGGGGTACTTAGATGCCTCTCTGCTGGCACTTCAGATGGCCAACTGTGTCGGGTACACGACCGGGATCATGTACGTGGAGTAACGCGCGGGAGTTGTCCGTGTCTTACGTGTACGATGTGCAAGAGCAAGGAGGAACCATGACGATCCCCACTTCGAGTGCCGAAGATCTGGCCGAGAAGGCCTTCGTCCGGGGAACCTACAACGTAGACGATGTGATCTACGGAGATCCGTTCGTGTACTGGGATGGGTGCACTACCGAGCTCCTTCGATCGGGGGTGGACGGACCCCATGCCGGTTTAGCGGACCGGTTGTGCAACATCAACGGAAGGCTTCACGGATGAACACTCCCAAGTTGCTGGCCTGGGATATCGAGATGCGCCCGCTAGAGGCGTACCGATGGGGCCTCTACGATCAGAGCCCGGTCGGCCTGAACCAGATCATCCGACCCGGTGGCATGATCAGCTTTGCTGCCCGATGGGTCGACGAACCGAAGTCCAGCATCGAATTCTACCGCGTCGGCGGTAACACCGATGCTGAGATGGTCGAGTCCCGGGGAAAGATGCTCGGCAGCCTGCACAGCCTCATGGACCAGGCTGATGGCCTGGTTTCCTGGAATGGGCAGGGGTTCGACACCAAGCACGCGAACCGCGAGTTCATCGAAATGGGCTGGGCTCCGTACAGTCCGGCCCAGGAAATCGACCTCATGCGCGCGGTCAAGAAGGTGGCAAAGTTCCCTTCGAACAAGCTGGACTACGTGGCCCAGGCCTTGCTCGGCAAGGGAAAGGTCTCGCACGAAGGGTTCAACTTGTGGGTCAAGTGCATGGCGAACGACCCGAAGGCCTGGGCCCGGATGGAGAAGTACAACAAGCAGGACGTGCACCTGTTGATCGAGTTGTACAACTACCTTCTGCCGTGGATCGACACGATTCCGAACCGGAACCTGTTCGATGGGTTCGACGGCTGTCCTCGTTGTGGGTCCGATAACGTCCAGCGTCGAGGGCACCGGATCACGAAGATGGCCAAGTACGCCAGGTACCAGTGCCAGGACTGCGGCGGCTGGTCCTCGGTTGGCAAGGCGGATGAAAGGGTGGACATTCGATGAACGAGGAAGAGTGTAACTGGTGCTTTGACCCGGAAGGATGTTCGTGCACCCCGTGCGGGGACTGTGGTGCTCTTCCCGCAGACTGCTGGTGTTGGTGCGATGACTGGTACGAGGAGGAAGACGATGACTGAACCGGTTCACTGGCTGAAGCACAAGTACACCATCGGCAAGACGTGGGGCCAGAAGTCGAGTTCCAACGACAGTACCCGGCGCCGCCTCAAGCGCAAGGTCTCGGATGCCATGAAGGTCGAGATCAAACGACGTCAGCCGAACATGGTTCGGGTCGTGTCCCCGACCGGGAAGGCTCGGATGGTGCGAGGATGAGCGGCTACGGCAGGAACTACGTCAAGGGCGACGATCCGATGTACCGCGCTGTATGGGTCAATTCCTGGGTAGACCGCGACACCGGATGCGTGCACGAGGTTACCCGCTACGCAGGGCCGTACGCCACCAAGGGCGCCGCAAAGGCGCAGCGAGGGTCTCGGGGCTGGGTCGAGGTCTGTCACCCCGTCTGGGAGAAGCTGGAAGAATGATGACACGGGAGGTCCAGTTGTTCACCAAGTTTGCCCCCGAGATCCGCGAGGCTGCGGAACGGGTCTCCCATGACTGGCCCTCGGTAACCACGAATGAGGATCTTGCCCGAGACGTGGCGCTGTTCCTCTTCGATCAGGAACGGTTCGCGGTCCTTGAGACGATGCCCGAGTACCGGCGCAAAAAGTACATCACCGATGTTGCCCGGTCCTTGGTCGCCGATGAGATCGCAGAGTTCGAGTACCGAACCGGTAACTCGCTGTACTCGGTGGGTGAGGTGTCATACCTCTTGAAGTCGGGGGCTCTGATCAACAGCCGGACCCGGATCTCAGCTCAACTCCCGGACCTGGACGAAGGATGCCGATACCTGTCCCGTGTGCTGCCGATCTACGCGCGGTTGATCTACGCGGCCTACGTGTACGGTAACACGGGCCCGGTGGACCGAGAAGTGATCGGTGCCGCTGTCCGGGCCCTGACCGAGTGCATGAACAACCTGAACCAGGGAAGGAAAGTACGTGTCTGAAGAGTTCATCTCGAACGAGGCTCTCGAAGCTGAGTTCAAGGAGATCTTGAATCCGAAGCTCCCTTCGGGTCGCCTGATCATCACGGGCATGGACCTCGATTCTGGCATGGCCGAAACGGACGTGTACAAGGTAACGGATCTTGCCACGCCCACCGAGCACAAGACGGTTCTCCTGGTCGAACAGGCCGAGAACGGAGACCAGTTCAAGTTCACGTTCGAGTTCCTCGGAGAGGGGAAGAAGTAATGACGAGTGACCCGTTCGCCACCGGCGGTGAGATCCAGAATACGCCCGAGGGTCCGTTCGTGACTTTCAGTCTGAAGCCGACCGGTTCGTACGACGCGAGCATGGTTCAGGTCCGGGGCACGATCCCCGAGCTGGGCGGCCTGCTCAAGGTCGACACGGCCCAGGAACAGAACCCGCTCTGGACTCTGATCCTCCGGTGGAACGACCTGGCCCGCGCAGTCCAGGCCGATGAGTCCAAGAAGCAGGCTTCGGCGGGAAAAGCGTAAGCCCTGCGGGCCGACCTCAGGGCGCAACCGAACCCCCGGATTGGTTCCCGCAGCCTGCTCCGGTGTGCCGACACGGGACCAAGGTGTTCCGGTCGAAGATGAGCGACAACGGCAACGTCTGGTACGCCTGGGCTTGCCCCGGGCCCTACAACGGAGATTCGTGCACCAAGGCTGAAGGTGCGTACGAATTCCACAACCAGCCAAGCAAGGGCGTGGAAGCGCCCGAGTGGACAATCGGCTAAGAGAAAGAGGTACTAACACATGGGTGCATGGGACAACGCGCCGGAACCCGGTGGCCCGGAAGTCAACTTCGTGTCACTGACGAACACGGGTGACGAATTCGTGGGTCGTGTTGAGTCCGTGGAACTGATCACGATCCCCAAGGGCACGCTTCCGAACCAGCCTGCGGATCTGGTCGACATTCCCCGGGTGATGTACACGGGCGTCGACGGCCAGGAGTACGAGTTCAAGTACACGACGGCGGTGTTCCGTAACGGGATCCTTCGTCTGCGCCCGGAGCCGGGCACATGGGTTTACCACAAGCGCTTGGCCAAGAACCCGAAGGGCTACATCGACGGGATCATCCGCGAGGCTCGCCCCGAGGAGACCACGCCTGGGGCCCGGACCACGTACTCGGTTCCGGCTGAGACGCCGTCCACCAGTTCGGGTCTCTCGGCTCCGGCTGGTCCGGTCGGGGATGACGCTCCCCCGTTCTGATCACCGGAACCGGGAAAGCAGCAGTGAGATACCTGCCCCTGCGGGGAAGCACGCTTAACCGGCTGATGTGATCAAATTGGGAACCTAGTCGCGCGTACGGATAGGGAACGCGACCGGCCCGCAGGTGAGGGTTTAGGCGGGCACCTCAAACTTGAGAGGAGGAAACATGCTTACTGTTCTGGCTTTGATCGGATTCTTTACCATCGAAGGACTTGGAATCTTTGGCCTCGGTTGGCTGGCTGACTACGTGGAGCAGAACTTCGGACCGAACAGGAAGGCTAAGGCCGCTGCTGCGTCGATCTGTGTCGTGGGCGGGGCAGCCCTCACAGGGCTCCTGATACTGATCGCTGCGAATGTGCCGGTGATCCCATGAGCATGACAGTCGCTGAGCTTGCGGAAGAGCTTCGCGGGTATCTCGACATGGGAATGGGCGCAGAGCTTGTCTACGTGTCCGTCAGGGGCCAATACGCGGAACCTAACCGCACGGAACCTGGAGACGGGATCAAAAACGTGTACATCCTGGACGAGGGCACGGTATGAGGTTCGATGTCTGGTACCAGCGCAGAGGAGACAACGCCTGGTACTGCCTCTGGTCTTCGGTGGATTGGAGCACGGCATGCCGACGAGTGATCAATGCCCGGGCCATGGGCCGGAAAGCCAAGATCCTTCCCGAAGGGAGTGCGAGGCCCTGTGAAACTGATTGAGGAGCGAGTAGCCGGGGAGCCCGTCAAGATCTACGTACTCGAAAGGCCTGAGGACCTTGAGGCATTCCGGGACTTCATCCGGAACAACCTTCGCGGCCTCGGGTTCGACACGGAGACCACAGGTCTGGACATCTACTCCCTGGACTACAAGCTCCGGCTCGCACAGTTCGGGAACCGGGACACCGCGTACGTGATCCCGGTCGAGGAGTTCGGGGCTTTCGAGGTCATCCGCGCGCTGAAGGCGCTTCAGGTTCTGATCATCCAGAACGCAGCTTTCGACCTTCAGGTAGTCGAGCGCTGTCTTGGCGTGCCGATGGAAGAGCTTTGGCCCAAGGTTAAGGACACCAAGATCTACGCGCACCTGGTCGACTCCAGGGGCCGTGAAGAAGGTGGCACGGGCACCTCCCTGGAAGACATCACGCGCACGTACATCGATGCCGAGATCGCGGATCGAGTCAAGGGTTCGATGGTCGAGATCGCCAAGTCGCTCAAGACAACCAAGGCCAAGGTCTGGAAGGCCGTGCCTCTGGATCATCACGGGTACAACACGTACGCGGGCATGGACCCGATCCTTACGGTGCGCGCCGCTGAAGCTCTGATCCCCCGGATCCCGGTCGTGTCCCGTGGCTTGATCCCGTTCGAGCATGAGCTTGCCGAGATCCTCTCGTATTACGAGCGTGGTGGCTTCCTCTTGGACGAGGAATACACCCTCGGTCTCCGCGACGAACTCCTAGAGCGGCAAGGCCGCGCCGAAGAGATGGCGTTCGCCATGGGTGTCGAGAACGTGAACTCGACTGAACAGGTTGCGGATGCATTTGAGATCCTTGGCGTACGTATCAAGGGCCGAACCCCGAGTGGCAAGCGCAAGGTGGACAAGGTCTTCCTAACCGAGATGCTAACTTTCCAGGATGAACGGGGCAGATTGGCCCAGCTCATCACCGAGGCCAAGAAGGCACGCAAATGGCGCACAACCTGGGTTGAGTCGTTCCTGGACGGAATGGATGCCAATGGCCGGTGCCACGCGTCCATCAACCCTCTGAGGGCCAGGACGGCCCGTATGTCTATCACCGGGATCCCTGCCCAGACCCTGCCATCCAAGGGCCCGGACAAGTGGCTTATCCGCCGGTGCTTTATCGCGGATCCCGGGCACCTGATCACCTCGGTTGACTACCAGGCTCAGGAGCTTCGGATCTTGGCCGCTCTCAGCGGCGATGAGACCATGATCCAGGCGTTCATCAATGGGGATGATCTTCACCTGATGACTGCACAGGCGGCCTGGGGTGCTCACATCGTCAAGGAGTCCGTGGAACGCGACTACGCCAAAGTCGTGAACTTCGGCCGAGTCTACGGTGGCGGAGCAAAGACCGTGGCTGAGCAGACAGGCCTGAGTTTCCCGGAGGCTAAGAAGGTCGTAGAGGCGTTCGACCGCAGGTACCCGGGCGTCAAGAAGCTGAGCGATCGGTTGATGCGCGAGGCCCAAGAGAACGGGTACATCGTCACGCCTTCAGGCCGTGTGATGTACGTGGACCGTGACCGTGGGTACGCGGCCATGAACTACAAGGTCCAGGGGACTGGACGTGACGTCACGGCTCGTGGTATCGTGAAGTTGCACAAGGCGGGGTACACCCCGTACATGCGCCTCCCGATCCACGACGAGACCCTGAGCAGCCTCCCGGCTGGACAGGCCGAGTGGGGAGGTGCTAGGATCGCAGAGCTGATGTCAGAACAGATGGGCCCCGTGTTCATCGGAGCGGATGCCGAAGTGGGCGGCCGGTCCTGGGGTTCCCTTTACGGAGCGGAAGAATGATGACAGTGGTGAAGGGGTCTTACGACCCGAACGAGATCACGTTCGAAGACGAGGATGGCGCCCAGTTCCGGATTAGTGACTTGGGTGAGGGCCACTTCGTCCTGCGGACTGGGCCTGGTGAAGGGGTGTTCTCCCCAACTCACTACGTGGATCTTGACTCTGAAGACATGGACGTGCTCCGTGAATTCCTGAGCCAGGACCGCTGGTGAGTGGGGCGTACGGGGGCGGGAAGCGACTCCAGAATCGGACCTGGACCGACAAGGACGGGATCCGGCTCTTCGTTCAGCAAGGGCTCAAGCCGGGTGAGCATGTGCTTCTCACACGCGCCGTCGGGGACGGGGGGGATGTGGACCGGATGATGGTCCTGTCCAAGGAGCAGACAGCCGAGCTGATCAAGTTTCTTCAGGTCCGATGAGCATGCACAAAGAGTACGTCGATGGCGGGAACCGGGTCAAGTTCACCCGGTCCGCCGTTGACGGCCATATCACGGTTCGGACCTGGGATGTTGACTCCCAGCGCTGGACCGGGTACACTGTGATGGGGCCCGCCGAAGTGCGAGACTTCGCCTGGTGGGCAGTCTACGGAGAGGAACGAGAATGAGCTACTTCAGTCCGGGTGACCGGGTCATCTACACCGGCAGTACGTGGCCCGCCGGGATTACGGGGACGGTGCTCCAGCGCCGGGGCGAAGACGCGTACCGGGTCAATCTGGACGAGTCGTACAACACGTTCGAAGAGCTGACCATGCTCACAAAAAACATCTCCAAGATCCTGAAGCCGCACCTGCGGGCGGACACCGTTCGAGCCCGAGTCCTGGACGAGGCCAAGCGGATCACGGCCACGGACCGTAACTCCTCATACGGGGAGCCGGAAGACAACTTCCAGCGCATCGCCGATTTCTGGAACGTGTTCCTCCGGGGCAAGCTCAAGGACGGGGCCAAGATCACGCCCGGGGACACGGCTGCCCTGATCATCATGGTCAAACTGGCCCGGGAGATGAACGCCCCGAAAGAAGACAACAAGGTCGACATCGCCGGGTACGCAGCGTGCTGGGCGGAGGTCGACAACTGATGCCGTTCAGCTCGAACCGGATCTACGGGATCAAGGTGCGGTACTCGAACGGGAACTGGGAGACGTACTGGTACGGGATGGACCGCGACAAGCGGGACCGAGAGCACAACAAGTACGCCAAGAAGAAGAACGTGCTCGCAGTCATGAATATCGAGATGAAGGCTTGATCGAGGGGCCCCTTCGGGGGCTCCCTCTTTTTGTATCTAGTACAAGCCACGAGACCTCTCCCACCATGGACTAAGCTACACTGATCAAGTCAAGCTGTCAAGTGTGGTCTGAGACACAGACTTGGGGGTTGACACGAGGGTGCCCGCAGGCTAATCTTCTTATATCAGCAAGAGAGACCGAGACCCGGAGGCCCCGATGCTCACCACCTGGAACGTCCTCTACCAGATCGGTACCAACCCGGCCCGCGTGACCAAGTGCCAGACCGATGAAGAGATTCCGGCCACGGACGACAACTTTCGCCGGATGCTGGCCATCCGGAACGGCGTCACGAACGCCAAGATCCGCCTGATCAAGATCTCCAAGGCATCCTGAGTTCACCCGGATGGGGGTACCAACCCCGGGCCCCCATCCGGTAGTCTTCTCTTATCAGCAAGAACGAAAGAGGAGTTCAAATGCCGAAGTCCAAGAAGTGCATCCGACAGTTCGATGAGCACCAGGGCTACAAGAACACCGGCAAGAAGCAGGAAGAGAACCTCCAGCACAAGACCGTGGTCTGGGAGATCTGGAAGTGCCAGTGCGGCGCTCGTACCCAGCTGATGCGCGGGAAGACCAAGTAAGCCCCCTGGGCCCGGGTGTTGCGTCCCCGGGCCCAGGATGCTACGCTAGTCTCACACGGAGAGGGG
>Ga0068862_100005331_pt1 | contig 10774 bp, 11 predicted proteins | sample KBSSwiS52_FD_66598 | JGI IMG/M metagenome (GOLD analysis project Ga0068862, IMG submission 66598) | Switchgrass rhizosphere microbial communities from Kellogg Biological Station, Michigan, USA - KBS Switchgrass S5-2 | ecosystem: Host-associated > Plants > Roots > Rhizosphere > Soil ... | reverse complement strand
ACCCTCGGCCTGGCGCTGTGGATGTTTGACCGTGACCGTCAGCCGCTGGTCGACTGGCTCAACGCCAAGTTCGCGAAAAAGCCCGAACTCGCCGGCGCCAACATCGCCGCGCTCAACGCCGGCCACGCCTATGGCGAGACGGCGGAAATCGGCGGCCAGATCCGCCAGCAGCACCTCGCGCCGGTCCCTTCGGACGCCGGCCTCTACCGCACCGTCACCGGTGCCGAAGCCGTGTCCTATGGCCTCGTCGCCGGCGCCCAGCTCGCCGAACTGCCGATGTTCTTCGGCGGCTACCCGATCACGCCCGCCTCGGCGATCCTCCATAACCTCGCCAAGCTCAAGGAATTCGGCGTCACCACCTTCCAGGCGGAAGACGAGATCGCCGCGATCTGCTCGGCGATCGGCGCGTCCTATGCCGGCTCGCTTGGCGTCACCTCGTCGTCCGGCCCCGGCATTGCCTTGAAGGGCGAGGCGATGGGCCTCGGCATCATGACCGAACTGCCGCTGGTCATCGTCAACTCGCAGCGCGGCGGCCCGTCCACCGGCCTGCCGACCAAGACCGAGCAGTCCGACCTCTACCAGGCGGTCTATGGCCGCAACGGCGACGCGCCGATGCCGGTCCTCGCCGCGCGCAGCCCGGCCGATTGCTTCGAAGTCGCGATCGAGGCCTGCCGCCTCGCCGTCCAGTACATGACCCCGGTCATGCTGCTGACCGACGGCTACATCGCCAATGCCTCGGAACCGTGGAAGGTGCCGGACCCCAAGGCCTACACCCCGTTCCCGGTCCAATTCCTCGAAGCCGCGAATGGCGCGGACGGTGAAGTCCTCCCCTACAAGCGCGACGCGAACGGCGTCCGCCCGTGGATCAAGCCGGGCACGCCGGGTCTGATGCACCGCATCGGCGGCATCGAGAAGGCGGTGGACACCGGCAACCTCGATTATTCCCCCGCCACCCACCAGGCGCAGACCGATGCCCGCAAGGACAAGGTCGATGGCATCGCCGCCGGCATCCCGGCGCAGGCGGTGGACCAGGGCCAGGAAGGCGGCAAGCTCGCCGTCGTCGGCTGGGGCAGCACTTACGGCCCGATCCGCCAGGCCGTCCGCCGCGCCCGCGCCAAGGGGCAGGATGTCAGCCACATCCACATCCGCCACATCTGGCCGCTCCCGGCCAACCTCGGCGCCCTGCTCAAGTCCTACGACCGCGTGCTGGTGCCGGAAATGAACACCGGCCAGCTCAAGACCGTGCTGCGCGACCAGTACCTGGTCGATGCCCAGCCGCTCAACAAGGTCTCCGGCCAGCCGTTCACCATCGCCGAGATCGAGGCGGTGATCGACACCTATTTCGACGGCGTCCCCGGCAATGCCGGCGGCAGCGAACTCGATGCCGACGCGACCCAGCTTCCCTCCATCAAGGCGGTGAACCCATGAACGACATGACTCCTCTGGCGCAGCTCACCATCAAGGACTGGGAGTCCGACCAGGAAGTCCGCTGGTGCCCCGGCTGCGGTGACTATGCGATCCTCAAGGCCGTCCAGCGCACCATGGTCGATATCGGCGCCGACCCGGCACGGACCGTGTTCGTCTCCGGCATCGGCTGCTCCAGCCGCTTCCCGTACTACATGGCGAGCTACGGCTTCCACACCATCCACGGCCGCGCCCCGGCCTTCGCCACCGGCATCAAGCTGGCCAACCCGGACCTCGACGTCTGGCTGGTCACCGGCGATGGTGACGGCATGTCGATCGGCGGCAACCACACGATGCACGTCATCCGCCGCAACCTGAACACACAGATCCTGCTGTTCAACAACGAGATCTACGGGCTGACCAAGGGCCAGTACTCGCCGACCAGCCGGGTCGGCACCACCAGCCCGACCACGCCGCTCGGCTCGGTCGATCGCCCGGCCAAGCCCTGCGCCTTCGCGCTCGGCGCCGGCGCACGCTTCGTGGCGCGCGGGTTCGACGTCTCGAAGGAACTCTCCGGCGTGCTCAAGGCCGCCCATGCCCACCAGGGCGCGGCGTTCGTCGAGATCTTCCAGAACTGCATCGTCTACAACAAGGACGTGTTCGAGGACTTCGCCGCCCCCAAGGGCGCCGAAGCCCGGCAGCTCTGGCTGAAGCACGGCGAACCAATGCTGTTCAACAAGGGCACCCAGGGCATCGCGCTCGACGCCCAGGCGCTCAAGCTCAAGGTCGTCGATGTCGTCGGCGGGGATTGGCAGTCCGCCGGCGTCATCGTCCACGACGTCACCAACCGCTCGGTCGCCCACATGCTGGTCGAACTCCCCTTCGGCCCGTTCCCGATGGCCTTGGGCGTCATCTACGACGACCCCGCCCCCAGCTACGAATCCGCCGTCCTGACCCAGGACGCCACCGCCCGCGCCGGCAAATCCGCCGATCTCGCCAAGCTGCTGGCCAAGGGCCAGACCTGGACGGTCGAGGACTGATTTTCACGCAAAGACGCAAAGATGGCGGCGCTGGACGATCTCGAAGGGATTGCCCGCGCCGTCGTTGATTGCGGCTACCAGCTTCACTGCGAACTTGGCCCCGGCCTGCTTGAGTCGGCTTATGAAGCATTGATGGCAGCCGCCTTGCGGCAGTCAGGATTTCGCGTTGCTCGCCAGGTTTCGATCCCCATGAACTTTCGCGGCATCCGCGTCGAAGACGCCTTTCGTGTGGACTTGCTGATCGACGAGAGGTTGATCGTTGAGTTGAAGTCGATGGAGCGGCTGGCTCCAGTTCACGGGAAGCAGTTGCTGACCTATCTCCGCCTGATGGATTTGCCGCTGGGTCTGCTGATCAATTTCGGCCAACCTACCTTCAAGGAAGGCATACGTCGGGTGGCAAACAATTACCGCGGCTAGATGGTGCCCGTATCTGGCGCGATACTCTAACGATGCCGCCGTGGTTCCGTCGCCCGCGCGCGCCCTCGGTGCGGCAACCTTGGGTACCGTTCATGCGCTGCCCTCTTTGCGTCTTTGCGTGAAACGATTTTCTCCCTTCCTCCCTTCACTCCCTGCCCCCAAAACCATCCCCCCAAACCACCAAAACCCCCTATCACCCCCCAATGACCCGCCCCATCCTCCTCTGGCTCCGCCGCGACCTGCGCCTCGCCGAACAACCCGCGCTCGCCGCCGCCATCGCCACCGGCGCGCCGGTCATCCCGGTCTATGTGCTGGACGACGAAACCCCCGGCGATCGCCGCATGGGCGGCGCCAGCCGCTGGTGGCTGCACCATTCGCTCGCCAGCCTCGACGCGGCGCTGCGCCACTGCGGCTCGCGCCTGATCCTCAGGCGCGGCGCCAGCGACCGGGCACTCGCCGATCTCGCCGACGAAACCGGCGCCCGCGAAGTCTTCGCGCTGCACCACTACGACCCCTGGCGCGGCAATGCCGGCCGCGGCATCGCCCGCCGGCTGGTGCTGCGGCTGTTCGACGGCAACTACCTGGCGCCCCCCGGCTCCGTGCTCAACGGCTCCGGCAAGCCGTACCGCATCTTCACCCCGTTCTGGCACGCCCTGAGCGCGCGGATGCCACCCGCCCCGCCCCAACCCGCCCCGGATCACATTCCCCCCCCCGAGACCTGGCCGCACAGCGACGCGCTCGCCGAATGGGATCTGCTGCCGACCCACCCCGACTGGGCAAAAGGCTTCGCCGCCGAATGGACGCCCGGCGAGGACGGCGCCCGCCAGCGGCTGGACGACTTCCTCGCCCGCATCGGCGGCTACGACATCGCCCGCAATCTCCCGTCGAGCGAAGGCACCTCCCGCCTCTCCCCCCATCTCCACTTCGGCGAGATCGGCCCGGCCACCGTCTGGTGGGCGACCTCACACCTGCCCGGCGCCGCCACCTTCCTCTCCGAACTCGGCTGGCGTGACTATGCCCAGAGCCTGATCGTCCAGTTCCCGGACTACGGCGAGAAAAACGGCCGCGCCCACTACGACGCGCTGCCCTGGCGCACCGGCCCCGAAGCCGAAGCCGACCTCCACGCCTGGCAACAGGGGAAAACCGGCTACCCGATCGTCGATGCCGGCATGCGCGAATTGTGGACCACCGGCTGGATGCACAACCGCGTCCGCATGCTGGTGGCGAGCTTCCTCACCAAACACCTGCTGATCGATTGGCGGCAAGGCGAACGCTGGTTCTGGGACACCCTGGTCGATGCCGACTACGCCCAGAACGCCACCAACTGGCAATGGTCCGCCGGCACCGGCGTCGATGCCAACCAGTTCACCCGTATCATGGCCCCCCTCAGCCAGAGCGCCAAATTCGAAGCCGCCGCCTACATCCGCCGCTGGGTGCCAGAACTCGCCCACCTCCCCGATGCGGACATCCACGATCCCGCCCAGCGCCCGCCCGGCTATCCGCCCCAGATCATCGGCCACCCCGAAGCCCGCGCCCGCGCGCTCGCGGCCTACGCTGCGATCAAGGGCTAAGGCGGCGCGGACCCATTCAGACGACTGTTTACGCCACTACCGGCTCTGCTCACTCTGCGTCTCTCCGTGAAACCATTCCCGCGCTGCCGCCTGCAAAAAGAAAAGGGTTTCACGCAGAGGGCGCAAAGAAGAAAGGGAGCCCGCAGAGATGGAGTGCCCGCCGCTCGCTCATTCCTCATCCGCGACTGCCACGCCGAAGGCGTCGTTGCGATGCCAAGGCGCATGGGTATAGTCGATCGACCGCTTGCGCCCAGTTGCCGACGTCAGTGGTTTACTGCTCGGTAGGCGATCTGCACGCCGCCCACCACCTCGTTGCGGTCGAATATGCGAGCTTGCTTGTCATACGTGACGAGCAATTCGTTAGGTCCGATCCACTTCATATCTGCCCATGGGCCGCCCCATGTCCCGCGCATGCCGCCGTTGTAGCCATCTGCGACGAACGCGTTGCCGGTGCCCTGCCAGAACCACGGATCAACAGATACTTGGGTCGTAAAGTCTGTCGTCGCGCCACATTCACGCATGAACATCGTGGCTTGATGCTCGCCAGTCGGAGAGCGAAGTGTCTTGACAGTTTCGTTGCTGCATAATGGCGCGGAACATGCACCGAGGCACAGAAGGAGTAGCGCTACTGGTCCAAGCGTTCGCATGACTGATGCTTACGGGATCGGCATTCAGCGTCAACGTCCGCTTCCCACCAATCTCGGCCGATTCCGTCACTGCTCGATCTGTCCACGCCGCCTAACCCTCGCGCCATTCCCCCGGCGCCAAGCCATCGAGCGTCCACTCCCCCACCCGCCAGCGCACCAGCCGCAGCGTCGGGTGCCCCACCGCCGCCGTCATCCGCCGCACCTGCCGGTTGCGCCCCTCGCGGATAGTCAGCGAAATCCAGCAATCGGCCACCGTCTTGCGAAACCGCACCGGCGGATCGCGCGGCCACAGGGCAGGGGCCTCGATCCGCTCGACCTCCGCCGGCAAGGTCATCCCGTCCTTCAGCCGCACCCCGCGCCGCAACGCCTCCAGCGCCGCCCCGTCCGGCTCGCCCTCGACCTGCACGAGGTAAGTCTTGGCCGCCTTGAACCGCGGGTCGGCAATCCGCGCCTGCAGCCGCCCGTCATCGGTCAGCAGCAGCAGCCCCTCGCTGTCGAGATCGAGCCGTCCCGCCGGATAGACCCCCGCCCGGTCGATGTACTGCGCCAGCGTCGGCCGCTGGGGCGCCCCCGGCTCGGCGGAAAACTGGCAGAGCACGCCAAAGGGCTTGTTGAACAGGAGCAGCGCCACCGCTCAATCCCCGCCGAAAGCCAGCGCACCCCGGTTGACCAGCACGGTGACCAACGCCACCGCCGCGTCATCCCCCTCGACCGCCAGCCCACCGCACAGCCGCTCGGCCAGTTCGACAGAACAGCCATAAGCCTCGCCATCGACAAACAGCATCGCCCGCCCGCCATCGCGAATGAATGCGAGCCGGCTCGCCGGATTGCGCTCCAGCCGCTCGCCCGCCCGCAAGCACCGGCGCACCTCCGCCTCGCCCGTCGCCGCCTCGGGCCGCCAGTCGATCTCGGGATATTTCGGCTGGCTGACATGCTCCCCCAGCCACCGCGCGAATGCCGCCCTGTCGGCCAGCGCCTCGGTCGCCATCGCATGAAGCCGGTCCAGCGCGGCCGGCGCGATCTCGCAAGGGTGGGTCTGCGGCCGCAGGTCCGGGTCGGCATAGCGGTCGTCCTCGCCCAGCCCCTCGGCCACCCGCTCGGCCCAGCCCCGCACCAGCTCTTCCCGCGAAGGCGCGCGAAATCCCACCGAATAGGTCATGCAGTCATCGCCCAGCGCCACGCCCTGATGCCCGAACCCCGGCGGCAGGTAGAGCATGTCCCCCGGCTCCAGCACCCATTCGTCCTCGGCGACAAACCCGTCGATCAGATGCAGCGCCTGCCCCGGCACCATCGCCGTAGCCGCATCGCACTTCGCCCCCACGCGCCAGCGCCGCCGCCCCAGCCCCTGCACCAGGAACACGTCATACTGGTCGTAGTGCGCGCCGACCCCGCCCTGGTCCACCGCATAGGACACCATGACATCGTCGATCCGCCATTCCGGCACGAAGCGGAACGCCTCGAGCAGCGCCGCCACCGCCGGCACCTGCTGGTCGACCGCCTGCACCAGCAGCGTCCAGACCTCCCCGTCCAGCCCGGCAAACCGCTCCGCATCGAGCGGCCCATGCTCGACCGCCGGCCCACCCGCCCGCTGCACCACCAGCCGCGATTCCACCCCGTCCTCGCAAGCCAGCCCGGCCAGTTCATCCGGCTCCAGCGGGTTCTCCCACGCCTGCCAGGCATCGCGGATCAGCAGCGGGCGCTTCTGCCAGTGCTCGCGCAGAAACCCGTCCGCATCGAAATCGCGCAGCCGCATCACCCGGCCGATTTCGCCGCCCGCCGCTCGCCGATCCGCATGACGATCAGCGAACCCTCGAACAGGACCAGCATCGGCACCGCCAGCATCAGCTGCGAGGCGACGTCCGGCGGCGTCATCACCGCCGCCAGCGCGACGATCGCCACGATCACGTAGCGCCGCGCCCGGACCAGTTGCTCCCGGCTGACGATCCCCGCCCGGTTCAGCAGCAGCAGCAGCACCGGCAACAGGAAGCTGATCCCGAACACCAGGATGAACTGCATCACCAGATTGAGATAATCGCCGATCGACGGCAGCGCCTCGACCTCGACCCCGCCCCGGTTCCCCCCGAACCCCAGCAGCCAGTGAAACGCCGTCGGCATCACCACATAATAGGCCAGCGCCCCGCCGCTCAGGAACAGCACCGGCGTCGCCACGAGAAATGGCAGGAACGCCCGCTTCTCCTTGGCATACAACCCCGGCGCGACGAACGCCCACAACTGGTTGGCGACGACCGGAAAACTGACGAAACAGGCCCCGAACAGCGCCACCTTGAGATCGACGAAGAACCCCTCGTAGAACCCGGTGTAGATCAGCTTGCCCTGGCCCGCATGAAACGCCCGCCGCAACGGCTGGACCAGAAAGCCGAAGATCTCGTCGACGAAATAGAGACAAACCCCGAACGCCACAGCCAGCGCCAGGATGCAGCGCAAGAGCCGCGCCCTCAGCTCGATCAGATGGTCGAGCAGGGGTGCCTGGGTCTCGTCGATGTCGTGAATTTCGAACGCCATCAGGGCGGCGGCGGCGGGCCGTCCGGCCCCTTGGTCATCGCCGGCGCCGGCATGGCTTCAGGCGGCGATCCCGGCAATGCCTCCACCGTCCCCGGCGGATGCGCGGCCATGATCGCCTCGTTCTGCTTGCGCCAGGTCTCCTCCATTTCCTGCATCTCGGCCTCGCGGATCATCGTCTCGAAGCCGGAGCGCAAGTGGCCGGACATGCGCCGCATCTTGCCCATCCACCGCCCGGCGGCGCGCAGCGCCACCGGCAGGTCCTTCGGGCCGATGACCACCACCGCGACGATCGCCGTCAGCAGGAATTCGGATGGAGCGATATCGAGGAACATCGGCGAAACGCCAGATCCTTACGGCTGGCGCGGCGACTCGGGCACGGACTCGCCGTTCAGCGTCGGCTGGGCCGGCGCCCCCGCACCGGGAGGCGCGATCTGCGACGGCGGCGGCGTCACCGGCCGATTGGTTGTCTCGTCGGCCATGCCTTCCTTGAAGCTTTTGATCCCCTTGCCGAAATCACCCATCATCTCGGAAATCCGACCACGGCCGAACAGCACCAGCACGACCAGCGCGAGGATGACCAGGTGGGGAAGCGACAGACCCATGTGAAAACTCCTCAAAGCGAACCAGGCGCGAAAATCACGCCCGTTTCCCCTGTTGCACCCTATCTAGGCGCTTTCCGCCCCGGGTTCCACCCCGTCGCCCATCAAGGCCGAATAAGCCTCGTCCACCGGATCGAGCAGGCCCGCCGCCTTCAATTCCTCGATCCCCGGCAGGTCCTTGCGCGAAGCCAGCCCGAAATGCGCCAGGAACGCCGGCGTCGTCGCATAAAGCATCGGCCGCCCCGGCACCTCGCGCCGCCCCGCCGTCCGCACCCAGCCGGTCTCCAGCAGGACATCTAGCGTCCCCTTCGCCGTCTGCACCCCCCGGATCGCCTCGATCTCCGCCCGGCTCACCGGCTCGTGATAGGCCACGATCGCCAGACACTCCGTCGCCGCCCGCGAAAGCCGCCGCGGCTCCTCATGCTCGCGCCGCAACAGATGCGCCAGGTCCGCGGCCGTCTGGAAATGCCACCGCCCGCCGCGCTCGACCAGTTCCACCCCACGCCCGGCATAGTGCTCGCGCAGGCTGCGGAGCGCAGGCACCACCTCTACCCCACCCAGATGTGCGGCAATCGCCCCCGGCGTCATCGGCTCGGTAGCGGCAAACAGCGCCGCCTCCACCGCGCGGGCGACCGGGTCGATGCCGTCGCTCGTCACGCAGCGGCTCCCCGAGCTCTTCGTTGGTCAGGATCGACAAGCGATCCTGGCGACGCCGTCCGCCGCAACCTGAGCGGCCCGAACGCCTGCTCCTGCGCGATCTCCGCCTTGCCCAGCCGCGCCAGCTCCAGCGCCGCGACAAAGCTCGAAGCCAGCGCCGAGCGCCGCAACCGCGGGTCGCTCCAGTCCTCGCCATCGGTCCCCCGCACCGGCGGCAGGAAGTCGCGCAGTTCCATCCAGTCCAGCGCCACCCCGAGCAGCGCCGAAACCCGCGCCAGCGCCGAATCGAGCGTCATCACCATCCGCTCGCGTACAACGTGGACCACCGGCTGGCTCCGCTGCCTGACGTCGCCATAGGCCCGCACCAGCGCCAGCCAGTCGCACTGCCAGGCGTGTCGCTTGTCGATCCGCAGCCCCTCCGGCGCCCCGCGGGCAAACACGTCCCGCCCCAGCCGGTCCCGGGCCAGCAGCCGCCCCGCCCCGTCGCGCATCGCCGCCAGCCGCTGCAGTCGCAACTGCAGCCGCAGCGCCAGTTCCTCCGGCGAAGGGTCGGGCTGCGCCTCCTTCGGCAGCAGCATCGCCGATTTCAGGTAAGCCAGCCACGCCGCCATGACGAGATAGTCCGCCGCCAGCTCCAGCCGCATCGCCCCGGCCCGGTCGATATAGGCAAGATACTGGTCGACCAGTTCGAGGATCGAGATCCGCCGCAAGTCCACCTTCTGCCGCCGCGCGAGATCGAGCAACAGGTCGAGCGGCCCCTCCCACCCGTCGATTTCGAGGTACAGCGCCTCGTCCGGCGTCACCGCCGCGCCGACGCCCTCCCATTCGACCGTGTCCCGATCGCCCTGAGCCTGTCGAAGGGTCACACCGCCTCCAAAGGCCGTGCCAACGCATCGCGCTCGTGCAGCAAGGCCGCATGGAGCGCCGCGTCATAAGCCGCCGGCACCCGCGTCCCCGCCAGCGCCCGCTCCAGCCGCGCCGCGCTCGCCTCGCCCATCGCCGGCAACTGCGCCGCGATGCCGACCATATCGTCCATCTTCGCCCAGCAATTGAGCACCAGGTCGCACCCGGCCGCGATCGCCCGCCCGGCCCGCTCCGGCACGGTCCCGTCCAGCGCCTCCATGTCGATATCGTCGGTCAGCAGCAGCCCGTCGAAGCCGATCCGCCGCCGGATCACTTCGCCCACCACGAACGGCGAAAGCGTCGCCGGGTTCTCGGCATCCCAGGCAGTGAAGCGCACATGCGCGGTCATCGCCACCGGCGCACTGGCCAGCGCCCGGAACGGCTGCAGGTCGCGCTCCAGCTCCGCCTCGCTGGCGGAAACGGTCGGCAATTCCTTATGACTGTCACACAGCGCCCGCCCATGCCCCGGCATGTGCTTGACCACCCCTTCGACCCCCGCCGCCCGCAACCCCGCCAGAATCCCCCGCGCCAGCGCCGCCACCCGGATCGGCTCGCGCCCCAGCGCCCGGTCGCCGATCACATCATGCGCCCCCGGCTGCCGCACATCGAGCAGGGGCGTGCAGTCCACCGAGATGCCCACTTCGGCGAGGTCCATCCCCAGCGCATGGGCATTCAGCCGCGCCGCTTGGATGGCACTCGCCGGCGCCACCTCGAACAGCCGGTCAAACATCCCGCCCGCCGGATAAGCCGGCCAGACCGGCGGCTTCATCCGCGCCACCCGCCCGCCTTCCTGATCGATGCAGATCAGCAACTTGTCGCGCCCGTGAATCGCACGCAGGTCATCCGTCAGCGCCCGCACTTGCGCGCGGCTTTCGATGTTGCGCCCGAACAGAATATACCCCGCCGGATCGGCCTCGCGGAAAAACGCCCGCTCGTCGGCGGTGAGGGAGGTGCCGGAAAGTCCGAAGATGGCCGGAGTCATCGGCGCAAGGTGGCGGAATTGGGGCGAGGGG
>Ga0068862_100005328_pt1 | contig 10775 bp, 11 predicted proteins | sample KBSSwiS52_FD_66598 | JGI IMG/M metagenome (GOLD analysis project Ga0068862, IMG submission 66598) | Switchgrass rhizosphere microbial communities from Kellogg Biological Station, Michigan, USA - KBS Switchgrass S5-2 | ecosystem: Host-associated > Plants > Roots > Rhizosphere > Soil ... | reverse complement strand
GACCTCGTCGAAAAGTGCTAGGTTGAAATCGACGAAGCTGACTCTGGCGATCGTCGTCGGGCTTACGCCGACTCAAGCGCGAGCGCGCGGTTCAATAAGGCGGCCCGACCGCAACCCGCTTCCCGGTCACCGTGCGGCTCTCCGCCATGTCGATCACCGCGATCGCGAAATCTTGTCTAGAGATGTACGTCTCGCCGTTTCGATCCACGAGCTCGTCCTGGTCCCCGAGCCGATAACGTCCCGTGTACTGGCCCCGCTCCTGAATTGAACCGGTATTTGCCGACATCACAGTCCATTCGAAACCCGCCGAATGTTGATACGCCTCCATCGCGAGCCAGTGGCCCTGGGCCAAAGCGTACCTCTCCGTGCCTGGTGGGAACGTATCCATGATGCGTACACCATCCCGGTAGAGCGTCACACCGCCGCCGATCTGAATGACATACGGGGCCGCGTCGCCGAGCCGGGATGCCGCTTCGATGTAGGCCGTCGCAGCTCGAAACGTTACGGCTTCCTGCGGCGTGTTGCCGGGCCCGACGCCGCGGACGGAAATCACGACGACGTCCGCGCCCCGCACGGTAGCGGCGACGGAAGCCGGATCGGTGACGTCGCCGGGCGCAGCAGTAAAGCGAGCGTTGTCGAATTTGAGGCTTTCGGGATTGCGTGAAACGCCGATGACCTCGTGACCCCGGCTCAGCGCTTCCTCGACGATCACGCTGCCGACACTGCCGCTCGCGCCGTAGACGACGATCTTGTCGGCGAGCGCGCTTCGCACGAACGGCCCAACGAGGCTCAGAACGACGACGGTAGCGAGTGTGCGCATGAATCCCAATCGCATGTCTTGAGCTCCCGCCGCTGTTGTCATTGATGGACACGGACCGAGAGCAGACGCTAGCACGGACTCGTTGCTCGACGACCTCGCCTTACGTCGGCGAGGGCCGACGAAAGTGGCGCGGACTCTCGCCGAAGCGCTTCCTGAACTCCGTCGAGAAGTGTGCGGAGTTCGTGAACCCGCATTCGAATGCAATCTCCGTGATGCTGCGGTCGGCAAGCGAAGGCGACGACAGCTTCCGACGCGCGGCCTGCAGGCGGCAAACTTTCAGATATTCCGAAGGCGTCAACCCTTCCGATGCCAGAGTCATTTGCACGTACCGAGGCGTGATCTCCAAGTGGTGAGCAATGTCCTCGGTCGACAGGCCGGGGTTTGAATAGTTTTCCTGGATGAACGCCTTGATCTGCGCACGCCGAAAATCGACGGCGCATCGCTCCTCGCGATCCTCGGGCATCTGCACCCGCGGAGCGAGAGCCAACATGTGTAGGAACGAGCACGCGAGACTACGTCCCGTCGTGCCGAGCCGCCCTTGCTTCGAAAGCGCGAGCGACGTGTCCATGATTCGCAGCAGCAGGTCGTTCACCGCGTCGGGGAGCTCGAGCTTTCGCCCGACCAAATCCATGGGGTCGGGAACGTAGCGGCGAAACAGTTGCTCGTCGATATGGAGCGCGACCGTGGTATACGGGCGGTCGATCGTCCAGTCGCCGGTGATTTCCGGCTTGCAGATCACGAGCTCGCGGGGCGCCAGCCGCAACGTTCCGCGTCCGTGCATGTCGAGCACGGACGCTTGGTCGGCACTTGCGATCTGGAAAAAGGGGTCCGGCCAAGAGCTACCGTGATTCGTGATGCGCACGGCCGGCATCACCCCCGTCGAGACGGCCACACCGTCGCCGGAGTAGAACTCGAGCTGCGGGCCAAACGCCTCACGTCCCAATAGCTGGAACTCGAAGCGCGTCGAGAACCGCTCGCTCGCTTCTTCGGCGAACTCGTCCCACAGCGCAGCGTTGCGGCTGGCGTCAACGGCGACCGACACTGACTACCTCCCCGTGAGGCAGCTCGCGCAGGCGAACTTCACGACCGAGCTTGTTCCCGGCCGCGACGAAACTCAAGTGGCGGTCGACGTTCGGTCACCAGGTGACTGGCGGCTCAGTATCGGAACGTCGCGTTGACCCCAATTGTTCTCGGCCGCCACGTGACGGCCGTGAGACGTGGGTCAGGATAGAACGAATGGCCGACGCTCAAGACGGGGTGCTCGTCGGTCGCATTGTTGACGAAGAGCGAGGCATCCACCGCCTTTAACCGCATGCCCAGTCGGAGGTTCACCATGTTGGACGAAGGGTTGACCGGCAAGAGCGGGTCATACGTCGCGACATCCTCCGGTGTTTGCGAGTTGAACCGCCCGTCGTTCTCGGCACGGTAGACGTCCTCGATCCAGGCGTAGGAGTCGTGGTTGCCGATGCGAAAATTGAATTCCGTTCCCACGGTCGCCGTCCAAGGCGGCACAGCGAAACCGGGGCCGGATATCTCCTCACCCGACGTGACGAGCCCCTGTACAGTGGTGGTGTATTGCGCGTCCGTGCGGCCCAGCATGGTGTTGAACCTCACGTGCTCGCCGATCAAAGCTTGGAGAGCGAGGTCGAATCCGTTGGCCTTCGCCTCACCGAGATTGAAGATCATGGAGAAGCCGCAACCGGCTACGCCCTCGGGGTTCTGAATGTCTTCCCAGTCGATGTGGTAGGCCGAGAAGTCGATCGAGAGCCGATTCTCGAGCAGCCGCGTCTTCACGCCGGCCTCGTAGCTCCACAGCGAGTCCGGCTCGAACGAATGGCTGAATACGAGTCCCCTGGCGATGTATCCCGGCTTGGCCGCCTGACACGCGGGCTGCGCATTGTCGATCTGCGGATTGACGCCGCCGATCCGGAATCCCTTCGCCGCATTGACGTAGTACATCGTGCGGTCAGTGGCCTGGAACGAGAGCGCGACCTTCGGCGTGAAGGGGTTGCCCGACGCATCGGCCTCGAAGAACTGCGTGCCACCGTTGAAGGGGCCTGCGATGAAGCTCGTGACGTGCTGATCGTAGTGCGTCGAGCGGCCGGCCATGGTCAGGATCAGCTTGTCGGTGATGCTGAAGTCGACGTTGCCGAATACCGCGACCTGTTGGCTTTCGGTGTTCACGTCGTTGAATGCGACCCACTGCCCCAGGTAGAACGGAACGCCTAGGACCTGATCGATCGGGACGCCGTAGTTCGCCAGAACCAAGTCGGGGAGGTTCGGGTGGATCACGTGCGCGAAGTCGTACTGTTTCTGGTCGGAAAGGAAGACACCAGCAACCCAGGTCCAACGCGACGCGTCTGCACTCGCGGACGCGACCCTGAACTCCTCGGTTAGATCGTCTTGCTTGATCCCATAGTCTCCGAGCCCGAAGTCGTCAGCGGCACCGGTGAGCGGGTACGGATTGCCGAAGAAAGCGAAGTCCTGATACTGGGTGTAGTCCGCGTGGAACTTGTAGTCTCGCTTGACGAGCGAGGTCACGTTCGTCGCCAATACGTTCTTGAGATCCCATTCGAGCTTCACGCTTGCGATCGTGATGTCATCGTCGGAGCCTTCATCCGTCGAGTGATCCGAGTTCCAGATGCCGTTGTCCGGATCGGACGCGAGAATCTCGTATCCGGTCGGGTCGTTGGCCACGAGACTTTGCATGGAAACCGAAGGCTCGACGGTCAGCCGGTCATTGGGCGCCCAAGTCAGCGCTCCGCGGATCGCGGTGGTGGTGTTCCAATTCGCGTCTTCCTCTATCACCGACAGACAGCCCGCTTGCCTCACGGCGGGCTGGCAGTGGTTGATCCAGCCGCCGGCCTGGCGGTACCAACCGCTGACTCGATAACCCAGCTTGTCCTCGATGATCGGGCCGCCGCCGGCATACCCGGCTTCGTAGCTCGCGTCGCCGTTGGTCGTGCTGCCGGCCTCCACGCGCGTGTAGTGGCTCGGGGTCGTAAGGCTCGGAGCATTCGGAATCAAACGCACGGCTCCGCCTTCGGCCGTCGAGCCGAACAGAGTTCCTTGGGGGCCGCGCAGAACCTCGACGCGCTCGAGATCGAATACCACCGGCTGGGCTACCGACCCGCCGATGTTCGTGTTGTTGCCGATCGTCGTGAACGGCGTGTCGTTCAGATACATGCCCGTCGTCGGCTCGCTGGTCCGCGACGAGATGCCTCGGATTTGAATGTTGGTTAGAGCGAGACCGAAGGTTTGCGTCTCGGTCAAGACCACGCCGGGGGTTCTCGCGGCCAGAGCGGTGAAGTCCTTCGCGTTCAGAGTTTCGATCATGTCTTGATCAAACGCGGTGATGCTGATCGGGACCTTGGCTATGTCCGTGCCGCTGGCCGCCTTCGTCGCCGTAACAATGATTTCTTCGAGCTGGCTCTGGCCGGTCGAGTCTTGCGCCAGCACGCCGCTGGGCGCGAAGTTTGCCGCCGCAAGAGTGAGCGCGAGCAAACCGCCGTTGAAACGAACAGCACTCTCGAAATGCGAACGTCGATACATACATCCCCCGAAGAAGACGCAAACCCGACCACTCAGTGCCCAGAAATGGGTACCGTTGCGGCTAATGTGCGCTCGATTGGCCGGTGCTTCTTTCATGGGGACGAACAGGCTTGTTCGTTGAAGCGAAGCCCGCCGTGGGCGCCGAGCGAAGCGTCCGCGCTTGCAGAGCACAGCATTCGGCACCGTACGGGGCGCGCCGCAGTGGTTCAACGCGCTTCGATCATGACGTCCGTGCCGGCCTCGGCTGCGCGGCGCAGCAGCGCGATGAGCGGCAGCGCTCGGCGATCGAGCGGCACCTTGCGCTCTTCATCTGGACCTGTGTCGGCAGCGCTTCCCGCGTCCGCCGACTTCATGTGACCGAGCGCGCTTTCGAGCCGAGCAAGTGCGTCGGCAGTATCGGCTGCGAGGATCGCGGTCGGCACGTTGCCGCTCAGTCCCGCCAGCTTCAAGAGCTCGACTGCGACGTCGCCGAACATCGTGATGTCTGCGTGCGCCTTCGTTTTGAACGTGACGAGCATGTGTAATCCCCGCGAGCCGGCTGTGCGTCAATCTGAAATGCAAGCGATGTGCCACCTGAACGCGCCACGGAGCACCGGGCGCGAGGTTCTTAAGCCTCGTGTGATAGCCTCTGCTGCCATGCAATATTCAATCATCGTCGCGTGCGCACTCGGTTTCGCCACGGTCGCCCACGCACAGGTGCTCCCCTTCAACGAAGCGGGCGTGACGATGGGTCACCATCACTTGATGGTGGCCGACGTCGACGCGCAGCGGAAGATTTGGGTCGACGCGCTCGGCGGCGAGCCGTCGGGCAATCCGCCTTTGCTATTCGTCAAGTTTCCGGGCGTCTTTCTGATCCTCTCGACCGGCAAGGGGACCGATGGCACCAAGGGGTCGGCGCTCGATCACTTCGCTTTCAACGTCAAGGATCTTCGCGGCACGCGCGCCAAGCTCGCGGCTGCCGGCGTCAAGATCACTGACGTCAGCGACGTGCGGTTCGATGCGTTGATTCCGCCCGGGCTCGACGTGCACTTCTTCGCCGATCCCTCGCTCGCGACGCCGATCGCGCACCGCGCGGTGGCCTTCGTCTCGACGGATCCCGACGGCGAGCGCGCCTGGTGGGAGCGCGTGCTGGGCGCCAAGACGACGCGTGAAGGCGATCTGACCGTCAGCACGATTCCCGGTGCACGTCTGTTGTTCAGCCGAGCCGAGTCTGCACCGGCGCCGACGCGCGGCCGCGCGCTCGATCACACCGGTATCGGCGTGAAAGACGTCAAAGCTTTTTGTGCGCAGCTCGAGCAAAAGGGCGTGACGTGTGAGCTCCTCTTCAACGGGGCCATCGCCACGATCACGGATCCGGCCGGCGTCACGATCGAGATCAACTCGGGCCTGGAGAAACGCTAGCACGCACCGAGACGAGCTCGGGCGCGAAGGGGGTGCTGTGTGATCACACTGCAACGTTGGGTCTTCGTCGCGGGCGTCATTTTCTCTGGCGGTGTTACACGCTCGGTCGTCGCGCAGAATGCGAACGTCGCGCAGCCGGCGCCGTGTCGCGACGAGCAAGGACTGACTTACATCTGTGAGCTCGTCGTCCCCGAAGACATTCTCACCGTGGGCTCGACGGGCCTTCTGCTTGCATCCGGTCACCGTGCGCCCGGTCACCTGTATCTCATCGACCCGGCTAAACGGACGCAGTCGGAGCTCATCCACGGCGCTACCTTCGCCTCGCAGCACGACACGCGTGCATATCCCGACTGTCCGGGGTCGCTGAATCTCCAGTCGTTCGACACTCACGGACTGAGTCTCGCCGAGACGTCGCCGCGATTCTTCAGCCTCTACACGACCAGCCACGGCGCGCGTGAGGCGATCGAAATCTACGACCTCGATCTTCGCGGCGCAGCGCCGCGCCTTACCTGGAAGGGCTGCGTGCTTCTGCAGCAAGACAGGTACCACAACAGCGTGGCGCGGCTCGCCGACGGCGGATTCATCGCAACCAACATGCGGGACCAGAGCTACAGGGCCACACCAGGCGTCGCGGCTGGAATCACCGGCCACCTGGTCGAGTGGCACCCAGGCGGCCAACCGCAGCCGTTGGCTGGCACCGAGCTGTCGCTGCCGAACGGCATCGATGTCTCGAAGGACGAGCGCTACGTGTTCGTTGCTGCGATCGGCTCGCAAGAGATCGTCCGCTTCGATCGCCGCGTGACGCCGATGGCCAAGCGCACGATGTCGGTGCCCATTCGGCCGGACAACATCCACTGGGCTTCCGACGCCAAGCTTCTGACGGCCGGCCCCAACTACGTCGCGCCCACGGTTTGCAGCGGCGCAGGCTGCGCGACGGGCTGGTCGGTGCTCGAGGTCGATCCTGAGACGTTGGCCTTCATGCGGCTCGGCGGTGCCGATCAAACCGCCGCGATGCAGGCCGTGAGCTCGGCCATGCGCGTGGGCGACGACATCTGGGTGGGCAGCAACGACGATCGCGTCGCCCGCTTCTCGCTGCAGCCGCCACGAGCACGTTAGAGAACCTGTCCTTTCATTGCTGGCGAACGGCAGCGTCAGCAAGGTCGCCCAACCTGGTTGCGGCGATTCGGAATTCTATTACTGGTTCGTTGTTCAGAAACCTACGTTTCCACCCCAATTGGTTTGCGTTGTCGAGCCGACGTCGACCGGCACGAGCGCGCCGAGCCGGTTGTTGCCGAACGAGTTGCCGTCGGCCGTGAATTGAATCCCGACAGTGGCGCGGTCACCACCTGGGACCGGTAGCACGATATTTGCCTCCAGCACGTTCGCGCCGTCGTTCACTTGGATCGCGGCCTCCGTGAGCCCATCGACCTGGATCGTGTTGTCTCTGACCAGGTTGTGGCGACCGTTCAATAGAATGCTCGTGTCGTCACTCGGACTGAAGACGTTGCGCTCGACGAGATTTCCGGCGCCTTGAACAATGAGCGCCGGCCCGCTCGCGGCCACATTGAACACGTTGTCGGTGACCCGCGTGTCGTCGGCGATCGTGACCTGGCACCCGGGCGCTGCACAGCCAAACCCGTTGCGCTCGAGAATCGAGCCGGGCGGCACGCCGTTCGCTCCGCTGGCGATCCCGGAGTCCCGCATGACTAGCCTGGAGTTGTCACCACCGAAGTAAGAAGCGTTTTGCCCGAACACGCTCATGTTCTCTATCAACACCCCACTGCCCTGGACGTTGAGAGGAGTGGCCTGATCGTCCGGGCTATCGATGCGGCCGTTGCGCAGCGTGACGCTGTTGCCGAGAACCGCAACTGCGATGCCCTCGCCCCGGTTAAAGAACGAGTAGCCGCGAAAATCGAGGGTCACGCCGTCCGCCCGGATCTCGAGATAAATGCCGAAGTCGTTTTCCACTTCCCAATCGCGATCGAGCCTGTAGTAACCCGGCTCGTCGATCACGATCGGCATCGAAAGGTTCAGCACTCGTGCGGCCTCGGGCGGAGGAGGCAGCGGCCTTTTGCTCGACTCGGGTGGAGGTCGCGGGCCGGTCTTCGGGGCCTGGGCCGAAAGCTGTGACGACGCACCCATCGCGGCTGCAAATACACATACAAGCCAGACCGTCTTCCTGACCGTCTTCATGAAAGCTCTCCTTAGATTTCCCCTTCGTAGGCCGCGCACAGCGCGCCGCCCGATGGGGAGAGAGGATGCAGAAATTGTGCCCAATCGGGCGCGCCGGCCGTCGGTGAGAGCGGAAGCCAGACGTGTCGGAGGCGATGCAGCGCCGAGTCGGCTATTTGCCCTCGGCCGCATCCAGGCGCTTGTCGTAATTGGCGCCCTCGAGCGTGCAGCCCCACTCCATGATCTCGGTGTCCACGCGCACGAAGTCGTAGGTCATGACCATCGGCTTCGTGTAGTAGACGGAGTCGTGGTGGGTAACGATCACCTTCAGCCGATCCCCGTCCGGTATGAAGCGTTCCTCGGTGCGCATGTCCGCCGACTGCGGCAGGCCGGGAAACCCGAGCGTGTCTAGATAGCCGGCCTCCACATCGACGGTGTCGACTACGAGCGCCTCGTTCTCGTAGCGGCCTAGCGAGCGGCCCATGTGCGGATAGTCCGCGACCGTGTAGGGCGCGCTCGCCAGCTCTCCTCTGAGCAGAACACGCCGGTGCACATCCATGAACTCGTAGTTGATCTCTACGTGATCCCCGCGCTGGCGGATTTCGATCGGTGGGGATGGCGTGTGCATGATGTTCGTGAAGGTCACGGGCTTGCAGACGGTGTCCGTGTCGTCCCGCAGCGGATCGTATTGCTCGAGCTTCTGTTGGCCGGCGGGCGTGAGGCCGGGGTCCTTTGGAACTTGGGCGGAGTAGAACAACCACACGCCGTCGAGATCGGCGCGCGTCCCGGCGCCGAGCGCGTCATCCGCGAACGCACAGGCTGCCATCAACGGAACACTCATTCGTAGCAGGGCATTCATGGAGTGGCTCCTTGAGCTGCCTCTCGCGCGCCCTCCTCGCAGCGGAACTTGGTCGAGTTGGCCACGGCCTCTCGGTATTGAACGAAGCCGCAGTCGCGGTAGATCGAGCCGTCCGCCAAAACCGCTTGGACGAAGTAGCCGACGTGCGGCAGCCGTTGGCTTGGCCAGAGCGCCAAGGTGATCGTGTCGCCGGGTTTGATCAGATCGAGATCGACTCCGCGCCGTACCAGAGAGTTTCGGTCGGACCATTCGACGAGCCATTCCGTGATTGCACCGTCCGCATCCGGAACGGCCACTACGTACTGCGAATGGGGGTTGCGCATGTGCACTTCTTTCACGGTGCCGCGGATCTCGATCGGCTCGCCGCGCTCGAAGTTGATCGCAACGGAGTGATGCGCGACCGCGACCAGCGGGGTCAATAACGCTGCGCTCGCGGACAACAGCACGAAGTCTCTTAGCTTCACGGCCACGGCTCCTATCGCACCGAAGTCCAAGAGTACCCCTTGGGTTGCGTCGCGGCAGCTTTCGGCCCGACGCGCGGTCGACAACGCTCCCGGCCCTTCGGCGAGCCCCCGGTATTGCTCGCTCTGCGCCGCGGGGCTATAAACGATGTTGCAGGGGGTCAAGTAACGAGGGGGGGACTATGACTCGTAACGTTCATCCGCGAATGGGGCTCGTGATCAGCGTAGCACTGCTGGCGGCCCTGGCCGGCGCGCGCGCGCAGGCCCAAGACGAAGCGCGACAGGCCCAGGGGGAAGCACAACCAGCTCCGAGCGACGCAGAAAAAGCTCAAGAGGAGCTCGATCGCACGCCGGAGGACTGTGTCTTGTTGAATCGCGTCTCGAGGCAGGTGGCCGCCAACGATCGGCAGGTGGTCTTTTTCATGAAAGGCGGCAAGCACTTCCTGAACGTACTCGACACCAGCTGCCCAGCGCTGACGGCCGGCGCGTCGCGGTTCATTTTTGTGTACCGCACCGGGAGTCAGAAGATCACTCGGCTCTGCGACTACGATGGGTTCACGGTCGAAAAACAGACGAGTCGTGTCGGTTGCGCGCTGGGGCAGTTCATTCCGATCACGGCCGAAGAAGCGGCAGCGCTCACTGGCAAACCGGCTGACGCACCTGCGGCGAGTAGCTCGGGGAACAGCGGAGCTTCCTCCGGCGACAACCGAAACTAGCCGCACTCGTCAGCGGGGCTGAGGCGCGTATCGCGCCGGCGTCGCAACACGCGGGATTCTGCGTTACGGGATCAGTGAGCCGGCACAAGTCCCACTCGTGACCCGTTTCGCATACTTGTTTGCAGGATACAAGTATATTTCGGTCGTTCTGCCGCACGGAGAGCGACAACTTGAGCAAGGACGCCCCCGAACACATCAGCACGCGGATCATTTCGCAGCGCGAGCTGATCGTCGACGGCGCGCCGTTTCAGTGGTGGGCCGTCGGCGAGCATCCCGCGTTGGTTACCGTGCGCTCGAGCGTCTTCGGCAGCTCGACCAAGTTTACCGATGGCGACGTCGCTGAGTACGCGGCTTCGCTGGCGAAGGAGCTGCTCGCGCAACACTACGAGCGCGCGGGGCGATCGCCGACGGGAAAGAGGCTGCCCTCCGACACGATGTCCGGCTTGAACAAGCCCGGCTGGTTCGAGCCCGGCGCTGACGTCGACTTCAGCACGACGGTGTTCTAGCGCATCGACGCTTCTGGCGCCGCCGCGGGAGTGCACCGTATATTCGCGGATCGGTTTCGGCGAGCCGCGCTTTCGATGCTCATCCGCCACTTGTCCTATTTCATCGCGCTCGCGCGCGAGCAACATTTCGCGCGCGCCGCCGAAGCTTGCAACATCACGCAGCCTACGCTGACGGCCGCGATCCAGAAGCTCGAGGAAGACCTCGGCGTCCGGCTCGTGATTCGCGACCATCGCTTCGTGCGGCTCACCGAGGAAGGGGAGAAGCTGCTCGTCTGGGGCCGGCAGATA
>Ga0068862_100005324_pt1 | contig 10779 bp, 7 predicted proteins | sample KBSSwiS52_FD_66598 | JGI IMG/M metagenome (GOLD analysis project Ga0068862, IMG submission 66598) | Switchgrass rhizosphere microbial communities from Kellogg Biological Station, Michigan, USA - KBS Switchgrass S5-2 | ecosystem: Host-associated > Plants > Roots > Rhizosphere > Soil ... | reverse complement strand
GCTCTCGCACCCGAACGTCGTCGCGGTGATCGACGCCGGCGAGGACAAAGGCCATCCCTACATCGTCTTCGAGTACGTCGAGGGCGAAACGCTGAAGCAGCGGATCAACCGGGTCGGCGCGCTCGACGCCCAGGAGGCGCTTGCCTACGCGATCGAGATCGCCCGCGGCCTGACCGTCGCCCACGCCCGCAAGATGGTCCACCGTGACATCAAGCCGCAGAACGTCCTGATCGACTCCGAGGGCCGGGCCAAGCTGACCGACTTCGGGATCTCGCGCCAGCTCGAGAGCGACGGCCTGACCGCCACCGGCCGCGTCCTCGGCACCACCGACTACGTCTCGCCCGAGCAAGCGATGGGCCACGGCGTCGACCAGCGCTCCGACATCTACTCGCTCGGCGTCGTCCTCTACGAGATGCTGATCGGCCAGGTCCCCTACCACGCCGACAGCCAGGTCGGGGTGGCGATGAAACACGTCAACGAGGACATGCCCGACGTACAGACCCGCCGCCCCGAGCTCTCCGCCGCGGCGGCGCTGGTGGTCGAGCGGGCGACCGCCAAGGACCCGAACCAGCGTTACCAGGACGTCGGCGAGATGATCGACGACCTCTCGACCGCGCTCGAGGTCGAGGCGGCGCGGGCGGGCTCGACCACCGGCGAGGCAACCAGCGTCCTGCAGGCGGTGGCGCCGGCGAATCGCAAGCTCTCCTCGCGGGCCCGCTGGTCGTGGGCGGCGATCGCCCTGATCGTCCTCGTCGGGGCCGGCGCGCTCGCCGCGACCCAGCTGATCAGCTCCGGCAACAGCCCGGTCGGCGGCAAGGGCGGAGGCGGCGGGATCGAAGAAAAAGGCACGCCGGTCGAAATCACCGAAGCCAGCCCATACGACCCGCAGGGCGACGGTGAAGAGAGCGACTCGACGATCCAGCTCGCGGTCGACGGCAACCCCTCCGGCACCGCCTGGTCGACCGAGCACTACGACACCCCCACCTTCGCCGGCACCAAGACCGGCCCCGACCCCGGCGTCGGCATGTACGTCGACACCGAGGCCTCGAAGCCGATCGAGATGATCGTCCGCTCCCCCACTCCCGGCTGGGACGCCCAGATCTTCGCCACCGCGAAGAGCCCGCCGGAATCGCTCGAAGAATGGGGCGAGCCGGTCGGAGAAGTGACCGATGCCTCGAAGACCCAAGAGATCGACCTCAACGTGCCGAAGCCGGCCCAGCACTTCCTGATCTGGTTCACCAAGGCGAGCCCGGCGCGCGACCAGGAGGGGCGATATCAGGTCGAGATCAGTGACGTGAAGCTGATCGAGTAGGGGCGAACGGTGCGGATTCGAGGGGGGAGATCGGGGGAGCCTCCCTTACGCCTACCACCGGCAGAGCCGGTGGAACCTTGATGGCGGCTAACGCCGCCAAAGACATACGCAACGAGTTGTGGAGGCTAGAGGGAGGCTCCCCCGATCTCCCCCAACGGCACCGCCCCGCACCCCGGGAGGCTTCGCCACCCCTGGTCCCTAGGAAGCTTCAAGCCAAGTGGGGGTTCGGAACCCTTGGTCATTCCGGATTGCGTTTGAAGCTTGCTCACCTTGACGGAGGATCGTGCCCGATCCCCGACGGATGAACCGCCCATGAGGTCCACTCAGAACTCGTACGAGCGAGCTTTCTGGTGGCGCTCGATCCCGAGCCTCACCAGCCGGTCGCACAGATCCGGATACGCCAATCCACCCGCCTCGAACAACTTCGCGTACACACTCGTCTCGGTAAACCCAGGCATCGTGTTCACCTCGTTCACCAGCACTTGGCCACCGGGCTCGGCGAAGAAGTCGCAGCGGGCGAGGCCGCTGCAGCCGGCGAGGGTGAAGATCTCAGCCGCGAGGGTGCGGATGTGGGCGAGCTGATCGTCGGGCAGGGGCGCGGGGATGATCAGGTCCATGCCGCCCGCCTGGTACTTCGCCTCGTAGTCGTACCAGTCGGCGTTGACCGCGAGCTGGCCCGGCGGCGAGGTCTCGAGCGCCCCCGGCTCGTTGCCGAGGACCGAGCACTCGACCTCGAGCGCGGCGGCCGGGGCCGCGGCCTCGACGATCACCCGCGGATCGTGGCGCAGTGCCAGCTCGGCCGCAGCGTCGAGCTCCTCAAGCCGCACGACGCGAGATATGCCGACACTCGAGCCGAGCCGCGAGGGCTTGACCCAGAGCGGCAGGCCGAGCTGGGCGCACTCGTCGCGCCATGGGCGATCGGGGTCGACCGCGACGAACTCGACCTGGGGAACGCCGCCCTGTGCGCAGAGGCGCTTCAGCGTCAGCTTGTCCATGCAGGTCGCCGAGGCCAGCACGTCGGAGCCGACGTAGGGCACGTCGAGGTTCTCGAGCAGGCCCTGGACGCTGCCGTCCTCGCCGAACGGGCCATGCAGGGCCGGGAAGACGGCGTCAGCGCCCAGTAAGCCGGCGCCCGCCTCGAGCGTTACCGGCTCCTCGCCGGCCCGCCACTCGCCGGAGCGGCCGATCGTCACCGTCACCACCTCGTGGCCTGCCTCCTGCAAGCCACGAGCAACCGAGGCTGCGGAGCGCAGCGAGACCTCGTGCTCGGAGGAGCGCCCGCCGGCCAGCACCGCGACCCTCACGGCAGGGCGCCTTCTTCTTCTTCGGGTTCTTCGAATTCTTCTTCTTCCGGCACGACCGCCGCCCGTTTGCCGACGACGAGGGTCACTTCGGCGCCTTCGGGCTGCTGCGAGCCAGGCGTCGGGAACTGGTCGAGGACGCGGCCGATCTGGCTTTCGACTTCGGTTTCTTCTTCTTCGACGAAGGGTGCGAGGCCGGCTTCGCGGATCGTTTCGACCGCTTCGCGGCGTTCCTTGCCGATCACGTTCGGCACCTTCGCCTTCTGCTTCGCCTTGGCGACGAGGATCGAGACGGTCGAGCCCGGTTCGACCTGCTGGCCCGCCGAGGGCGACTGGTCGAGCACTTCGCCGGCCGACGCCGATTCGGTTTCTTCTTCGCCGACTTCGGGCACCAGGCCGCGCGAGCGGATCAGCTGCACCGCGGTTCGCCGCTGGGTGCCGACCAAGACCGGCACCTTGACCAGCTTCGGGCCGCGCGAGACGAAGATCGTCACGGTCGAGCCGTTGGTCGCGGTCTCGCCGCCGCCCGGGCTCTGGTTGACCACGTTGCCTTCCTCCACCGAGCTCGAGTTCCGGCCTTCGACTGCGACGTCGAAGCCAGCCGCTTCGAGCTTTTCGGTCGCCGCTTCCTGCGTTTCGCCGGCGGTGCCGGGGACGACGCTCTGCCCCGGCCCGATGCTGACCGTCAGGTTGACCTTCGGCTTCGAGCAGAAGAGCGTGAGGAACGAGCAGTCTTCGTCGGCATTGCCGGGCAGGGGGTCCTGCTCGAGCACCGTGCCGGCCGCCACCCGGCGGTGGACCTTCTCTTCTTTGCCGGGCTTGAAGCCGTTGCGTTCGAGCTGGGCGATCGCGAATTCGACCTGCTTTCCGGTCACGTCCGGAACTTCGGTCTGTGTGTCCTTGGTCAAGAGCAGGGCGATCAGGACACCGACGATCACCGCCGCCAGCAGCCCAACCAACCACCAGCGTTTGCGCTGCTTGCGCTCCTCGTCCTCGCTCGGCTCCTCGTCCTCGTCGGTCGGCTCGACGTAGGCCGGCGGCATCGCCGTAAAGCTGGCGGTCCCGGCGCCGGCCGGTTCGCGCATCGCCGCGGTCAGCGCGGCGATGAAGGCGTCGGCGTTCTGGAAGCGCTGGCCCGGGTCCTTCTCCAGCGCCCGCATCACCACGGCGTCGAGCGCCGGCGAGATGCGCGGGTTGATCGAGCTCGGCCGCTGCGGCACCTCGGAGACCTGTTTCATCGCGATCGCCACCGCGTTTTCGCCTTCGAAGGGGACGCGGCCGGTCAGCGCCTCGTAGAGCATCACCCCGACCGAGTAGAGATCGGAGACGGCGGTCACCTCATGGCCCTGCGCCTGCTCGGGCGAGAGGTAGTGGGGCGTCCCCATCACCGAGCCGGTCTGGGTGATGTTGGAGACGCCGGCGCGGGCGATCCCGAAGTCGGTGACCATCGCCTTGCCCTCGGGGTCGACGATCACGTTCTGCGGCTTCAGGTCGCGGTGGACGATGCCTTTGCGATGGGCGTACCGGGCCGCCTCGAGGACCTGGCGGACGATCGCCACCGCCTGCTCGATGGTCAGGCCGCGATCGATCAGCACCCGCAGCGTCGGCCCGTCGATGTACTGCATCGCGATGTAGTACGTGCCCTCGAATTCGCCGCGGTCGTAGACGGCGACGATGTTCGGCTGCGAGAGGCCGGCCGCCGCCTCCGCCTCGCGGCGGAAGCGCTCGACGAACTGCTGGTCCTGGGCGAAGTGGCGGTGCAGGACCTTGAGCGCGACTTGCCGCTGCAGATGCGTGTCCTCGGCCAGGTAGACGTCGGCCATGCCACCGCCGCCGATGCGCTGCACGATCCGGTAGCGGCCGTCGAACACCGTCCCGGCGGGAATCTCAGCCACGCTCGCCCCCCCTGCTCGCCGTCACTGTGCTCATTCTTCGCCCGCCAGGATCGTTTCGGCCACGTCGCGGAAGATCGGCGCGGCGACGTCGTTGCCGAACTGTTCGGTGCACTCGACGGTGGCGGCGATCGCGATCTTCGGATCGTCGGCGGGGGCGAAGCCGATGAACCAGGCCTGGTTCTCTTCGACCCCGCCGCCGCAGGCTTTGTTGCCCGGCGTTTCCGCGGTTCCGGTCTTGCCGGCGACCTGGACGCCGGAGATCGCGGCGTTGGTGCCGGTGCCTTCCGAGACGACGCCTTCCATCGCGGTGGTCAGCTCTTCGGCGGTCTTGGCGGTGATCGGTTCGCTGTAGGTGTCGGGATCGAGGCTCTTGACGACGCGGCCGTCTGGGTCGATCACCCGGTTCCAGATCTGCGGCTTCATCAGCTTGCCTCCGTTGGCGATCGCCGCGGCGACCATCGCGTTCTGCAGCGGCGTCTCCAGCAGCCGCTCCTGGCCGATCGCCAGGCGGCCGAGGTCGACCGGGCTGTTGCGGCCGATCGTGTGGCCGTCTTCGTAGACGCCCGAGTTGTAGACCTCGTCGTCCGGCAGGTCGATCGGCGGCGTCGCGTTGAAGCCGAACTTTTCCATCGTTTCGAACATCTCGTCCTGGCCTACTTTCTGGCCGAGCTGGGCGAAATAGGTGTTGACCGAGTTGGTCAGGGCGAAGTCGAGCTGGATCGGGCCGAAGTCTTCGTTGAAGTCGTTGGCCAGTTCGTGGCCTTCGTCGATGATCGAGCCGGGGGAGTCGATCGTCGATTCGGGCGTGATCGCGCCGCTTTCGAGGCCCGCCGCCGCGGTCACCACCTTGAAGGTCGAACCGGGCGGATAGAGGCCCTGGGTCGCCCGGTTGAGCAGCGGCGTCGCCAGGTTCTGCTTGACCAGCTTGCCGTAGTTTTCGGGCACCGAGTTCGGGTTGTAGGGAGCGTTGGAAGCCATCACCTTGACCGCGCCGGTGCTCGGTTCGATCGCCACCACGGCGCCGAAGCCGGCCGCTTCGAGGTCCGACAGCGCCACCCTCTGCGCTTCGGCGTCGATGTTGGTGACGATGTCGTTGCCTTCCTGCTTCTTGCCGGTGATCTCGTCGAGGATCGACTCGAATTCCGAGTTTTCGCCGATCAGTTCGTCGTTGTGGAACTGCTCGAACTCGCTATCGCCGTACTGGACGAAGCTGTAGCCGATCGGGTGGCCGTAGAGGGGGCCTTCCGGATAGCGGCGGACGTAGCGCAGGTTCGAGCCCTTGCCCTTGGCGATCGACTTGGCGATCACGGTGCCGTCGGCGGCGAGGATCCGGCCGCGGCGGATCTGCTGCTGCTCGAGCAGCGGCCGCTTGTTGGCGTTCTTTTCCTTCAGTGCCTTGGCGTCGAAGACCGACCAGTAGGACGTGAAGCCGATCAGGACGCCGAAGAGAACGACGATGAACGCGAACAGTTTGATGATCTGCTTATTCATCTAGATCGCACCCATCGCGACCGCTTCGCGGCCGGCCGGTTCCGTCGCCTCGCGCCGCGCCCGGTCGGAGACGAGCAGCAGCAGGGCGACGAGGACGAAGTTGGCGACGATCGAGCTGCCGCCGTAGCTGACGAAGGGCAAGGTGACGCCGGTCAGTGGGATCACCCGGGTGACACCGCCGATGATCACGAAGGCCTGGATCGCGAAGACGGCGGTGAGGCCGGTGGCCAGCAGCTTTGAGAACCCGTCCGAGGCGAGCAGCGCGATCTTGAAGCCGCGGGCGGTGACCAGCAGGTAGACGAGGACCAGGCCGCAGGCGCCGAAGAGGCCGAGCTCATTGACGATCAGTGAGTAGATCGTGTCGGTCTGCGCCGCTGGCAAGAGCGCCTGGTTGGTCCCGGGCACGGTGATCAGCGCCTGCGCGAACCCCTTGCCGAAGAGGCCGCCGTCGGCCTGGGCGAAGATCGAGTTGAGGATCTGGTACCCGGTGTCCTGGGGGTCGTTGTAGGGGTGCAGCCAGATTTCTATCCGGTCGTGGACGTGCGGCACCGTTTCGGCGAAGAACCAGGCGCCGACGACGAACAGCGCCATCCCGATGACGACGAAGGAGAAGCGGCCGGTGGCGACGTAGAGCAGTGCCAGGAAGGCGGCGAAGAACATCAGCGAGCTGCCGAGGTCGCGGATGAAGACGAGCATGAACATCGAGGCGCCCCAGACGACCAGCATCGGGCCGAAGTGCTTCAGCGGCGGCAGGGTGACGCCGAGGATCCGCCGCGCGCCGACCACCAGCACCTCGCGGTTCTCGCGCAGGTAGCTGGCGAGGAAGATGACGATCGCGAGCTTCGAGAACTCGGCCGGCTGGAAGGCGATCGGGCCGATCTTGACCCCGAGGTAGGCGCCGTTGACCTGCTGCCCGATCCCCGGCAGCCGCGGCGCCAGCAGCAGCAGCAGGCCGCCGACCGCGATCAGGTAGCGGTAGCGCTCGAGGACCTCGTAGTCGCGCAGGAACTGGATCGCCAGTGCGAAGAGGACGAGGCCGAGGACGAACCAGTTGGCCTGGTCGCGGGCCAGGCCTTCGTCGATCCGGTAGACCATCACCAACCCGATCGCGGTCAGCAGCGCGACCAGCGGGAAGAGGTAGGGGTCGGCGTTGGGAAGGCGGATCCGCAGGTAGATGTGAGTCGCCAGGCAGACGGCGAAGAAGTAGGCCCCGTAGATCAGGCTGGCGTTGCCGAGCTGCGAGCTCTCCTGGGCGAAGACGCCGGCGAAGCCGGCGGTCAAGAGCAGCGCCACCGGGACCAGCGCCAGCAGCTCGCGGTTGCGGGCCGAGCTCATTTGTTGCCCTGACCCTGGTTCTGTTTCGTCCCGTTGGTCCCCTGTTTCGTTGCAGCTTCGCCCGGGGTGGCCGGTTCGACGCCGCCCGGTTCGCTCGTTTCGGTCGCCGCTTCCTGGGCCGCTTCTTTGCGCGCCAGGTTCTCCTGGTTGCGCTCGATTTCTTCGATCAGGTCGACCGCGTCGGAGCGCGAGCGCAGGTCGTGGCCGGTAACCGCGTCGCGGCGGCGGCTGGGCAGCGAGTCGGTCTGGATCGGGATCGAGTAGCGCTCGTCGTAGAGCTTGATCCCGAAGGGCAGTTCGTAGGGGACGCCGCGGTAGAGGGCGACGCGTCCGGCATCGTCGGTGCCGAGGAACCAGACCTGGCGGTTGCCGTACCAGGCGGCAACGAGCAGCGCGGCGACGATCAGCAGCGGGATCCCGATCTTCAGCGCCGTCCGCAGCCTGCGGTGCCGGGGCCGCGCCGCCAGCTCCTCGCGGCGTTTGCGGGCTGCGGCGGCGGCGGCTCGTTTTTTCACCTCGGTCGCGCTCAGCCCCGCCTCCTCGGCAGACGAGCCGATCAGCGTCGCCCCCTCGTCGCGGGCCGGCGTGGCGCTGGCGTCGGCCAGCTGGAAGAGCAGCACGGTGATGTTGTCGCGGCCGCCGGCCCGGTTGGCTTCGTCGACCAGCGCCCGCACCGCCGCCGCCATCGAGGAGGCGCGGGAGAGGATGCGGGCGATGTGCTCGTCGCTGAGCATCGTCGTCAGTCCGTCGGAGCAGATCAGGAAGACGTCGCCGGCCTGGGCGGGAACCGTCCGCAGGTCGACTTCGACTTCGGGTTCGGGGCCGAGCGCGCGGGTGATGACCGAGCGTTGCGGGTGGTCCTCGGCCTGGGCCTCGGTCAGATGCCCTTTGCGCTTCATCTCCTCGACCAGCGAGTGGTCGCGGGTCAGCTGTTCGAGCTTGCCGGCGCGGAAGCGGTAGGCGCGGCTGTCGCCGACGTGGCCGATCGCGACCTCCTCGGCCTCGGGGTCGAGGATCGCAGCGGTCGTCGTCGTCCCCATCCCGGCCAGGTTGGGGTCGCTCTGCGCCTGCTTGTGGATCGCCTGGTTGGCGACCTTGATCGTCTGCTCGAGGATCCGCTCCGGCGGCGCCGAAGGCAGCTCGGCTTCGAAGGCGGCGACCGCGGCTTTGGAGGCGACCTCGCCCGCCTGGGCACCACCCATCCCGTCGGCGAGAACGAACAGCGGCGCCCTGGTGAAGAACGAGTCCTCGTTGGCGTTGCGCTGGCGGCCGGTGTCGGTGCGGACCGCGGAGTCTTCGATCCTCAGCGCCATCGAGCCCCTGTTCTCCGCACGCGCATCACCGCTCGAACCGGAACACCGTGTCGCCGATCTGGATCGTGTCGCCGTCGACCAGCTCCGCCTCGTCGCGCAGGCTGGCGCCATTCAGCAGCGTGCCGTTGGTCGAGTTCATGTCCTCCACCAAGAACCGGTTGCCGCGGGGAAAGACGCGGACGTGGATCCCGGAGGCGTAGCGGTCCTCGATCTGCACGTCGGCGTCGCCCGAGCGGCCGATCGAGAGGCCGCCGATCAGGTCGAAGCGCGCCTCCGACTCGAGCCCGCCGCCGCGCTCGACGACCAGGTAGGCGTCGACCGCGTGCGGCGCCTCGGCGTAGGCGGGGGCGGCGTGGAACCCGGTGGCATCGGGAGCAGGCGCGGTGGTCCGCTTCAGGTCCTTCAGCGCGCTGCGCGCGATCACCAGGATGAAGAGGAAGAGAACGGCGAGGAAGCCGAACTTGAGCGCTACCGATATCGGGTCGTATTCCATTGTTAGCGCACCTTAATGAGACCTCAGGAGGGGTTCGGCGAGGCCGGACCCCCCGCTTGGGGCGGGGCCTCCCTACTGCTCGACGTCGAACATGAAGGTCGTCGTACCCACCGTCACCTGATCGCCCGGGTGGAGGCGGGTCGAGGAGACGCGGCGGCCGTTGACCTTGACCCCATTGGTCGAGCCAAGATCGACGATTGCCCAGTCCCCGGACTCCGAGCGCCGCAGCTCGGCGTGGCGGCGGGAGACGTTGGGATCGGGCAGCACGCACTCGACCGACTTCGAACGGCCGATCGTCGCCACCGGGCCGTCGAGCACGTAGCGGCGATCGTCGAACGAAACGACGGCGCGGGTCGAGACCAGCGCCCCGACCGCCTGCTCGGGATGTTTCGGCCGGCTGCGGTCGCGCTCGCGGACCGCCGAGTAGACCATCGTGTGGCCTTCCTCGCCCTGGCTCGGCGCTTCCCCCTCGCGGGCCGGCGGCTTGACCAGCCGCGCCTGGATCCCGAACTCGCCGAGCCGCAGGCGCTCGTCGGTCTGGAACTCGACCGCGGGGCGGGTCAGCAGGTCGTAGTTGCGGCGCCGGGCGTGCTCGAGCAGGTAGCCGGAGAGCTCCTGCTCCAGCGAGCGCTCGTAGCCTTCGAGCTTGGAGCGGTCCTGGCGCGAGAGGAAGACGGTGTACTCGTTGGGGACGTAGACGCGCTGGACCGAGGCGGTCTTGTGGGCGTCCATTTCCTTGGCCAGTTTGCGCGCCAGTTCGACCGGCTGCACCTCGGAGCTGAAGGCGCGGCTGAAGACGCCCTCGACCAGGCCTTCGATGCGGGACTCGAGGTTGCGGAGGAGGCCGATCGGATCGTTCCTTCTTTGCGTGGGTTCGTCCCCCGGGAGCGGGAGACCGAACGGGAAATCCTAGAGATGCCCGACCATCAAGAAGATCGCGATCGCGGCCAGCAGGGCCGGGGCGGCGAGCGCAGGCGCGAGCCGGAAGCGGCGCTCGCCCGGCAGATCGTCGGCCAGCTCGTCGAGCGAGTCCTCGATCGCGGTCCCCAATTCCTCCAGCGCGGGGCGGCGGTTGGGGCGGGCCGCAAGGCAGGCGTCGATCTGCTCGGTCAGCTCGCGCGGCAGGTCGGGGCGCACCTTGCGCAGGCTGCGGGCGCGGCTGCCGATCGCCCGGGCGGTGGCCGCCGGGGTGGCGCGGCGGTGCGGGTTCTCGCCGCTCCAGCACTCGTACAGGGTCAGGGCCAGCGAGTAGATATCGGCCTCCGGCCCGGCTTCGCGGCCCTCGGCCTGCTCCGGCGACATGTAGGCGAGGGTGCCGACTACGTCCCCCGCGGCGGTCAGCGGTACCTCGTCGGCGAGCCGGGCGATGCCGAAGTCCATCAGCTTGGCGCGCGGCTCGGAGTCGGTCACCTGGACGTTCTCGGGCTTGATGTCGCGGTGCACGACGCCGCGCGAGTGGGCGTGGTCGAGCGCCTCGCAGAGGTCGGCGCCGATCTCGCCGATCTCGCGGTCGGAGAGCTCGCCGGCATGGGCGAGCCTGGCCAGGGTCGAGCCCTCGACCAGCTCGGTGACGAGCAGCGCGTTGCCGTCCTCCTCGCCGAGCTCATACAGCGTGACGATGCCGGGATGGTTGAGGCGG
>Ga0068862_100005321_pt1 | contig 10780 bp, 7 predicted proteins | sample KBSSwiS52_FD_66598 | JGI IMG/M metagenome (GOLD analysis project Ga0068862, IMG submission 66598) | Switchgrass rhizosphere microbial communities from Kellogg Biological Station, Michigan, USA - KBS Switchgrass S5-2 | ecosystem: Host-associated > Plants > Roots > Rhizosphere > Soil ... | reverse complement strand
GGCATCGGCCTCAATGACGTCGCCGTCAACTTTAACGCCCCGCATAGTTGTGGCGTGGGTATGTCTCATTAGCCAGTAGCGCGCCCTCGGCGCAGCTGGGCGCCCCGCGCTTGGGCGGCGCGCATCATAGCGGAGGTGAACATGCGGGGATGAACAATTGCCGTAGACTCGGTGGTGCTTAACCGCGACGCAATAACAACGCCGTTGGAGAGCCAATCGAGCTCCGAAGGCTTCTGGCTGCGCGGGTCGCTCTGGGAAACGACGAAGCCGCCATAAGCGGTCATAGGACGATAGCCCCAATCGTCGGCGATCTCCTGCGGCAAATCAGCGTGCAGCTGGAAACTGCGTCGAGCCAGCGGGTCGAGCGGCGTGCCGACGCACCAATCGAGTGCCAGAAATCCGCCGGCCTTTCCAGATGCTGCGGCGGCCACCTCTGTGTTCTCAACCACGGTCACTTCGGCGCCACGTAGGCACCGACAGTTGACCTGAATAAATAGGCGGGTCGCGTCAAAGAAATTCGGATTGCGCGATCACATCACGTTGTCCGCGCTTTACTGAGCGCCGGACAACGGCGGCATCCGCTGAAGACAATCGCGTTACGCTGCGTCGGGAGGCGCTAGGTGAGCACAGAAAAGTCAGAGACGTTGATTCATGGCGTGCCGGCGGATTGGGCGCGGCGGGCGCATGCTGACGCGGCCATGTATGAAAGCATGTATGCGTCGTCGGCTGTGTCACCAGAAACGTTCTGGGCAGAGCATGGCAAGCGTATGGACTGGATCAAGCCGTTCACCAAGGTAAAGAACACTTGTTTCGATCCAGGCGCCGTCTCGATTGAATGGTTCAAGGATGGCACCACTAACGTATCGGCAAACTGCATTGACCGGCATCTCGCCAGGCGCGCCCAACAGGTTGCGATCATCTGGGAAGGAGATGATCCCGGTGAATCAAGGCATATCACCTACGCGCAGTTGCACGATCGGGTCTGCCGTTTCGCCAACGTCCTGAAACGTCACGGTGTGAAGAAGGGCGACACGGTCACGATCTATCTGCCCATGATCCCTGAGGCCGCGTTTGCCATGCTGGCTTGTGCGCGGATCGGCGCGGTGCATTCGATCGTTTTCGGTGGCTTTTCGCCGGACGCGTTGGCTGGGCGCATCGAAGGCTGCAAGTCGAAGGTCGTCATCACGGCCGATGAGGGCTTGCGCGGCGGCCGCAAAGTGCCGCTAAAGGTCAATGCCGACGAGGCGGCAAAGAAGGCGGCCGGCATCGTCAAGACGATGATCGTCGTCAAGCGGACCGGCGGTCCAATCGACTGGGTCGACGGTCGCGACGTCTGGTATTATGACGAGACGGCGAAGGCTTCGACCCAATGCCGGTTCGCCGAAATGAAAGCCGAGGATCCGCTGTTCATCCTCTATACGTCGGGCTCAACCGGCGCTCCCAAGGGCGTCGTTCATATCACCGGCGGCTATCTGGTTTTTGCGTCGATGACGCATCAGTATGTATTCGATTATCACGACGGCGATATCTACTGGTGCACCGCTGATGTCGGCTGGGTCACCGGCCACAGCTACATCGTCTACGGCCCCTGCTGGCTTGCAGATATCACCGGATATAGCCGCCTCAGTCGGCGCCTTTGGCATCGTGCACGCTGACTAGCAGGGACGAAAGGCAATTTTGTCGTCCGGCATTGTCGCTCCTATGTAGTTGAGAAGACTACCGCGACATTCTCGAGGCCATCGGCTGGGAAGACTCGCACCCGCCTATTAGCCTACAAAAACATTGCGATACCCGACGCGCGCAAACGGAGTGCCGCGGCTGGCACGTCCCGTGACGTGGACGCGGAGGGTGTAGGTGCCATCTATGGTATCAGTGGTAGGGGCACGGATCACCGTAGCTGCGTCCTTGTGATCCGTTTGTTCGGGATGAACGAGATGAATGCGGCACGGGCGGTAGCCAAACGGGTCTTGTCCCGTTGCGCGAAGAAGGTGTTCGCCCACGGCCTGCGCCTGCTCGACCTCGTGCGGCAGGCGGTCCGCTTTCTCGATGTGGCTTAGCCCAATCTCATCGTTCCACTGCTTGGCCAGCAGCCGCACCGATGTTTGCGGCGACGCTACCGTGGCGGACAACGAGAGCCGGGGCAGGGCGCTGCCGCGCTCAAGGACCGCGACTGGCAGATCGATCGGTCTTCCGGCAGCCAACCGCCTGTCGAAGCTGCCGAGGTGGAGGCGCAGCGGCGACCGCACATAGGCGGCGATCGAGCACGGTACAGCAACACGCGATTTGACCGCGACCTGCAGCTCGTAGATGCCCGCTGGCGGACGCTTCAGATGCAACAAGAGGTAGCCTGAGCCCCCCTTGCGTGCAATACGGCCGAGATCGGCATAGGGCGACGAGATGGATCGCAACGATGCTTCGAGCGCGACGCCGCTCTCGCGCGCCGCGATTGAAACATCCAGGAAGTCCGCGTCCTCATCCACGAGTATCTCGCGGCGAAGTCCAGAAGAGCCGTCATCCGTGCCCGAGCCGGGTATGGTCTCCTCCATCACCATGTCGGCATCCGCTATCACGCCGTGTGCAATATTGTTGATCTGGAACAGCCCAAGCTCGTCGGGACTGAAGAAGTAGGTGCCTCCGGTGGTAACAGCGATGTTCTGCAGGAGCGCCTGATCGCTCGCATGTCCCAGCGCGATGGTGTGGATTGGCACGCCTGCGGGGACCAGGGGTAGGATGTTGGCCACCGTGGGTGGCGCATTTTCATATCCATCCGAGAGCAGCAGGATGGAGCGCCGCGCGCCGCTTGCCGGCAGTACGCTCAGGGCCGACTGGATCCCGGCCCCGATGGACGTCGCGCCGCCGAATGTGATGGCGGACACCGCGGCTCGCGCCGCCGTGTAATCACCGGGTGACGTGATGGTCGTCAACGGCAGCTCGACCGCGGCGGCCTCGTTGAAGCTGACGATGCCGGTTGAATCGTTCAGGCTCATCAGATCGATCATTCGCCGCAGGTTGCTGCGCGCTGCGTCGACATAGCCTGACGCGATCATGCTGCTGGATTTGTCAATGACGTGTAAGATTGTCGCCGGCGAGATGAAACGGGCAGCGAGGCCGAGCGCCTCGCGGGCGAGTGCGCGCATCGCGCCGGCCGCCTCTTGCGCGGACACCCGGGCGACGGCGATCGGCGGCTGGTGACACTGGCCAATCTCAAGCTCAAAACCGAATATGCGATGACCGAAAAACATGTACTCGTCGAAGGTGCCGGAATAATTACTCGTTGTACCCGTCGAGTACGTCTTTCCCGGCGTAACGGCCGCGATCGCCGCGTTCATCGCTGTTTCGAGCGCGACGTAGATGGCATGGTCATCGGGGGAGACCGGCTCCCTGATGGACGATCCGCCCCTCGGTTGTGGCCGAAAGATATCTTCACCAGACGAATGGCAGTCGATCGCCGCAAGGATGTTGGGGAACATCTCCACGATGTAGCGGATATTACGGGCCTCGGCCTCGGAGAATGCGGAGGGACCGCGGTAGTAGTCGGAGCAAGGATTGCTATCCGAGCCACCCTTTCCCCAATAAATGCTGAAATTACGGTTCAAATCGGCGCCGCGGCAGGAGGGACGCTGCGCGTTGGGACGGCGGTTCTTGCGCCAGTCACGCTGGTCATAGTGCGAGTAGTTGATGCCATCGGGATTTGTGGCGCCGACGAAAAGGATGTCCAGGCCGTCGACGATCTGGTTGATCGCGATGATGTCCGGATCGGCGGAGCCGGGCGCGTATTTATTGAGAAGCTGCGATGCGAACTCGATGGCAGCGAGTGGCGGAGCCCATTCGCGCGCATGCAGGCCCGCGACGATAAGCAGCGCCGGCTTGGAAAAGATGGACGGATTCTTGGTGATCCGGAACAGTTTGACCGTCGCAGGCCCGGCGAGCCCCGGCTGTACTCCGTCGTAGCCGCTCGTGCGCTCGGGGAGATCGGTCAGTTCGGTAAGCGCCGGAAACTCCACTTTCAGCTTCGCGAAAGCCGCGTCAATGCCAAGTGCATCGAGATATCCGGAGTTGGGGGTCGGGCAGTCGAGGGGCGCTCGAATGTCCACCGCCACGCCCGCCTCTTTGAGCAATGCAATCTCGGCTTCGGACAGGACAATGACGATATTGTCCTTGCCACGCAGCGCATGATCCGCGCAGAGCAAACCTTGCTCCTGGAGGTGGCGGATCACATCCGCTGCAGCTGCATCTGTGGGCAATGCGCAGCGAAAGAACTTTGAAGACTGCAACATGCATTCGCCTCCCCAAAGTAAATGCTGCAGCTAACTCACGTAGGGGCCGAACGCCGCCCAACCTTACACCAAAATGTGCGACACCTTGAAAGCCCGCCCCTCAGGTTCAAGCCAAGGGACGGTCTGCGGGTGCGGACGCGTCGATCGAGGTGCGCAGCTAGTCGGACTTTGGCTTGCGGCTCTCGGCGAACGACCTGGCGGGCTCTCTGAATCCAGAGATTTTCATCGTGTAAGCCTCGCCAGCCGCATCGGAGGTCATCGTTACCCCCATTGGGTTCGCCGGGTACCATTCAAATGTCAGGGAAATTCGGGTGTTGGGATTATGCGGATCCACCTTAGACAAGACGGTAATAACGTTTTGCTTGATTTCCTCAACAATCTTCGCATCCATGTCCGTATAGTTATTTTTAATATCGTCTTGCCAAGCGGCGTCCTCATCAACATCGTAGCCATAAAAAAACGCGGTCAATTCCCCAAACTTATAGTCACCGCCCCTGCTTATTGCATCAAAGATTCTTTTCGTTTTTCTTATCCTTTTGCCGGCCTTGAATTGATCGTTGATATCAGATTTGCCTGGACGTGTTAAAACCAAGTCGTCTCCCATGGCCGTCCTCCGATGGCGGAAAGGTTCACCTTTGCGTTTCTAGCCTACATGGTATTATCGTTGCGTCAAATGTGGTGCGCAAACTGAAGACTCATGACCTGCGGCGCATTGCTCGATTCTCTCGTAACCTGCCGGAAGGTGACTCAAAACGCACCGGCCCGGATCTCGCGAGCGAGAGCCGAAAGCACATCATCGACGAAGTTGCGGCAGGAGATCGCGAAGCTCGGCCCGCAGTACGGCCTGCCGGCGCCGTCTCACAAATAGCTAAATAACCAAATAGCTAAATAACCGCGCTGAAGCCTATAGCTTACAAATGAATCAGGTATCCGTCAAACTTGTCGACAGACCCGTATTCTTTGACAGCCGCTGAATAGACCGGACTGCGGACGCGTCGTCGTGGAGCGTGCACATCCGGCTTGCTGGCACTGTGGCTGGCGGTGTAGGTTTTGGCTCATCAATCATTGCGTTACCGGCGGTTCCTATGGATTGCCTGACCTGCGGCGCGTCGAACCCTGCGGAGAGCCAGCAATGCATGAATTGCGGAGCGGCTCTGAACGAGCCTTGCGGCAGTTGCGGCGCTCCCGTCCCGTTTTCGAACCGCTTTTGCAGCCAGTGCGGCGCGCGTTCCGAGCGTAGCCGCGCAGCTCGTGCCGACCAGGATTCGGACGACGCGGCGGCGCCAATTCGACTTTCGCAATTGGAGCGGCGTGTCCTGGACTCGCGTGCCCTATTTGAAGGCGAGCGCAAGCAAATCACGGTTTTGTTCGCTGACATCAAGGGTTCGACGAATTTGATCGAGGATCTCGACCCGGAAGAAGCGGAGTTGCGGCTGCGTCCGGCGCTCGATGCGATGATCAATGCGGTCCGCCGCTACGAAGGTACCATCAACCGAGTGCAGGGCGACGGCATCATGGCCTTGTTCGGTGCGCCGATCGCGCACGAGGACAACGCGGTGCGCGCCGCCTACGCGGCCCTGGACATACAGAACGATGTTCGCTCGGTCTGCGCTCCCGATATTGCCATTCGAGTTGGCCTGCACGCCGGCGATGTGCTCGTTCGCGCGATCCATAACGATCTTTCGATCGACTACGATGCCGTCGGTCCGACCGTGCATCTTGCGGCACGCATGGAGCAGATGGCCCCGCCCGGCGCAATTTACTGCACGGCCAACGTGATGCGGATGGCGATGGGGTTCGTCGACGCCCAGCCGCTTGGACAAGTCGACGTGAAGGGGATTCGCCAACCGATCGACTTGTATCAAATCGTCGGTCACACCGCAGCGCGCACCCGCTGGGAGGTAACGGCGGCCCGGGGACTGACGCCGTTCGTTGGCCGGGAGAGCGAACTCGCGCGGTTACGGCGAGCGCTCGAGCTGGCTTCCGCAGGCTCCGGCCAGCTTTTTGTCGTCAAGGGTCAGCCCGGCACTGGAAAATCCAGGCTCGCGCATGAGTTCCTGCAGTCCCCTAAATTGTCTGGTTGGCTGGTGCTCAAGACGGCCGCCGCGGCGTACGAACGCGGCACGCCGTATCTGGCCATTTCGAACCTGCTGCGGTCATGGTGCGGAATCTCCAAGCAGACTCCTCCTGCCGAAGCGAAGAGCCGGCTGCAGGAGGCCCTCGCCGCGTTGCCTGGGGGCACCTCGATCTATGTTCCAGCCTTGCAATGGCTGATCGACCTTCCTGTCGAAGATGCCGATTGGCTCGCGCTCGACGCCGCAGAGCGCCGGCAACGGATGCGCTCGACGCTGAAGGACCTTTTCCTTCACTGTGCCGAAAATCAGCCGATGCTGCTCTGGTTCGAGGACATCCAATGGACCGACGCCGAGACGCGAGGCGTGATCGACGGTTTGGTAGAACTCATCGGGGCGGTCTGCCTGTTCGTGCTCGTGACCTGCCGGCCGGAATACGAACACAAGTGGGGCGGCAAGCTCTTTCTCACCACCATCAATCTCGAGCCGCTCGAAGCCGACGCGGCCGACGATCTGGTGCAGGGCCTCGTAGGCGGCGCCAACGCCGAGTTGCGGGCTCTCATCGTCGAGCGCACCGACGGAACGCCGCTGTTCATCGAGGAGACTGTCAAGACCTTGGTGGAAAGCGGGGCGCTGCGGCTGCGACCCGGCGGTTATGAATTGACCCGCAAGATCCCGGAAATCCGGATTCCGGAGACGGTGCAATCGGTGATCGCCGCGCGCATCGACAGCCTCAGCCCAAAGCGCAAATCGCTGCTGCAGATGGCATCCGTTATCGGATCGAGCATTCCGATCATGCTGTTGCGCGAGGTAGTCGATCTTTCCGAGTCCGAACTTCAGAATCTCCTGGCGGAGCTCAAGGCGGCGCAGTTTCTCTACGAAACGCCAAATCCCATCTACGCTCAATTGAACTTCAGGCACGCTCTGATCCACGAAGTTGCTTATGGGTCCCTAATTTCGGCGAAGCGGCAAACGCTCCATGCGCGTGTGCTGCGCGGCATGGAATCGCAATTTCGGGACAACACGTTCGATGTGGTCGAAAGCCTCGCCCACCATGCATTCAACGCTGCGCTCTGGGACGAGGCCGTGAACTATCTGTGCCAAGCCGGCGATAAGGCGGTCGAGTTTTCGGCCTACCAAGCCGCAGGCGCGTTCTTCGAGTCGTCATTGCAGGCGCTAACCCATCTGCCGCAAGATCACGAACGCGTTCGACAAGGGATCGATGTCCGACTGAAGTTGCGACCGGTATTCGGAGCGACTGCCGAATACGACCGGCTCGAATACTGCGTCGCCGAGGCTGAAAGCCTAGCCAATTCGATTGACGATCGCCGGCGGCTGGCGGCAATCAACGACGCTTGGTCGTTTGTCCACAATTGGCGCGGCCAACTTGATGCCAGTATTGAACGCTCCTTGCGAGCGCGCAACATCGCGCGCGAAATTGGCGACGGCGCTTTGGAACTCGGTGCTAGTTTCCGTCTCGGCCAAGCCTACATGTGGCGCGGCGACTTCCAGCAATCGGTCGCTCTACTCGAGGATAACCTGGCCTGGATCGATGGCCCGCTGCGACACCTGCGGATGGGCACCAGCGGGACCGGCTCAGTCTTGTGGCTGGGTATGTTGGGAGCTTCTCGCGGCCGTTTGGGCAACTTCCCGGCAGCGATGGATGCCGCACAAAAGGCATGTCTCATAGCCGACGAAGTTCAGCGACCTTATGACATTGCCTTGGCGTATTGGTGGGCGGGCTTCATTTGGTCGCACAAGGGTGATGTGCCCGCGGCTTTGCGATGCCTGGAGCATGGTTTTGAGGTTTGCCGCTCGAGCCAGGTCAATTTTCTGGTTCCGATCCTCTCGACAACCCTGGGCTATACCTATGCGCTGGCCGGACGCACCGCCGAAGGAATAGCTCTGCTCACGAAGGCGGTGGGATTCTCCCGCGCCAGCAAGTTCACTTATGGGGAAGCCTGGTCGAGTGCATACCTGGGTTTTGCCAAGCTGCTCGACAACGACTACGAGGGAATGCTGGATCATGCCCGCAGCGTTCTCGAACTTGCGCGCAAGCACGTGTATCGCGCGATAGAGGTCGACGCCCTCCGCCTTCTGGGCGACCTCTATCGAAAGGGTCCCGCGCCGGCTCAGGGCGAAGCCGAACGCCATTATCTCCGGGCTCGAGAGATGTGTCTCGAACTCGGGTTGCGGCCGGAATTAGCGCGCTGCGAGATTGGTCTCGGGCAAACGCTTGTGCAATCGGGCGGCCAGGCGGAGGCCGAGCGGCTCTTCGATTCGGCGTCACAACTCTGTCGCAGTATGGGATTGGTCCTGCCGGACGTTCACCTCGACCGCCCAGCCGATCTCAACCCATCTTAAACCGGATCGGCAAACTTTTAGGCCCGCCGATGAAGATCGACGCCGAACGCCGCGGGCTTCCGACTATTTCGACCGATGCAAGCCGGCTCAGCAGTTCCTCGAAAAAGATTCGCATCTCGAGCCGTGCGAGATGCTGACCAAGGCAGGTATGGACTCCCTGTCCGAAGAGCGCGTTGCTTGACATGTTGCGATCCAATCGAAAGCAGTTTGGCTCATCGAAAACGTCCTCGTCTCGATTGCCAGAAAGAAAGCACAACATCAACCAGTCACCGCGCGCGACCCGCTGTCCGCGCAGTTCGACTTCGGCGGTCGCTGTTCGCATTACATGGTGCACCGGTGTGGTCCAACGTATCGATTCCTCAACGAACCTGGGAATCAAGCTGGCATCAGCCTTTAAGGTTTTGAACGCGTCTTCGTTCTCGCACAGTGCCCAAAGCCCACCCGAGATCGACGAAGACGTCGTGTCGTGACCGGCTGCTGCGACGATCACGTAATAACTGACCGCCTCGAAATAATTGATGGGTTTGCCGTCGACCTCAGCGTTGGCGATGGCGCTCGCGAGGTCTTGCGCCGGCGCCGCCCGGCGTCGTTCCAGCAGCGGGACAAAGTAGGCCTGAAATTCGCCGAGGAGACGAAACAGCTCCCTGGCATGCCTAGCCGGATCACCGCTCCCGGCTTCACCATGCCCGAGGTCCACATCCTCACTTGCGAATAGCTCCTGCGTCAGTTTGAGCATCGACGGCTCGTCCTGGTCTGGGACGCCGAGGAACTGCATCAGGACACGCAGCGGATAATGAATCGCGACGTCGCGCACGAAATCGCAGACTGAACCGTGTGCAGCCATGCGGTCGATGCTGGCGCGGGCAATGGCGCGGATACCATGCTCCAGTGAGCCCACTCTTTGCTGGGTGAACCAGGACTGGGTGATCCGCCGGTATTTCAGATGGTCCGGATCATCCATGTGGACTAGCGTGCGGATGGGGTGCGGGCTACCACCGGTCAACGCGCGCGCCATCTCATCGGAAGCCCGGGGCACAAGGGTGTGCGCGCGGTCGCCGTTATGAAATAGCTGATGCTGACGCATGATCTTGGAAATGTCGGCGTGCCTGGTCACTAACCAAAACGGATCAAAGCCTTTGGTTTCGACTCGACCAAGCGGTTGATTTGCGCGAAGCCACTGGAGACCCACGAGAAGAGATTTTCGCCTCGCATAAGCCTTTGGGGATGCAATCAAGCGTCCGAGGCGATCGGGGATTTTTTTGATCTCCGGCATGATCGATATCCTTAATGTCTAGCTCTTTGATTGCAAGCGAGAAGTACTACATCCAATGTTGCGCGAAGAAATCGACCAGCGTTGAGAAGAGGCCGCTTAGTGGCGTTGCGACAGCCTTCGGCGGCGGCTACAATCTACAGCCTGCTGGCGCGGGCACGGCGGGCCAAGGCAACAACGGCGGCACAGGCGGCGGCGATAGTGCGACCGTTGCCTGCGCTGGTGGCGGTGGTGGTGCCCGGCGCACAGTTCGCCGTCAAATTCATGTCGTCGCTGAACATCCCGCTTGTTGATTACCTCGTTGTCGCTGGCAGCGGCGGCTCATCGGGCGGCGGCGGTGGCGCGGGCGGCGTTCTGCAAGCCTCAAATGTTTACCTCGCAACCGGCTCTTACGCCGTCACCGTGGGGGCGTTCGGTTCCGGGCAAGGTGCCAACACAGCCAGCGCCTAGCGGATATCACAGCTGCCCGACGTTCACTACACGCTTTCGCGCTGGAGCAAACCTATGGAGGCGCCTGTTACGAACTGGTAAAAGGATCGAGCAGCCGTCATCCAGACGAATGCGCCACTTCGGCTGCACCGGTCACGCTTTTTTCTGGCTCGTGAAGCGGTGGAATCCGCGGCGGAGCAACCCCGGAGCGAGCCCGTAAGGATTGCCCAGAGAACGGCGCTCCACCTTACGATCCGACCGACGCTTCTCCCTCGCCTGCGAGGTGATCGAGTGAGAACCGCTACTTCCGTTGTTGGCAGTCACTTTTCAGACATGGCGACCGACACTGACAATGTCCGTTTCTAGGG
>Ga0068862_100005318_pt1 | contig 10785 bp, 10 predicted proteins | sample KBSSwiS52_FD_66598 | JGI IMG/M metagenome (GOLD analysis project Ga0068862, IMG submission 66598) | Switchgrass rhizosphere microbial communities from Kellogg Biological Station, Michigan, USA - KBS Switchgrass S5-2 | ecosystem: Host-associated > Plants > Roots > Rhizosphere > Soil ... | reverse complement strand
GCCGCCAGCAATGCAATCTCATTGCGAACTTGGGTCGCGCCGTCGCGGTCGCCCTGGCGGTCGAGCGAAACGGCCAGCGCAGCCAACAGCTTCGGGTTACGCGGCGCGATTGCCAGCGCCGCTTCATATTTCGCCTGGGCAAGGTCGTAGCGGCCCATCGCATCGTAACAGAGGCCCATGCCGGCCAGCGCGTCGGCGCTGTCGGGATGCTCGCGCGCCGCCTTGCGGAAGCCTTCAAGCGCGAGGCCAACGTTGCCCAGCGCGAACTGACCCTTGGCATCGGCCAGCAGCCCGTCGCCGGCGGCCAGCTTGGATCCCGGATCGGCAATCGGCCGGACTTCGACCGTGCCTGGCTCGGACGCGCAACCCGCGGCAGCGAGGCTGGCGACCATGAGCAGTGATTTAACCCCCCCGTTCATAGCTAGTGTCCCCCACCCAGCGCCGGGAGAATCGCCCGGACAACGCGAATTGCAGCCGGCAGCATGAGCACGCCGATCATCGTCGGCAGCATGCACGCGACCAGCGGAATTGAAATCAGCACCGGCAGGCGATGCGCCTTTTCTTCGGCGCGCATGCGGCGGCGTTCGCGCATTTCCGACGCATAGGTACGCAGCGTCTGGGCGATCGACGAACCGAGCTTGGTTGACTGGATCAGCAAGGTGGCAAACGCGCGAATCTCGTCCGCGCCGGCGCGGTCGGCCATCCGCCGCAGCGCGTCCTCGTGACTCCGCCCGGCGCGCAGTTCGAGCACCACCGCGCCAAATTGTTCGGCAAGCCGCGGATGCGAGGTGGTCATCTCCATGCCGACCCGCGAGAAAGCCGCTTCAAGCCCGAGCCCGGCCTCGACGCACACCAGCATCAGGTCGAGCGCATCGGGGAAGCCATTGATCAGATCCTGCTGCCGCCGATCGGCCTTGGCCTGGACGAACAGGCTCGGCAGATAGAGCCCCGCGGCGGCCGCGATGACCAGCCAGATATAGAGCTTGAGGACACTTGGGCTCGATCCGCCCAGCTCGAAGGACAGGAAAATCAGCACCGGCAAACCGATCACCCCGGCGAGCCGGATGAGCGTGTAGACGCGCGGCGCGTAGGGAGCGCCAAATCCCGCGGCGGCGAGCTTCTGGCGCACCGCGTCGCTCTTCGAATCGACCAAGCTGAGTCCGGTTTTCTCGATCGAGTTGACGAGCCGCAGCCAGGCGCTTTCCGCCTTCTCGGCGCGCAACGACCCGGTGATCGGCGTGCCGCCGGCGATCCGCGGCGCCTGCTCGAGCAGACGCTGCCGCGCGACCTGGCGAACGCTGATTACCTGGGCGGCGAAATATGCCGCGACCGCGACCACGGCGAATAGCAGCGCCAACAGCAGCATGCGCAGGACCAGATTGTCGGCGATGACCTGGAGCATGCCCGCTAGACCTTCAAATCGACCATTTTCCGGATCGTGAAGAATCCGGTGAGGTACAGCACAATCAGGCAGATGAAGCCGGGCACGAACCAAGGATCATTGGCGACATCGAGGAAGAAGCTCGGGTTGACCAGGAACAAGATGGTGAAGGTGGCAATCGGCAGCACGGTGAGCATCATCGCGGTCATCCGGCCTTCGCTCGACAGCGCCCGGACCTTCATCATCATCGACTGGCGCTCGCGGATCACCTTGGACAAATTCTCAAGGATTTCGGCGAGGTTGCCGCCGGTCTCGTTTTGGACCGAGAGCGACACCACGAACATCCGCATGTCGGCGAGGTCCCAGCGCTCGGCCATGCTCTGCAACGCATCGCGCAGCTCGGCGCCATAGGTCACTTCGTCGACCACCAGTCCGAACTGGGTCCCGATCGGGTCGGGCATCTCCACCGTCAGCAAATCGAGCGCGGCGGCGATTGGGTGACCGGCGCGCAAGCCGCGGACGAACACGTCGAGCGCGACCGGAAACTGGTCCTGCATCTTCTTGCGGGTGCGCGTCGCCTTGACGTTGAGGTACATCAGCGGCAGCGCGCCGCCCAACGCGAACGCGAAGACCGCGCTGATCAGCAGCCGCCCGAAGCTGATGCCCATGCCGGCGGAGCCCATCAGCAGAAGGATGAAGAAAAACAAAGCGACCGGCGCGATCAGGATGATTAGCATCAACCGCCCGGTCGGGATGGTCATCTGCGCCTGCATCAGCATCCGCTCGAACTTCAGCGCCAACGCATCGAACGGCGGCGGCAAACCCTGCGGCAAGGCCGAATCCGCCCGGCGCAGCAGGTTCATGGTCTCGCCATGGCTGCGGCCGCGGCCGATCATCTTCAGCCGGAGATTGATCGCTTTGCCTTCCGAGCGATTGCTCGCGAACCAGCGGATCAGGACCTCGACCGCGAGCACAACCGCGCCGAAGATACAAACGAGGACGACGGCGCGGACCCAGGTCGGGTTCATGAATCGAACTTCGCGTCGGGCCGGAACAAATCGGCCGAAAGATTGATCCCGTGCGACATCACCTGGTCGAGGAAGCGCGGCCGGATTCCGGTCGCCTCGAACTTGCCGATCACCTGGCCATCGGCGCTGACGCCGGTCTGACGGAAGCGGAAGATCTCCTGCATCGTCACGACTTCGCCCTCCATGCCCGTCAGTTCGGACAGACTGACGACCTTACGGCGGCCGTCGGCGAGCCGGGCGACCTGAACCACGACATGGATTGCGGAGGCAATTTGCGAACGCGATGACTTGGCCGGGATATCAATCCCGCTCATGCCGATCATCTGCTCGACGCGCGACAAAGCGTCCCGCGGGGTATTGGCGTGGACCGTGGTCATCGAACCGTCGTGGCCGGTGTTCATCGCCTGCAGCATGTCGAACGCCTCGCCGGCGCGAACTTCGCCGAGGATGATCCGGTCGGGCCGCATACGCAGCGCGTTCTTGACCAGATCGCGCTGTGCGACTTCGCCCTTGCCCTCGATATTCGGCGGCCGAGTTTCGAGGCGGACGACATGCTCCTGCTGCAGCTGGAGCTCGGCCGAATCCTCGATCGTAACGATGCGCTCACGTCCGTCGATGAACGCCGACATCGCGTTGAGCAGGGTCGTTTTGCCCGAACCGGTGCCCCCCGAAATCAGCACGTTACGGCGCGATCCGACCACCGCCTTCATGACCTCGCCGAGCTGCGCCGGAACGCTGCCGATTTCGATCAGCCGCTCGAGGCTGATCGGCACCCGCGCGAACTTACGGATCGAGAGCAGCGAGCCGTCGAGCGCCAGCGGCGGCACCACAGCATTGACGCGGCTGCCGTCGGCGAGACGGGCGTCGACCATCGGCGAGGATTCGTCGATCCGGCGGCCGACCGCCGAAACGATCTTCTGGATAATCCGGATGAGGTGCTTCTCGTCCTTGAACCGCACCGGGCTCGGCTCGAGGACGCCATAGCGTTCGACGAACACCCGGGCATGGCCGTTGACCAGGATGTCGGTGATCGTCGGATCCTTGAGCAGCGGCTCGAGCGGTCCGAGCCCGAGCAATTCGTCGAGCACATCGCCGACCAGTTGCTTGCGTTCGGTCGTGTTGAGCGCGTGGTTCTGCTTGGCGAGTTCCTCCGCAACGATGTCGCCGACTTCGGCTTCGATCTGCTCGCGCGACATTTGGTCGAGCGCCGACAGGTTGATCAGGTCGAGCAGCCGCTGGTGGAGCTCGACCTTGAGTTCGGTATGCTTGTCGCGTTTGGTGAAGGCGCCGGCGTCACCGATGGTGACGAGGCGCGTGTCCTCGTGCGGGTTGGCCCGCTCCTCCTGCGGAGCCGCCCCACCCTTGGGCTTCTTGACCTGCCACATTTTCAACGCTCCAGACCCAGTGCAGCTGCAATGCCTGTGTCTAGCACATCGAGGTCCTTGGCGATGGCGCACTTGCGCTTGATGTCGCTAATCGGGACACCCCGATCGATCGCCGCGCGCATCAGCGGAAAGTCGTTCGCAACGGTGTAGGCAATGTCCTGCCCCAGCGCGTCGCGCACATCGGCGGGCCGGATGGTCCGCCCCTGGCTCTTGTCCCAACGGTTGGCGATCACCCGCACGTCAAGATTGTTGAGATCCTGCGATTCCAGCAGCTTAAGCTGCCTTCTTGCCCCGTTTAGGCCGGCCACCGTCAGTTCGGTCACCAGCAGGACAAGATCCGAACGCGCGACCAGCGACAGCGACCAGTTGGTCCAGTTGCTCGGCAGGTCGACGAAGACTGTTCCGAATTCGCGGGTCGCGAGATCGACGATTTCCATCAGATGCTCGCTCGACACGCTTTCCAGCGGCATCATTTCGGGCGGCGCCGCGATCACTTTGAGGCCACTGGCATGATCGGTCGTCGTTGCCCTCAGCAGCGCACCGTCGAGCCGCGTGCCCGCGTCGAGCAGGTCGGCCAGCGACAATTTGGGCTTCAGCCCGAGCTGGAAGGCGACATCGCCGAACTGGACGTCGAGATCGATCAGGCACGCTTCGCGCCCGCACGCAGCTTCGCTCTGGGCAAAGCGAACCGCCAGCTGGCTGGCCAGCGCGGTCGCCCCGGCCCCGCCGACGCCCTTGATCACGCTGATGACCTTGGACCGGCCGGCGTCCACCGCGGCGCTCCGTTTAGCAGCTTCGTCGGCGAGCGGCGCGATCGAAGTTTCAAGATCCTCGATACACAGCGGCAACGGCACGACATCGTGCGCGCCCGACCGCACCAGCGAGCGCACCAGCGCCAGCGGCGGATCATAGGCGGCGGCGATCAACGGCGTGGTGACCGACGCCGCGAGCTTCTGAAAGCGCTTGATCGACGACGGTGTGTCCGGATCGACCTGGACGACCGCGGCGACCGCAGCGGAGATCTCTTGCGGGTCGATCCAGTCGGTGACCGGCAGGACGTTCAGCGACAGCGGAAAGCCGGCAACCCGCGCCCCGATTAGGTCTCCGGAATCGCCCTCGACGCCCGACAGATACAGCTGCACGGCTGACTCGCGCTTGGCGGTCTGCCAGCTCCTGGCCGTCTCGTTAGGGTTGATTACGCTCACTTTCGGCACCTCAATTGGAATACGTACCCGAAGCATCTTCGGCGGTTAATGTGGTCGAGAAGTCCGGCATATTCACCGACTTCAACGCGAAGGTTGTCAGCGGACGAAATTGCACGCCGGTTAGAGTCACCGTGATCAGTGGTGAAATTTCCATTTGCTCGGTTGCACCGCCTCCACCGCCTCCAGTTGAGGCTTCCGCAATACCGAACCCCGATCCCTGGTAACGGACTTGCACGTTCGTGTTCGCAATCGAAGGGTACATCTGCTTCATGCGCGTCACTATCGCAGCGAAGGCAGTCGCATTCATCGTTCCGAGACTGGTCGGACAGGTGCCGCTCTCGCAGACGCATCCGGTGTTGGTACACAGGATCGATCCCAGCGCCGCCGCCGGGATCAAATCGCCCGCCTTCAGCGTCGTCCCACCCACCGTCTTCCCGGCATAATCCTCGTCGCGAAGTCCGGGCGAGAGCACGTCGGTGACGATGGCAATACGGGCGCCGATCTGCGTCGCTTTCTCGGCTTCGTTGGATTCCCACATGAAGCGGCCGCCGTCGATGACCGCGAAAAGCAATACCATGAACAACGGCAACACCAGCCCGAATTCGGCGGCACTCGCTCCCGATGTCGATTTGATGAGGCGGCGGACAAGCATCACAGGCCTTGCACCGGAGCTTCGGATTCGGCCGTAAGGCAGACGTTAGTTGCGTTGAACCCAACCATCGCAAGCACGGAGCGGTATTTCACCGCCGCCGACACCTTCACGACCGGAATTTTCGTACCTGCAAGCGATGAGTATATCCCCGTGACACCATCGTTGCCTGCGTCAATTTGAGTCTTGTCAACGCAGCGAAGATCGACGGTGACCGTTTCCGTCTTTCCATCGCAGGTGCGCGCCCAGTAGCTCGCCGGCCAGCGCGGAATGCCGGTTCCGGTTACGGCGCCGGTCTCGGTGACGTTGATGATCTTGGTGGTCGCGCTGCCGTCAGCGAACACCGTGGTCGGACAAGAGAAAGTAGGGCTAATCGTCAGTCGTGCGGCATATCGGGCGCCGTCCCGCACCTGCTTATCCAGCGCGTGCTGATCCATGAACAAATTGCCCATCTCGAACGAGCCAACGGACAAGACCAGCAGGAGCGGCATGACCAACGCCAACTCCACCGCCGCGGAGGCCGTATCGGTTCGAAGAAGGCCGAGCACCGTTCGCATCATCGCACCAGATACGGCTTGTTGCGCGCATAATATTGAAAACCGCCGCCCGAGCCGAATGTGTCTCCCGGCCCGATGATTTCGCCGTAGATCTCCTTGTCGACGGTGCCTTGGGTCGCCCCGGCAATGCCGGTCTGCACATCCGATCGCGTCAACGATGGCTCGGTCAGGAAAATATTGAACACACGCAAGATGATATAGTCCTCGAACGCGTCACCCTTACCGTTGAGTTTGAGGGCGGTGCAATTGGCGGCGACGATCGGGAGGACCCGGCGATCCTTGGCCGTACTGCTTGCGGCCGGGGCAAACTGGGGCTTATTGAACGCACACTGTTTCGTGAATGTATATGTCGTGGTGTTTCCTGTTGTTTTTACGGCTGGCGGCGGCGTCGCGCCAATCTGGACTGGGTCGAGCTTGCCACTGCCCATGTTGGCAAGTTCCCATTGATAGACCTGGTAGCGAGTAAGCGTGCTATCTGTGACGCCGCCCCCGATCGCTGCTGCAACATCGGCGGCGGTGATGCCAGGATGATTAGCGGCCATGTAACCGGCGCGATCCCAGGTCCCGTTCCCGAAATTTTGAGCTCCGCCTAGTACTGGACACGTGCCATCATAATGGCAGGTATCGCGCCCAAATTGCCTGGCGCCGCCATTCTGCGCGAACGCCGCCGTATACGTGACCTTTGGATTGGGATTCCCATTACCAGTCGCGGGGATTCCACAATTATCCGGTGTCGGAACGGTCAGGTTCGTTTTGGGCTGCGAGATTTCTTCCGTCATGGTCAGGACCATGTCCTTGCGCGTGTCTTGCGCTGGACAGGCAACCCCCGTTGATGGGTCGCAGTTGCTGGCATCGTTCTTGTTGAGGCCGGCGTAAACATCCATCCGCGTGTTAATCGCGTCGGTAGCGTTCTTGTTACCGGGCTCTGTTTGATTGTCGTCCTGGTTCTGACATCCGTCTAGGCCATTGCCGAGCAGCGCATTGAGCACATCCGTATTGCCCCTGCCGAAATCGAGAAAGCCATAATCGCCGGGCGCCCAGGCGTTCCCTCCAGCGGTCTTCAGGATGACGCCCTTGCCAACATCCGCATCGGTCGGGAAATCGTCGGATGGAACGCACACCATCAACGGCGCGACATTGCAGATCGAAGACTGGACTCCGGCGACCGCGCTGGCGCTCACGGCGCCGGAAAAGAGACCAACGATCGGGGTAAACGCGTAGCGAGCCGTGCGCAGTTGCGTGCTCACCATGACGAAGGCGGTATCACTGTCGCCAGTTGCCGCGGTGCACGCCGTCGCGTCCGGTTTGGTATCGTCGAACGACTTACAGAAGGTGATGCCCGTAATCTCGACCGACATGCCGCTAGTCGCATCGGCCTTGGCAAAGCGCGTCAGGTTCGAGGTGAGGCGGTTCGTGCCAGCGTTCTGGATTGCGGCGGTCGCCCGCGCCTGCGCCCCATCTGAACGGTCTAACTGCGTTGCCGCGGCGAGTGCCGCCTGATCAGCGGCCTGCTGCAGTTCGGTGTCCATGCCGGCCAGTCGCGCGTAATCGAACGCGACTCCGCCGACCGCGATCAGCCCGAACAGCGCGAGCGCGACGGTCGGGGCGACCGCCGCTCGCTCATTCCGCAGGAAACGGTGGATCCAGCGCCTCATCCAGCCGCATCCTCAGCGCGGACCCGACGACGACCCGGAGCCCCCCGAGCCGCCTGTCGACTGCATGCTCTGAACCGGTTTAACCGTATCCGAGCGATAGCGCTTCGCCGCGTCCGCTCCCTTGACGCCGTTGTCGCCCGGCTGGGCGTCGCCGGCCTGGTAGACCGGGTCGGGATTGATGGTCTGGAGCGCGGCGTTGTATTTCGTCGCCTCACCGAAAGCCACGTCTTCCTGTCCGATGGGCTTGTTCATCGTGCTGCACGCGCCGAGCGCGGTGCCGCCGATGGCGATCAGCAACAACTTAGAGGACATGGCCATAGTCCTTTTCAAAGCCGATAGGCTTGTTCTGTGCCGTACCGCCCGACGTCGGCGGGGGTGGCGGCGGGAGCGGAGCCGGCTGGACGAACGGCGCCGCCGAGGGCGACACGCCGGTATCGGTGCGGCCGTTGAGCAGCAAATCGGCTTCGTTCGGCGGCCCGACCCGGTCGGTCGGGACCTTCAGCGTCCCGGCGCGGACCGGGCGGACCAGCCGCGGCGTGACGATGATCACCAATTCGGTTTCCTCATGCTGGAAGCCGGTCGAGCGGAACAGGCTGCCGATGATCGGGATCGAGCCGAGGAACGGAACCTGGCGAATGGTGTCCTGGAAATCCTTGCGGATCAGCCCGGCCAGGGCGAAGCTTTCACCATCGCGGATCTCGACCACGGTCTTGGCGCGCCGCGTCTGCAGACCGGGAATGGTCAGATTGTTGACGACGATCGACGCGGTCGGGTCGATTGAGCTGACCTCGGGCTGGACGACCATGTTGATGACCCCATCGGCGAGCACCGTCGGGGTGAAGCCGAGGCTGACGCCGAACGGCTTCCATTCGACCGAGATGGCGGTGCTGCCGCCCTGCCCCCCGGAGCTGCCGCCCTGCACGGTCGGAACCGGGAATTCGCCGCCGGCGAGGAAGCTCGCGGTCTCACCCGACAGAGCGATCAAGGTCGGCTCGGCGAGCGTGGTGATCGCGCCCTTCTTCTCGAGCGCGTCGAGAGTGACGTTGAAATTCTCGCCGAGCCCGCGGAAGGCGCGGCTGATGATCCCGAAACTGTCGGTGATCGCGCCGTGCGCCAGCACGCCGAGTCCGTTCTCGTCGGGCGTGAGGCTTGCCCCGCCGCCGGATACGCCCTGGAGCTTGCCGGCGTCGCTGAGCACGTCCCAATTGACCCCGATCTGCTTCAGGGCCGAGCGTTTCACTTCGGCAAAGCGGACCTCAAGCATGACCTGCTGGGCCGAGCCGATCGACATCAGGTTGACGACCTTCCCCGGCGCGTAAGTTTCGGCGAGCTGAACCGCGCGATCGGCGGCGATCGAGCTCGACACGACGCCTTCAAGGACGACGCTGTCGTTGGACATGCGCGCACCAACCGCATCGCCGGGCATGAGTTCGCTGAGCTGGCGCTTGAGGGTGATGACGTCGGGGCCGACGACGACGTCGAGCACGGCGATCAGCCGGCTCGAGCGGTCGTAGAGCGTCAGGCTGGTCGTCCCCGGCTTCTTGCCGAGGACGTAGACCGACGTGTCGCTGATCGGCACAATATCGGCGATGTCCTGATTGCCGACCAACGCCTTGGCGTAGGGCCGGTCGGTCTTGAGCACCTGGCTCTTGTTGACCGGGACGTCGAGCTCGCCGGCGTGGACCCCTTGCGCGACGGTGACTTGCGCCGCGGCCGGTTGCGCGAACGCAATCCCGGCGAGCGCCGTGGCCGCCAGCGCGGCCCGTGTGAAAGCCTTAGCGGTCATGACCCCACCTTATAAGAATTGCTGGTTGTGCCCCGGTAGACTTCGATGCTTGGCTTGGCCGGCGGCGCCTTTTTGGCCGGCTTCGATCCGCCGCCGCTCGAGCGCGGCCGCGCAATCTGCGCCGCGGTGTCACGGAACGCCCCGGCCACCGCGCCGGAATAGCCTCCGACTACCGCCGGCGCGGGATACCGCGCCCCGCCGTACATATTGTAGCGGAGGTCGTTCATGCTGACCGTCTCGACCACCGGATTGTTCGCTTCGCCCGGCTTGCGCAGCACCAGGCTAAGGCTGCCCGCCTCCTGGGCCAGCGCGAGCTTCTGCGCGTCGATCGGCGCGACTTCGAAGGTCGCGCTGCGCGCCACCTTCGGACTGCCGTCGGAATTCTTGGCTTCCTGGTCGATCGCCAGGACCTTGACGTTCTGCAGCAGGACATCGGTCATCTGGTTGGACGTTCCGGCCCCCTGAACCGCGCGGGTGATCAGCACGTCGACGCTGTCGTTGGGCTGGATGAAACCGGCAACACCGGAAATATCGTTGATGCGGACGGTCGCGGCGCGCATTCCGTCGGCCAGCAGAGCGGCGATCGACGCCCCCTGCCCTTCGCCCGAAATCTTGGTTGCCAGCACCGGCTCGTTGATGCCGATCGGCAGCAGCGCGAAACGCTTCTTGCCTTCGGGCAGAAGTTGCGCGGTGTTAACGAAGCTGCCCGGCGGAATGCTGCTGTTGGGATAATCGACGAAGCGGATCTTATCCGGCGTGATGTCGGTGCCGAATGCCAGAGGCACCGCGGCAACCGCGACCTTGGTCGTGCCGCCCTGGACCGCCTGCTGTTGCTTGCCGGTCAAATAGGCATTGGCGATGTAAACCGCGAAGAGCCCGAGTATGATCGCCGCAGCGAGCGCGAGCATGGATTGCCGTGTCAACATAAGTGCCACCCCCGCAGCGTTACTACCCCAAGTCGGATTCCGGCGTAAGCTTTTGTTTACCAACGCGCCGCGACCGCGGCTTTGGTACAACAGATACGATGAGGGGCCGGCGTGAAGCCGGCCCCTCCGATACGCATTACGGGCAGACTGCCGTGGTAGCGGTCGAGCCCGCGTTGATGCAGTTCTTGGCCTTGCCCATGGCATTGCTGATCG
>Ga0068862_100005315_pt1 | contig 10787 bp, 10 predicted proteins | sample KBSSwiS52_FD_66598 | JGI IMG/M metagenome (GOLD analysis project Ga0068862, IMG submission 66598) | Switchgrass rhizosphere microbial communities from Kellogg Biological Station, Michigan, USA - KBS Switchgrass S5-2 | ecosystem: Host-associated > Plants > Roots > Rhizosphere > Soil ... | reverse complement strand
TGCGGTTAACCTGATGGCCCGCGTCTTGCAGCCAGCCGGCGCCAATGAACGACACGACCGACACCCCGATGCACGCCGCCGCGGCCGACGACGCGGTGCCGCTGCAATTGCTGGTGATCGAGGACGACGAGCACTTTCGCAATGGCCTGGTCGCCGCGCTGCGGCTGGCCGGCTTGCAGGTGCAGGCCTTCGGCCGCGCCGGCGCCGCGTTGAAGAAGCTGCCCGATTGCGCGTTCGACCTCGTGTTGAGCGACCTGCGCCTGCCCGACATGGACGGCCTGCAGGTGTTGACGTCATGCCGTGCCTTCGATGCCGAATTGCCGGTGCTGCTGATGACCGGCCATGCCGAGATCGACACCGCGGTGGCCGCGATCAAGCAAGGTGCCTACGACTTCATCGAGAAGCCGTTCGGGCGCGACCGTCTGATCACGCTGGTGCAGCGCGCGGGCCGGCAGTTCCGCCTGGCGCGCGAGAACCGCAGCCTGCGCTCGCGCCTGGCCAGCGGCGGCGCGCTGGCCGACGTGTTGTGCGGCGACAGCGCCGCGATGAAGAGCCTGCGCGAGCTGATCGTGCGCATCGCCCCGACGCCGGTGGACGTGCTGGTGTGCGGCGAGACCGGCACCGGCAAGGAGCTGGTGGCGCGTGCGCTGCACGAGCACAGCGGCCGGCGCGGCGCGTTCGTGCCGATCAACTGCGCCGCCGTGCCCGACACGCTGATCGAGAGCGAGCTGTTCGGCCACGAGAGTGGCGCGTTCACCGGCGCGGCCAAGGCGCGCACCGGGCGCATCGAGCATGCGCATGGCGGCACGCTGTTCCTCGACGAGATCGAGGCGATGCCGGCGGCGCTGCAGGCCAAGCTGCTGCGCGTGCTGCAGGAGCGCGAGGTGCAGCGGCTCGGCGCCAATCAGGCGCAGCCGATCGACGTGCGCGTGGTCGCCGCCAGCAATGCCGAGCTCGAACCGCTGATCGCGCAGGGCAGCTTTCGCGCCGACCTGTTCTACCGGCTCAACGTGGTGAAGTTGCAGTTGCCGCCGCTGCGCGAGCGGCGCGACGACGTGCTGCCGCTGTTCGGCCACTTCATGCGCAACGCCGCGCTGCGTTTTCAGCGCGACGTGCCGGCGCTCGAGTCACCGTTGCCGGAGCAACTGCTGGCGCACGCCTGGCCCGGCAACGTGCGCGAGCTCAAGAGCGCTGCCGAGCGCCACGTGCTGGGGTTGGCGCCGCTGTGGTCGGGCGCGGCCGCTGCGGCAGCGCCGGCGTCATTGCAGGCCACGCTCGATGCGCTGGAGGCGCTGCTGATCGAAGACGCACTCAAGCGTTGCAAGGGCCAGCCCGATGCGGTGTGCCGCGCGCTCGACGTGTCGCCGGCCACGCTGTACCGCAAGCTCAAGGCACACGGACTGCAGATCGACGCACACCGCGAGGAGTGAGGGCGGCTCACGCGACGCGACATGATTGTGAAGCGCGCCTCACCCGGCGCGACATGATTGTGAAGCGCGCCTCACCCGGCGCGCAGTGTGATCGTGAAGCGCGCGCCGCCTTCGGCGCGGTTGTCGGCGCGGATCGTGCCGCCCATCGCGGCCAGTGACTCGGCGCTCAACGCGAGCCCGAGGCCGAGGCCTTTGCCGTCAGGCTTGGTGGTGAAGAACGGCTCGAACAGGCGCGCATGCACCGCCGGAGCAAGGCCGGGACCACTGTCATCCACGTGCAGCGCCACGCCATCGGCATGGGCCGCCGCGTGCACGTGGATCACACGCGCGTCGCACCTGGCCATCGCATCGGCAGCATTGAACACCAGGTTGGCCACCGCGAGCGCGAGGCGCTGCGGATCGACCTGCACCGTGAGCTCGGGCAGGTCTTCGTGGTAGGCCACGCGCTCCACGCCGAGGCGCGGCGCGAAGAGCTGGCGCGCGTCGGCCATCACGCTGCGCAGCGGGTGCGCGGCCAGGCGCGGCGGATCGGCGCGCGCGAAGTCGCGCAGCCGGCCGACAAACTGCTGCAGCCGCTGGGTCTCGCCGTGCAGCGCGCGCAACGCGTCGCGCACGTCGGCATCGGCATCGGCGCAGCGCTCGGCCAGGGTTTCAGTCAACAGCAGCAGCGTGCCCACCGGATGGCTCATCTCGTGCACCACGCCGCTGGCCAGGCGGCCCACCGCCACCATCTTGCCGGCATGCACCAGCAGCGACTGCATGCGCTCCTTCTCGAGCGCGGCCTGCGTCTGCAGCAGCTGCGCGCGCAGCTCGCTGGCCTCGGCCAGTGCGCGCTGGCGCTGCGCCTCGGCCTCGGCGCGCTCGGTGCGGTGCCGCACCACGAGCGCCGTGGCCATGTCCTGCGCATGGCGCGCCTGCGTCTGCTCGCGTGCCAGTGACGCGCGGCGCTCGTCGGCCAGCGCACCCGCCAGATTGCCGCTCGCCTCGTGTGCTGCCGACAGTTCGGTCAGCCACTCGGCCGGCGCCTGGAAGCCCGGCATGCGCGCGCCCACTGCCAGCGCCTGCTGCAGGTGGTGGATCGTGCCGCTGGCGGCGGCCGAGCCCGGCGGCGCGCGCCAGGCGAACGTGCGCGCGATCTCGGCCAGCACGTGGTGGGCGGTGGCGGCGCGGCGCCAGTCGGCATGGCGGTCGGCCAGCTCGAGCGCCTGCCGCGCGGCCTGCGCCGCCTCGTCGGCGCGGCCCAGGCGCGACAGCGCGAGCGCCTTGAAGCGCAGCGTGCCGCTCACGAGGTCGGGATAGGGCAGCTTGTGCGCGCTGCACAACGCGGTGTCGCTCCAGGTCAGCGCCTCGTCGTTGCGCTTGAGGTCAAGCGCGGCCTCGGCCAGGATCTGGCACGCCAGCGCATGGTTGCGCGAACCTTCGGTGCCCAGCAGCGTGGGCATGGCCTCGAGCAGGATCGCCATCGCCGCGTCGGCGCGCTTGAGGCCGAGCAGCACCGAGCCGGTCTGCATCAGGCACCAGCCGGTCATGTGCGGCCAGCCGGTGGCCTGCACCAGCGTGCGCGCGCGCTCCACCCACGTGATCGCGCCTTCGTGGTCGTTGAGCGTGCTGTAGGCGATGCCGATGTTCTGCGCCAGCGACACCGCCGATTGCACCTGCCCGGCGCGCTGCGCGGCGTCGAAGCCGCGCTGAAAGTGCTCGATCGCGCCGGCCGGATCGCTGCGCCGCCAGGCCAGCGTGCCGTTGGCGCCGGCGATGTAGGTGGCCAGCCCCGCGTGCTGCTGCAGCGCCGGGTCGCGCAGCATCGCGCTAAAGCGCCCCTCGGCATCGTCGGGGTCGGCAGTGGCCTGAACGCAGGCGGCCCAGGTGGATGCGAGTTGTGTGCGCAGCGTGTCGCCGGCGGCGCGGTAGTGCGCTTGCGCGGCGTGGATCGCGCCGAGCCGGTCGCCGCCCACGTGGTCGAGCAGCGACGCGTGCAGCAGGTCGGCGTCGCCCAGGCCCACCGCATCGCCGCGCGCGGTGAAACCCTCGACAGCGCGCTGCAGCTCGGCGTGCGCCTCGTCGAGGCGGTTGAACAGCCATGCCGCTTCGCCGCGCACCAGTGCGAGCCGCGCCTGCAGTGCCGCTCGATCGGCGTGCACTGTGAGCGCCTCGAGCGCGCGCTCGGCCAGGCGCAACGCCTCGCGCGTGTCGCGCTGGCGCATGAACCAGGCCAGCGTCGCGAGCGTTGCCGCATCGGGCGTGTTCGTCTCGATCGATGCACGCAGCGCCGCCACGTCGTCGGACGTGCCAAAGAAATCGGGCGCTGCGTCGGTGGCCATTGCCGTCGCAGTATCGATGGCCACTGCGCACGGCCACAACCCAGCGATCGTGGTGCGCGGCTGCGTCAGCGCTTGACCACCGCCACGAGGTAGCGGCACGGCGTGCGGCCGGCGTTGCGGAACGCGCAGTCGGCCGCGGTGCCGAGCTCGAGGCAATCCCCCGGGCGCAGCCGGTGCAGCAACGCGCCTTCGGCGAACTCCAGCGTGCCGGAGAGGACCCAGATCGCCTGCCGGATGAAGGCGAACGCGGCGGCCGGGTAGGCCACCTCGGCGCCGGGCGGAAACTCCACCTCGATCAGGTGCACCGGCAGGTCCGACAGCGGCGACACCTGGCGCCGCAGGTAGCCGCTGGCGGGATCGCGCCAGGTCGGCTGGTCGGCGCGCCGCACCAGGCGCGCGCCGGGCTCGTGGTCGGCGGCCAGCAGCGTGCTCAAGGTCATGCCGAGCGCGCCGCTGATGCGCCCGAGCAGCGCCGCGGTCGGGCTGGCCTCGCTGCGCTCGAGCTTGCTCAGCATGGCCTTCGAAACGCCGGCGCGGCGCGCCAGATCATCCAGCGTCCAGCCGCGGCGGGCTCGCTCGTCGCGCAGGCGGCGCGCGATCAGCGGTGTGGGGTCGCTCTCGTTTCTATCCACTATCGTTGACTCAAGTTTACGATAGTGGAATCATGCCAGCAAAACCGAGGAGTGCACACCATGCAACCGATCCGCGTGCGCGACGCCAACGCCGACGACCTGCCGGCGATGCTGGCGATCTACAACGAGGTGGTCGCCAACTCGACCGCGATCTACAGCTTCCAGCCGAGCACGCTCGACGAGCGCCGCGAGTGGTTCCGCGTGCGCAGCGGCGGCGGCTGGCCGGTGCTGGCCGCCGTGCGCGGCGACGAGCTGCTCGGCTATGCATCGTTCGCCGAGTTCCGCGGCGCCTGGCCAGGCTACCTGCATTCGGTGGAGCATTCGGTTTACGTGCGTGCCGATTGCCGGCAGCAAGGCGTCGGCCGGGCGCTGGTGCAGGCCTTGCTGCCGATCGCCGCCAAGATGGACAAGCACGTGATGATCGGCGGGATCGACGCCGCCAACGAAGCCTCGCTGCGCCTGCACGAGCGGCTGGGTTTCGAGCGGGTGGCGCACTTCCGTGAGGTGGGCCGCAAGTTCGGCCGCTGGCTCGACCTGGTGTTCGTGCAGCGCTTCATCGATTCGCCCTCAGCACACCGCGCCGGCTAGCGCGCGCTACGGGCGATCGCGCTTGGTGATTGCGTCGATCTGCTCGGCCAGTGCGTCGGGGTGCGTGGCGCGCTCGAGTTCCTTGATCTGCGGGTCGGCCTCGAAGCGCACATCGAGTTTTTCGCCGATCTGCCGCAGCATGCGCAGCGCCCGCGTGCTCTCCTGCTCGGCCAGCAGGTCGAGCTGCAGGTCGAGCGCGCTGCGCCGCTCGGTGAGGCGCGTCTCTTCGTTCTGGCTGATCAGAATGAAAATCGACAGGAAGATCGCCTCGATCGACAACACCAGCGTCAGCAGCACGTAGGGGAATGGATCCACGTGCTGCAGCCCCGGCCACGAGTTGAACGCGATCCACGCCGCGATGGCGAGCAACTGCACCCACAGGAAGCCGATCGAACCGGACCATGCGGCCACACGGCACACCAGCCGCTGGCCGCGGCTTTGCTGCGCGCGAGTGGCGCGCTCCATTGCCGCCACTTCGAGCACGTTGCGGCCGGGGCGGTCACCGTGCGCGCTGCTGCGCGGTCGAGGGGCACCAGGCGCCTTGCGTGCGCGCGCCGGGGCCGATGCTGCCGTGCTGCCGTTGCTGCGTGCCATGACGTCTCCGAGACTATGACCGCCGGGGCGTGACCCGCTGTCGGAGAACGCGCCGCGCCGGTGCCGGAGGGCGCCGTGCATCGCGGGTCGGCGCGCGCGAGCAGCGCCAAAACTGCACGTTCGGCGCCGCGGCGCCGGCACGGCGGGCCGCTACCATGGCGCCCGCTGTCGGCCGCGACGGGGCGGCCTGCGCAACGACGGGAGGAGCAGACGATGCCGGTGTTGTCGATCGCCAAGGGCGAACTGTGGCTGCGCAACGGCGAAGGCGCGCCGCAGGCCGTGACCTCGCCGTTCGCCACCGAGGTGGTCGAGCGCGATGCGCAGAGCCGCCGCAACACCGGCTGGAAGCACGCGCCGCGCGATGAGCAGACCGGCGTGATCCCGACCTCTGCCCTGTGGGGCCAACGCGGCGCCGCCGGCGGCGTGCTGGCGCCGCCGCGCTTTCTGCACGCCTGCGCCGGCGCCGAGCCACGCACGCTCTACTACGTGTTGAGCGTCGGCGGCAGCACCGGCCTGTTTCGACAGCAACTCGACGAGCGGCGCGAGGTGCGGCTGTTCCACAAGAGTTCGCTGCTGTGCGGTGGCTTCGTTTTCAACCCGGCCGACCGCCGCATCGTGATGGCCAGCGGCAATGCCGATGGCACGATGCATCTCGAGGTGTACGACGACGAAGGCAATCGCAAGGGCGACATCACCGGCGGCGACTGCGTCGACGCATCGCCGGCGCTGGTGCCCGGCACCCCGAGCGCGATCGTCTATCAATCGGCTGGCGTGGCGCGGCATCCGCAGCACGGTCACGCGGTGGCCACCGCGCACAGCACGATCAATCGGCTCGACTACAAGAGCGGCCAGCTCGACGTGCTGCTCGAAGACGAGCAGCACGACTTCGTGGCGCCGCGCATGCACCCCGACGGCACGCTGTACGCGATCCGCCGTCCGCTCGACAAGCCGGCGGTCGAGCGCGCCGGCAGCGCGCTGAAGGACACCGTGCTGCTGCCGTTCCGCCTGCTCAAGGCGGTGTTCGGCTACCTCAACTTCTTCTCGATGGTCTATGGCAAGGAGCCGCTGCGCTCGGCCGGCGGCCCGCGCACGCCAGAGCTCGACCAGGATCTCGGCAAGCTGTGGTTGTACGGCCGACTGATCGAGCTCACCAAAGTGCGCAGCGACCCGCAGTACGCCAGTAACCTGGTGCCGCGCTCGTGGGAGCTGGTGCGCAAGCCACCGGGGCGCGCGCTGCAGATCGTGATGCCGCACGTGGCGAGCTTCGACATCGCACCCGATGGCGCCATCGTCTACACCAACGGCTTCGACGTCACCTCATGGCGCGACGGCGAACGCTCCAAGCTCGACCGACACGAGCTGATCGAGGCGGTGCGCGTGGTGTAACGCCTCTGGCGGCTTCATCAAGCAGATGGGCGATCACGCGCGCGGGACCATCGTGACGCAGGTGTTCCCCTACGAGCGCTCGCTGCAGGCGCCGATCGTCAAGGAGGCGAGCGATCTGGCCGCCAAGGCGAGCATCGGCGACGTGACACCGGCCATGCTCGAAGGCTTTGCCGGTGCCAAGGTGCTGGTGGAGGGCCTGCGCCGCGCCGGCCCACAGCCCACGCGCGTGAAGCTGCAGCAAGCGCTGGAAGGCTTCCGCAAGGTCGACATCGGCGGCCTCGAAGTGACCTACGGCCCCACCGACCACACCGGCCTCGAATACGCCGACCTCTCCATCATCAACGCAGAAGGCAAATTCAGGCGCTGAACCTGAGCCGGTCCCCGGCTCAACTTTCAGCCGAAGCGGCTGTCGGCCAGGAGTTCGGGCGCGCGGGCGACGGCGTCGTCCGGATCGAACTCGGGCCAGATGCGCTGGTCGTGCATGGTGCGCAACTGGTGCTCGTCGATTGCGCGCTGGTGCGCGTGCAGTTCGTACACCACCCACACCGCCGCAGCCAACGAGATCGCGACCGCGGTGTCGAACAGCAGCAGGCCGGCGCCCACCAGCGCGAACACGGCGATCATCAGCACTGGGGCCAGGCGCAGCGCCAGCAGCGCGCGCTGGTCGCTCGGTGCGTCGTCATGGGGTGCGGCCATGCGCCATACATTAATCCCGCTGGCCGCGGCGCGCGCAGCGAGGAGCGGCGCGAAATGTGTGGAATTGGCGCGATCGCGCGACTGTGTGGCCGTCAGCCCGCAGCGGCCCGGCGCGCAGCGCCTGCAGCGCTCAGCCAGGCCAGCGCCAGCCGCACCCAGTAGGTGGCGCCCAGCGGGATCAGCGCGTCGTTGAAGTCATAGCTCGGGTTGTGCAACAAGCACGGCCCTTCGCCATGGCCGAGCGCGCGGTGGTCACCATCGCCGTTGCCGATGAAGCAGTACGCCCCCGGGCGCGCCTGCAGCATGTAGGCAAAGTCTTCCGATGGCATCGACGGCTCCTGCACGCGCACGTTGGCATCGCCCACGATGCCGCGCATCACCTCGGCGGCAAACAGCGCCTCGCGCGCGTGGTTCACCACCGGCGGCGCGCGGCGGTTGAACTCGAACGTGCAGCCGGCCTCGTGCGCAGCACAGGTGTGCTCGGCGATGGCCCGCATGCGCCGCTCGATCAGGTCGAGCACGTCGGTGCGAAACGCGCGCACGGTGCCTTCGATCGTGCAGGCCTCGGGCACCACGTTGGTCGCCTCGCCGCCGTGGATCATCGTGACCGACAGCACCGCGGTGTCGATTGGCCGCTTGCTGCGCGTGATCACCGTCTGCAGTGCGCCGACGATCTGGCATGCCACCGGCAGCGGATCGACGCCCAGGTGCGGCATCGCCGCGTGGCTGCCGCGGCCGTGCACGACGATCCTGAACGTGTTGGCCGAGGCCATCACCGGCCCCGGGCTCACGGCCAGCGTGCCGCTCGGATAGCCAGGCCAGTTGTGCATGCCGAACACCGCTTCCGCCGGGTAACGCTGGAACAGTCCCTCGTTGATCATCGCGAGCGCGCCACCGCGGCCTTCTTCAGCGGGTTGGAAGATCAGCACCACCGTGCCATCGAAGTCGCGCCGCGCCGCCAGGTGCTGTGCCGCCGCCAGCAGCATCGCCGTGTGGCCGTCGTGGCCGCAGGCGTGCATCGTCTGCGCGTGCGCGCTGCGGTGCGTGAAGGTGTTGAGCTCCTGGATCGGCAGCGCATCCATGTCGGCGCGCAGGCCGACCATGCGCTTGGATGCGCCACCGTCGCGGCCGTGCACCAGTCCGACCACCGCGGTCTTGGCGAAACTGCGATCGACCTCGATGCCCCATGCGGTGAGCTTCTCGGCCACCAGGCCCGACGTGAGCCGCTCCTCGAAGCCGAGCTCGGGATGCGCATGGATGCGGCGGCGCAGCGCCGCGATGTCGCTGGCGTGCGCTTCGATGTCGGGAATCAGCGGCATGGGCAGCGCTCAGCCGTGAGCGCGGGCGAGCGCTTGTTCGAGATCGGCGATCAAGTCATCGACGTGTTCGATGCCCACCGACAGGCGCAGCAGATCGGGCGGTGCCGGCGTACCGGCACCCTCGACGCTGGCGCGGTGCTCGACCAGGCTCTCGGTGCCGCCGAGCGACGTGGCGCGCTTCCACAGCGCCACCTGCGCCGCGGTGGCAATGGCAGCGGCCTCGCCGCCCTTGACGCGCATCGACAGCATGCCGCCGAAGCCGCCTTGCATCTGCCGTGCGGCCACCGCATGGCCCGCCGCATCGCGCAGTCCGGGGTAGAGCATGGCCTCGACGTGCCGGTGCCGCGCGAAGTGCTCGGCGATGCGCTGCGCCGACGCGCTCGCCGTGCGCACACGCAGGTACAGCGTGCGCATGCCGCGCAACAGCAACCACGATTCGAACGAGCCGAGCGTGCCGCCGAGCTGCGCGCGCACGGTCTTCACGCGCTTCCAGAAATCATCGTCGCTCTTGGTGACCAGCACGCCGGCGATCAGGTCGGAGTGGCCGTTGAGGTATTTGGTCGCGGCGTGCATGACGATGTCGGCGCCGAGGTCGAGCGGCTGCGTCAGCACCGGCGTGGCGACGGTGGAATCCACCGCGACGCGCGCGCCCGCGGCATGCGCCAGCGCGGCGGTGGCCGCGATGTCGGTGATGGTCCACAACGGATTGGCCGGTGTCTCGATCCACACCAGCTTGGTCTGGCCGGGCCTGAGCGATGCGCGCACCGCGGCCGCATCGGTGATGTCGATCAGCTCGACCTTCAACCCCCACTGCGTGGCAAACGTCATCAGCCAGTTGCGCAAGGACCAGTACATCACCTTGGGCGCGAGCACGTGGTCGCCGGGAGCGAGCGACTGGAATACCGCGGTCGCCGCCGCCATGCCCGACGCGAACAGCGCACCCTGCGCGCCGTGCTCGAGCTGCGCGATCAGCGCCTCGGCCTGATCGAAGGCCGGGTTGTCGGCGCGCGCATAGCCGCGCCCGCTGCGGTACTGGTTGTCGGCGTCGCGAATGAAGGTGGTCGACGCGTGGATCGGCGGCGAGATCGCCTTGGTGATGGGGTCGATCCATCCGAGCGACTGCGCGGCCAGTGATTCGGGGTGGAAGGGAGGTGCGTCCATGGCGGCATTGTCCACCTCCACCGCACAGTGGATGCGGGGACGCGATGGGTTGCCTAGTCTGCGGCCGGGTCCAACAACAGAGGAGTGGTCATGCACACGATCAAGCGCATCGTCGGTTCGGCCGCCGCGCTGGCCACGTGGTCGATGGCGCCGGCGTTCGCGCAGGACAAGCCGGTCGAGAGCACGCTCTTCACGGGCGACGTGATCACACTGATGTCAAAGGGCGACAAGTTCAAAGGCGTCCTCGCCGAGGACAAGCCCGACCAGAATTCGACCGCTCCAGGGCGGACCAAGCTCAAGGTGATCAACGACACCACGAAGAACGACAAGCGCGTGCTGACCGTGCGCGTCATCGACGTTCCGTGCGTCGGCAATGAGGTGGCCAAGGTGACCTCGTTTTCCCAAGCCCTCAGCAGCGCGAAGACCGACGCCAAGCATTGCGCAGAAAACACCCTTGTCGAGGAAGGCCACAACTACAAAATCGAGAAAGATGAGCTGGACAGCTTCGGATTCCGGCGCACCGGCTTCATCTACGGTGGTCTGATCATTCCGTACAAGTACTATCGCCACGACAAGAGCCTGGAGCCCGGAACGACGATCGGCCCGTTCCTCGGCTACCGCCTCGGCCAGACCGGGTGGGGCGTCAGTGTCGTGGGCACG
>Ga0068862_100005311_pt1 | contig 10791 bp, 8 predicted proteins | sample KBSSwiS52_FD_66598 | JGI IMG/M metagenome (GOLD analysis project Ga0068862, IMG submission 66598) | Switchgrass rhizosphere microbial communities from Kellogg Biological Station, Michigan, USA - KBS Switchgrass S5-2 | ecosystem: Host-associated > Plants > Roots > Rhizosphere > Soil ... | reverse complement strand
CTCGCTCAGGTCCCGCTCGACGCGCTGGTCCAGCGCGACGCCCAGCGCCGGGTGCGGCGCGTGACGGCAATCACGCTGGCCGCGCTGGCGATGATGCTAGCCATGGCGGTGATGACGATCGCCGCGATCACCGCCCGCAACGACGCGGTCCGCCAGAAGGCGGCGGCCGAGGGCCTCGTCGAATTCATGCTGACCGACCTGCGCCCGCAATTGCGTCAGGTCGGTCGCCTCGACGTGATGACTTCGGTCAACGAGCGGGCGATGCGCTATTATGCCGCCCAGGGCGGCCTCGACGCCCTGGATGATGCCGGGCTGGAGCGGCGCGCGCGGATCCTCCACGCGATGGGCGAGGACGATCAGAACCGCGACCGTTTCCCCCAGGCGCTCGCCAAGTTCCGCGAGGCCTATCGCGTCACTGCCGAGCAGCTCCGCCGCCTGCCCGGCGATCCCGATCGCCTCTTCACCCATGCCCAGAGCGCCTATTGGGTCGGCTACAGCGCCTATCTCGCCCATGACTGGCCGGTGGCGGCGCGGCACTGGCAGGAGTATCGCGACCTCGCCGCCCGCTTGGTCGCGATCGATGGCCGCAACCCGAAATGGCTGCATGAACAGGGCTATGCCGAAGGCAATCTGTGCACGCTCGATCTCGCCCAGCCGGCGCGCAGGACCGCCGCGCTCGATCATTGCGTCGCCGCCCTCGATGCCACCGCGCGTGCCGCCAGGCTGGAGCCCGCGACCACCAAGGCGGCGGAGGACCTCGCCAACCGCCACGCCTGGATCGCCGACGCCTGGTTCGCGCGCGGCGACACCGTCCGCGGCTTTGCCGAGCGTCGGCGTCAGCTTGCGCTGCTGGCGCCCCTCGCCGCGCGCGAGGCGGACAATATGGAATTGCAGGACCAGTGGATGCGCGCGCTGATGTCGCTGTCCGAAGACCTGCGCGACCACGGCCGGACGGCCGAGGCGCGGCCCTACCACACCCGGGCGCGAGCGCTGGCGGCACAACTGCTGTCGCGCGACCCGGACAATGAACGCTGGCGCGGCTGGTCGCGCCGGATCGATGCCTTCGACGTGAAATGAGGGGCGAAATGTCTATCCCGGTTCAGAAAATCCCCGGAATCCACCGGCCGATGATCCACAAGTCCGGTAAGGAAAAGGATATTCGGATCGTCCAGTGCTTCGAGATCGACTTCTCGATGGACATCGACGAAGCAACCGGTGCGGCAACCTTCCTCCCCTACATCTCGCTCTACGACCGCATCGATCTGGACGATCCGAAGTCGGCCTGCGGCTACAAGGATGTCTTCGCGGTAATCGAGGATTATCACCGCGCCGGCACGTTCCGGAACGGCACCTCCAAAGTGCCGGAATCGCCGCGGAATCCCGACCAGCCGAGGATGACGGCGCTGTCGCTCAACGGCGCAGACAAGCAGTGCACCGTCATCAAGATCCATGACCGGCTGAACTGCACCTTCGACACGCGCTTCTGGCCGTTCACTGCGGCCGAGCCCGACGATCTTTGCGCGGTCTATTCGGATGCCAGCCTGATCTATCTGGACAATGGCCGCTTCGCCGTGCTGCCCGATCGGCCGAACGCGCCATCGCTGCCGCCTGCGCTGCCCGCCACCAAATGGGCGTACTTCTTCTTCGATGCGGAGGCGGCGAAGACGCTCCGCACCGCATCGGGCACGTCGGATGGCGCCGGCAACTATGTCTTCGCGCTCAATTTCCACGTCGAGCTGATCGACGCCCGGACGAAGACGCGCATCGCCATCACCATCGATCCGGACGTCGGCCATCCGGGTGGCAAAGGCGGCGGCTGACCGCTAGCATCGCCGCGCCGATGACGAGCTTCGCGCATATCCGGGCGCTCGCCCGATCCGGTGCGGTCGATCGCGCCTGGGCCTTGTTCCAGTCGGGCGAGGGAGAACCGCGCGACAGCTTCGAGGGATTGTGCCTGCGCGGCCGCCTGCTCAAGGATAAGGCGCGGCGGGCCGCGGGGGACGCGCGGGCCGCGCTCTATCGCGCCGCGGGGGAGGCCTATGCCGCCGCCGCCGCTTTGGCCCCCGCCACCTGGCCGCTGATCAACGCCGCGACGCTCGCGCTGCTCGGCGGCCGGCCGGACGAGGCGGCGGCGCTCGCGGAGGAGACGCTCGACCGGCTCGACAGCGGCGCGCATGTGGAGGAGACGCCCTACTGGCTGGCGGCAACCCGGGCGGAGGCGCTGCTGCTGCTGGGCCGACCGGCGGCGGCAGAGGCTGCTCTCGACACAGCGCTGGCGGCGGCGCCGGCCGCCTGGGAGGATCAGGCGGTGACCCTCCGCCAGTTCGCGCTGATCCTTGAGGCGGTCGGAACCGATATCGGCTGGCTCGACCGCTTCCGCCCGCCGCCCAGCCTGCATTTTCGCGGGATCATGGGCCTGGCCCCCGACGATACCGACGCCGCCCGGCTGATCGATGCGGCGGTCGCCGCCGCTCGCCCCGGCTTCGCCTTCGGCGCGCTCGCCGCGGGTGCCGACATCCTGATCGCAGAGGCGGTGATCCGGCGGGGCGGCGAGTTGCACGTCGTCCTGCCCTGCCGCGCCGACATCTTCCGCGCGCAATCGGTCACCGTGGTCGACCAACGCTGGGGCCCGCGCTTCGACGCGCTGATCGAGGGTGCCGTCTCTGTCGAGGCGATCGAGGACCATGCCGCGCCCGGTCCGGCCGCCATTGCCATCGGCGATGCCATGGCACGCGGCCTTGCCCTCGCTCAGGCGCGGCTGCTGCAGAGCCGCGCGCTGGCGCTGAACGTCACCGACCCGGGCGGCGACGCGACGATCGATCCCGGCTGGGCCGCGGCCGGCGGCGAAACCCGGGCGATCGCTCTTTCTCGAAGCGCCGAGGTCCCCGCCTTGGCCGAGCTGCTGCCCCCGGCTGCGGTCGCGCTCGTCGCCATCGCAGGCGGCGCCGCGCTGTCCGATTTCCCGCTCGACGGCGCGCTGTGGCTGGAGCGGATCGACGACACCCTGCTGCTCGCCCTGCCCGACCCCGCCGCGGCGGTGCGCGCAGCGGGGACATTGGCGGCGGACGGACGCGCGACGGCGGGCCTCGCCCTCGACTACGGGCTGGCCATCAACGGGCGTCTGTCTCCTTTCGTCGCCGGCCGCGCGGCGACGATCGCGCGCGCCGCCGGGGCCGAGCGCTGGCTGGCGAGCCGACCGATGGCGCTGGCACTCGAATGCGCGATGCCGGACCTGCGCATCGAGGTCGCCGGCGATGTCCGCGGCGCCTCCGGCGCGCACATGATCTACACCGTCGCCGCGCAATAGCCGGGCCGGGACATCACACCGTGAGGTCGGCGAGCATGCGCGGAGCGACGATGTCGAGCCGGTCTGCGCTTCGGCGGATGATCCCGCGCCGCTCCAGAACGCCGATCGCGCGCGACGCCGTCTCGCGCGTCGTCTGCGCCCGGATCGCCAGCCCCGCCACCACTGGCGGCGGGCTGATGACATTGCGGTCGCCGGCCAGGCGGGCGAGCTCGGCATAGACGCGACCGGTCGCGGTCAGGGTGACCCGCGCGGCCAAGCGATCGAACAGCCCGTCGAACTGCCGCGAGAAGATCGCCGCCAGGCCCGATCCAAGCGCGGCGTCGTCCCGCACGATCGCGGCGAGGTCGGCCGCGGCGATGCGCAGCAGTATCAGCGTCCCCATCGCCACGATGTCGGCGCGGTGGACGTGGCCGCCCGGAAAGGAGCCAAGCACCTCGCCCGCCTCGAAGGTCGTGAGCTGCGTATACTGCCCGTCGGCAGAGAGCAGCCGGACATGCGCCGAGCCCTCGACGATGATCGCGCAATGCCCCGAGCGGTCACCCTGATGGGCGATCACCGTGTTCGGGGCGTGGCGCTGCACGGTGCAGTGGCGGTTCACCCGGTCGGCAGTCTCGGCCACGCAATCGAAGATCGCGGCGATCGCGGCTATCCTGTCGGCCGGCTCCATTCCTTCCCCCTGCCCGGCGGGTCTCTTCCACGGCACCCCACCTGCCGCATCGTAGCGCAATCTCACCCGCCGCACAGCGCCGCGGCGACGCGGGCTAGTGCGCTGCCAGTCGCACGCCGATCCCGCCCGCCGGCGCGGCGGCGCCCGCGGCGATCAGCAGGACGCCGGCCTTCACCAGTGCCGCGTCGATCGCGGCGATGCTGGCGTCGAGAACCACCTGCCCGCTTTCGAAACGCTGGACCGTCGCCGCGCCGACGCCAGCCTCATGGGCAAGCCGGGCGCGCGTCCAATGCAGGGCGGCCCGGGCCATACGACATTGTTCGGGGGTTATCGGCACGATCCGTGCGAACTACTCTCATCTGCCAAAAAGGACAAGAAACCGCGATAAGTTGTACGCCGGTTCAGGAACCGAAGGCGCTACTGGTCCGGCGATCCCGGCCGCAGCTCCGGTCGCGGCGTGTCCTCGTGCCGGGTCGCGCGCGTCACCTGGTCGTCATGGCCGCTGCGATCGCTGAAAAAGGCGAGAGCGAACAGGCCGGAGCCGAGCAGCACCGACACGAATACGCCGAAGATGGTGGCGATCACCATGTGGAGGTGGAGATCGCCGCTCCAGCCCAGATAGATCAGCACCACGATCACCACGATGACACCAAGGATCGCGATCCAGGTCATCGCGCGGCGGAACTCGGCGGCCGCCTTTGCACGGTCGGTCGGCATGACGATCTCCTGTCTTGTCTGTCGCCCCAAAGCACCCGTTCGCACCGACAGGCAACCAAGGAAATGTTTGCACTGGGGGAGCGAGGGGCGCGGTGAGACGATTTGTCATAGCGGGGCGCGCTTGAACTGGTGATGTCGCAACGACGACAAGGCAGTTCTTGGTGGCGACGCGCAGTTTTCTGGCCCTCGCCTTTGAGTTCCCGCGCTGCGTCTGGTAATCGACGGCCCGACCGTCACCCGATTGCGGCGGAAATGCCGGAGATCGATGCCGATCCGCCCGGAACTCGATGCATTCTTCGCCACGACGAGCCGCCACCCGCGAACGTATCTACTTCCCGGCTTCGACGCTCCCCAATACGCGCCCATCGTCGCGCAAACGCAGGAACAGCTTGCCCGCCGCCGGTCGCGGCACGGCCAGACTGGTCGCGGTGAAGCCGTCGGGCACGGTCTCGGCCCCTGCAAAGCCGGGATCGGCGGCGATCGCGGCGAGGAGGAACAGGTCGCTGCCCGACAAGGTGCAGGTCTCAGCCCCCTCGGCACAGGCGAGCCCGGTCAGCACCGGCAGGCGGACCAGCGAACCGAGCGGGATCCAGTCGCCGGCGACGCCGCCCTGCACCACCCGGACGCGGAGCGGGCCGAAGCTCGCCGGGCCGAGGAGCCGGCCCGGCTCGACCGAAACGACCGCCACCTGTTCGCTCTGCAGGGTGAAGCCGTTGGCGGCGGTGACGCTCCCGCTCGCCCGGCCGTCGGCGGTGGCGATCTCGATGCTCTCGCGGCCGGTAAAGCGGGTCGCGCCGCCGGCGTGCAACGAAAAGGTCAGCCGTGCATCTGCCGGCACCACCGTGTCGTCGATCACGATCGGCAGCGTGCCGGGCGCGGCATCGGCGCGTGCGATCGTCCTGCCAATCAAAGTCGCGGCGGCGCGTGGCGGCGCCACCGTGAAGCGCAGGGCGAGGGTACGACCGTCGGCGAGCTTCACCTGCGCGGTCTCCTCGGCACCGGCGACGAGACGCGCTGCAGCGCCCGGATCGGCGGCGGTCAGCAGGAGCCGGTCGGCCCCATCGATCCGCTCGACGGTACCCGGCCGGAAGTCGACGCCATCGACGACAAGCGAGATGACGCCGTCCAGCCGCGCGCCGGCCAGTTCGCCCGCGGCGTCGCCGGCATGGAGGATGAAGCCGTCGAGCCGCGCCGCCTCGCGTAGCGCAGTGATCGCGATGCGATCGGGTGCTGCCACGCCGCGCTGGCCGACCAGCAGGATCAGCTTGCCGGGCTTCGCCTTGTCCAGCGGCAGGGTTACCGCCACCCGGTCCTCGCCAGTCGCCTTCCACGCCAGCGGGGTGATGGTACCGGCCGCATCCTGCACCGCGACGCTGGCGAGGCAGGCGCCGCCGCCCGCGCCCTTCAGCATCACCGTCGCGTCGCGGCCGATCACCGCCTGAGCGGCACCCGGATCGGCCAGCGTCAAAGCGCCGCCCCGCGCCACGGCGATACGGAAACGCGGCCCCTCGAAGCTGCCGAAGCCCCAGCGGCCGTGCAGCGCGGCATCGACCACGCCGGGGAAGTCCCCCGGCCGGATCGCGCCTTTGGCCATGACGAAGCCGCCGCGCTCGGCATCGGCGGTCACCGGCACCTCGGCGACGCTGCCATCCGCCTTGGTCATGCGCAGCGCGGTGTCATGGGCATATCGCGTGGCGTAGACCAGTGGCGCGCCTTCGACCGGCAGCAGCAGGTCGTCGCCGTCGGCACAGGGCATGACATCGGGTGTCGAGCGGCGCAGCGCCGGCGGCCGTGGCGGCTCGATCGCCGGCAGCGCCACCACCAGCACCGATTTCGGCTTGGCGAAGGAGGGCGCGGCGTTGAGCAGCAGCGCGGCATGGTCGTCGCCGAGCCTGGCGAGCGCGGGAATGTACTTGAACTCGGTCGACTGGAACGCGCCGAACAGCCGGGCGAGATCGCGCACCACGCCGATATACGGGCTGTAATAACCATACCCGCCCTGCGGCGTCGCCGCGATCTGCAGCGCGAGGTCGGTGGGGGTGCCGACCAGCTTGTCGGCGAGCGACGAACTCTGCGAGTCCGCCAGCACCAGCGACTCGCCGTTCTGGGTGAGGCAGGCGGCCTGCAGGTCGGCCGGCTGGTCGAGGCATTCGGACTTGAGCTTGATCGCCAAGGCGTGGGTCAGGACCGGCGACACCGCCTCGATCTTCTCGGGGTCGTCGCGCTCGTGGCGGCGGATGCCGGCGACGAAGGCATCGAGCCGGGCGCGGTCCAGCGATGCCTGCGACAGTTCCTGCGCCGCACGCACGAAGGCACCGGGCTGCTTGCGCACCGCCGCGACGATGGGATCGAACCCGCCGGTATCGGGGGCGAGGAAGACCAGGAGCTGCCCGGCGCCTTCAGGCACGGTCAGGTCGAGCGCGTTCTTCTTCGCCTGCTCCTTCCAGGTCTGCGCCTGGAAGAACCAGTCCTTCGGCGGCGGGTTGGTGGCGCCGCGCAGGAAACCCGCGACCATCAGGTAGCGTGCGCCCTGATCGGCGGGCAAATCGGCGGTGATCGCGATGCGGTCGCCGGCGGCAAGGTTCGGCACCTCGGCGATCGGCAGGGTCGCGCCGCCGCGGGTGACCGCGATGCGCAGGCCGGGTCCGGTCAGGTCGAACGGGGCGGCATCGGCCAGCACCGGCTGCGGCAGGCCGAGCGCGAGGAAGACGGGCAGGAAACGCTTGAACATCGTGCAGACGGATAGCGAATCCGCTTTGCAAGGTCGAATGCCGGGACGCGCGCGACTGAGGGATCAGCTACGAGGAGACCGGCGCGGCCTCATCCAGTCCGGAACCTCTTCCCGCGGCGGCAGCCCGCCGCGTCGCAAGGGCCGGGCCACGCGACGGCCTGCCTGATGGTCCTCCCGCGTCAGACCCGCCCGACCACCGGAATGCCAGCCCCGGTCACAGCCGAAGCGTCGTCGGACAGGAGGAACGCGATCACCTTCGCGAGTTCGACCGGCGCGACCCATTTGGCGGCATCCGCCTCGCCCATGTCCGCGCGGTTGGCAGGCGTGTCGATGATCGAGGGGAGGACGGCGTTAACGCGCACGCCGTCGGCTTTCAATTCCTCGGCAAGGGCTTCGGTCAGGCGGGCCACCCCCGACTTGCTCGCGGTATAGGCGCCCATGCCGGCACCGGCCTTCAGCGTCGCGGCGGCCCCGACGTTCACGATCGCACCCCCGGACGCCCTGAGTGCCGCGAGGAGCGCGCGCGACATATGCAGCGCCGTCATGACGTTGATCTTGTGCAGGAACTCCCAGCTATCGGGGTGGCCGTCGGCGACGGTCTCCCACCGGAAGCCGCCCGCGATGTTGACGAGACCGTCGACCGGCCCGCGAAGTTCGGCCGCGACGCGATCCGCGCCCGGCGCCGCGGTCAGGTCCACGCCGCCTATGAACACGCCTGGAAACCCGGGAGCCTCCGGCGCCAGGTCGACGCCGGTGACACGATGCCCCTCAGACGACAGATACTGCGCAACGGCGCTGCCCAGAACCCCCGCCGCGCCGGTTATGACGATATGGCTCATGAAAACCCTCCAACAATCGGATCATTCCCGAAGCCTGTTCCATCGGCCCGGCCGCACTTCGCACGGGCCGCTCCGAGCGGTCGGATGGCAGGAAAGTACCCCGGGTTCCGTGGCTTGCAAAGCCACGGGCGCCTTAGCGGCGGCGGGAGGTTGGAGCGGGCAACGGGAATCGAACCCGCATCACAAGCTTGGAAGGCTAGTGCTCTACCATTGAGCTATGCCCGCGCGCCGGAGGGCGAAGTGCCATTCCGCCGCGTCCCCGTCAACGCAGGCACGTCATCGGAGTGCTTCCGCCGCACGGCTTAGCGGCGTAGACACCGCCATTCTCGTGAGTTGGGGCGGTTGTCGATGCAGTCACATGGCGCGCTGGAGCCATTCTACCTGAACGCGATTCGCGGTTTCGCGGCGCGCGGCACTGCCGTCCGCGTCACCATCGACGGCGTCGAGGTCGGCACCGTCGTGGCCGAGGAGGCGCGGCTCTTCGTCGGTGACCGGGCAAGTACCGATCTTGCGGGCTTCACCCTGCCCGCGCCGGCCATGCTCTCCGACGGCAAGCCACATGAACTGCGCGCCGTCGCGCTGGAGGGTGGACGTGATCTCGACCTCAGCCCGATGACGGTACGCGCCGGTGGCTGGGGCGGCGGGGTGACCGGGGTGGTCGACAACGTCGTGCGGGGCCATGCCGTCGACTGGGCCGATCCGACCCGACCGGTCGCGGTCGCAGCGGTCGCCGGGTCGGACATCCTGGCGATCGGCATCGCCCGACCGGCCGGCGACGGGCCGGTCCGCGATGGCCATCCCTTCACCCTGTTGCTGCCGCGCGACGCGCAGATGAGCGGCGCGCTGCTGATCCACGTCGTGATCATCGGCGCCGACCGGCCGCTCGCCGGCAGCCCGGTGGTGCTGGCGCCGCAGCCGGCGGCGACACCGCGCATCGCCCGCCGCGCCGCGCGGCCGACGACGATCGCGATCCAGGTCTCCGCCCCCAATCTGCGCGTCGCCCATGAGTGGGGCGACTATCACTACGCCCAGCAGCTCCGCCGCTCGCTGGAGAAGCTCGGCTACTTCGTCCGGGTCGACTGCCACGACGCCTGGAGCAGCGACAATGCCGACGTGATCCTCAACCTGCGCGGGAGGCAGCGCTTCGTGCCCGACCCGGCGAAGATCAACCTCCTCTGGGTGATCAGCCATCCCGACCGGCTCGGACAGGGTGAGATGGACCAGTTCGACCATATCTTCGTCGCGGCAGAACCCCACGCCAAGGTGCTGGCTCGCGGTACCCATCGCCCGGTCACCGTGCTCCACCAGGCGACCGACCCGGAGGTGTTCCACCCGGTAGACGGCGAGGCCGATGTGCCCAATCCGGCGGTGCTGTTCGTCGGCAATTCGCGCCGCGAATACCGCACGATGGTGAAGTGGTGCATCGAGCAGGGCATCGACGTCACCGTCTTCGGCTCGCTCTGGGAAGGGGTGATCCCCGACCGCTACATCGCCGGCAACCACCTGTCGAACGACGAGGTCCACCGCTGGTACGGTGGCGCCGACATCCTCCTCAACGACCATTGGCAGACGATGATGACCGGCGGCTTCTTGTCCAACCGGCTGTTCGACGGATCGGCGGCAGGGGCCTTCATCATCACCGATCCGGTCGCCGGCCTCGCCGAGGTGTTCGGCGACAGCATCGAGACCGCTGAAAGCGCCGAAGAACTGAAGGAGAAGGTGGACTTCTACCGCGCCAACCCGGCGCTGCGCGCCGAGAAGGTGGCGCGGGCGCGGGCGATCGTGCTGGCCGAGCACACGTTCGACCACCGCGCGCGCACGATCCTGGAGACGATCGAGGCGATCCAGGCGCGTCCGCGACGGATCGACGGCGACGCCGGCGCGCGGACCGCGTCGTGAGCCTGGGCGCGCCGGGCAATGCCCGCGTCCTCGCCGCCAGCCTCGTCGGCACCGCGGTCGAGTTCTACGATTTCTACATCTACGCGACCGCGGCGAGCCTGGTCTTCGGGCCGCTGTTCTTCGCGGCCGCCGCGCCCTCGGCGCAGCTGATGTTCTCCTATGCGAGCTTCGCCCTGGCCTTCGTCGCCCGCCCGCTCGGCGCCAGCGTGTTCGGCCACTTCGGCGATCGCGTCGGCCGCAAGGCCACGCTGGTTGCCTCGCTGCTGCTGATGGGCGGATCGACCGCGGCGATCGCGCTGCTGCCGACCTATCAGATGGCGGGGATGCTCGCGCCGACCCTGCTCTGCATCCTCCGCTTCGGCCAGGGCTTCGGCCTCGGCGGGGAATGGGGCGGGGCGGCGCTCCTCGCGGTCGAGAACGCGCCGCCGGGCTGGCGGGCACGGTTCGGCATGTTCCCGCAACTCGGCGCGCCGGTCGGCTTCATCGCCGCCAACGGCATCTTCCTGATCCTCGGACTGGTGCTGACGCAGGAACAGTTCCTGGCCTGGGGCTGGCGCCTGCCGTTCCTCGCCAGCATCCTGCTGGTCGGGCTCGGCCTGTGGGTCCGCCTCAAGCTGACCGAGACGCCGGC
>Ga0068862_100005309_pt1 | contig 10794 bp, 6 predicted proteins | sample KBSSwiS52_FD_66598 | JGI IMG/M metagenome (GOLD analysis project Ga0068862, IMG submission 66598) | Switchgrass rhizosphere microbial communities from Kellogg Biological Station, Michigan, USA - KBS Switchgrass S5-2 | ecosystem: Host-associated > Plants > Roots > Rhizosphere > Soil ... | reverse complement strand
GCGGCGTCCGTGCCGATCCCGGGACGGCCCTACGGCTTCGAGCGCGTGGTCGAGGCGCAGGCCGCCGGCGATCTCGCGGCTCTGCGCTCCCGCGGGAGACGCGTGCTCTCCGTGCGCCTCGCGCGTGATCCCGCGAAGGACCTGGACGCTCTGGCCGCGGCGGTGGTTTCGCCGCAGGCTGATGGAGGGACGTCATGAAGCTCGGCTTCGTGGGCCTGGGGAAGATGGGCGGCAACATGGTGCGGCGCCTGCTCGCCGACAGGCACGAGGTCGTCGCCTGGGCCCGGGGCGAAGACTCCGTGAAGGAGGCGGTCTCGTACGGCGCGGTCGGCGCGACGTCGCTCGAAGACATCGTTCCGCGCCTCTCTCCGCCCCGCGTCGTCTGGCTGATGATTCCGGCGGGAGATCCGGTCGAGAGCTCGATCGCCGCCCTTCGTCCCCTTCTCTCGAAGGGCGACGTCATCGTGGACGGCGGCAACTCCCGCTTCACGGACTCCGCCCGGCGCGCGGCCGATCTCGCGAAGAGCGGGATCGGTTTCCTCGACGCCGGAACCTCCGGCGGGATCTGGGGACGCCAGAACGGCTATTGCCTGATGGTGGGAGGAGAGGCCGCCCACTTCCGCACGGTCGAGCCGGTCTTCAAGACACTCGCACCGCCCGACGGGTACGCGCACGTCGGCGCCGCGGGCTCCGGCCACTTCGTCAAGATGGTGCACAACGCCGTCGAGTACGCGATGCTCCAGGGATACGGCGAAGGCTTCGAGATGCTCCAGGCCTCCGGCTACGACCTCGACCTCCTGAAGATCTCGAAGCTCTGGACGCACGCGTCGGTGGTGCGGTCGTGGCTCCTCGACCTGCTCGTTCTGGCGCTCGAGCAGGACCCGAAGCTCGACACGATCAAGGGATTCGTGCAGGACTCGGGGGAGGGGCGGTGGACGCTCCACGAGGCGATCGAGCGCGCCGTTCCGATGCCGGCGCTCGCGGCCGCGCTCTTCGCCCGCTTCACGTCGCGTCAGGCCGAATCCTTCTCGGCGAAAGTGATCGCAGCGCTCCGCAACCAGTTCGGCGGCCATGCCGTCGAGAAGGAACGATGAAGACCGAAGAAGACATCCGGCCCCCCGCCACGCTCGTCATCTTCGGGGCGTCCGGCGACCTCACGCGGCGGCTCCTCGCGCCGGCCATCGCGCACCTGTCGCGCGACGGCGCGATCTCTCCGGAGTTCGCGATCATCGGCCTCGCCCGGACTCCGTACACCGAGGCGGCGTTCCGGCAGCGCCTGGACGAGGGCGCCCGGGAGTTCACGCCCCGGGAGCAGGGACGGCCCGGGGACTTCCCGTCCTTCGTGAAATACCTGACGGGGGACTTCGGGGACCCGGCCCTCTACGATTCGCTCCGATCGACCCTGGAGGAGATCGAGGGAAAGCGGGGGGGCCACCGGAACCGGATCTTCTACCTGGCGACGCCCCCCGACGCCGACGCGGAGATCGTGAAGTTCCTGGGGGACAAGGGGCTCGCCCGGGCCGAGGACGGCTGGACGCGGATCGTCGTCGAAAAGCCGTTCGGCCACGACCTCGAGTCCGCCCGGGCGCTGAACGGGGCCCTGCGGAGCGTCTTCGAGGAGAAGCAGATCTACCGGATCGACCACTACCTCGCGAAGGAGACGGTGCAGAACATATTCGTCCTCCGTTTCGCGAACGGGATCTTCGAGCCGCTCTGGAACCAGCGCCACGTGGACAACGTCCAGATCGCGGTGTGCGAGTCGATCGGCGTCGGGCACCGCGCCGGGTACTACGAGCAGGCCGGCATCCTGCGCGACATGTTCCAGAACCACCTGCTCCAGCTCCTCTGCCTGACGGCGATGGAGCCGCCCGTGAAGTTCGAGGCGGACGCGGTGCGCGCCGAGAAGGTCAAGGTCCTGCAGTCGATCCGGCCCTTCCCGGAAGAGGCGGCGAACGACTGGGCGGTGCGCGGCCAGTACGGACCGGGCGTCGTCGAAGGGAAGTCGGTCCCGGGCTACCGGCAGGAGGAGAACATCGCGCCGGACTCCCAGACCCCGACCTACGCGGCGGTCAAGTTCGTCCTCGACAACTGGCGCTGGGCCGGGGTCCCGTTCTACGTCCGCTCCGGCAAGAGGATGTCGACGCGCATTTCGGAGATCGCCATCGAGTTCAAGAGCGTCCCGCACCACTACTTCCAGCACCAGAGCGGCGAGCTCCCGCCGAACGTGCTGCGCCTCCGGATCCAGCCGGAGGAGGCGGTCTCGCTGAAGTTCGAGGCGAAGATCCCCGGCACCGTCGCCGACGTGGAGTCCGTGTACATGGACTTCCCGTACTCGAACCTGGGAGCGGCCTCGCGGGGCGGCTACGAGCGGCTGATCGTGGACGTGACCCACGGCGACCAGACCCTGTTCATCCGGGGGGACGAGGCGGAGGAGGCCTGGCGCGTCCTCGATCCGATCCTGAAGGCGTGGGAGAAGCAGCCGCCGCCGGGGCTGCCGAACTACGCCGCCGGGACGATGGGACCCGAGGAGGCCGACCGGTTCCTGCAGAAAGACGGCCGGCGCTGGCGCACGCTCGGGAAGTGAGCGAGGAGCTGCCCCCGGCGGGGCCGCCGCACTTCGAGATTCGCGTCCTCCCCGACCCGGCCGGCGCCGCCGAAGCCGCGGCGCGCGAGATGGTGGCGGCGGCGGAGGACTCTCTCCGCGATCACGGCGCCTTCCGGCCGGCGTTCTCGGGCGGCTCGACGCCCCGGCTCCTCTTCCAGGCCCTCGCGGGCGCCGCGTTCCGGCCGCTCGTCGACTGGACCCGCTCGCGCATCTTCTTCGTGGACGAGCGCTGCGTGCCGCCCGACGACCGGCGGTCCAACTACCGGCTCGCAAAGGAGAACCTGCTCGATCCGCTCGCGATCCCGCCCGGGAACGTGTTCCGGATGCGCGGCGAGGACGACCCCGCCCGCGCCGCGGACGCCTACGGGGAACTCCTCCGCGCGGAGCTCCCGCAAGCGGGACCGCCGCGCCTCGACTTCGTGCTGCTCGGCCTCGGCCCCGACGGCCACACCGCGTCGCTCTTTCCGGAGACGGCGGCGCTCGGGGAGACCGACCGCCCCGTCGTTGCGAACCACGTTCCGAAGTTGGGCGAGTGGCGGATCACCCTCACGCTCCCGGTATTGAACGCCGCGCGGCGGGCCGTGTTTCTGGTTGTGGGTGAGGAGAAGCGGGACGTCGTCGCCGCGGTGCTGCGAAGCGAGCAGGGGAGCCCGGATCTTCCGGCGTCGCTCGTGCGTCCGCCCGACGGATCACTGCTATGGATCTTGGACGAGTCGGCCGCCGCCGCAATCTAGACGGTTACGCCCCTTCTGCTGCGGTCTTGTTCGCCTTCGACTGCGCGATGATCTTTTCCTGGATGGAGTGCGGCGCCTCGGCGTAGTGCGAGAACTCGAGGTGGAACGAGCCGCGGCCCTGCGTGATCGACCGAAGGTTGGCGCCGTAGGTCAGGAGCTCTCCCATCGGGACCTGCGCCTTGATGACGGTGTCGTCCGTACCGGTCTCCATTCCCTGGACGTGTCCGCGGCGTGACGAGAGATCGCCCATCAGATCGCCGACGTACTCGTTCGGCGCGTTGATCTCGATCGTCATCACGGGTTCCAGGAGCGTCGGCCGCGCCTTCTCCATGGCGTCCTTGTACGCCAGGCCTCCGGCGATCTTGAACGCGAGCTCGGAAGAGTCGACGTCGTGGTACTGGCCGTCGATCAGGATCACGCGGAAGTCGACCATCGGGTATCCCGCCAGGTATCCCTTCCTGCGGATGTCCTGGATGCCCTTCTCGACGGCCGGGATGAAGTTGCGGGGGATCGCGCCGCCGTAGATCTCGTCCACGAACTCGAAGTCGGAGCCGCGGGGGAGCGGCTCGACCTTGATCTTGCAGTCGGCGAACTGCCCGTGGCCGCCCGACTGCTTCTTGTGACGGCCGTGGGCCTCCGCCTTGCGGGTGATGGTCTCGCGATAGGGGACCTTGGGCGGGTGGAGGATGACCTCGACGCCGTAGCGTTTCTTCAGGCGGGCGACGGCGATCTCGACGTGGAGCTGCGACGCGCCCGCCAGGTGGAACTCCTTCGTCTCGTCGTCCCGCTGGAAGTGCAGGGACGGGTCTTCCTCGATCAGCTTGTGAAGAGCGGTCGAGATCTTGTCCTCGTCCCCCTTCGCCTTCGGCTCGATGGCGTAGGCGATCGACGCCTCCGGGATCGCGAGCTTCGGAAGGACGACCGGATGGTCCTTGGTCGTCATCGTGTCGTAGGTCTCGGTCTCCTTCAGCTTCGCCACCGCGACGATGTCTCCGGCGCGCGCCTCGGGGACGTTGACGTGCTCCTTGCCCTGTGGAAGGAAGAGTCCCGAAAACCGCTCCGGCACGCTCTTGGTCGCGTTCCAGTAGGTGCCGTCGGACTGGAAGTGGCCGGATCGGATGCGCAGGTACGAGATCCGTCCCGCGAAGGGGTCCGACACCGTCTTGAACACCTGCGCGACCGCGTGCGCTTTCTCGTCGCAGACCACGTCGACCGGCTTGCCGTCCTTGCCGATGCCCTCGACCTTCGTCCCCTCGGGGGAAGGGAAGAGCGTGGCGCAGGCGTCGAGGATGCGGAGCGTTCCGATCCCGAGAGACGACGCCGCGCAGAAGACCGGGAAGAGCTTCCGGGCCGCGATCTCCTTCTTGAGACCAGGGACGATGTCCACCGCGTCGAGAGTCCCCTGGGCGAAGAACTTCTCCATGAGGCCGTCGTCGCCCTCGGCAACCATCTCGACGAGCTTCTCGTGCTCTTCGTGGGCGCGGGCCGACAGGTCGTCGGGGATCGGCCCGTCCACGCGTTTCCCTCCGTCGTGGAGGTGGGACTCCATGCGGACGAGGTCGACCGTGCCGCGGAAGGATTTCTCCTCTCCGACCGGGATCTGGAGCGGGACGACGGCGCGGCCGTACTTGCGGTGCAGCGCCTCCATGGTGCGGTCGAAGGACGCCCGCTCGCGGTCCATGCGGTTCACCACGAAAATTACGGGCCGGGCGAGCTCGGTCGCGAACTTCCAGACCTTGTCCGTCTGGACTTCGACTCCGGAGACCGCGTCGAGGACGATCAGGACGGCATCGGCGGCGGCGACCGCGGCGTGCGCTTCGGGCGAGAAGATGCCGTACCCCGGGGCGTCCAGGAGGTTCACGCGGACGTCCCGGTGGATCGCGTGCGCGACCGAGAGGTTGATCGAGATCTGGCGCTCGATCTCTTCTCCGTCGAAGTCCGTCGGGCAGGTCCCTTCCTCGATCCGGCCGGGCCGCGTCGTCGCGCCCGACGAGTAGAGAAGAGCCGCCACCAGGGTCGTTTTCCCGACCGTGTTGTGCCCGACCACCGCGACGTTTCGCAGCTCGGACGCCGAATAAGTTTTCATAGGCGGAGGATTATATAAAGCACCCGGCGGTCGGTTCCCGGTGCTCAGTTCTCCGCGCGGAGGGCCGTTTGCGTTCGCCCCGAGACCCGAAAAAAAACGAGGAGGAAGAGAGGCTTTCGAGCTCGAAGGCGGTCGCCGCCGCCGTGATTCTCGCGGCTCTGGGTCTCGGGACGGTGTTCGTTCTCGTGCTGGTTCTGTCTCAGCGTGCCTGCTCCTGACACCCGACCCCGGAAACCGGACAGAGACTCATGACCCTCCTCTCCTGCCTCGGAATCGGGATCGCGTTCGTCATCGCGGTGTCGCTCCTCGTCCTGGCGGGAGTCCTGCTGGGCTGGCTCGTTCCGACGATCGTGGAGCGCTGGAGGGCGCGACGCGATCGGCCCCCGAATAAACGTTGAATCGAGGTCGTTCCCCGGGGATCCGCATCGTGACCGCGAGCATCTGGCTGCCCACGCGGATCTCGAGCGGCTCCTCGATCGTGACGCGCTCGATGTCTTCTCCCGTGCCCTCGCGGCCGACACGGTCGATGCGATCGGTCCGCCTCTCGTTCATACCGTCTTTACCGGAGGTCCGGATACGCTGCTGCCCACACGAACCGGCCCGCGCGGGTTGACCGTTCCGGGAGGACTGACTAAAATTCGGCCCTCTTTCGCCATGTCTCTTTTTTCGCGGCGCGGAACCCTCGGCGCCGGGGGAAAGGGGTAAAGTCGCAAAACATGGCAGATCGGGGGGTCGCGGGCCCGAAAATCGCGAAGCTCGGCCGCTACGAGGTCGTCAGCGAGCTGGGCAAGGGTGCGATGGGCATCGTTTATCTCGCGAAGGACCCCGTGATCGGCCGGCTCGTCGCGATCAAGACCATCCGGGCGACCGGCGGCGACGAGGACGACACCCAGGAGTTCCGTGAGCGGTTCGTGCGCGAGGCGCAGACCGCGGGCATCCTCTCCCACCCGAACATCGTCACCATCCACGACATCGGCGAGGACGCCGAGACCGAGACGTCCTACATCGCCATGGAGTACATCGAGGGGAAGAACCTGAAGATGCTCCTGGCGGAGAAGACCCGCTTCCCGTACGAGCAGATCGCCGAAATGATCGCCGAGATCGCGGAGGCGCTCGACTACGCCCACCGCAAGGGGATCATCCACCGCGACGTCAAGCCGGCGAACGTCATCATCACGACCGACGGCAAGGTGAAGATCACCGACTTCGGTATCGCGAAGATCGCCTCCTCGAACCTGACCACCACCGGGCAGTTCCTGGGCACCCCCAACTACATGTCGCCGGAGCAGGTCTCCGGCTCCCCGGTGGACGGAAGGAGCGACCTCTTCTCTCTCGGGGTCGTTCTCTACGAGCTCCTCACCAGCAAGAAGCCGTTCCAGGGGGACAACCTGACGGCGATCTCCTACAAGATCGTCCACGAGGACTTCATCCCACCGGCCCAGGTCGCCGCGGAAGTCCCCGTCGAGTTCAACGAGATCGTGGCCCGCGCGATGGCGAAGGACCCGTGGAACCGCTATCAGCGCGGCAAGGACCTCGCTCTCGCGCTATATCAATTAAAAGCACAGCTGGAGGAGCGCAAGTCCGAAGAAGACCTCGGAACGATGGTCACCGCGGCCGCGGAGAACGTCCCGACCCTCCAGCTCCACAACCTGAAGGAGATCGCGGAGAGCGGCGCGCCGGATCCCCAGGAAACCCCGACGTCGCTGCCCGAGGTGGGCGTCGACTCCGGGACCTCGAGGAGCGGCTCCGGCTCGTTCTCCAGGAGTGGCTCCGGCTCGTTCTCGCAGAGCGGCTCGAGGCGCTCCTCCGGGGCGACGGTCGCGGCCGGCCCTCCGCCCGGCGCTCCTCCGCCGATTCCGGTGCCGCCGGCGTCCGAGGCGTCCGCCTCCGGATCCCGCCCGGCGCCGACCATGCCGGTGAAGCCGCTCACGCCGCAGCAGGTGCGGGCTGCGTCGCCAAAGGGCAAATCCCGGGTCGGGCTCTACGCGGGTCTCGCCGCACTCGTCGCGATCGGGATCGGGCTGTACTTTGCGCTCCGTCCGTCGGCGGAACCGACGTCTCCCGAGCCTGCCGCCCCCGTCGCCGTGTCTCCGGCCGCCGCGGCTCCGAATCCCGCTCAGTCCCTGGCGGACGGCAAGCGCCTCTTCGACGAGGGACGGTTCGAGGAGAGCCTCGTGATCCTGCGCGGGATCCTGGACCGCGAGCCCGGGAACGCGGCCGCGCGGCAGCTCGCCGACCAGGCCGAGGCGGGGATCAAGGGCCGGGCCGAGCAGGCGAGCCGGACGGCCCAGGTCGAGAGCCTGCTGGCCAGTGCGCAGAAGTCGTTCGAGGCGAAAAAGTGGGAGGACGCGAAGGCGCACGCCGGAGAAGTCCTGGCGCTCGACGCGCAGAACGCCGACGCGATCAAGATCCGGGACGACGCGGCGCAGCAGATCGACAAGGCGGCAGCCGAGAAGAAGAAGGTCGAGGCGCAGCTCGCGAAGATCCGCTCGATGCCGAAGACGCCGCTTCCCGTCCAGAAAGTCGAAGCGCAGGGCCCCGCCGCGCCACCCCCCGCGGCCGCGGGGACTTCCAAGGCAACCCTGCGGTTGCTCTTCGACTCGCCGATCGCCGAGGGCCACGTCATGGTGGCCGTCAACGACCAGATCCTTCTCCGCCAGCCCTACAACTTCAAGAAGAGCCGGGGTCTGTTCAAGTCGTCGGAGGGCACGGGGACCGTCTCCGCGAACATCCCGGTGCCGAACGGCCCCGTGACCGTGAAGGTATGGCTGTCCGGCCCCGGCATCTCCCCGGCGTATGCGACCGCGAGCGCCAGCATGCTCCCGGCCGAGACCCGGACGCTGAAGGTCGACTACGCCGGCGGCCACCTGGGCGCCCACGTCCAGTAGCGGAAATCCTCCGAATCAGGTAAAACTCCCGGCTCCTCGGGGCGTAGCGCAGCCTGGTAGCGCACTCGGTTCGGGACCGAGTGGTCGGAGGTTCAAATCCTCTCGCCCCGACCAACCTCTTCTTGCTCTGGAGCCGTTCCTCACATTCGGGGCACGCGGATCTGATAGGTCATGCCGCCGACTCGTTCGCCGGTTGCCACATCGAGCTGGACGACCCGAAGGAGGTAAACCATGGCGTCCTGCGGCCTGCCCGGCTGACGCGCGACCCGCCGGAAAGTCAGCTTGAGAGGGACGACCTCTCCCTTTTGGAGAGATAGCAGGATCGTCGCTTTCTGGAGATCGGTAACCGGGACGACGCGCCCTGCGGTCCTCTCCAGTCGGGTGCCCTCAGCGACGGAATAGCCTGCCTTCTCGACGTGCACAGGACGACCGACGGCCACCTCAATTCGCGCGACGCGGGGCAGGGCCGGAGGCTTTGGGACGTTCCGCGGCCGCACTTCCTCGAAGAGCAGCCTGAACCGGCGCCCGTCGGGGCGCGGATTGGGAACGAGGAGCTCCGCAGTGAAGGACTGCAGTGGGTTCAAGTCGACGACCTCGACATTCTTCCAAACGATGTTGTTGTTGTTGAGCACGTTGAACCCGATCGACGTGGTCTCGGCGTAGGTCATCGGGTCTTCGGTGCTCACCAGGCGCGAAACAAGGCAGTAGTGACCGGTTCCGGTAGGAGTCCAGTTCAAGAGGACTTCCGTGTCGGTCCCGCCCGAAAGTGCCGTGACCGGAGCGGTGCCGACGAGAGTCCACTGACCCGGCCAGGCGAGCCCGGTCGAAGCCGCCGCGACGTAGACCTCGGCGTTGAACGGTCCTGCGGCGACCATTCCCCGGTTGCGAACGCGGACGTGGACGAAGTTCGTCTGGCCGAGCTCCGGGTTCTGATGGGGGCCGTTGGTGGCATCCGTGCGGACCCAGATGTCGTCGCTTTCCCACATGGGTTGGCCGGCGGTGGCGGGGTCGGGCTCGAGACCGGTGTCGTTCGGGCGATCCTGACTCCACACGTCGACGCCGGGAACGGTCGAGACGCAGACGGACGGAGCGGCGGCGCAGGCCTCATTTCCGGAGGGTTGCGCGACGACCTGGTAGAAGTAGGTTCGACGATTCGATACGGCGGTGTCGACGTAGGACGTGCCCGCGACGTCGTTCGCGACTCTCGCGAGGGCGGCATTGCAACTGACCTCACTACGGTAGACGTCGTACACCACGCTGGTCCCCGAGTTAGTCCAGTTGACAGTCACCTGATTCAACCCCGGCGTGAGAGTGATCGTGGGAACCGCCGGTGGGGTGCATCCGGAGAAACAGATGTTCGCTCCCGGATCCGTCGTGCACGCTAGGCCGTGCCGGTTGAAGGCGGCATAGAGCGCGCATGAATGCGGTGTGCCGTTTGTGAGATCGCCGTCGTCGTCATCGACCGCGCGGAGCGCGCGCCAATAAGCGCCCGTCGCGCAACCGTTGGAGGTCCACGTGGCGCCGGTCGTGTCACACACAAATCCCGTCGTCGCCGTCGGACGCGACAGGTACCACAGCCGGTCGACGATCGACCAGGCAGATCCGGTCCCCGGGCTCGGTAAGTCGCGCGCGGCCAGGTCCCAGAGAGCCTCGGATGAGACGTAGGACTCGCAGTGGCCTTCCCGGCCGCATGGCCCGGTGTAGGAGGAGTTGGCCGGGCACAGCGGTTGCGTGAAGTTGGCGACCGTGTGCGCCGCAGCAGAGGTGTGCTGCGCCCAGTCGATGTCGCGCACGCCGGTGCAGGCGGTACACGTGTCCCCGTATCCGACGCAATTAGTGGTTCGGAACCCAGGGCCGATGCAGGACGTGTGAGTGCCGAGAGCGGCGGTGAAGTCACCGTACGTCTCGCCGGTTCCCTTGTTCGCCGACGTCAGATTCCCGTCGTTCGAATCGAGCCCATGGCCGTATTCGTGAAGCGATACACCGGCGATCTCACCCGTGTTGCCGCAGCCTCCGCCGGAACGATAGAAGTTGAGCGTCCCGGTACCCGGGCTCCAGAAGGCGTTGCATGTCAGATTGATGTTGACGTTGACCTGAAGCTGCGCTCCGAGCCAGGCGTTCCCCGTCAAGAAACCGCGACCGGCCTCTTTCGCTCGATTCACGTGGTAGAACTGGGTGCGCGCCGAATGGGTGTTGCCGGCGCCGCCCGATCCTGGCGTCGTGCAGTCCGTGCCGGCGCTGACTCCGAAAGGAATGAGTCCGCCCGAGTCGGAGCTCTGCGAGATCGTGCCGCAGTTGTCCACGACTTTGACGTATTGGCCGTTCAGCGTCGACGTCGTTGCCACTCCGCTGAAGGTGTAGAGGCCAGCGGAGTTAGTGAATAGGCCGGAGGAGACGTCGGCGAACGGCATCGGGAGGGCCGTTTCGCCGCCGAGCGACGCGGAGATGGGAAACACTCCTCCAGTCACCTGAGCATAGTCG
>Ga0068862_100005307_pt1 | contig 10796 bp, 10 predicted proteins | sample KBSSwiS52_FD_66598 | JGI IMG/M metagenome (GOLD analysis project Ga0068862, IMG submission 66598) | Switchgrass rhizosphere microbial communities from Kellogg Biological Station, Michigan, USA - KBS Switchgrass S5-2 | ecosystem: Host-associated > Plants > Roots > Rhizosphere > Soil ... | reverse complement strand
ACCGGCGAGGACTGCACGAGATCGAGCGCCTTGCCCTGCGGGATGCCCTCGGCGACATCGAACAGCACCACATCGCCGAGTTCCTTTTGGCCAACGAGATGGGCGAGCGTGCCGCCGATCTGGCCGGCACCGATCAAAGCAATCTTGGAACGCGCCATAGGGAGAAAAACCTCGGATGAGAACAGCAGAGAAGCCCGCTGTGTGAACGCCCTTATGATGCGTCATAGACCTTTTCCGGCCTGCCGTTCAAGCCATCACCGCTGCGGCGGGCGCCATCACGCGATTCCCCGCCCCGCTGAATGTGATCTAGTATCCTCGACGCGAGGATCCGCGAGGCTGCGAGACATGTACGGCAAACGAACCTTGGCGATGCTGGCGGTCGCGTGTTGCGCGACTGTGGCCAGCGCGCAAACGTACCCGTCGAAGCCGATCAAGGTGATCGTGCCATACACGCCAGGCTCCCCGGTCGACGTGCTGGCCCGCGTCGTCACCCAGCAGGTATCGGCACGCCTGGGGCAGAGCATCGTGATCGACAACCGTCCCGGCGCCGGCACCACCATCGGCACCAAGCTGGCCGCCACCGCCGACCCCGACGGCTACACGCTGCTGATCGGCGCCACCAGTTTCGTGCTGTCATTCTCGCTCTATCCGAATCTCGATTACGATCCGGTCAAGAGCTTCGCGCCGGTGGCGATGCTGGCCTACAGCCCGCAGGTGCTGGTGATCGCACCGTCGGTGCCGGCCACCACCGTGCGGGAATTCGTGACCTACGCGAAGGCCAATCCGGGCCAGCTCAATTTCGGTTTCGGCCTGGGCACCCTGCCGCAGATCCTGGGCGAGTCGTTCAAGGCGGTCACCGGTACCGACATCGCCAGCATCCCCTACAAGGGCGGTGCGCAGGCCATCACCGATATGCTCGGCGGCCGCATCCAGATGAATTTCGGGACCACGGCGACGCTGCTGCCGCTGATCCAGCAGGGCAAGGTCCGGGCGCTGGCGGTCACCACCCAGGCGCGGAGCAAGGACTTGCCCGATGTGCCGACCATGGTCGAAAGCGGCTTGCCGGAGCTCGCGCTGACCTTTTCAGCCGGCCTGCTCGCGCCCGCCGGTACACCGGCCGACATCATTCACAAGCTCAATTTCGAGACCAACGAAGCCATGAAGACGCCGGAGCTCACCGCCAGCATGGCAAAGCTCGGCTTCGAGCCGCAAATCTGGCCGACGGAGAATTATGCCGCGTTCCTCGTCGAGGAAATGCGGCGCTGGCCGCCGATCGTGAAGGCCGCCGGCGTGAAGCCGGAATAGGCGCCTCCCGCGTCTGCCTTCTCTCCGCCTCACGTCTCCACCAGGCCTTCCGCCGACCCCGAGGCAACCCCATGGCCATGACCGTGCGGCAAGGCGAGATAGGTCTGCGAGCGCATCTCGATGAGGCGCGAGGCGGTGCGGTTGAACTCGTACGCCTCGAAGCCATCACTCGCGTGATAAAGCGCGTCAGGCTCAGCCTCGGCCGAGGCGATGAGCTTGATCGCATTGTCGTAGAGCGTGTCGATCAAAATGATGAAGCGCTTGGCCTCGTCGCGACGCTCGTAGTCCATGACCGGAATATGATCGATCATGATGGTATGAAATTCATGCGCGATCTTGAGATAGTCCGCGGCGGCGAGCGGCTGCTGACATAGGTCGTGGAACGTGAATCGCGCCACTCCCATAGCTGCGCACGGCACGTGGACGGCGCGTCCCTTCACCACCAGGTCCTGCGCCTCTCCCACGTGGCCCGCGGTCAGGCGGCGCCAAGCCTCGTCGAGAGCCGCGTCGGCCGCACGATCGGCGGGAACATACCACACGGGCGTGCCGGCGAGCTTCTCAAGTCGGAAATCCGCGCGGGCGTGCAGCGGCACGATCTCCATATGCTGTTCGATCAGCGCGATGAACGGCAGAAACAGCGCGCGGTTGAGCCCGTCCTTGTAAAGCTCGCTCGGCGGCACATTCGAGGTCGCCGCCACCACCACGTCGAGCTCGAACAGGCGCTTGAACAACCGCCCGAGAATCATCGCATCGGCGATATCGGTGACGTGGAATTCGTCGAAGCACAGAAGCCAAGTCTCTTGCGCGATCGCGACGGCGGTAAGGGCGATCGGATCCTCGCCGTTGGTTTCGCCCAGCCTCGCCTTCTGCCGCAACGCGTAGATGCGCTCGTGCACATCGGTCATGAATTCGTGGAAATGCACGCGTCGCTTGCGCACGACCGGTGATGCCGCGAAGAACAGATCCATGAGCATGGTCTTGCCGCGGCCGACCTCCCCGAAGATGTAGAGGCCCTTGATATCCTCGGTCTCGCGCGCACGGGTCCCGAACAGCCACCCGAGCGACGACGACTTGCGCGCGAGACGATGCTGGGCGATGCGCTTCTCGAGCCGCGTCAGATCCGCGACGACGGCCTCCTGGGCGCTGTCGCGTTCGATCTTGCCGGCGGCGACGCGCGCCGCGTACTGCACCGAGATGGAAGCCGACATGCGTGGATGGATGGACATGGGATGGATCCGCATGTAGCGGCCCCGCGCCGCCGCTCGCAAGTCGAACTTTGGGTCAGGCCGCTCTGCAAACGCATGCCCGCTCCCACGGACGAGGCGGTGCCCTGCAACGCGCACGCCGGCGCCTATACACGCGGTCGAAGAGCAGCGCGCGGCATTCGCGCCGCGCGTCTGCAACCCTATGGTGCATTGCGGTAGAGAAGACCGTCGATCAGACCAGGGAAAGGGCTCTCATTCGGCGGTCATACCGTTTTCCGAAGAGGAGCCATGCGCTTAGCGCGGAACCTTTTTCGCGCCGCGCCATTAAGGGTTCATATTGCGTCGCAATATATGGGGCCTGATTCGTCAACGACCAAAGGATGCGTCCATGCATGAGCCGCTACCGCCCGGAGGGCTGATTCGCAAACTGTGGATCAGCGAAGCCGAGGCCTATCGCGACCATCTGTTGCGTCTCGATCCCGACAGTCGACGCAACCGCTTTGCGGGCGCGGTATCGGACCAGTTCGTCACCGATTACGCCAATCTGTCGTTCGGCATCGACGCCGTCATTCATGGCTTCTTCGTCGACGGGACCCTGCGCGGCGCGGCGGAGTTGCGGCCGATCGGCGCGCCGATAACACGCGAGGCCGAAGCCGCCTTCTCGATCGAGCAACCCTGGCAGAGCCATGGCGTCGGTTCTGTGCTGCTCGAGCGCACGCTGCTCGCCGCGCGCAATCGCGGTCTCAAATTCCTGCACATGGCGTGCTTGGCCGACAACAAGCGCATGCAGCAGCTCGCCCGCAAGTACGATGCCGACCTGAGCTTCGATTTCTCGAGCGTCGTGGGTGAGGTTTCCACGCCGCGGCCGACGCCGCTGTCGCTGATGCGCGAAATTCTTGCCGACGGACACGGCTTTGCCACCGCCATGCTGGAGGTGCAGTCGCGCTTGCTGAAGCCGGTGTGATCCATGGCGAAACGGACGACGGCAGCTGATCAGGAAAGTCAGGCCGCCAGCGGATAAGCCGCTTCGATCACGTAGGGCCCGCCGCCGACCGACGCGCGCGAGGAGAACAACACGAAGCGCGACACCTTGAACGGCGGCGAACGGAAGGGTGCGCGCACCGCCAGATAGTCCGCGACTTGGCGGTTCGACGATTCCCGCAGCCGCGCGAGCGACACATGGGGCGTATATTTTCGTCCCTCCGGCTCCAGCCCCACCCGCTGCATCAGCCGCTCGTGCTCGGCTTGCAGCTCCATCAGGGCCTGGGCCGGCCCCAGCGTCGCGACGATCGCACGCGGTTTGCGCCCGCCGAAGGACTTGAGATCCTCCACCCGCAGCTCGAACGGCTCACGCCGTACGCGTCCCAGCAGGGATGCGACTTCATGCGCGATCACCTCATCGACGTCGCCGATGAAGCGCAGCGTCACATGGTAGTTCTCGGGGTCGATCCAGCGCGCGCCGGGCAATCCGCCGCGCAAAATCGAGAGCGACTGCCTGACGTCGGAGGGAATTTCGAGACCGGTAAAAAGGCGCGGCATGACACGATCGGAATGCTTGAACCTGCATATAGGGCAACGCGCGGAGATTCGCACCTGCCAATGGCATTCACATGACTGCAATTCACATGAACGGAATCACATGCCCCGCTTCTCGCGCGCCCGCGCCACCAGCTCTTCCGCTTTAGGCAGGATGCGCGCCACGATCGCGTCGACGCCGGCTGCGGTCGGATGCAGGCCGTCGTGCTGATTGAGCTTGGCATCGGTGGCAACGCCATCGAGGAAGAAGGGATAGAGCAGCAGGTCGTTCCGGGCCGCGAGGTCGGAATAGATGGCCTCGAAATCGCGGGCATAGTCGGGGCCTAGATTGGGCGCCGCCCGCATGCCGGCGAGCAGCACGGCAATGCCGCGCCCGCGCAGGCGCCGCACGATCTCCTCGAGCGCCTGGCGCGTGACCTTGGGATCGATCCCACGCAGGGTGTCATTGGCGCCGAGCTCGACGATGACGGCTTCGGTTCCCTCCGGCACCGACCAGTCCAGCCGGGCTAGCCCGCCGACCGCCGTGTCGCCGGAGACGCCCGCATTGCTAATCTCGACCGCCATTCCCTTGGCCTTGAGCGCCTGTTCGAGCCTGGCCGGGAAGGCCGCGTTGGCGGGCAACCCGAGCCCGGCGGTCAGGGAATCCCCGAGCGCCACGATCCGCACCGGACCATCCGCCGCGCCGGCACCGCCGGCGAGCGGGACGGCGAGCGCCAGCGCCGCCACAACCAGGGCGAATACCTGGACCAAGGCCGGCCAACCCCCATATGACCGGGGCAGCCCGTCGCCCGCCTCAACCGCAGGCATCACAGAGCACCGGAACATGCACGACACCTCGCGGTCTGGGCGCAGCGGCCCCGCGATCGCCCTCAGCGGCGTCAATCTTTCGCTGGGGCGCGGCGCGGCGCGCGTTCATATCCTCAAAGACATCGACCTGCATATAGGGCAGGGCGAGGCCATCGGCTTGGTCGGCCCCTCCGGCTCCGGCAAGTCCACGCTGCTCATGGTCACGGCGGGGCTGGAGCGCGCCGACACCGGCTCGGTCATGGTCGCGGGCGAAGCCCTGAGCACCTTGAGCGAGGACGCGCTTGCCCGCTTCCGCGGCCGCAATGTCGGCATCGTGTTCCAGTCCTTCCATCTCATTCCCACCATGACGGCGCTGGAGAACGTCGCGGTGCCGCTGGAGCTGGCCGGCATCGATGATGCCCACGCGCGCGCAGCGCAGGAGCTGGCCGCCGTCGGCCTGGACGAACGCAGACACCATTATCCCGCCCAGCTGTCCGGCGGCGAGCAGCAACGCGTGGCGCTCGCCCGCGCGCTTGCGCCCAATCCCGCCATCCTCATCGCCGACGAGCCCACCGGCAATCTCGACGAGACGACGGGGCTGGAGATCATCGAGCTGCTGTTCGCCGGACACGAGCAACGCGGCACCACGCTCGTGCTCGTCACTCACGACGCCGCGCTGGCCGCGCGCTGCGATCGCGTGGTGCGCCTGCGCTCCGGCCGCATCGAGGATGCGCCCCGGCTCGAGGCGGTGAAGGCCTGATGACGGTGGCGCTCGACCAGAGTCGTACGCGGCGCAACCCCGCGCTGGCGCTGAGCTTCGCCGCCCGTGAGCTGCGCGGCGGGCTACGCGGTTTCTACGTCTTCATCGCCTGCATCGCGCTCGGAGTGATGGCCATCGCCGGCATCGGTTCGGTCGCGGACGGGCTCGCGGACGGGCTCGCGCGCGAAGGCCGCGTCATTCTCGGTGGCGACCTGGCGTTCTCCCTGAGCCTGCGTGAAGCAAGCGCGGAGGAGCGCGCGTTCCTTGCCGACCGCGGCCGCGTATCGCTCGCCGCCACGCTGCGCGCCATGGCGCGCGCGCATAGCGCGTCGGGAGACGCGCGTAAACGCGCTGATGGCGCGTCGGGTGACGGGCGCAGCGCGCTGGTCGAGGTGAAGGCCGTGGACGCCGCCTATCCGCTCTACGGCGAGGTCGCGCTCGATCCGCCGCAGCCGCTGGCCGCGCTGCTCGCGCAGCGCGACGGCGCGTACGGCGCCGCCGCCGATCCCGCGCTGATGGCGCGGCTCGATCTCAAACCGGGCGCGCGCATCATGGTGGGCGCCGCCGCCATCGAGATTCGCGCCGGGCTGACGTCGGAGCCGGACAAGCTTGCCGGCAGCATCGGCTTCGGCCCGCGGCTCCTCATCAGCGAAGCGGCGTTGCGCGCGACCGGCCTGCTGCAGCCCGGCAGCGTCGTGCGCTGGCACTATCGCTTGCGCCTGCCCGACAATGACGCCACCGATACCGGCGTGCGCGCCGTGACGGCGGCGGCGCAGGCCCAACTGCCGGAAGCCGGCTGGGAGGTGCGGTCGCGCAGCAACGCTTCGCCCGCGCTCGAACGCAATGTCGAACGCTTCACGCAGTATCTGACGCTGGTCGGCCTCACCGCGCTGCTGGTCGGCGGCGTGGGAGTGGCCAACGCGGTCAAGGGCCATCTCGACCGCCGCCGCGACGCGATCGCCACGCTCAAGGCGCTGGGCGCGACCGGCTCGCGCGTGTTTCGGATCTATCTGACCCAGGTGCTGGTGCTCGCCGCGCTCGGCGCACTGCCTGGCCTCGCCGTCGGCGCCGCCTTGCCGTTTCTCATCGGCTGGGGCTTCGGCGCCGTGCTGCCATTGCCGATCGCGCCGGCGGTGCATCCGGGTCAGCTTGCGCTGGCGCTGCTCTACGGGCTCCTGACCGCCGCGGCCTTCGCGTTATGGCCGCTCGGCCGCGCCCATGACGTGCCGGTCTCGGCGCTGTTCCGCGACGAGGTCGCCAGCGAGCGGCACTGGCCGCGCCGGCCCTACATCGTCGCAACGGCGCTGGTCGGCTGCGCACTCGCGGGCATCGCCATCGCGCTCGCCTATGACCGGCGCATCGCTGCGATCTTCGTCGGCGCCGCGCTGGCAGTGTTCGTGCTGCTGCGGCTGGTGGCGGCACTGCTGATGCTGGGCGCACGCCGGCTGCCGCGCCCCGCCTCTCCCGTGGTGCGGCTCGCGCTTGCCAATATCCACCGGCCGGGCGCGGTCACCCCGAGCGTCGTGCTGTCGCTCGGCCTCGGCGTCGCGGTCCTGGTGACCGTGATCGCGATCGACGGCAATCTGCGCCGGCAATTCCTTGCGGCGTTGCCGGACAAGGCACCGTCATTCTACTTCGTCGACATCCCGGCCGCGGAGTCCGACAGGTTCGACGCCTTCGTTCATGCGCACGCACCGCGCGCCGCGCTCGAGCGCGTGCCCATGCTGCGCGGGCGGATCGTGGCCGCGAAGGGCGTCGCGGCCGAGGACCTCAAGCCGTCGCCCGACACCACCTGGGCGCTGCAGAGCGATCGCGGCATCACCTATGGCGACGAGGTCCCGGCTGGCTCGCGCCTGATCGCCGGACAGTGGTGGACGCCGGACTACCAGGGACCACCGTTGGTGTCGTTGGAGAAGCGCATCGCGGACGGGCTGGGCCTCACGTTCGGCGACCAGGTCACGGTGAACGTGCTCGGCCGCAACCTGACCGCAACCGTCGCGAATCTGCGCACGGTCGATTGGCAGAGCCTCGGCATCAACTTTGTCATGGTGTTCTCGCCCGCCACCTTCCGCGCCGCCCCGCACACCCACATCGCCACGCTGACGTATCCCGGCGGCGGCACGAGCGAGGAGGAAGCGGGGCTGCTGAAAGCGATGGCGGATGCCTTTCCGGCGATCACCACCGTGCGCGTACGGGAGGCACTGGATTCCATCGGCCATATCGTGACGAACCTCACGCTCGCGATCCGCGGCGCAAGCGTGCTCACCCTGGTCGTGGCGGTGCTGGTGCTGGGCGGAGCGCTCGCAGCCGGACACCGGCACCGGGTCTACGACGCCGTCATCCTGAAGACCGTCGGTGCGACCCGGATACGGCTGCTTTCGGCCTATGCGCTCGAATATCTCGCGCTCGGCGTCGCCACCGCGCTGTTCGGCGTGGCGGCGGGCTCGGCTGCCGCCGCCTTGATCATCACCAAGGTCATGAACCTGTCTTTCGTCTGGCTGCCGGGCCCCTTGCTGGCGGCGGCCGCCGGCGCCATCGCCGCAACAGTGCTGCTCGGGCTGGTCGGCACCTTCACCGCACTCGGCCAGAAGCCGGCGTCCGTACTCCGCAACCTGTAATCTCCGGGGAGCGTCGGTTCGGGCCCGCGCGCAAGCGACAACACGCCGCGCCTCGCCGCCAACATGCCGTCGCCGATAGGTTGCTAGAATGTAACCTGCCGGGGCGATGCCGGGCGGCAGCTTGTCGCCAACAAATCCCGTCGGTGGCATCTGGCGCCGGAACCCGTCCCGCACTAGATTCCGCGCATCGGACGCCTGCCGCTCGCCGGTACGGCGCCCACATGAGCCGGCCCTCGTGCCGGAATAGAGAGAGGGAAACTTCCATGTCGGATTTCGACCGGAACTACGCGGCTGCCAGACGCAGCGTCGGTGCGGACCGGGCAGTTGCGATCGATGAGGGCCTGCGGGCCTACATGATCCGCATTTACAACTACATGGCCATGGGCGTGGCGCTCACCGGCGTCGTCTCCTGGTTCACCTACCAGGCCGCCGTCGTCACCAACGCCAATGGCGCCATCGTCGGGCTGACGTCCTTCGGTCAGGCGATCTTCAGCGGACCGGCGGTGCTGGTTCTGTTTCTCGGGACGCTCGGCCTCGTCTTCCTGATCAGCTGGCGCATCAACTCGCTGGCGCCTTCGACGGCGTTCGCGCTGTTCATGCTGTACGCGGCCCTGCTGGGACTGATGCTGTCGTCGGTGTTCCTCACCTATACCGGCGCGTCGATCGCGCGCGTGTTCTTCATCTCGGCGGCGTCGTTCGGTGCACTCAGTCTTTACGGCTACACGACGCAGCGCGATCTGTCCGCCATGGGATCGTTCCTGGTCATGGGTCTGATCGGGCTGATGATCGCCATGCTGGTCAACCTGTTCCTCAAGAGCACCGGGCTCGACTTCGTGATCTCCGCCGCCGGCGTGCTGATCTTCGCAGGCCTCACCGCCTGGGACACCCAGAAGATCAAGGAGATGTACGATCCGATGGAGGACGGCACCGTCGTCGGCCGCAAGGCCGTGATGGGCGCCCTGACGCTCTATCTCGACTTCATCAACCTGTTCCTGTTCATGCTGCGCTTCCTCGGCGATCGCCGCTGACGCTCAGAAGACAGGATCTGGACTGCAACGCCCCGGCTCATCGCCGGGGCGTTTTTCTTTTGCACCGGTGCGGCCGGCGGCGCGCGGACGACCGGGCTATTTATTTCCGCGCGGCATTGTCTGTATTCTGGGCGCAATCGTCTCCGTCCTCGGTCTACGCGCCATCCCAGCAATGCTCATCCGCGCCGCCCTGCCGCACGATCTCGCTGTCATCACCGGAATCTACGACCACGCCGTGCGCCACGGCACGGCATCCTTCGAGCTCCAACCGCCGGACCAGAAGGAAATGACGCGCCGCTATGAGGCACTGTTGGCCGGCGGCTATCCCTACCTGGTGGCGGAGATCGAAGGCGAGATCGCGGGTTACGCCTATGCCGGGCCCTATCGCGCGCGCCCGGCCTATCACTGGAGCGTCGAGGATTCGATCTATGTCGCGCCGCAGTCGCAGCGCAGGGGCGTGGGCCGCGCCCTGATCGAACGCCTGATCGCGGACGCGGAGGCGGCCGGCTTCCGGCAGATGATCGCAGTGATCGGGGATTCCGCCAACGCTGGCTCGATCGAGCTTCACCGCTGCGCCGGCTTCCGCATGGTGGGTACGTTCGACAATGTCGGCTTCAAGTTCGGACGCTGGCTCGACAGCGTGTTGATGCAGCGCCCGCTTGGTGCCGGTGCGACCACCGCTCCCTAGTGCGGTGGATTTGACGTTCCCGGGGCGCGCTATCCCGCGACCACGCTCAGCGATGTGTCGATGGAGTGCAGCACGCGATCGAGCTCGTGCCCGCGCCGCACGATCAGGCCGGTGGCGGAGATCACGCTGTAGGCGCCCTGGCGGCGCGCAAGCTTCGGATTTTTTTCGATGCGATAGATCGGGACTTCCGAGGCGCGGCGGAACACCGAGAACACCGCGCGGTCCTTGAGGAAGTCGATGGCGTAATCCCGCCATTCACCGGCCGCCACCTTGCGGCCGTACAGACTGAAAATTCGGTTGAGCTCGCGCCGGTCGAACGTCACGCGGCTCGGGGGGGCGAAGGGCGAAGGGCCCGCGGGGGCGCCCCCGTGAAACTCGCTCGGCTCAGTATCGCCGTAGCTCATGCGGCGCCTCCTTTCAGTGTGACGTGCCGATGACGATGATTGCGCCGGACGCAAGCGTCGGCAAGAGGAAATGGTTCGCGATCGCGTCACGTACACGGAGCTGCGATCTGGTGACCGCCGCACCTCACGGATTCGTCAATGGAATCATAATACTGCCCAATTCCGGCCAACCACGGGCCAAGCTGGAATGCGAGTTTTCGATCGTTGCCTCAGGGCCCGGTCTGTCTCTGACACCGGACATCTCAGCCCCCCAGCCCCCCGGAGTTCGGGGCGGATCGGGCCCGCTAGCTGACGTCACAGCGTGAAGTGCGTTGGACCGAAGCTGGAGTTATGCGTACGGTTCAAGCCAGACACTTCGGGCCGGCTCGCAGCCGGCCCGTTTTTGTCTCACGCGCCTCAACGCAAGAACCGAAGCTCGCCGAGCTTCGGTTCCGGCATTCTCGCCATTCGCTTTGATGGATCGTCG
>Ga0068862_100005306_pt1 | contig 10799 bp, 9 predicted proteins | sample KBSSwiS52_FD_66598 | JGI IMG/M metagenome (GOLD analysis project Ga0068862, IMG submission 66598) | Switchgrass rhizosphere microbial communities from Kellogg Biological Station, Michigan, USA - KBS Switchgrass S5-2 | ecosystem: Host-associated > Plants > Roots > Rhizosphere > Soil ... | reverse complement strand
CGCCCGGCCGCTTGTGAAAGCCTATAGTCGCCAGCAAGCACGGGAACTGTTCAAAGACTTCCGCGAGGTCAAAATCGATATTGAACAACTCCTTCGTGCGGAGCTTCCGGCCGTCGGTCGCTTCATTCCCGAGGGTGTGTTCGGCTCTCTAAGAAGGAACGTTGGTTGGAATCTCATAATCACAGCCAGAAAGTAACTTCGACGCGAGCATCGGAGTTAACGCGGAAACGGGTAGTAATCTTCGTTGCGATTTTCCTGCTCGCTTTTGGGGTGCGTTTTCTGACGATGCAGTTCATGAAGTCGCACCTGCTCGATCCGAGTTGGTTTCAGTCGGGTTCTTATAAGATCTTTGACAAGCAAGCCACGAACATCCTTACCGGACAGGAAGCGCTTTTTTGGATATCGGATGCGACGCGAACGGATCTGGCCCAGTATCCTCCGGCGTTTCCGTGGTGGATTGCGCTGATTTACCGGATAACGGGGGATCACTCATCTTATTCGGTGCAGCGAGTGCAGTGGGTCTTTGATCTTGTGCTTTCCCTATTCCTGATCACAGGCATCACGGTCACATCGTTTGGTTGGCGAGCTGCGATTGCGGCGAGTTTCTTAGCAGCCCTTTCACCTCTCCTCGCCATGTACGGCTCCTGGCCATCTTCAGATGCGCCAACCAGCTGGTTAGTGTTGGGTGCGGCGTGGATGCTGTTGGTAGCAGCGAAACGGTCGAACGCGAAATGGGCGGTCGGTTCCGGACTGTTGCTCGGCGTCGCGTGCTGGATGCGAGTGAATCCTCTCTTTCTGAGTCTTACCTGGGCGTTGGCTTTGTTGCTTCTGCTTCGTACCCCATGGCGAGAACGAGCACGTTTGAGCATGGTTGTAGCATTTTCGGCGTTGATACTGGTGGCCCCCATCACGATTCGGAATGCTCTAGTGTTTCATGAGTTCCTGCCGAACGGTCTTAACGTCGGGGTGAATCTATGGGAAGGCCTTGGCGAGACTGATCGAGGAGTGCAGGCAGGAATGGTGATTGGCGATCATTTGATGCTTGAAATTGAACGGAAAAAACTCAATCTGCAGGGTGATACTTCCGTTGATCTCGCTTATCCGGATGGGATTCGTAGGGATCGACAGCGGGTAAAAGAGTCTCTCGAGGTGATTGCCGCGAATCCTCTTTGGTATGTGGGAGTCATGACGCGGCGCGCGCTAGGGTTGTTAAAGCTTGCTGGTGATCCCGTTCCTTTTCAAGGCAGCCCCGGAATAAATGTCACAAGCAAAAAATGCCTGCCGCCCGCATGGCAAGGTGGCGTCCTTGCGGTGGTAGTAGATGGATTAGGAATGGTGCAAAGCATTGTCCGGTACATATCTTTACCGCTGATGGTACTTGGCATCTGGTTTGGATTTCGCGCAAATCGACTCGCATCGAGTTTGTTGCTAATCGGGATCTTATATTACTTGCTCACCAATTCGGTTGCTCACACAGAAATGCGATACGCCCTTCCAATGTATGGACTGCTCTTTGTCTTTGCGGGATTAGCGGTGTCGCAATCGATCGAAAAGCTCGCCGCCCACAAAATTTTCCGTCGCGTTCCAAGGAAGCCCACTTAGTGATAGCGCCCCCTGAACTGGCTAAACACTTCACGGATTGAGCGTCTTCGCTCGGCGGCGACCAAAGCGATATCTGAATAGATTCAACATGAATTCGAGAATCGCCGCTGGTTTGACGAACGAGCCTCGCGTGTCGTTGACTAAGAAATGAACCGGAAGCTCACCAATAGTCAGTCCGGCTTGCTGCGCGCGAATCATGATCTCAGCGTCAGCGAACCAGTCGTCTGATTCAAGATGCAATAGTTCATATTTTGAGCGGCGAATGACTTTTGGTTTTGAATTGACGTCACGAATTTGTAGGCCAAAAAGCAGCTTGAATAGCAGGTTGTACCCGAGGGAAATAAGACGTCGCAGAAAACCATCGTCGCGCCGCACACGGTAGGTTTTGGTTAAGTCAAGATTCTGTGTTTTGGCTTTGAGCAGGCAGGCAACCACGGATTCAGGCGGAAACTGGGCGTCGCCATCTATCACCCCGATGTATTCTCCGCGCGCGGCGTTGAGGCCGAGACGCATGTCCCAGCCCATCATCCCCACCTTGGGTCGCACTACGGCTTTTATGTTTGGGCGAGTTTGCGCCAGCGCTTGCACGACGGCGGGTGTCTCGTCAGACGTTCCCTCGATGTAATTCCCTACTAAGACCAGTTCCCACGTCAAATTGCAGTAAGATAGGGTTTCACACAAGCTTTCAATAAACGGAACGACTGATTTTCCGCTGCGGTAGCACAGCACGACCAGCGAGAAATCTGGGTCACCCTCGGGGCTTATGGTATTTAGTGGTTTAGTCATTAGCAATGCCGCGTTTTCCGGCACACCTGAGATTCAATGAGAGCTCTATTCACCGGAGGCTCATCGCCGTTGGGAATGCGCGTACTGCAGTGTGTGCTCGACAGCGAGCAATATGATGAAGTCTGGTACAGCGTGCATGAGCAGAATGTAACCATCAAACATCCCAAACTACGCATTCTACGATTGAGCCTTGAAGATCTAGTGGACTTGAGCCAGATCTCAGAACCACTAACCCAGGTCATTCACTTTGCAGCCACCACGCATACTAGAAATGAACAAGAGTACTGGCAAACAAATCTTAGAGGTACTGTGAACCTGATGGAAGCCGCGCGTGCGCGAGGTTGTCGGCGCTTTTTCTTCGTCAGTACGCGCTGCGCAACGGAAGGGAGTGGAGCCTATGCCGAGTCGAAACGCGCTGCCGAACGTGAACTGCAGAAAGTCGACTGGGAGAGCCTCGTAATATTACGGCCCGCGGAGATTTATGGACTTACTGGGACCGAGGGTATCGATCGTCTCCTTAAGCTTGGTACGCGCTTTCATCTTGTGCCCCTATTGTGGGGATCTCGGAAAGTGCAGTTTGCGCCGCTCCATGCCGACGACTTTACAGCGATTGCGTGCGCCGTACTAATGGAGCAGCGACACGGCGTGCATATTCTAGATGTGTGTGGTCCTGAAAATTTGAGCGGGACGGAAATAGCGTCACGGATCGGGCGCCGCTATGGAGCACTTCCGATTCCCTTGTGGTGGCCTGCGTTTCGTTTGATCCTACAGGGACTTCAAACCGTCGGCGTTAATGCGGTCAATCCCGATCAAATCAAGCGACTAGAAGGAAGCAAGACCGCCCACGCTTCCTCGAATGATGACACATTGAACAGACCGATGAAGCGCTTCTTGCGCGAGTAAATGGTAGTCGATAGACTTTCGACGATCCGTATGATTAATAAATGTCCAAATCTGCCCATATAGAAAATGACGCGGCGGTCTCGAACGCAACGCGATCCCTGGGGATGCAGGAGCATACCTATCCGATCATGTATGAGGTCGAAGACGCTCATTGGTGGTATGCCGGACGGCGTCGTATCGTCGAGAGTCTTGTCAGCGCAATTAGCCGAACGCTTACAACGCAGAGACCCACCATACTTGATGTAGGTTGTGGCACAGGCGCAAACCTGGAATTGCTCGCACGCTTCGGTGAAGTCGAAGGTGTCGACATTTCAGACGATGCTTTGTCATTTTGTCGCCAACGCGGGTACACCAATGTTCGACGTGGTGCTGCTCAGCTTCTGCCTTTCGAAGATAATGTGTTTGACCTGGTGACGGCTCTCGACGTCGTTGAGCATCTGGATGATGATTTAGGAAGTCTGCGCGAAATGCGACGTGTACTGAAGCCTAACGGTCGGGTGCTACTATTTGTCCCTGCCTTCATGTTTTTGTGGGGAGTCCAGGATGATGTAAGTAACCACAGACGACGCTATACGTTGAAAGAGTTATTGAGTGTCGCCAGTGAAGCCGGATTTGAAATTGAACGTGCAAGCTACGCCAACATCACTTTTTTCGTCCCAATATTACTGGTGCGAACGCTTATGCGAATTACACGCCTGCGTCCAGCGACAGAATTCAAAATAAATATTCCTATCTTTAACGGCTTGTTCGGTCGGATCTTTGGCGCGGAGCGGTTTTGGTTGCGTCACAGCAGCCTTCCGCTTGGCGTCTCGGCGTTCTGCATAGCCCGCCGTGTCGATTGATCAATCCAGGTGAGGAAAAGTCTACTTCAATATCTTGCGTGCCCTTCATGCCGTGGAGAAATCCACTTGATGTCGATCTCTGGCACTGAGGGCGACCAGATAATTGAAGGTGAACTCGCTTGCGGCCAGTGTGGCAGAAACTTTTCGATCACTCGCGGCGTGCCTCGGTTTGCAGATCTTTCTCAACTAGATGCTGATAAGGTCGCTACTGCATCAGGCTTTGGTTGGCAGTGGCAACATTTCACCCAGGAAGACGAGCGCTATGGTCAGCAGATGCTCGGGTGGCTCCAACCCGTTACTCCTGAGTTTTTCAAGGACAAGGTCGTGCTCGAAGGAGGTTGTGGTAAAGGGAGGCATACACAACTCGCTGCAAGGTGGGGTGCCCGCGATGTGATAGGAGTTGATTTAAGTGACGCCGTCGAATCATCATTTTCAGCTACCCGTGGAATCCCAAATATCCACATAGTGCAGGCGGATCTATATCAACTGCCGGTAAAGCAGGTTTTTGATTATGCCTTTTCCATAGGGGTCATTCATCATCTGCCAGATCCAAAGAGTGGCTTTCGTTCACTGGCTTCGGGAATCAAGCGGGGTGGGTATTTGTCGGCTTGGGTTTATGGTGCCGAGAACAATGGTTGGATCACCGGCCTGGTAGATCCGGTTCGCAAGGGTTTCACGTCGAGCATCAACCCTCGCACGCTGCTCCATTTGTCAAAGCTACCAGCCGCATTTTTATACGCAGTGACAAAGCTGATTTACAGACCGCTCAATAAAACACCCGGCGGTGCTGCCATTGCCCAGCATCTGTTCTACAACGATTATCTCAATTCGATCTCCGAATTTGGCTGGCGGGAGCAGCACACAATTGTGTTTGATCATCTCGTTGCTCCTACGGCGCACTATATTTCCCGCGAAGAGTTTATGGAATGGTGGGACAGCATTGGAGTGCATTCACCAACCATCACTTGGCACAACAAGAACAGTTGGTGCGGCTTTGGCCAACTTCCGGAATAAGACTGTTCAGCACCTGCGAAGCAGCTGAAAGCTTTATGCTTTAGTCCGCTTCGCGGACTGGATTCCTTCTTTTAGAAGTTTAAAAACCATCCAAAGAAAGACCGCCGCGAAGATCGTGAGGAAGTAATGAATCGCGATGACGTAGCGTCGCTCTGTGTGGAGGGCCGACTGCACGACGAGGTAGTAGAGCGGCACACTGAGTAGCAGCAGGGCAGTGTGACCTCGTCGGGCTCGCAGTATCACCATGAGTCCAAAGATACTCAGCGGCAGCATCCAGGCCGTAAGAAAAAATCGCTGTACGTTTCGAACCAAGAAGCGCGGATAGCGAGTCCACTGATATCCGCTCGGCCCCAGTTCATACAATTCAACCGAACCCATTCGAACGACAGGGCGAACCGGAGCCGAGGCATTATTGGCGAGCACCAACCGTACCTGCGACTGATTGGCGCTGACAAATGGAAGTTCGACTCGCTTCAGTGCCTGCTCCGCAGGTAGTACTCCTTCCACGGTATCTACTACATTCGCCGCTAGTGACTGCTGCTGGTTTGAGTTCGGATCAAGGTCAGTCACCTTCAATAACGCGCGACCCTCCTCAAGTTTCAGCGGCAAACGAAAAACGTAATCGTGATTGGCTTTGACTGGTATCGGAGGCGAAACGATCTGGTTTCCATATTTCGATTCATCTCCCACGATCCGTAGCATGCGACTCTCACTATCCACTTCGACCTTCGCTTCCTTTGTAACCACGGCGCCTTCGTCGATTAGGTCACCAGGCGAGCGCGACCAAATTGGTTCAAGTGTGTCTGCTGTCTTCAGCGAATGAGATACAGGCGCTGCACTCGCAACCAACGGAACGCGATCGAGTTTCAACGACGATACAGCGCGCCTCATCATTACGCCGAGAAACCAAACTGGATGCGAACGAACAACGGCCAAGCCACGGGCCATACGCATCCTTTCGCGCTTGATACCGTCTGGGCCAAACAACAACAGGCTATATTCTGGTCGCCGATACCATTCGGCTTCCTGTCGCATGATGCCGAGATCAGTCTGGGGAATATCGAACTGTTTCTCCGAGTCGTAATCGGCTATGCCTTCCAGGAATGTCTGACCCGCCCCAAGCGACAAAGGCACAAAGTGGCCAAAGACGATCCAGTTCTTGATTGTCACTGGCGCAATGACGGTTAGCGCGCCGGCAAGCAGCGCCGCCCCAAAGCGCAATCGCCGGCCGCGCTCCCACACGAACATTAGAAAGACAGCGAGAAAGGGCGCCATCAATAAAGCGTTGGCGCGCAACCAGCAAGAGATTCCGATCAACGCGCCGGCCAGAATGTAAGGCAAAACTCGCTGCTGCTTATGTGCGCGGACAATCAGATAGACGGCGAGAACTATCGGAAGGACCGCAAGCGAGTCGGGCAGAAGCAGCACAGAGTGATATGCAAATTGCGGCGAGAGCGCTGCCAACAGTCCCGCAATCAGCGCGACGCCAAAGGGAAATAGCTCAAAGACGATAAGGAAAACTACGACCGCCGTAATTGAGTCGGCGACGACTTGGATGAGTTGAATCGCGTCGTCCGAGTCGCCGATGACTTTGAAGATTCCGGCAAGGACGATCGGATAGCCCGGTGGGTGGCCCATCCGGTTAATGTCATAGAAGAAGCCTTTGAAGTTGCGACGTGCGAGGAGGTAAGCCGAATACTTGTAATCAGACGTAACGTAGGTTTGTACTTTCCAGACTTCCAGACGCAGGTCGTGCCAGGTCAGCAGTCGCACGCCGAGGGACACGAAAAAGATCAGGAAGTAGGTAAGGAAGAATTGTTTGTTGTGAGGCCGGGTGCGTTTCGGATCACCGGATTGAGTGATCTCCTGAAGGTTGTCAGAAAACAATCCCAACAATCGTTTCACAGAACTCCAGCAGCTTCGTGAGGTCGAACACCTCTCGTCGAGCGATACCATTCGATCGTCCGCTTTAGGCCTTCACTAAAGTCAGTTCGCGCGCGAAAACCAAACAGCTCGGCCGCGCGACTCGTATTAAGAGCGCGTCGCGGTTGCCCATCGGGTTTGGTAGTGTCCCAGAAAATCTCACCTTGAAAACCAACCTCAGCAGCGATGAGGTGTGCCAGATCGCGAATCGAGATCTCTTTGCCTGAACCCAGGTTGACAGGCTCGCGTCCGTCGTATTTCTCGCTCGCGATAACAATCCCCTCGGCGGCGTCGGTCACGTACAGGAACTCTCGTGTAGCGTTCCCGCTTCCCCAAACCGGAACTGTCGTTTCGCCGCTTTCGTAAGCCTCAAGGAATTTCTTGATTAGCGCGGGAATCACGTGAGATGAATCAGGATTGAAGTTGTCCCCCGGCCCGTAGAGGTTTTCCGGCATTAGATAGATTGAGTTCAAACCATATTGGTCGCGATAGGCCTGGGCCTGAACCAGCAACGCTTTCTTTGCAATGCCATAAGGCGCGTTCGTCTCTTCCGGATAACCATTCCACAAATCCTCTTCCTGGAATGGGACAGGCGTGAACTTCGGATAGGAGCAAACTGTGCCGATTTGAACAAACTTCTCGATCTTACTGAGACGAGCGCCTTCGATCATTTGCGCGCCCATCATCAGATTTTCATAGAAGAAACTCCCAGGGTTTTTGCTGTTTGCTCCTATGCCGCCCACCACCGAAGCGAGATGAATTACGACTTGCGGCTTCACTTCGTCGTAGAGACGCTCAATATCTGAGCGCCTTAATAAGTCGTATTCAGAATGACGAACAATGAAAACGTCGCTGCAGCCGCGCGCGGCAAGTGCGGAGACAACGTGACGGCCTAGAAACCCTTCACCACCTGTGACACAAATCTTCTTTTGCTGAAGGGAGTTGTTGCTCACGTTTTCTTTTGGTGTAGGCAGTGCTAAGCGGTTTGCGCTGTCTTCCGTGCGGCAATTCCTGCTTCGTGAGTCTGTTCCTGGTGAGCGAGTTCCAGATCGTGATCCACCATGAGTTTCACCATTTCCTGAAACGATACGCGCGGCTCCCATCCGAGTTCCCGGCGCGCTTTACCAGGATCTCCCTGCAACAGGTCGACCTCAGCCGGGCGGTAGTAGCGCGGATCAATTTCGACATACTGGTTCCAGTCGAGATCAAGATAACCGAAAGTTGCATCCAGGAATTCACGGACCGAGTGGGTCACGCCAGTGGCAATCACGTAGTCGTCGGGTTTTTCAGCCTGCATCATCAACCACATCGCTTCGACATAGTCAGCCGCATAACCCCAGTCACGCCGCGCATCAAGATTCCCGAGGTAGAGCTTGTTCTGTATTCCCAGCTTGATTCGTGTCGCGGCACGAGTGATTTTTCGCGAGACGAAAGTTTCGCCACGGCGCTCTGATTCATGATTAAAAAGGATTCCATTGCACGCGAACAGCCCATACGCTTCACGATAATTAACAGTGATGTGATACGCGTAAGCCTTCGCGCAGCCATAGGGAGAACGCGGGTAGAACGGCGTCTGTTCGTTTTGCGGAGTCTCTATGACCTTGCCGAAAAGCTCGGAAGACGACGCCTGATAAAACTTAGGCTGGATCCCGATCTCGCGAATTCCCTCAAGCAGTCGCACTGTTCCAAGCGCAGTGACTTCCGCCGTGTATTCAGGCACATCAAAACTTACTCGCACATGCGACTGTGCGCCGAGGTTGTAAATTTCGTCAGGTTGAGTTTGGCGGATGATCGTATTGAGCGAACTCGAATCGTTCAGATCACCGAAGAACAATCGCAGCCTTGTGTCCTGCTCATGAGGATCGCGGTAGAGATGATCGATGCGAGCCGTGTTGAAAGACGAAGATCGCCGGATGATGCCGAATACTTCATACCCTTTTTCCAAAAGCAGTTCGGTCAGGAACGAACCATCCTGCCCCGTAATTCCTGTGATAAGTGCGCGCTTTGACATGATGTTGTTAGTAGCTCAAGTCCGAAAGAGCCGCGTTTTGTTCATCCACTTGAGTTAGGTTATGGTAGCACACTCGATGAGACGTTTATGAGTGCCTCACAATTCCACAACAGACAGACAAGCTTCGCTGAAATCAACCTCGGAATCGTGTGTCCGATGGCTAACGAAGGCACCGCCGCGGTCAGTTTCGTCAGACAAGTTTTGGAGGAGTGCGCCAGACACGACTTCAAGTCAGTTAAGTTCTTTGCGGTTCTGGACAATGTAAGCAAAGACAACACACGCGAGTTGTTGGATGAATTGGCACTGGCCCAGGCGGAGGTGCAAGTCGTCTGGGCGCCGGAGAATCGTAGCGTTGTTGACGCTTACATTCGTGGGTATCGTGAAGCCCTCGCAGCAGGGTGCGATTGGATTTTGGAAATCGATGCCGGCTTTAGTCATCAACCTTCTGACATCCCGCAGTTTTTTCGCGAGATGTCTCAAGGGCGCGATTGCGTGTTTGGCACACGCTTCGCGAAAGGCGGAAGTGTGAGCGAGACCTCAGTTCAGCGTCGCACGGTGAGTCGCGGCGGTACCGCGATCACAAACCTGTTGCTGGGAACGAAACTCACAGATATGACAAGCGGCTTCGAGTTATTTTCTCGTCGAGTGTTGGAAGATGTTCTTGATCGAGGAATTCATTCTCGCGGCCCGTTCTTTCAGACGGAGATCAAGGCATATTGCCGGGGACTGTGCTGGGCCGAAGTGCCCATTCAGTATCGCGCTGCAAGTCACAACATTAGCAACGCAGGTTTGAAGGATGCATTCGAAAACCTTTGGCGATTGTTTCGGTTAAGAACATCGAGGCGCCTATGAATTTGTTGCGTGAGAGTTAATAGCCGTGGGCAACGCCCACGGACGAAGCGACTTCAATCCCTGTGGGATTATGTCCCTATTGCGCAAACTTGAAGGCTGAATCCTAATAGATGGCAGAGAAAATCACACTCGTCGTAACCTCAATTGCTGCGCCCAATGCTGTGCTCCGAACGTTAGCTATGGGCTGCCAGGCGAAGGGCTTTGCGTTCATTGTTATTGGAGACGTCGCGAGCCCCTCCGACTTCCAGCTCGAGGGCTGTCATTTCTACGGATTACAGGACCAGTTCGAAACAGACCTCAAACTCGCTCGCCTCTGTCCGACGAAACACTACGCACGGAAGAATCTTGGTTACTTGTTGGCGATCCGCGAAGGCGCGTCGCTGATCGTGGAAACGGATGATGACAATAGCCCTTCCGAAACATTTTGGGACGAACGCCAGCGTAGGCAGTCAGTTGGCACCCTCGCAAACCACGGCTGGGCCAACGTCTACAAATATTTTTCCGATGCGAACATCTGGCCTCGTGGTTTTCCGCTCGATCATGTGAAAGACGAGCTGCCGGCGCTGGCAACGCTCTCCATTGTGGATAGCGATTGTCCGATTCAACAGGGACTGGCGAATGAGAATCCTGATGTGGATGCGATCTATCGTCTTGTTTCGTCGCTGCCGCAATCCTTCAGGAGTGGACGGGTGGCGCTGGCTGAGGGTTCGTGGTGTCCTTTCAACAGTCAAAATACGACTTGGTGGCGCGACGCTTTTCCGTTGATGTACCTGCCGGCATATTGCTCATTTCGCATGACCGACATTTGGCGCAGCTTTGTTGCCCAACGCATTGCGTGGACTAACAATTGGAGTGTTCTGTTTCAC
>Ga0068862_100005301_pt1 | contig 10805 bp, 8 predicted proteins | sample KBSSwiS52_FD_66598 | JGI IMG/M metagenome (GOLD analysis project Ga0068862, IMG submission 66598) | Switchgrass rhizosphere microbial communities from Kellogg Biological Station, Michigan, USA - KBS Switchgrass S5-2 | ecosystem: Host-associated > Plants > Roots > Rhizosphere > Soil ... | reverse complement strand
TCGAGCGCGCGCTTGTCCTTCGGGTTGAACCAGTGGTTGCAGTCGATGATGCCGTCCGCCGCGTCGGGAAACTCCTTCAGGAACTTGTAGCTCGACGCCGCGCCGCCGAGCACCGAGTAGATCGCCTTGGGGGCCACCTTCTGCTGCTGCATCGTGCGCACCAGCAGCGCGTATTCGTTGTAGTAGTTGGCGGGGATCACGATGTCGGGGTTCACTGCCTTCATGCGCAGCACGATGTTGTTGAAGTCGCGCGTCGGATTGGCGTGCTTGATGACCTCCTTCACGTCGTAGCCGAAGCCGGGCAGCTCCTTGGCCAGCAGGTTGGCGGTGCCGGTACCGAACAAACTTTCCTCGTGGATGATCATCACCGTCTTGGCTGGCTTGCCGGCCGCGGTGTTGAGCACGTGCAGGTTCGACATCGCGATCTGTGCGCAGGTGCGGTAGCCGGGGCCGAAGCGGAACGTGTTCTTCAGCCCGCGCTCGACGATCTGATCGGCCACGCCGACGTCGACCACGTGAGGCAGGTTGTATCTGGCTGCCGCCTGCGTGGTGGCCAGGCAGATCGCGCTGGCGTAGGCGCCCACCACGGCCGCGCAGGCGGCCTCGTTCATCTTCTCGATCTCGGCGGTGCCCGCCTGGGGCGTGCTCTGCGCATCGCCCAGCATCACCTCGAGCTTGGTGCCGCCCAAGGACTTGATGCCGGTCTTGTTGACGTCGTCGATCGCCATCAACGCCCCCTCGCGGCACTGCTGTCCGGAGTAGGCCAGCGCACCGGTCACCGGGTGCAGGATGCCGATCTTGATGGCCTTGGGCTGTGCGCCGCCCACGAGGGGAAACGCCAGCGCCGAGGCCGCGGCGACCGATTGGCGGATGAAGGAGCGACGGTTGCGCATGGACTCTCCTGGTTCGTGATGCGTCAATGGAACTGCGCGGGCAGTTCGGTGCTGACCCAGACCTTGGCGGCGATCCCGCCCACCCGCGACAACTGCATCCGATATTGGTAGCGGTCGGGTCGGTACAGGCCCTGCAGCCACTGCACCGGGCGCTCGTCGGTGTCGTACACCAGCCGCTCCACGGCGAGCAGCGCCGTACCCGCCGGCACGGCGAGTGCGCGCGCCACCGCATCGACGGCGGGGCGGGCCGAAATGCTCTGCGTGGCGCGCCCGATGCGCACACCGGCCTGTTCCAACAGCAGCAGGATCGGCTCACGCGCCAATTCGCGGCGGCCGAATCCCTTGGCGAGCTCGAACGGCACCCAGGTTGTGATGTGCGAGACCGGCCCTTCCTGCATGATGCGCACCCGCACCGCCTTCTGCACCGGCGCGCGGGCCGTCAGCGCGAGGCGCCGCGCGACCAGCGCTGAAGCGGTGGTCGTCGTGCACGACAGCACGTTCACGCGCGTCTGCAGGCTCATGTGGACGATGTTCTCGAGCAGGCCGGCGAGTTGGCCCGGCCTCGGCGCAACGCCGGACGCGGCGACGGCTTGGGCCGTGCGCGGCACGGTGCCGCGACCAGGGTGACGCTCGATCAAGCCTTCGGCAGCGAGGCGCTCGAGCGCCTTGCGCACCGTGCCGCGCGCCACGCCGAACTGCTGCATCAGCCGCATCTCGGCCGGCACCCCGGCCCCGAAGCGGCCCTGGGCGAGCTGCTCGCGCAGCACCAAGTAGACCTGGTGATATTTCGGCAGCGGCACCGCGGGCGCCATGGGCGCGAGTCTGCTGAAGTCCGATTGTCCAGTCAATGGGACAAATGAGGTCGGCGTCGCGGACACCCGGTGACAGGACGATCGATACCTCCGCAACCCTCGCCCGATGGCGACCGTGTCGCTCGCAGACCGGCCACAGGAAGAAATTGGCGGTGCTCGCTGCCAGAGGCCGTTCGGTGCCGTCACTTGCGTAGCGCTGGGAGCAGCGCTGGTGCCCGGCGCGACACCGTTGACGAACGTCGTTGCGTTCAATGGGCCAGCACAGCACCGCCCCGGACGGCTTTGCGGGTGCCACGGATCCTCACGCCTTCCCACTCCAACCAGGCAGATGCTGGGCCGCGGCGGACTTCGCCAGCTCCAGTGCCTTCTTGAGCGTCTTGTCGCGTTTGGTGCGGATGGACCTCAACGGGAAGGCGTCCCGAAAGAAGTTCGCCCAGAGGAACTCCTGAAACGGCTCGGCCGGCTTCGAGAAGCCGCCCGCGCCTCGAACGTCAGAAGCGAAGCTGCGGAAGGGGTCGTCGCGCATGTCTTCAAGCCGCTGCGGGACGTCGGCAAAGTCGCGCCTTCTGCCGCGCGCGTCATACGCGTGCACCCAACTGAAGTGGTCCAGAAAAATCCAGAACGCTGCGTCGCTCAACTGCGAGAGGTCCTTCACCAAGCCAACCTGCACCCGGTCGGCACCTTCTTGCTTGAGCGCCAATGCAGCGTGATGGTGATCGAGGATGTAGAGCCCGCCGCGCGGCCCCTTGACGGCAGGAAAGAGTTCCTCGCACATGCGCTTGCGCCGCTCTGAGCGCTTGAGCTGCGCCCAATGCTTGCGTTTTCGTTCGACTTCGGCGAATCCCACCGTGATTTGAGTGGGATGCAGGTCCGAAAGGGATGCTGCAAACAGAGGGGATTGGATGGTGAACATACGTGGGGGTGGGGGTTCGGCACAGCACTTGCTCGTCGGGCAGTGGAGACTCCTATGGCATCGAAGTCAATCGCTCATGGCCGCGAGAGTGCCCTTGCTGGGCGCAGCAAGTCCTCGGTTGCCCTGCTCATCCTTGACATGGTCAGCACCTGGGAGTTCCCGGACGGTCAGACGCTGATGCGCAGAGCCGAACGCATCACGGCCAATGTCGCGGCGCTGCGCAATCGCTGCACGACGGCCGGCGTGCCCGTCATTTTCGCCAACGACAACTTCGGACACTGGCGGTCCGACTTCCGCCTTGTGGTCGCCACGTCTCTCGAGCGCGGTGGGGCAGCCGCAGCCATCACCAGGCTGCTCGCTCCGGATGAGAACGACTTCTGCGTGCTCAAGCCCAAGCACTCGGCCTTTCTTGCGACTCCCTTGGAATTGCTTCTGCGCCATCTGGGCGTCAGGCGGGTCGTGGTGACCGGTGTCAGTTCGGACCAGTGCGTGCTGAACACCGTGGCTGACGCGCGCATGCGAGAGCTGGAAGTCGAAGTCGCAAGCGATTGCATCGCATCGCTCAGCCAAGCAAGACACCGACGTGCACTACGCCATTTCGAGGAGGTGCTCAAGGTGCCCGTGAAGCCCGGCCGCTCGATTCGCCTCTGACGCCATTGCGCACAGGATGAATGTCCTCACGGGCATGGCACGCCCCAGGTGCGCGCACGGGACTGTGGTTCGTGCCTCAGCAAATCGCGCGCCCGCGGCGGCTCAGCCCCCCATGCGCTTGTCGGCCAGCTTGAGCGAGACCGTGCCGTCCCGCTCCAGCACCGCGCGCGAAAGCGGCGACTGTTCGTCGCCGGTCTTGTGGCGCACGGCCTCGTCGAGGTCCCGATGGGTGATGAGGCCGCGGCGCATCTGCTCGGCATCGCGGACTCCTTCCTTGAGGAGTTCGCGCTTGTCGCCGGACACCAGGCTTTCGAACCAGGGCCAATGAAAGCTCGCGATGGCGATGAGACGGTGCAGCAGCACGATGACCATGCCCGCTGCCATCGTCGGCCAGAACGGGGAGGCGCCAACGACGGCCCGGCTGAGAATCGAACCCAGCAGCACGAGGGTGCAGGTGTCAAACGCACGGTGCTGGCCAAAAGAGCGCCGCCCCGACACTCTCAGCAGGAGGAGTGTCAGCACGAAGACCGCAGCGCCGCGGAAGGCCATCTGCGCGATGGTGAGGTCGGTGCCGCTACCGAACAGTGTTGGCCAATCCATGGTGGTCCGCTCAATGGCTGTCGAAGTCAGTCATTGTCCGAGCTCGACGTTGGAGGGCACGCTGCCGTTTGGCCGAAGCCGCGCTCGGAGCGCTCGCCCAAAGGACGTCGCAGGTGATCGGCGCCGCGGCCGCAAGCGTGCGCATGTCACGCCCGCTGCTGTCGAGCCATGGCGCGGCAGTCGTCGGAAGGCGCGGTCTTCGTGGTCCGCGTGCACTTTTCGCGCCAATACCAGGCTACATCTCTCTGCACGCCCCGGAGTAGGCCGATAGTTCGCGTGGGGGTCTGCGTGTGGTCATTTGCGACCGTCCCGCAGCGTGCGTCCCGCGCTGGCGCGCCCCCGCTGCGTGCCATCGCCACACGACCCTTCCCATCGTGGACACCGCCACCGATCCCGCCGCCAGAGCCGCATCGGCCCGACGCAGCGCCGCGCCAGTGGCGCCTGCGCCGGCGACCAGCCGCGGCGGCGTGGTGCTCGCGCTGCAGGCCCGCGCACTGACGCACGAGGGTTTCCAGCCCGCGGCGACCGCGGTGGTCAACGAACTGGCGCAACAGCTTGGCTGCGAGCGGGTCAGCATCGGCTTCCAGGCGCATGGGCGCGTCGCGGTGGCGGCGATCTCCAACCATGCCGACTTCCGCTCCCAGCAGGACGCGGTGCAGGCGATCGCCGGCGCGATGGAGGAGTCGCTCGAGCAAGGCGCCACTGTGGTCTATCCAATGCCGCCCGGCAGCGCCGGCGGTGTGTCGCTCGCCCATGCGCAATTGGCCAAGCTCAATGGCCACGCGGCGATCGCCACCATGCCGTTTGCCGGCCGCAGCCGCACGCTCGGCGTGCTGGTGTGCGAGCGCCGCAATGGCTTCGATGCGCGCGCGCTCGAGTTGGCCAAGGATGCAGCGATGTTCGTCGCGCCGATCCTGGAGTTGAAGCATCGACTCGAGGCGCCGCTGGCGAGCCGCCTGGCCGAGGCGGTGGTTCCGCGCTCGCGGCGCCCCGGGCGCTGGGCCGCGTCGCCCCGGGCGTTGGCGACCGCTGTCGGCGCGCTGGCCGTGCTGGTGCTCGCCCTGTGGCCTGCCACCTTCCGTGTGGTGGCGCCCGGGCGCATCGAAGGTGCGGCGCAGCGCGTGCTGGCCTCACCCGTCGACGGCTTCATCCGCGAGGTCGCGGTGCGGCCTGGCGATGCGGTGCGCGCCGAGCAGGTCGTGATCGCGCTCGAAGACCAGGACCTGAAGCTGGAGCGCGAGAAGTGGAGCGCAGAGGCGGCACAGCTGGACAAGCAGTACCGCGACGCGTTGACCAAGGACGATGCGGCCCAGATCGTGATGGCGCGTTCGAAGCTCGAGCAGGCGCAGATGCAGTTCGAGCTCGCCTCGCGCCAGCTTGAGCGCGCCCAGCTGCGCGCACCGTTCGACGGCGTGGTGCTGAACGGTGATTGGGCGCAGGCGATCGGCTCGCCGGTCAAGCGCGGCCAGGAGTTGATGGCGATTGCGCCGCAGCGCGAGCTGCGCGTGATCGCCGAGGTCGACGAACAGGACGTCGCGCTGATCCAGGTCGGCCAGAGCTCGCGCGTGCTGTTCGCCGGCCTCACCAGCAAGCCGGTGGACTTTCGCGTCACGCGCATCGCCCCGGTGGCCACTGCGCTCGAAGGGCGCAACGTGTTTGAAGTCGAGGGCCGGGTCGACCCCGGAGACGCCAACCTGCGCGCCGGATTGCGCGGCGTCGTCAAGATCGACATCGATCGGCGCAGCATCGGCGCGCAGGTGTGGCACGCCGCCTCGAACTGGCTGCGGCGCACCTGGTGGCAGGTGGCGGCGTGAGACAGCAGGCCGCTGCCGGGTCGAAGGCCCACGCGAGCGCGCAGGTGGCCCCATGAGCGACGCGGCCCGCGAATCGCTGCTCTCGCCCGACTGGTATCGCGTCGCCTCGATGCGGCCGCGGCTGCGTGACGGGGTGCGCGTGACTCGCCAGCGCGTGCGCGGTGACACCTGGTACGTGCTGTCGGACCCGATGACCGGCCGGCACCATCGATTCAACGTGTTGGCCTATGGGCTCATTGCGGCGTGCGACGGCCAGCGCACGCTCGACGACGTGTGGGCCGCGCGTGTCGCGAGCGACGGCGACGACGCCGTCACCCAGGGTGAGGCCATCCGGATCTTCAGCCAGGCCTTCGGCGCCAACCTCTTCATCGGCGACATCGCGCCCGACGCGGCGGCCATCGTGCGCGCGCATACGCGCGCTGCCGGCAAGCGCCGGCGCGCGGCGATCAACCCGTTCGCGTTCAAGCTGCCGTTGTGGGACCCCGACGCGTGGCTCGATGGTCACGTGCATCGGTTGCGCGGCCTGTTCGGCCGCGCGATGCTGTGGGGCCTGGCCTGCGCGGCCGCGCTCGGCGCGTTGCTGTTGGCTCTGAATGCCGAGGCTCTGGCGCAGGCGACGCGGGCTCACTTCAGCAGTGGCCGCATGCTGCTGTTGATGTGGCTGGCCTATCCGGCCATCAAGGCGCTGCACGAGCTGGCGCATGCGTTTGCCGTCAAGGCGCACGGCGGCGAGGTGCACGAGGTCGGCATCACGCTGCTGTTCATGACCCCGGTGCCGTACGTCGATGCGTCGGCGTCGGCGGCGTTCCCCGACAAGCGGCAGCGCATCGCGGTGGCGGCGGCCGGCATCGTGGTCGAGGTGCTGCTGGCCACGGCGGCGCTGGCGCTGTGGGTGGCGCTGGAACCCGGCCTGCTGCGCGACCTCGCCTATGCGGTGATCGCGGTGGCGGGCCTGTCGACCCTGCTGGTCAACGGCAACCCGCTGCTGCGGTTCGACGGCTATTTCGTCGCGGCCGACGCGCTCGAGCTGCCCAACCTGGCCCAGCGCAGCAGCCGCTACTGGCAGGTGGGAGCCAAGCGCACGCTGCTGGGCTTGAGCGCGATGCGGCTGCCAGGCTTGGCGCGCGGCGAGCGTGGCTGGCTGCTGGCGTATGCGCCGTTGTCGTTCGTCTATCGCGGCGTGCTGTTGCTTTCGCTGGCGGTGGTGCTGGCCGACCTCAGTGCCTGGCTGGGCCTGATCGTGCTCGCGCTGGCCACGTGGACCTGCGCGCTCAAGCCGCTGCTCGACATGGCGACCTATCTGTGGTCATCGCCGGAGCTCAGTCTGCAGCGCGCACGCGCCGCCAGCGTTGGGCTGGGCGCGCTCGCAATGGTCGGCCTGCTGGCGTTCATGGTGCCGCTGCCGCACCGCACCCATGCACCGGCGGTGGTCTGGCTGCCCAACGACGCGATCGTGCGGCTGGGCAGCGACGGCTTCGTCGAGCAGGTGCTGGTGGCCGATGGCCAGCAGGTGCAAGCGGGCACGGTGCTGATCAAGCTCGCCAACGATCCACTGCGGGTGGACTTGGAGCGTGTGCTCGTCGATCTGCAGCGCCGCGACGTGGAGCGGGCCGCCTTGTTCGCCGATGCTGCGCTGCGCCGCGGCGTGCTCGACGACGAGATCGCGCGGCTGAGCGCCGAACGCCAACGGCTGCAGCAGCGGGTCGACCAGCTGGTCGTGCGCGCTGCGGTCGATGGCCGCGTCGCGATCGATGCGCGGCTGCAGGTGATCGGCCGCTACCTGCCGCAGGGACAGGTGGTGGCGCACGTGCTGCCTGCCGGCGCGCCGCTGGTGCGCGTGCTGGTGCGCAACGACGCCATCGCGGCGGTGAGCCGCCGGCCCGGACCGATCCGCGTGGCACTGGCGGATGCCGACAGCGGCGAGTTGCCGGCGCAGCTCGAGCGCGCCACGCCGCGCGCCTCTGTGAGTCTTCCCACGGCGGCATTGAGCGAGGCCGGCGGCGGCACGATCGCGCTGCGGGCGGGCGATAACGGCCAGAGCCTGACCGCGCGCGAGCCGTTCTTCGAACTCGATCTGCGGCTGCCCGCCACCGCGGTGGCGCACATCGGCGCGCGCGCGCTGGTGACCTTCGATCACGGCCAGGCCAGTGCCGCGGAGCTGGTCGGCCTCTTCGTGCGGCGCGCCTTCCTGCGCCACTTCGAGCGATGAACGGGCCGACCCTGTCGTCGCACGCGATCGCCTGGGGCAGCTACCCGGAGCGGCGTGACCTGCATGACGGTGCAGCGCTGCGCGACCTGTGGCGCAGCTGGCGCGGTCGACTGGAACGCCGCCGTGCCGGTCCGATGCCGACCCGCCACGCCCACGCGATCGCCGCGACGCAGGCGCGATTGGCGCACGCCGAGGCGCCCGCGCTACAGGCCGGGCTCACCGAGGCGCGCCGCCTGCTGCGTCGCGACGGCCTGCGCCAGGACGCCTGTGCCCTGGCACTGGGCGTCGTCGCATCGGTGATGCAGCGCACGCTGGGCAAGACGCCGTATCCCACGCAGCTGCAGGCGGCGTGGCTGATCCTGCAGGGCCGCTTCGCCGAGATGGCCACCGGCGAAGGCAAGACGCTGGCGGCCGGCCTGGCGGCGGCAGTCGGGGCGCTGTCGGGCGCGCCGGTGCACGTGATGACGGCCAACGACTACCTGGTGCAGCGCGACCGCGAGCTGCTGCAACCGCTCTACGACGCGCTCGGCTTGAGCTCGCAGTGTGTCGTCGCCTCGATGCCACGCGAGGCGAGGGTGGCTGCCTATCGCAGCGATGTGGTGTACGTGACCGCCAAGGAAGTGGCGTTCGACTACCTGAAGGATCACCTGACGTTGCGCGGCGAGCGCGATCCGCTGCTGCTGCGCGCCCGCGAGCTCGACGGCGCTCCTGCGCAGACGCCGGTGCTGCCCGGCCTGTGCTTCGCGGTGGTCGACGAGGCCGACAGCATCCTGCTGGACGAGGCCTGCACGCCGCTGATCCTGTCGGCGCCCGGCACGTCGATCGACGAGGTGGGACACCGTCGCGCCTACGAGCTGTCGGGCGCCTTGCAGATGCCGCGCGACTACTGGCTGGAGCCGCAGCGCCGCCAGGCCGTGCTCACCGACGCCGGCCGCCAGCGGGTGACGCAGGCGGTGCTCGGCGAACGCGGCGTGCTGCATCCGCCGCGCCGTGCGCACGAGCTGGTGGAGGCGGCGTTGGCAGCGCGCATGCTGTTCCGTCGCGACCGAGAGTACGCGCGCACACGCGATGGCATCGCGCTGATCGACGAGGTCACCGGGCGCATCGCCGAGGGCAGGCGCTGGACCGGCGCGCTGCACACGATGATCGAGCTGCACGAAGGGCTGGCGCCGAGCGCGCCGGCGCTCACCGCAGCGCAGATCACCTATCAGCGCTTCTTTCCGCGCTACCTGCAACTGGGTGGCATGAGCGGCACGCTGCTGGAGTCGGCGCTGGAGCTGCGCTGGCTGTACGACGGCGGCGTGGCCCTGGTGCCGCTGGCGCACGCCAGCCGTCGCCGTTGGCTCGGGGAGCGGGTGTTCGCCCGTGCGTCGCAACAGTGGGCGGCGGTGGTCGCGCGCACGCGCGAAATGGCCGCCAGTGGCCGGCCGGTGCTGATCGGCACCGACAGCGTCGCCGCATCGCAGCTTTTATCGCGGCACTTGCAGCGCGCCGGCATCGCGCACCAGGTGCTCAACGCGGTGCAAAGCGCCGACGAGGCGGCGCGCATCGTGCGCGCGGGCCAGCGAGGCGCGGTCACGGTCGCGACCAACATCGCCGGCCGCGGCACCGACATCCACCTCGACGCCGACGTGCGTGCGCTGGGCGGGCTGCATGTGATCGCGTGCATGCGCAACCGCGCGCGGCGCATCGATCGTCAACTGATCGGCCGTTGCGCGCGCCACGGCGATCCCGGCAGCGCCGAGCGGGTGCTGTCGCTCGACGACGAGCTGCTGGCGCGCCGCGTGCCGGCGTGGCTGCGCCGCCTGGCCGCTGCAGCGGCACGCCACGGCGTCGTGCCGGCCCTCTGGGCGCGGCCGCTGTTCGGCTTCGCGCAGCGCGCCGCGGAACGCGCCGACCGTCAACACCGCCGCAACTTGCGGCTGGCCGATCGCGATGCCGCCGAGCGGCACGCCTTTGCAGGCCAACCCGAATAGTCACCGGAGAGACCCGACCATGAAGACCCGACCGCTGTTTCTGTGCATCGCCGCCGCGCATGCGGGTGCGGCGCATGCGCAAGCGCTGGACTGCATGATCCAGCCGCACCAGGTGGTGCAGGTGGGCAGCCCGGTGCCCGGCGTGATCGATCAGGTCCTGGTCGAGCGCGGCGACCGCGTGATGCTGGGCCAGCCGATCGTGCAGTTGCAGGCGCACGTCGAGCGCGCAGCGCTCGCGGTGGCGCGCGAGCGCGCCGAGGGCAGCGGTGAGGTGAAGGTCGCCGCCAGCTCGCAGGAGCTGGCACGCCGCGAACTGCAGCGCGCGCAGGAGCTGTACGACCAGAACTTCGTCTCCAAGACCTACCTCGACAAGGCGCGCGCCGAATCCGGCGTCGCCGGCGGCCGCACAGACCAGGCGCACGAGCGGCGCAAGCAAGCCAGCCGTGAGGTCGAGCTGGCAGCGGCCCAGCTCGAACAACGCACGATCCGCTCGCCGATCACTGGCGTGGTGGTCGAGCGTTTCATGTCGCCCGGCGAATACGTCGACCAGAAGCCGATGCTGCGGCTGGCCAGCATCGACCCGCTGCGCGTCGATGTGTTGGTGCCTGCCGTGGCGTTCGGCCAGGTCGAACCCGGCATGACCGGCAAGGTGGTGCCCGAGCTGCTGAACCAGGGCGAGCACCAGGCGACGGTCAAGAGCGTCGACCGCGTGATCGACGCGGCGAGCAACACCTTTCGTGTGCGGCTCGAGCTGCCGAACCCGGCCGCGTCGATCCCCGCGGGGCTGCGCTGCAAGGTCGACCTGGGCCTGAAGCTGCCGGCCACGAGCGCCGCGCTGGCGCGAACCGCGCTGAAGCCCTGAGGCCCCCGAGTACGACGATGATCCAGTCGCTGCGCCGATGGTTCGACCGGCCCGCCAAGCGGGCCGAACGGCGCA
>Ga0068862_100005298_pt1 | contig 10811 bp, 9 predicted proteins | sample KBSSwiS52_FD_66598 | JGI IMG/M metagenome (GOLD analysis project Ga0068862, IMG submission 66598) | Switchgrass rhizosphere microbial communities from Kellogg Biological Station, Michigan, USA - KBS Switchgrass S5-2 | ecosystem: Host-associated > Plants > Roots > Rhizosphere > Soil ... | reverse complement strand
GACGAAAATCGTGGGTTGGCGGGACGCCTTGTCGGCTTCGGTACACTGGTCACGCGCGGTCCTCTGGCTCCCCTTCATATGGGGAAGGCCTTACAGTCGCGCTAAGGAAACGGTCAAGGGCGCATAAAAAAACCGCCCGTCGAAGCAACGGGCGGTCGAGTTGGTCGGTTGGGGTAGGAACGTTAGTTGCAAACTACTTGAACGAAACCGGCATCGGCGCATCGCCGCCGCAGCAGCCGAATTTGTAGCGCGCCAACAGCATGACGTCGTGTGAGGTGATGTCGTTGAACTCCAGCCCCGGCGCCACACCGCTATTGTCATAAGCGTGGATGGTGCCGCTCTGCGCATCGCCGATATCGAGATAGCGATAGGCGAGGTCGACAGTGAAATTTCTCGTCACGTCGCAGGAGAGACCCGCATGCACGGCCCAGGCAAAGCTGCCGTCCGAATGCGTATTGGCGAAGGCAACACCGGCGTTCGGTACGTTGATGTCGGTATAGTCGCCGATCCAATTCTTGGCGTAGCCGACGCCACCGCCGACGTAAGGCGTGATGCCCTGCCAGCAGCCGATATACCAGTAGAAATTGGCCAAGCTCACCCAGGATTTCAGGGTCGCGGTGAGCCAGTCGTTGAACTTGTAGCCGAGGCCGAGACCCGCAAACCCGGAGCCTTCAAAGCCAGTATCGAAGATGGTGAAATCCGCGGTGTCGAATAAAGGCGTGTCGATCGAGTCGACGTCGTAGCCGGTGATGCCGAGGAAGCCCTTGAGGTACCAGTCACTGGCGCGCAACAGGGTTCCGGAGGCGGCGGTGGCAGCAACGGAAGGCCGAGATCTGCAGCATAAGCGCCAGCGGTCTGAACTGCCGCCCGGGGAATGGTTAATGGACCGCTAAAAGCCGTGCCGGAGTGGAACAGCGAGACCTGGCTCGCCAGACCGGCGCTGCAAATGACCTGAAAAGTGGATAATTTTGCCGAACCGGCGGGGTCTACGCCGCCGCGTCTTTCAGCGCGTGCACGATGTCGGAGACGACGGTGTTAACGAGCTTCTCGTCGTCGCCTTCCGCCATCACCCGAATCACGGGCTCCGTGCCCGAAGGCCGGATCACGAGCCGCCCGGCCTTGCCGAGCTTCGACTTGCCGCTATCGATGGCCCGCCTGACCGCGACATTGTCGAGTGGCTGGCCGCTCTTGTAGCGGACGTTCTTCAAGACTTGCGGCAGCGGCTCGAACCTGTTGCAGACCTCGCTCACCGGCTTGCCGCTTTGCGCCACCACGGCCAGGATTTGCAAGGCCGTCACCAGCCCGTCGCCGGTCGTGGAGAAATCCGACAGCACGATATGGCCGGATTGCTCGCCGCCGACATTGTAGCCGTGACGAAGCATGTGCTCGACCACGTAGCGGTCGCCGACCGGGGTCCGCGCCAAACCGAGATCGAGATTTTCGAGATAGCGCTCGAGCCCGAGATTGGACATCACCGTGGCGACGATGCCGCCGCCCGCGAGCCGCCCCCGCTTTAGCCAGGACTCCGCGATCACCGCCATCAGCTGATCGCCGTCGATGATGCGGCCCTTCTCGTCGACGATCACGACGCGGTCCGCGTCGCCGTCGAGCGCAATGCCGATATCGGCACGCACCTCGCCGACCTTGCGGATGAGATCCTCAAGAGAGGTCGACCCGCAGTCGCGATTGATGTTCAGACCGTTCGGATCGACGCCGATTTTGACCACATCGGCGCCGAGCTCCCACAGCGCCTCCGGCGCCACCTTGTAGCCCGCGCCATTGGCGCAATCGATCACGCACCTTATGCCGTCGAAGCGCAAATTCTTCGGCAGCGTCCGCTTGGCGAATTCGATATAGCGCTCGCGTGCGCTGTCGATCCGCGTGGCGCGGCCTATTGTCTCCGGCACCGCCAAATGTTCGTCCATGTCCGCGCCCATCAACGCCTCGATCTCGGCTTCCTTCTCGTCGGAGAGCTTGTAGCCGTCGGGTCCGAACAGCTTGATGCCGTTATCGGCGAACGGATTGTGCGAGGCGGAGATCATCACGCCGAGATCGGCGCGGAGCGAGCGCGTCAGCATCGCGACGGCGGGCGTGGGCATCGGTCCGAGCAGAAACACGTCCATGCCGACCGCGGTAAAGCCGGACAGCAACGCAGATTCGATCATATAGCCGGAGAGCCTCGTATCCTTGCCGATCACCACGCGATGCCGGTAGGAGCCGTTGCTGAACAGCGTGCCTGCGGCCATGCCGACCTTCATCGCCACTTCCGAGGTCATCGGATAGGTGTTGGCGCTGCCACGGATGCCATCCGTGCCAAAAAACTTTCGGGTCATCTCTTCTGAGCCCCCCTTTGATCTTGAGCCGGCCCTGCGGGCGGCCCGATCGGGCTTTTTGTCGCTCATGATTATGCGCCTAACTGGTTGAGGCTAGGTTCAAAAAATGTAAGCAAAAGTTACATGGAAGCCGAGCATTTCAGCCCTTTTCGGGCTCTCCGCTCACGGCCAGCCGCCACACTTCGAGGGCTTGGGCGGTTCCTGCCACGTCGTGGAGCCTGAGCATTTGGGCCCCCTGGCTCGCCGCCGCAATGGCTGCGGCGTGGGAACCCGGCTCCCTTAAGCGGGGCTCGTTCTTCTGGCTCACCTCTCCGATGAAGCGCTTGCGCGAGGCGCCGACCAAAATCGACACGCCAAGACCATGGAACAAGGTGAGATTGGCCATCAACGCGAGATTATGCGCGATGGTCTTGCCGAAGCCGATGCCCGGATCGACCGCGATCTTTTCTGGGCCGATACCTGCGTTAGCCGCTGCCGCCACGCGCTCCTCGAGATAGTCATAAACTTCGAGCACCACGTCGTCATAGCGGGGGTCGTCTTGCATGGTCTTCGGCTCGCCCTTGGCATGCATCAGCACCACATCCATGCCGGTCTCAACTGCCACCTTCAGACTGTCCGCATCGTAGGTCAGCGCCGACACATCGTTGAAGATCGTGGCGCCGGCTTTGGCCGCGGCCCGCGCCACTTTTGCCTTCCGCGTATCGATCGAGATCACGGCGCCGAAGCCATTGAGACCTTCGATGACGGGAATGACGCGCGACAGCTCTTCCTCGTCCTCGACCCCATCGGACCCCGGCCTTGTTGACTCCCCGCCAATATCGACGATGGAAGCGCCGGCGCCCGCGAGCGTGGCGGCGTGGGAGATGGCCTCTTCCTTGGTGTCGTACAGCCCGCCGTCGGAGAACGAATCCGGCGTGACATTGACGATGCCCATGAGCAACGGCTGATCCAGATTCAGACCGGCGAAGGGCGGACGTTTCGCGGTGACGCGTTCGACCAATGATTTGAGATCGGTGTCGCGCAACTCAGAGAGCTCGCTCGCCGGTACAAGACGCCGCTTCGCCTTGCGCAGCGTTCCCTCGATCAACTCCGCCGCCGTGAACGCGATCAGCCCGCCGGCGAGAGGTAACGCCAAGCCCTCGGCAATGGCGGCCGAGGCGGTAGCGCCGTAGAGCAATCCTATGGGTCTGAGGTAAGCCTTCACGCCTGCTCATTACGGCGCTTGGGCAAGTGGGGCAACCGATGAATGCCGCAGCCGACGCCCATGGATCGGGAAAGTGTTAACGGGCAGGTCGCCGTTGCCCAATCCGTTTTTGGTTTTTAGGTATTGGCCTCAGAATCGACGGGCCTACGCAGCCTCTTTTTTGGTTTCTTTGGCTTCTCGATCTTCGATTCCTCAAGCGGCTTGTGAGGCGTGGACAAGGGCTCCTTGGTCAGATCGTTCTCGGCTTTCGATTTGCGGGACTTAGCCATGCTTCATCCTAAGCTTGGTACAACGCTCGACAGGCACCCCGTGCAAGGCGGGCCCGGTTGTCGCCGAGTATCGGCTTCTGGAACGGCTACTATATTCCATATATGCCGCGCTCGTCGTGCAGAGCCTTTGGCCAGTCTTCTCACGATGGCAAAATGCCCGGCGCCGGACCGGGCACGATGACAAAGTCTTGAGTGACTAGCCCTTAAGTCGAAGGCTCGGGCGCCAAGCCGCCGGTGTCGGGCTCCGGGTCCGGCGCCTTCTTGCCGCGGCCGGCCGTGGGCACGGCAGAGGCTGGCGTCGTCCGCGCCGGAGGCTCGACCGGAAATTCTCGCACCGGCGGCCGCCCGCGCAAGAGATCCTTGATCTCCTCGCCGGACAGCGTCTCATATTCCAGCAGTCCCCGCGCGATCGTGTGCAGATCGTCGAGATTCTCCTGGATGATCTTCTTCGCGCTCTCGAAGCCCTCATCGACCAGGCGATGGATTTCCTCGTCGACCACGGTCTGGGTCTCGTCGGAGAGGTTCTGCGTCCGTGCGATCGAATGGCCGAGGAACACTTCTTCCTCATTGTCGCCATAGGCGAGCGGCCCGAGCTTGTCGGACATGCCATATTGCGTGACCATGGCGCGCGCAAGCAACGTCGCCATCTTGATGTCGGACGACGCGCCGGATGTGACCTTATCGTAGCCGAACACGATCTCTTCGGCGACACGTCCACCCATAGCGACCGTGATATCGGCCTTCAGTCTCGCGCGCGTATAGGACAGCAGATCGCGCTCAGGGAGTCGCATCACCATGCCGAGCGCGCGTCCGCGCGGAATGATCGTTGCCTTATGCACCGGGTCTGACGCCGTCATATGCATTGCGACCAGTGCGTGGCCGCCTTCGTGATAGGCGGTCAGCGTCTTTTCCTCCTCGGTCATCACCATGGAGCGGCGCTCGGCGCCCATCATCACTTTGTCCTTGGCGTCCTCGAATTCGAGCTGCGTCACGACGCGCTTGGAACGGCGCGCGGCGAGCAGTGCCGCCTCGTTGACCAGATTGGCGAGATCAGCGCCGGAGAATCCCGGCGTGCCGCGCGCGATGACGCGCAAATCCACATCCGGAGCAAGCGGGACTTTTCGCACATGAACCTTGAGGATCTTCTCGCGGCCGATAATGTCGGGACGCGGCACCACGACCTGCCGGTCGAAGCGACCGGGCCGGAGCAGCGCCGGGTCAAGCACGTCGGGACGGTTGGTCGCGGCAATCAGAATGATGCCTTCATTGGCCTCGAAGCCATCCATCTCGACCAGCAACTGGTTCAGCGTCTGCTCGCGCTCGTCATTACCGCCGCCAAGGCCTGCGCCACGATGGCGGCCGACGGCATCGATTTCATCGATGAAGATGATGCAGGGCGCGTTCTTCTTCGCTTGCTCGAACATGTCGCGCACGCGGCTTGCACCCACGCCGACGAACATCTCGACGAAGTCCGAGCCGGAAATGGTGAAGAACGGCACGTTGGCCTCGCCGGCGATGGCACGCGCGAGCAACGTCTTGCCGGTGCCGGGAGGCCCGACCAGCAACGCGCCGCGCGGAATCCGCCCGCCGAGCTTTTGAAATTTCTGGGGATCGCGCAGGAACTCGACGATCTCCTCGAGATCCTCCTTAGCCTCCTCGACGCCGGCGACATCGTCGAAGGTGACGCGTCCATGGCGTTCGGTCAACAGCTTCGCCTTGGACTTTCCGAAGCCCAAGGCACGGCCGCCGCCCGACTGCATTTGCCGCATGAAGAAAATCCACACAGCGACCAACAGCAGCATGGGGAACCAGGAGACCAGCACGCCGAGCAGCGACGGCACCTCTTCCTCGGAGGGCTTCGCGGTGATCTTCACGCCCTTCCGGTTAAGCCTATCAACCAGGCCCGGATCCTCGGGCGCATAGGTCTGAAACGTGGTGCCATCGGTATGATGGCCGGTGATCTCGCTTCCGGCGATGGTCACATCTTGGACGTTGCCAGCCTCGACGTCGGTCAAGAGCTGCGAGAAGCTGATCTCGTTGCCGCGAACACGGACGCTGGGATTCTGAAACAGATTGAACAGCGCAAGCAGCAGCAGAAGGATGAAGACCCAGATGGCGAAGTTGCGGAAATTCGAATTCATTAAGCGATCCTGACTGATGCAACGACGCAAGACCATGCGCCTTTCGCCTCACCCCTGTCCCAAGCCTCCAAGTCCCAAGGCCACAGCCACGGTAAGACCTGTTAACATAGGAACGTGGCGCCATTTTGCCAAGTAAAGCTAGCCCAAAGAAGTGCACGCACCTTTAAGAGCAGCGGCCAATTCAGGCGATATTTCGACCGGTTCGGTGCGCGTGGAGGAAGCAAGCGCTGAAGCCGTAAGCATCTTCGAACCCGTTGATGGGTAATACCATGGGAACGGCGAGGAGTTCCCCGTCGTGCCAGCACGCAGGGAGCGCAACGCATGCCGACCGCGGCAGGCTTTCGAGCCAGGGGAACTCGGCGCGCCTTTTCTTGGAAAGACCCTCACCGAGCGCCTTCACCGTAACGGGACCCGGCGCCTCTGTAGCGAGGGCCACATGAAAGCGATTGTCCCACAGCGCCCGGCCTCCGGGGGCAAGCGAAAGGATCGGCATGCTGCCGCGCCTTGCCTCACGAAAGACCCCGAGCCCTTGCTGCAGCAGCTGCAGCCGGCAACCGCCCAAAGTCTGTGACGTGGCGGACCGCTCCTTGATGTCAGCAAGCAGCGATTCCAGTTTGGCAAGGTTCAATGTCGTGTTCCGCGCGCCAACAATTTCGATGACGCTGCCGAGCGCGCGGAGCGCAATCTCTTCCGGGCCTGCAAGCAACGCCTCGATGTCGAGCGTGCAATAGCCGGCGTCACTCGTCAGGCAATGACTCGCGAGAAAATCTTGCGTCGCGCGATCGAGGACTTCGCGTGCGCGCGCCAGACGCCGCGCCGAGCGTGCCAGCGCCTCCGCGGTCAGTCCGAGAGCATCCATCGCCTCGCGCGCGGCCCTGATCCGCGCGCGCTCGTATCGCGTGTCGCGATTGGTTGGATCTTCGACCCAGTCAATGCCGGCAGCACGAAGTGTCGCGACGAGGCGCGCCTTCGGCACAGCGAGGAGAGGACGAAGAATGACGAGACCCGCCCAATGGCTCTTCTCTGGGATCGCGGCCAGACCGTCGAGCCCGCTGCCGCGCGCCAGCCGCATCAAAATCGTCTCAGCCTGATCTTCGAGCTGATGCGCCGTCACCAACACCGGAATGTCGTGCGCGTGGCAATACTCCGCCATCAAACGATAGCGCGCGTTCCGCGCAGCCTCCTGCAATCCAGTTTTGGGATATTCGGCCGGACGCCAATCGAGAATGGCGTGGCCGAAGTCAAATTGCGCAGCAAGCGCGCCGACCATCTCCGCCTCGTCGCGCGAAGTGGCGCGGAGTCCGTGATCGACCGTCAGCACAATGATATCGGCTCGAAGGGCGGCGGCATCGCGGAGGCGATTTGCAAGGTGGAGCAGCGCGAGACTGTCGGGACCTCCCGACACGGCAAGCGCGACACGCGGATAATCGCTCAGGGGCTGAAGCAGTGCCCTCGCCTCTTCCATCGACAATGGCGATGCGTTTCCCATCTCAACACCCGGCCTTGTGACGCTCGGAGGCAGCCTCCTCGCGCACATGCGAAGGGGCCGACGGGAACTTGATGCCGAGCTCGGCGAAGCTCGAGCAGGCAGCGTCCTTCTGTCCGAGCGCGGCAAGCGACATGCCGAGCCTCAGCAGGCTGTCAGGCGACTTCGGGCTCGCTCCGTAGGATTTGTAACCCTTGAGGAAGGCGTCCGCCGCGCTCTTGTATTGACCGCGCACGTAATAGCTTTCACCGAGCCAATATTGCGCGTCGCCCGCAAGCTTGTCGTTGGGATAGGCCTCGATCAGCCGGCGGAAGGCGGTCTCCGCCGCAGGATAATCGCGCCGCAACAAATCGCCATAGCCCTGGTTATAGAGCGTCGTGGCATCTGCGGGCGGGAACGAAGAGAGGCTCGGCGGTTGCGCGTCAGCGCTCTGCATCGGTTGTTCAGGCGCTTCGTCTGACGGCGGTGGCGCGGGTTCCTCGTCGGCATCGTCTGCCTTCTCCGGCAAGATACTTTTCGCGGCATCGGGCTCACCACCCGACGTGGCGGGCGCGGGCACGGCAGGTGGCGATGAATCGCCCTCTCGCAAAGGCCTGAGCGCCTCGTTCGGCGGCAATTGCTCTGGAGCCGCCGCCTGTGGTTTGGCCTGCAGCGCGGCAAGCTGCTTCGTCATCTGCTCGATCTGGCTAGTCAGCGCCGAGACTTGCGTCTCAAGCGCGTCGATGCGCGAATCGATTTCGCCTCCGCCCTCCGGCTCTGCGACGGCACGAGGCGCCTGTACCTCTTCTTGCGGCAGCGTCACCCCGGGCTTCGACCGCAACAGGGACTCCAGCGCCCCGACCGTGACCTTCAACCCGCGGAGCTGCTCCTCGATGCTTTCGATGCGAGTGGAGGTCGTATCCCCCACAGACTTTGGTTCAGCCGTTTCCGCCAGCGAAGGCCCGATAGGAAGCGCGAGCAAGACCAGCGCCGCCCAAGAGAGCGTGAAGCGCCGCATTCGGCGCCGACTGAAAAGCGATAGAATCACGAGCGAGCCTTGCAATGCATGGGACAGCCCTATCGGGCAGCCTCGCGCCACGCAAGCCTATCGCATAGTTCGGCTAAACTGTTATCTCGCCTCGCCTCAGGCGAACCCCACAGGGCTAGTTTCCGGCCATCGCCCGATTGTTGAGTACCGTCTGCGCGCGCCTGTTCTGCGACCAGCAGGAGATGTCGTCGCAGACTGCGATCGGCCGCTCCTTGCCGTAGGAGATGGTGCGCAGTCGGGACGCAGTCACCCCGTGGCTCGCGAGATAGCTCTTGACCGAGGTCGCGCGCCTGGCGCCGAGCGCGATATTGTATTCGCGCGTACCCCGCTCATCCGCATGGCCTTCCACAGTCACCGTGTATTGCGGGTACTGGTTGAGCCAGCGCGACTGGTCATTAAGGATGGTCTGCGCCTGCGGCGTGAGCTCGGAGCTATCGACCTCGAAACGCACCACATCGCCGACATTGACCGCGAAATCCCGCGACGTCCCTGGCGCGATGGGCCCCTCGCCACCAACACCGTATTGCTTTGGCGGCAACTGCTCTTTCGAGCACGCTGCAAGCAGGACCGCCATCGCCAGAACCCCCGCAATTTTGCAGGCCCGGCTAATCCTATTACTCGACCGCATCATGGTTACTCCCACTACCCCAAATTCTAGGAAAATCGTTGACCTGAAAACCTTAACGATCCCCTACCCCTCGTTTTCCTTGAGGTTGGCAGCGACGAATAGTGAGGCAAAGCCTAGAAAACCGAGGCAAAGCCTATAAAAATGAGGCAACGCCTAGAAAAGGAATGGATGCCGAGGGCTACCACTTGGGCTCCCTGGCATCCTTTTCCTTTAGACGCGGAAGTTAGACTTCCGCTCAATCGCGCGTTATTAGACGCGGACAACCTGCTCGACCACGACGTCGGCTGACCCGAGCTTCAGGGGCTCGTGGGTCACGGCCTTTTCGTGATGGCCGAAGCAGCCACCAAGCGCAACGGTGGCGGCCACGATCGTGGCAATGACGATAACGCCCTTCAAACCCTGCATGGTCTTGTCTCCTTTGGTTAACCGGCAGTTGCCAACTCTGGGTGTACCGGTGTGGGGCATTCGGATCAAGATCGGACTGAAGTCTAGCGACTGTTTTGTCAGTCATTGATGCGAAAATGCCACGCCGATTTTCAGCCCCTCCAGCGCCTTTCACGCTGTCCGGATTGGGGGTAAGCCTGATCAATTATGGTTAAAAAACCGTTTGAAAATGCGCCGAAAGGCTACAACTGGCGCGTGCCTAATTGATCAGCGGCGACCAGGCGGGATCGGACCCGAACGCTGGCGTTGCCACCTGACGCTCGTTATAGCCGGTCAGGTCGATCGTAAAGAGACGCGGGCCGCCCGAAGCCCCGGGTGATTCTCTAAAGAACATCAAGACCCTGCCATTCGGGGCCCAGGTCGGGCCCTCATTGTGGAAGCCCTCGGTCAGGATCCGCTCGCCCGATCCGTCGGGCTTCATGACGCCAATCAGAAACTGGCCGCCGGCCTGCTTGGTGAAGGCGATCAGATCCCCCCGCGGCGACCAAACCGGGGTAGAATAGCTGCCGCCTTCCCGGCTGATCTTGTGCTGGTTAGAGCCGTCGGAATTCATCACATAAAGCTGCTGCGATCCGTCCCGGTCCGACTCGAACACAACCTGGCGTCCGTCCGGCGAGTAACAGGGTCCGGTATTGATCGCATCGACCTTGGTCAGCTGCGTGGTGCGCCGGCTGCGCAGGTCCATTGCGTAGACATTCGAGCTGCCGCCCTGCTCCAGGCTCATCACGATCTGCTGTCCGTTGGGGGAAAATCGGGGCGCGAAGGTCATGCCGGGAAAGCCGCCCACGATCTCCTTCTGCCCGGTCTCGATATTCAGCAGGTAGACCTTGGGGTCGTCGCCCTCATAGGACATGTAGGTGATGTCCTGGGTCGAGGGGCTGAATCGCGGCGTCACCACTAGGTCCTGGCCGGACGTCAATAGGCGCACATTGTGCCCGTCCTGGTCCATGATGGCTAAGCGCTTGATCCGCTTATCCTTTGGCCCTGATTCGTCGACGAACACGACGCGCGTGTCGAAATAGCCTGCCTCGCCCGTGATCTTCTCGTAGACCGCGTCCGCAATCAGATGGCCGATTCGCCGCGCATCTTTTGGCCTGGTGAAAAACTGCTCTCCGGCCAATTGCTTACCAGCGAGCACGTCCCACAGCCTGAACTCGGCTTTCAGCCTGCCGTCGCTGTCGCCGATTCGGCCGACCACCAGGGCCTGGGCATTGAGCACCCGCCAATCCTGGAAGCGCGGCGCCCTAGCGGTATCCAGCCCCTGCTCGATGAAGGCGGC
>Ga0068862_100005295_pt1 | contig 10814 bp, 10 predicted proteins | sample KBSSwiS52_FD_66598 | JGI IMG/M metagenome (GOLD analysis project Ga0068862, IMG submission 66598) | Switchgrass rhizosphere microbial communities from Kellogg Biological Station, Michigan, USA - KBS Switchgrass S5-2 | ecosystem: Host-associated > Plants > Roots > Rhizosphere > Soil ... | reverse complement strand
CGACGCCCGGTTGGGCGAGCAGAGCGGCGTGGTGTGAAAGGCGTTGAGGCACATCGCGCCCTCGCGGGCGAGCCGGTCCACGTGCGGGGTCCGCATGTACGGGTGCCCGCCCGCCCCGAACTCGTCGAAGCGGAGGTCGTCGATCAGGATGACGAGCAGGTTGGGACGCGAGGCCGCCGTGCCCTCCCGCACTCGAGCCGAGCCGCTCTCAGCTCCGCTCGGAGCCGACCACCGAGACGAACGATACGCACTCGCCGGGCGCGCCGCCCAGATTGTGCGTGAGCGCGAGCTTGCGGCCGCGCGCGACGCTGGCGATCTGGCGCTTGCCCGCCTCGCCGCGCAGCTGCAGCCAGGCCTCGAACAGCATGCGGAGCCCGGAGGCGCCGATCGGGTGCCCGAATGACTTGAGCCCGCCGTCCGGGTTCACCGCCAGCTCGCCTTCCAGGTCGAAGGTGCCGTTGAGCACCTCCTTCCACGCGGTGCCGCGGGCCGCGAAGCCGAGGTCCTCCATCAGCACCAGCTCGGTGGGCGTGAAGCAGTCGTGTACCTCGGCCATCGCGAGCTCGGCGCGCGGGTCCTTGATCCCGGCCTGCGCGTACGCGTCCGCGGCGGAGTGCACCACCTCGGGGAAGGTCGTGTAGTCGTAGTCGGGGTCGATCGGGCCGGTGGCCGGCCCCGCGATGAAGGAGAGCGCCTTCACGAAGAGCGGCTTGTCGGTGTACTTGTAGGCGTCCTCGGCCCGCACGATGATCGCGGCCGCGGAGCCGTCCGACACGCCCGAGCAGTCGAAGATGCCGAGCGCGCCCGCCACCTGGGGCGAGCAGGCGATGACCTCCTTGGCCACCTCCTTGCGGAACTGCGCGCGGGGGTTGAGCGCGCCGTTCTTGTGGTTCTTCCAGGCGATGCGAGTCATCGCCTCCTTGAAGGTGGCGTCGTCCACCCCGTACTTCTTGGCGTAGGCGGGCGCGAGCAGGCTGAAGGTGGCGGGCGCGGTGAGACCCGCGCGCGTGCCGTCCTCGGGGGCGCCGATGGACGGCAGGCCGGAGATGCCCGAGTCCTTCAGCTTCTCCACCCCGATGGCCATCGCCACGTCGTAGGCGCCGGAAGCGACCGCGTAGCACGCGTTGCGAAAGGCCTCGGAGCCGGTGGCGCAGTAGTTCTCGAGCCGGCTCACCGGCTTGTAGTCGAGCTTGAGCGGGCGCGAGAGCGTGAGCCCGCTCTGGCCGGAGAAGAGCGTGCCGAGCCAGAAGGCGTCCACCAGGTCGATGGGCACGTTGGCGGAGTTGAGCGCCTCCTGGGACGAGTCGACGAGCAGGTCGCTCACGCTCTTGTCCCAGCGCTCGCCGAACGACGTGCAACCCATGCCGACGATCGCCACGCGGTCCCGGATCCCATTGCTGGCCATGGTGACGCCTCCTCTTTCCCTCTTATGCCCCCCGGAGGGGGCGCGCCTTCCAGAAATAATTGTGCACGTCGTGAGCGGTCATGAGCCGGCGGAACGTCATCTCCACCCGGTTGCCGATGGCCACCGCGGCGGGGTCCACGTCGGTGAGCTCGCAGGTGAAGCGGCCGCCGCCCTCGAAGTCGAGCACGCCCACCACCACCGGCGGCGAGAGCGAGTAGGCCAGGCGGTCCACCGTGCAGGTCGCGATCGTCGCGGGCACGTCGGCCATGCGCTCGGGCGTCATGCGGTCCACCGCGTGACACTTGAGGCACACGCGCGTGGGCGGCAGGTGCCGGGTGGAGCACGACTGGCACCGGCTCCCGGTGAAGCCGAACTTCCACGCCTCGGCCCGGAAGGCGGGCGGCGCCGCGGGCGCCTGCGGATCGGGCCGGCGCGGCGGCTCGCGCTTGAGGAAGCCGCGCCAGGTCAGGAACGTCGCATAGGGGACCTTGCCGCCCGCCGCCACCTGCTTCGCCACCGGCACCGGCTGCCGGTGGTGGGCGAGCGCCGCGGTCGCCCGCCAGATCGTCACGTCGCAGCCGTCGGCCAGGGACACCACCATGATGAGGTCGTCGGCCCGCGCGCGGTCGAGCGCGTCCGCGAGCAGCACCCCCGCGTGGGCCGCGCCGGTGTTGCCCACCGTGCCGGTGAGATCGTCCCCGAGGGCGCTCGGCTTCGCCCCCACCGCGACGGACGCGCGCTTGTTCGCGCGCCCGTGCGGCCCCGCCACGATCACCGCCGCGAGCTCGGCCGCGGTGACGCCGGCCTGCTTCAGCGCGCTCGCGACCGCGGCCTCCGCGAGCGGCACGTAGGCGTGCTCGCCGAAGCGCTCCTCCCACTGGCGCGAGGCCGCATCTCCGGGCACCCGCCAGCGCTCGAGGAACTCGGCGGTGACCGACGCCCCGGCGACCGGCTCGGCGAGCACGGGGGTGTCGACATCGCCGGACGCCAGGAGGAACGCCGCCGCCGCGTCACCGCCGTCGCGCTCGTCGGCGCCGCCCGGCAGGCCGGTGCGGATGTCCGACACCACCGCCAGCGTCGGCCGTCCCGCATCCGTCGCGGCGCGCAGCGCGCCCGCGGCGGAGCGGATCGAGCCCAGCATGTCGAAGGCCATGACGGACTCGTCGAGGGCGAGCGCGGCGTGGATCGCGGTGGCATTGGTCTTGTCGAGATAGGCGGGATCGGCGGTCGCGAAGTAGATCGCGGCGGGAGCCAGACGGGGGACCCCGCGGAGGGCGGCGCGCGCCGCCTCCACGCCCATGGAGGTCGTGTCCTCGTCGTAGGACGCCACCACCCGGGTCCCCTTGCCGGCCGAGCCGCCCAGGACCTCGCCGATCGCCTTCCGGTCGAGGCGGAAGTAAGGGAGGTACGCGCCATAGGCCACGATGCCGTTCATGGGACGAGGCCCAACGTACCACAGAGCCCACGGGATCAGACTCTAGGTTTCAAAGTACTTGACAGATAGAACCTCCAGGCGCTATAGCTGGGTGCATGCCGCCCGCGAACGCCGGCAACCAGCCGATCCCCGAGTCGCCGGCCCTCCACGTCCGGGCCATGGCCGACCTCCGTTTCATCCGGGAGACCATGGAGAGCGTCTCCTCGTTCTCCGCATTCTCCGGCTGGGGCCTGATCCTGATCGGCGTCGTCGCGACCGCCTGCGGGCTCCTGGCCGCCCGGCAGCCCACCCGCCCGCGGTGGCTCATGGCGTGGGTGGCGGCGGCCGCGGTCTCGGCGGTGATCGGCGCGCTCTCCACGGCCCGGAAGACGCGCACCGCCCGGCAGCCGCTGATCCCGGGGCCGGCCAGCAAGTTCGCCCTGAGCCTGGCGCCCGCGGTCGTCTCGGGCGCCCTCCTCACGGGAGCTCTCGAGCGGGCCGAGCGCTTCGACCTGCTGCCGGGGATGTGGCTCCTGCTGTACGGGGCAGGACTCGTCGCGGCCGGCGCCTGGTCGGTCAGGGTCGTGCCGGTCATCGGGACCACCTTCATGGTCCTGGGCGCCGCGGGTCTGCTGGTCCCGCCGGCGTGGAGCAACTGGCTGCTGATCGCCGGCTTCGGCGGGCTGCACGTGGCCTTCGGCGTGATCGTGGGGAGGAAGCACGGTGGCTGATTCGAGCGCGGCGCGCCGGCAGCGGGCGGAGGCTTCGGTGCCGCGGGTCCCGGCGCCGCGGTCCGCGGGCGGACGCGGCGCCGCGCGAGGCTCCGCGAGCCTCGACAATCTCATCCACCACCGCATCCGGCTCGGCATCGTGAGCGCGCTCGCGGCCGCCGAGTCGCTCACCTTCAACGAGATCAAGGCCCTACTGGAGACGACGGACGGCAACCTGAGCGTGCACGCGCGCAAGCTCGAGGAAGCCGAGTACGTCACCTGCACCAAGACGTTCGACGGGCGGCGCCCGCGGACCGAGTATCGACTCACCCCGGTGGGCCGCCGCGAGCTCACCCGGTATCTGACCCACATGGAAGCGTTGATCCAGGCGACGCGGGACACGCTCAGGCGCTGACGCCGGCGCTATTTTTTTTGCCAGGAGACTTTGACATGCAAAGTACTTCGCGACGTGCATCGGCCGGTATCCACGTGGCCATCATCATGGACGGCAATGGGCGCTGGGCGCTCGAGCGCGGGCTCCCGCGCTCGGCCGGACATGACGCGGGAGTCGATGCGATCCGGCGGGTCGTCGAGAGCGCGCCCGGCGTCGGGATCGGGACCCTGAGCCTCTTCGCCTTCTCCTCCGACAACTGGGCCCGGCCCCCGGAGGAGGTGCGGATCCTGATGGACCTGCTCGAGCGGTTCCTGCAAGACGAGGCCGGACCTCTGCTGGCCCACGACGTGCGCCTGTCCGTGATCGGGCGCCGCGACCGGCTGCCGTCCGAGGTGGTGTCGGCCATCTCGACCGCCGAGTCCCTCACCGCCCGGGGCACGCGCCTGCACCTCCGGGTGGCGGTCGACTACTCCTCGCGCGACGCGATCCTCGAGGCGGCCCGTCTGGGCCGGCTCGACAACCCGACGCGCGCGAGCTTCGCGAGCCGGCTCGGAGAAGCCCACGGCGCGCCCGCGCCCGACGTGGAGCTGCTGATCCGCACCGGCGGCGAGCAGCGGTTGAGCGATTTTCTCCTGTGGGAGTGCGCCTACGCCGAGTTCTTCTTCACGACCCGCATGTGGCCCGACTTCGGTGGGGACGATCTCGCGGCGGCGGTCGCCGAGTTCCGCACCCGCGACCGCCGCTTCGGCGCCCTGTCGGAGGCGGGCAGGAGATGAGCGTCATGGCCCGCCTCTTCCTCCTCTGGTCCGTTGCGGTCGCGCTGGGTGGGCTCGGCACCGGTGTTCTCTTCGACGCGGCCCCGGGTCTCGGCTGGGGCATCTGGACGCTGGCGGCGGTGAGCGGCGTCATGCTCTGCGCCAGGGCAGGAGGCTCGCCGACCCGCGCCGCCTTCCTCCTCCCGCTCGCCGTCGCGGCCGGCTTCGGCGTGGCGGCCGCCGTCACCGCCGCCGTGGCCTTTCATGCCCTCATCGGCGTGGGCGTGGCCGTGCTCTTGGCGATCGCGGTGCTGGCCGACGACCCGGGGTGGGAGCGGTTGACCGCGCCCTTCATGCTGGGCGCCCCCGTGGCGGCGCCGCTCCGGGTGGTCGCGGAGGCGATCCGGCGCGCCCACGAGCTGGTCGGGCTCGTCGCGACGCCCCGCTATCGGCCGCTGCTCCGGGGCGCCCTCCTCGCGCTGCCGGTGGTGGCTCTGTTCGCGCTGATCCTCGCGAACGCGGATCCGGTGCTCGCGACCCTGCGGGACGACGTGGCCGACGCGCTGGCCCGCCTGGAGTTCGTGCCCCGCCTCATGTTCTTCGGCGGCCTGTTCACCGCCGCCCTGGGCGGCTGCGGCATCGCCATGCGGCGTGGAAGCGTCCGGGTCCCCGCGCTCGCGGAGCCCGCCCGGACGCGGCCCCTCGCGGACACCGAGCGTGTCGTCGTCCTCGGCGCGGTCGCCGCGCTCTTCTCCGCGTTTCTCCTCCTCCAGCTCAGCTACCTCTTCGGCAACGCCCCGGTCGTCCGGGGATCGGGGGTCACCTTCTCGGAATACGCCCGCCGGGGATTCGCCGAGCTGACCACGGTGGCGACCCTGTGCACGCTCCTGCTGGTCGCCCTCGACCACTGGGCCGCGCCCGGCCCGCGCGAGCGCTGGGCGCGCGTCGCGGCGGTCGTGGTCGTCGTCGAGCTCGAGGTCCTCCTGATCTCCGCGCTCCGCCGTCTCTGGCTCTACGAGTCCGCCTACGGATTCACGACCCTGCGGCTCCACGCTCACGTCTACATGGTCGCGGCCGCGCTCTTCCTCGGACTGCTCGGCTTGGGTCTGTCCAGAGGGCTCCGGTCGGGATGGCTGGCCCGCCGGGCGGCGGCGATCGCGGCGGTCGCGATGACCATCCTGGTCTACTGGAACCACGAAGCCTGGATCGTCGATCAGAACGTCGGGCGCTTCGTCCGGACGGGTCAGCTCGACACCGCCTACCTGATCTGGAGCCTCTCGCCGAACGCCGCGCCGGCCCTGGTGCGGACGATGCCCCGGCTTCCGCCCGCCCTGGCCGATTCGGTGCGCGACGGACTCCGGCAGCGCTACGGAGGGATGGCCGGCAGCCGCCAGTGCCGCTGGTTCGAGTGGAATCGAGGCCGGGAGCGCGCGGTGGCGACTCTGCGGACGGCCGGAATCGTGCGCGGAGACGTTCAGCTGCACGCCCGCGATTGCGTCGTGCGACCGTCCGGCCCCGAGTGAAGGCTAGCGGCCGCCGCCCAGGGCCTTGACCAGCCGGTACAGGAACTCGTGGCCGCCGTACAGCGACTGCACCGGCATCCGCTCGTTGAGCCCGTGCGAGCGCGCGTCGTCGGGGCCCAGGAAGAGGCCGGACACGCCGTAGGCGGGGATGCCCGCGTTGCGGAGGAAGCGCGAGTCGGTCGCCCCGGTGCTCATGGTGGGAATCACCGGAATGCCCGGCCAGAGCGCGGTGGTGGTGGCCTCCACCGCCTGCATCAGGTCGGGCCGCAGCGACGACGGCTGGCTCAGCTCCGGCTCGGTCATCCGGGTCACCGTGATGCCCGGGTCGGCGAGAGCCTTCACGATCTCCTCCCGGACGCCATCGATCGGCTCGCCGGGGAGCATCCGGCAGTTCACGACCGCGCCCGCGGTCTGGGGCAGCGCGTTGCTCGCGTGGCCGCCCTCGAGGCGCGTGGTCACGCAGGTCGTCCGCATGATCGAGTTGTAGAACGGATGGACGGCGGCGAGGCGGGCCGCGGCCGGCTGGTCGAGCCCGCCGTCCTTCGCGACCGCGCGCATGTCGTCGGCGATGGCGCCCGCGTGGAGCGGGGCGCTCCGCTGGAAGTAGCCCCGGGTGATCTCGTTCAGCTTCGCCGGGAACTCGTGGCGGGAGAAGCGCGCGAGACCTTCCGCGAGCTGGTAGATCGCGTTGTCCTTGCGCGGCATCGAGCTGTGGCCGCCCGGGTTCTTGGCCTCGAGGCGGAAGCTCACGTTCACCTTCTCGGCCGCCTGCACCCCCAGCAGGACGGGCCGTCCTCGCGCGTCATCTCGGCGCCGCCCCCTTCATTGAGCGCGAACTCCGACTCGATCAGCGCGCGATCGTGCTTCAGGAGCCATTTCACGCCGTTCCACGGCGAGCTCGAGCCGAGCTCCTCGTCGGCGGTGAGGGCCAGGATCAGGTCGCGCTCGGGGGCGTAGCCTTCCCGCTTGTAACGGATCAGGTTGGCCACGAAGATCGCGGCCATGGCCTTGTCGTCCACCGACCCGCGCGCGTAGAAGTACCCGCCCTCCTCGACCAGCTTGAAGGGATCGCGCTCCCAGTCCTCGCGCTTCGCCTCGACCACGTCCAGATGGGCCAGCAGGAGCAGCGGCTTCCGAGCTCCGGTGCCCTTGAGCCGCGCCACCAGGTTGCCCTTCTTGGGCGCGCCGGGCGGGACGATGATCTGCAGGTCGGCATCGGCGAAGCCGCCCGCCTTGAGGCGGGCCGCCATCGCGCGCGCGGCAGGGTGGTGTCGCCCACCGAGTCGCTGGTGTTGATCTCGACCAGCTCCTTGTAGATCTCGCGCAGCACGGCCTGGTCCGGCGTGGGCGGCGCGGGGGGCGGCAGCTGCGCCCGGGCAATGCCCGGCCACGCGGACAGGAGCAGGGCCAGGACCAGACCGGAGCCGAGTCTCATCGCGAGTGGTAGAGTACCGAACTGCGCGCCGGTCTGTCCATCGCCCGTACCGGAAGGAGAGCGACATGCACTGCTGCGGTCACGCCTGGAATCGTCGGGAATGGATGTGGAGCACGCTGCTCACCACCGCCTCCGCAATGTTCGCGGGCTGCGCGGGAACGCGGTCCGACACGCCGGCCGCGGGCGCGGCGGCGTCCCCGTACGCCGCCGCGAGCCAGCTGCTCCGCGACCACGTCTCGATCGACGTGCACACCCACGCGGGCCCGAACGGGGTCACCTCCCGCACCGCCGCGCCGAGCGACGACCTCGCGCGCGGCATGCGCGCGGGCGGGATCGCGGTCCTCTGCCTGGCCGACGTGCCGGACGCGCCGATCCTCGGCCGCGACGCCAGCAACGTGCTCCGCGCGCTGCGCGTGCCCGAGCCCGGCTTCCTCTACCAGCACCATCGGGAGCGCCTCGACTGGCTCGACACGCTCACCGCCAAGCACGGGATCCGCCGCGTCCTCACCGCGGCCGACCTCGAGGCGGCCCACCGGGCGGGCGCCCCCGCCATCATTCTCGACATCGAGGGCCTGGACTTCCTCGAGCGCAAGCTCGAACGGCTCGAGGAGTCGTACCGGCGCGGCGTGCGCACCATGCAGCTCGTCCACTACACCCCGAACGACATCGGCGACTTCCAGACCGGCACCGTCACCCACGGCGGCCTCACCCCGTTCGGGGCCGACGTCATCCGCGCGTGCAACCGCCTGGGGGTCGTCGTCGACGTGGCGCACGCCACCGCGGACACCGTGAAGCAGGCGGCCAAGGCGGCGAGCAAGCCACTGCTCCTCTCGCACACCGCGCTGCGCGGCTCCCGGGCCCAGGGCCCGACCCCGCTGGTGGAGCGGCAGATTACCCCGGATCACGCGCGGGCCCTCGCCGACACCGGCGGCTCCATCGGGATCTGGCACTTCTTCGCGACGCCCGCGCTCTACGTGGAAGGGCTGAAGGAGATGGCGGAGGTGGTCGGCGTCGACCACGTGAGCATCGGCACCGACGCGGGATCGAGCGCCGGGCTCTTCCCGAGCTACGACCGCTTCACGGTCCTGGTCGACGCCATGCTCCGCGGCGGCTTCACCGCCGCCGACACCGCCAAGATCATCGGGGGCAACTACCGGCGGATCTTCGCGGCCTCGGTCCGCTGAGCGTGATGAACGCGGCCGAGTTCGATCGCTACGACGGCCTCGGGCTGGCCGATCTGGTACGCCGGGGCGAGGTGACGCCGGGCGAGCTGCTCGACATGGCCGTGGCGCGCGTGGAGGCCGGCAACCCGGACCTCAACGCGGTGGTGCTGCGCCTGTACGACCAGGCGCGCGCGGCGATCGCCGCCGGTCTGCCCGCGGGCCCCTTCACCGGGGTGCCGTATCTCCTGAAGGATCTCGGCGCCCACTACGGGGGCGCGGTGACCAGCTTCGGCGGAGCCCTCTTCAAGGATTTCGTCGTGGACCACGACAGCGAGATCACGGCGCGGCTCCGCCGCGCGGGCCTCGTCATCTTCGGCAAGACCAACACGCCCGAGCTGGGCCTCGCGGCCTCGACCGAGCCGCGCCTGTTCGGCCCGACGCGCAACCCGTGGAATCTCGGGCACAGCTCGGGCGGCTCGAGCGGCGGCTCAGCGGCCGCCGTCGCCGCGGGGTGGGTGCCCATGGCGCACGCCACCGACGGCGGCGGCTCGATCCGGATCCCCGCGTCCTGCTGCGGCCTCTTCGGCCTCAAGCCGACCCGGGCGCGCAACCCCATGGGCCCGGACGCGGGCGAGGGGTGGGGCGGCGCCTCGGTCGGCCACGCGGTCACGCGGACCGTGCGCGACAGCGCGGCGCTGCTCGACGCGACGTCCGGGCCCGACGTCGGCGACCCCTACTGGGCGCCGCCTCCCGTGCGTCCCTTCCTCGACGAGATCGGCCGCGACCCGGGACGTCTCCGCATCGCCATCACCACCCGACCCTGGAACGGCCAGCCGGTCCACCCCGAATGCGCCGAGGCCGCGCGCGCGGCCGCACGGCTGTGCGAGCGGCTCGGCCACCACGTCGAGGAGGCCACCCCGGACATCGACGCCAAGGCCCTGGGCGAGGCGAGCCTCATCGTGGTCAGCGCCAACGTCCGCGCCTCCCTCGAGGCCCGCGCCGCCGCCCTCGGCCGGGAGCTGACCGCGGGCGACGTCGAGCGCATCACCTGGGCGCGCGCCATGGACGGGCACACCGCGCGCGCGGCGGACTACGCGCGGTCCATCGGCGTGATCCACCGCACCGGCCGGATCGTCGGGCACTTCTTCACCCGCCACGACATCCTGCTCTCGCCGACGATGTGCCAGCCGCCCTATCCGCTCGGTTTCCTCGACATGATGACCGACGACGTCGAGCGATACACGCGCGCGATCCTGGGCGCCATCGGCTTCACGTCGCTCTTCAACCAGGCCGGCACCCCCGCGATGTCGGTGCCGCTCGGCTGGTCCCGGGCCGGCCTGCCCATCGGCGTCCAGTTCGCCGCGCCCTACGGAGACGAAGCCACCCTCTTCCGCCTGGGCGCCCAGCTCGAGGCGGCGGAGCCCTGGGCCGCACGCCGGCCTCCCATCGCGCCATCGAGGAGACAGCCATGACCGAGCACGACATCCGCACGCTCATCGCCGAGGTCCGGGCCGGCCGCCTCTCACGGCGCGCGTTCCTCCAGACCCTGGCCGGCTTCGGCCTCACCGCGTCCCTCGCGGGCCAGCTGCTCACCGGCGCGGCGCAGGCGCAGACCCGTCCCGCGTTCACGCCCACCAAGCGCGGGGGCGGCGGCCAGCTCAAGGTGCTCTCGTGGGACGCGCCCGTCCTGCTCAACCCCCAGATCGCGGTGGGGCTCAAGGACTGGAACGTCTGCAACATCTTCTACGAGTCGCTCATGGCCTTCGATCCCAGCGGCAACCTGGTGCCGGTGCTGGCCCAGGAGGTCCCGAGCCTCAAGAACGGCGGCGTGGCGAAGGACGGGCTGTCGGTCACCTTCAAGCTGAAGCGCGGCGTGCAGTGGCACGACGGCAAGCCGTTCACCGCGGGCGACGTGGTCTTCAACTGGGAGTTCGCGGCGGATCCCGCCACCGGCTCGCCCTGGTTCGGCGTTTACAAGAACGTCAAGCAGTTCGAGGCGCTCGACTCGCATACCG
>Ga0068862_100005289_pt1 | contig 10817 bp, 11 predicted proteins | sample KBSSwiS52_FD_66598 | JGI IMG/M metagenome (GOLD analysis project Ga0068862, IMG submission 66598) | Switchgrass rhizosphere microbial communities from Kellogg Biological Station, Michigan, USA - KBS Switchgrass S5-2 | ecosystem: Host-associated > Plants > Roots > Rhizosphere > Soil ... | reverse complement strand
GCATGCGATGGACCGTGGCCGTCGCGGCCTCGGCCCTCACCTCGGTCGTGACCTACGTCATCTTCAAGGTGTGGCTCTACGTCCGATTGCCGCCCGGCCCGTGGGGGCTCTGAGCGGCCATGACGGACGTCGCGGGGGGGCTCCTCTTCGGCCTCGGCGTGGCCCTGGCCCCCGGCAATCTCCTCGCCTGCTTCGTCGGTGTCTTCGTCGGCACGCTCATCGGGGTGCTCCCCGGCATCGGTCCGGTGGCGACCATGTCGCTGCTCCTGCCCGTCACCTATGCCATGTCGCCCACCGCGTCGATCATCATGATGGCGGGCATCTACTACGGGGCGATGTACGGCGGATCCACCACGTCGATCCTCGTGAACCTGCCGGGCGAAGCGGCCTCGGTGGTGACCTGTCTCGACGGCTACCAGATGGCGCTGCAGGGGCGGGCCGGCCCCGCGCTGGGCATCGCCGCGTTCGGATCGTTCATCGCGGGTACCGCGAGCGTGCTGGGCATCATGCTGCTCGCCCCACCGCTCACGAAGGTGGCGCTGTCCTTCGGGCCGCCCGAGATCTTCGGCCTCTTGCTGCTCGGCTTCACCATGGTCACGTATCTCACCGCGGGGTCGAAGCTGCGCGCGGTGGCGATGGCGCTCGCGGGCATGCTCCTGGGCACCATCGGCCTCGATCCCATCACGGCGACGCCGCGCTTCACCTACGGCAGCCTCACCCTGTCCGACGGCATCGGGCTCGTGCCCATGATCATGGGGCTCTTCGGGATCAGCGAGGTGCTGCTCAATATCGAGAAGGGCATCAAGCAGGACGTGTTCCTCACGCAGGTCCGCGGCCTCTGGCCCACGCGGGAGGACTGGCGGCGCTCGGCCGCGCCCATCGCCCGCGGCAGCGTGCTCGGCTTCCTTCTCGGCATCCTCCCGGGCATCGGCTCCATCATCCCGACCTTCATCTCGTATGCGCTCGAGCGCCGCCTGTCGCGACATCCGGAGAAGTTCGGCACCGGCATGATCGAGGGTGTGGCGGGGCCAGAGTCCGCCAACAACGCCGCCACCGGCGGGGCGATGATCCCGCTGCTGACCCTTGGCATCGCGCCCAACGTCGTGATGGCCGTCTTGCTCGGCGCCTTCCTCATCCACGGCGTGCAGCCGGGCCCGCTCATGATCCGCGAGCGGCCGGACATGTTCTGGGGCGTGGTCGCGAGCATGTACGTCGGCAACGTGATCCTGCTCGTGCTGAACCTGCCGCTGATCGGGCTCTGGGTCCAGCTCCTGCGCGTGCCCTACGGGATCCTGTTCCCGCTCATCCTGCTCTTCTGCGTGATCGGCGTGTACAGCGAGGCGGGCAACGTGTGGGACATCGTGGTGATGCTGATCTTTGCCGTGCTGGGGTACCTCATGAAGAAGTTCGGCTACGAGGCCGCGCCGCTCGTGCTGGCGTTTGTGCTGGGACGGATGGCCGAGGAGTCGATTCGCCAGTCCCTGCTCATGTCACGCGGCAGCTTCGACATCTTGTTGATGCGGCCGCTCGCCACCACCTTCATCGGTCTGGCGCTGGCGGTCATGGTGCTCCCCGCGGTGCTCCCGAGCGCCCGGGCTGTCGTCCGGATGGTGGGACGCGAGACGGCGGAGTAGGTGCAGGCGCTCGAGTGCCGGCCTTCCTGCCGTTGTCCTACCGATCGAGCCATGCGGCCACCAGGCGGCCGCCGTAGTCGTAGCCGAGGTTCGGCCCGTAGTTTTTCAGCGCGCCGTCCCACACGGCGATGATCACGGACGACGCCAGCTGCACGTAGTACTGCTGGCGGGCGAGGTGGCGCTGCAGCTCGGCGAGGATCTCGCGCCGCCGGGCGGGATCGGCCGTGCGCCGCTGGCGAACGAGGAGATCGGTCACCACCGGGTCGTTGACGTGGCTCTGGTTCTTCAGCTCCTCCGGGTAGTGCATGCCGTACACGTAGTTGTCGGGGTCGACGAAGGGCGTCTGCGGACCGTAGGTCAGCGAGTCGAACTTGCCGAAGTAGCAGCTCGCGATGAAGGCGCCGTACTCCCGCTGGTCGAGCTTCGTCTCGATGCCGACGTCCTTGAGGTACTTGAGGAGGAGCTGGACGGTGTCCACGAACACCGTGGAGCCGTAGCTGGTGAAGCAGAGGCTCGCGGGAAATCCGTTCGGATAGCCGGCGGCGGCGAGCAGACGCCTGGCCTCCGCGGGATCGTGCTTGAAGTACCGGGCGCCCTCGCCGAGCTCCGCGATCGGCACGCTCCAGTCCTTGAACGCGGCGGGGACGGCGGGATTGAGGATGCCGACCCCCTCCGCCGTCGCGTCGAGGATGCCCTGGCGGTCGACGGCCATCGACACGGCCTGGCGCACGCGCACGTCGCTCCACGGCTTCTGATCGGCGCGCATGGAGATGTGGGTCTCGACGTTCGACACGAACTCGGCCGTGCGCAGGCCGGGCCGCCGCTGCATGAGGCGGTCCTTGATCTGGACCCAGTCCGTGCGCCCGATGGCCCCCGCGAGATCCCAGCCGAGATCGTACTTGCCGGCGAGGAAGGCGGACATGCGCGAGGCATTGTCCTCGTCGACGGTCATCTCGATGCGGTCGATGTACGGCAGGCCGACCTGGTAGTACTGCGGGTGCCGCACGAACGTGAGGCCGACGTTCGGGCGGTGGCTGTCCAGCATCCACGGGCCGGTGCCGACGACGGACTCGGCCTTCTTGAGATCGCCGAACTTTTCGACCGCCTCGCGGGCCACGATGGCCATCGACATCGGGTTGGCGAGCATCTCGAGGAACCAGGCGTTCACTTCCTTGAGCACGATCCGCACCGTGTAGGCGTCCGGGGTCTCGACGCGGTCGATCGCCCGCAGCATGTAGGCGCTCGGGTTGCCCTTGACGGTGAGGAAGCGCTCGACCGAGTACTTGACGTCGGCTGACGTCAGCTCGCGCCCGTTCACGGGCGGCTTCGGATGCCAGCGAACGCCGCGGCGCAGCTTGAAGACGTAGGTCGTCTCGTTCGGCTGCGTCCACGACTCCGCGAGGTCGCCCTCGATCGGGAACGTCCCCGGGGGAACCGACGGACCCGCGCGGTGCCGCACCAGCCGGCTATGCGTCAAGCTCAGCGGCACGTGCACGCGGTAGGCGGTCGTGAGCATCGGGTCGAACAGCGGCGGGTCCCAGCCGCGGATGCTGAGCGTTCCCCCGCGCTTGGGCGTCTGCGCGGCGACGCGGGAGGGTCCGAGCGCGGCGCCGGCCAGCGCCAGGCTTCCGAGGGCGAGCACGTCACGGCGGGTCCAGGACATGGCATCCTCCTGCGCCTGCAGCGGGCGGGTGGCGATTATCTCGGGCAGTTCTGGCGGCCATTCTAACTCTAACGCCGCGGTGAGCGGCCGCGGCGAGCGAATGCGTGCCGGCGGTCCGCTCCACTGCGAAGTTCGACGTCCGAAGGGACCGCGCCACACTGCTGTGTCTACTGGATAACTTCATCTGCCCGGAGTAGCACGGAGTGGGGGATCGCAAGGTCGAGCGCCTTGGCCGTCTTCAAATTGATGACTAGGGGCAACTTTGTCGGCTGCTGAATGGGAAGATCGCCAGCCTTGGTGCCCCGGAGAATGCGGTCGACTTGGTGCGCCACCTGTTCCCATCGCTCCCCCGTGGTAGGGCCGTAAGAGAGCAGCCCTCCTGCAACGGCAAAGTCGCGCAGCTCGTACGCCGAGGGCAGCCGGTACCGCATCGCAAGCGTCACAATTTGTCTCGAGTGACTGGTGAACATCGGGTCCGAGAGAACGACCAGGGCCTCTGCTCCTCTACGAGTCATGTGCTCAAACGCACTCTCGAACTGATCTGCGCGACGGACGTCAACGACGTCGAGCCTGATTCCAAGCTGCCGAGCCGCTGTTTCGAGCGGGCGAACGATGGTTACCATCCCAACATTGCCCTGGTTTGCGAGGATTGCAACTCGCGTCGCCCGCGGCACCACCTCACGGATGAGTTCGAGCTGCTTCGCCGCGAGCTCGGGTGAAAAGCCAGATACCCCGGTAACGGTCCCGCCTGGACGGGTGAGATTCGGCACCAGCCCTAAGCCGACGGCGTCCCCGAGGGTCTCGAACACGATCGGAATTGTCGTCGTGGCCCCGCCCACGGCACGGGTCGCCACTGATCCGGCCGCAAAGATGGCGTCAGGCTTCAGAGCAACCAGCTCGGCAGCAAGAACTGGGAGGTGATCTCTCTTGTTGTCGGCATACCGGAAGTCCAGGGCGAGATTCTGGCCTTCGATCCAGCCGAGCTGATGCAGGCGCTGACGAAATATCCGGATGCCCGCCACCCAGGGGGCGGGCGTGCTCGGGAAGAGGAGGCCCACCCGAGCGACTTTTTCCGCCTGCTGCCCGTACGCGCTGAGCGGAGTCAGCAGTACGGTGATGATCAGGCTCAGAAGGATCCCTGTCAGGGTCACTGTGTCAGCTACCCGCAATCGGCGGATACCTCGATTGGTGCGGCGAACGCAGCATATCAGCCGCGGCGCCCGGCGCGCTGTCGGCTGCATGCGCTTGTTCGACACCCGCTTGTGACACGGAGAAGCCGTTGGCGCTGCATCCATTCGATTACGTGGTCCACTCGCCGGAGCACCGATGGCCGAAAACCTGCCGGCCGCCCTGCCGCCACCAATCCGCGGTCGAAGCCTCCGCTCATCCGAGTAGCGGTCGCACCTCGCGGGCAAAGAACTCGATCGCCTCCAGCGCCGCCGCTGGCGCACCGTGCTGGGTAGGGTCCAGAACCAAGTATTGGAGCCCCGCATCCCGATATCTCCGGAGCCTCGCGGCGATCAGCTCGGCCGAGCCGGTCAGTTCAGACTCATGCGGCTCACCGCGCGGGCCGGTGCCCGGACAGTACAAGCTGAATTTCCCCGAGATGACGACGTCAGCCGCCGACCGTCCATTGCGGTCAAGAAGCTCGTGCAGTGTGGCGACACCTGTGCGCAGTTCGTCCAGGCCGATCCGGACCGTGTGCCAGCCGTCCCCCAATTCGTCGGCCCGACGGATCGAACGTCGCCCGTTGCCGCCGACCCAAATCGGCGGCCCGCCCGGGCGGGCTGGTTTCGGCAAGAACCACACCGGTTGGAAGCGGTAGACATCGCCCGTGAACGAGACTTCGGCGCCCTGCGCCCAGGCCACGCGGAAGAGGCGGATCGCCTCGTCTGTCGCCGCGCCGCGCCGGTCGAAAGTGTCCATGCCGAGGGCCTCGAATTGCTCGCGCATGAAGCCCGCGCCGACTCCCAGGATCGTCCGGCCACCGGAGAGTGCGTCGAGCGTCGCCCATTGTTTGGCCACGACCAGGGGCTGGCGATACGGCAACACCAGCACGCTCGTCCCGAGGAGCACGCGTCTGGTGCGCCCGGCAAGGTAGGTCAGGACGCTCAGCGCCTCGAAGAAATTCTGGTTCGCTTCGATGTCGTAATGCCGGGTCGGGCTGTAGGGGAAGGACGGCTGAAGTTTGCTTGGGATGACCACCTGGTCCGAAACCCACAACGACTCGAACTCCAGCGCTTCCGCTCGCGTCCCGAGCGACACGATCGAGTCGGCGGTGGCCCACGGCCGGGCATTCACGACGTGCACGCCGATATTCATCGCTACCTCCGCAGCCGGCGAGCGGCCCTGGGGTTCGCTGGATGGATCGTCGCGGTGCCACTCGCACGCGGCGCTCGGAGTACCCGACACGGCGCAGTCCTGCTCACCGGGTACGGAACGAACTCACGCGCCAGTCGCAATATGGGCTTCCAGATCCATCAGGATCTGGCCGTCTGCGCCGTCTGCGCTGAACTGCCTCATGCTCTCCCTTGCGTCGCGGACAACGCGGGCACGTGCCTGACGAACGTCGCGTGTGATGCGGACGTCCCGGAAGCCGGCCTTCAATAACAACTCCTCCACGACGCGCGGATCCGCCAGGGCGAATGGCCGAAGCAGCTCGTCTCGATCCGCAGGCAACTCCAGAGGCAGATCGCGGCATCAAAGGTCCGATCGCGGAAAGGGAGTGCCTGAGCATCAGCAGCGACGAAGCTCAGCCGCGCCTCTGAGCTCTTGCTCTTTGCAACGACAAGCATCGGCAACGAGAGGTCCACTCCGACGGCGGTGCCGTACGGGCCCAAGTGTTGGATCGCCAGAAGAGCGGCGCCTCCCGTGCCCGTCGCCAGATCGAGGACGCGGTCAGAAGCCTTTACCCCGGCCGCCTCCAATGTTGCGACTGCGTAGAGTCGTGACCACCGACCCACGAAACGGTCGTAGGCTGCTGCCCCTGCGTCATATTTCATATGCACTCGCCTCGCAGCTCCGAATTCGCTCACCCTGACAACCTAACGTAGCGCTCAGCCGCGCGCTTCAGCGCGTCGGCTGCACCAGCGGGTTAGAGTGCTCATGTCCGTCACGGAGCGCCCGGCTCCATTCCCTTCGCTTTGATCACTCGTGCTGCGTCGGCCCCCGAGAGGAATTTGATCAACGCTTTGGCAGCATCTGGCTCTTTGGCACTGGCGAGTACACCTGCCGAGAAAACAAAATCGGTCGTATTCTGTAGCTCCGGCGGTAGCGGACCTACGTAGTCGGCGCCAGCCACGCGGATAAGGTCTATGGTTTGTGACACCCCGATCTCTGCTTCGCCCCTGGCAACGACTTCCGCGGCCCCAGCGCCGGGTATTAGGATGGTTTTCGGCTTCATTTCTTCGACGATCCCCAGCTTTTCAAGCACGCGCGCGAAATGGACGCCGCTCGCGCCGCCCTTCGCTGGATCCCCATAGACAATCGATTTGGCCGCGAGAAGCGATCGCCTCACTGCCTCGACTGAACTAATGTCGGGTTTCGGTGTTCCGGCACGGACCGATACACCGACGGTCGATCGCGCCAAGATAATTTGAGTGCCGGCGGTTATCTTGCCCTGCGTGAGAAGCGGTTCGAACCAGGGTCTCGGCAAAATCGTAATATCTCCGAGTTCGCCGCCCTCAATGCGCTTACGGAGCTCACCTGCGACGGCGTAACTGATTGTCAGCTTGTGGCTCGTCGTACGCTCGAACTGTGGGGCGAGATCGTCAAGCGCCGCTCTCATGGCAACGGCGCTCAATACTTTGATCTCGGCGGCTGCCGCGAGGCCGTGCGTCAACAGAACCATCAACCCGACTTCCACCGCTGCTACAAGTAAACGTAGATTCATCTTCTCCCTCCTGTCGTTGCGAGGCACTCTAACGTGACGTATCAGCCGCGGCGCGCCCTGCGCGCCGCCGGCTGCATGCGTTTGTTCGGCACCAACCGGAACCCATGGGGAGACGCGGAGCTCGTGTCATGGGATCACTTGGTCTACACGCACTCGCAGCGACGTCGGGATGGTTACACCGAGGGCCTTGGCGGTCTTCATATTGAGGATCAAGTCGAACTTGGTGGGCTGCTCGATGGGAAGGTCGGCGGGAGACGCGCCCTTGAAAATTTTGTCCACGAAGCTCGCGGCGCGACGATAGTGCTCGGGATAGTTCACTCCGTAGACGATCAAGCCCCCGGCGAACTCCATGGATGCGTACATCGCCGGCAGTCGATGCTTTGCGGCGAGGTCAACGATGAGCCGCTGATTCGCCTGCGTGAGGGAGTCAAGCCCCACGACGAGCACATCTGCACGCTGCCTGATCGCGCTGTCGAACGCCAGCCCCAAATCTTCAGGCTGTCGCACGTCGAGAAGCTGGGGCTGCATTCCTAGGGATCGCGCCGACGCCTCGACCTCTTTCCACGCCTGTGGAATGGAGGGGTTGCTCATGTTGAAGAGGGCCGCGACCCGTATGGCTCGCGGAACCAGCTCCTTGAGTATCTGGACCCGTTTTGCGTATATGTCCGCCACCTGTGCGCTTAGCCCCGTGACATTCCCCCCCGGGCGAGCGAGGCTCGCGACGATACCCTGCCCAACAGGATCGCCAGTTCCCATGCTGACCACGGGAATCGTCGCCGTGGCCTGCTTGGCCGCGAGGGCCGCTGGCGTGCCTCTCGTCACGATCAGGTCCACCCTCAGCCGAACCAACTCAGCCGCCAGGCGTGGGTATCGTTCGTCGCGGCCGTCGGACGATCGGTACTCGATGACGAAGGTTTTCCCCTCGATGTATCCAAGTTCCCGCAGTCCCTGCCGGAAGCCATCGAGGTTGGCAGCATTTACCGCCGTTGACGTCCTCTCGAGCATGCCGATGCGATAGAGCTTCTCCAGTTGCTGCGCATCAACGGCCAGCGGGGCGAGTATTGATGAAAGGAGGACGAGAAGAGCGAGAGAACCGAGCTGCCTGATCAGCCTCGGGCGTTCAGACCTCGTGGGTCTCGTTTCGATTTCCTGCCCTCGCTGACGAGGTCGGCGGCGGCCGCTGTCTGTCACGGACCGGTCCTTCATTTGTGTGGCGAACGCCCGCGGTGAGCGGCCGCGGCGAGCGAACGCGAGCCAGCGGTCCGGTCGAACGTGATGTTCGACGGCTCTTCGCGTCCGCCCGCCATCATCCCTCCCGTGCTGCGCCACGGATGTCGCGATGACCAGTGCGGCCTCTCCGGTTGCCCTCAATGCATCGCCGAGCCGCCGTCGACGACCAGCGTCTGGCCGGTGACGAAATCGCTCTCTGGCGCGGCAAAGAAGATCGCCGTCCCGACAATGTCCTCCGGCGTCTGCACGCGCTTGAGCGCCCGGTCCTCCTTCGCCGCGGTGCGCATCCGAATGACGCCCTCGTCAGGGTTCTCCTCGGAGAGCGTGCTGCCTGGCGCGATACAGTTGACGCAGATGCCCCAGTCGCCCACCTCACGTGCGAGCACGCGCGTGAAGCCGATAATGCCGGCCTTGGACGTGACGTAATGGATGCGGCCTGCGGAGCCCTTTATGGCGGTCCCGGAGCTGATAGTGATGATCTTTCCGTAGCCGCGCTGTTTCATGTGCTCGATGCACGCGCGCGAGGCGAGCCATGTGCCCCGGAGATTGACCGTCATCATCCGATCCCATTCCTCGATTGGGATCCGGTCGAACGCGGCGCGAGACATCGGGATGGTCGCGAAGATCGCCGCGTTGTTGACCAGGATGTCGATCTTACCCCATGCATCCATCGCCCGCTGCGCCATCGCCCGGCAGCTCGCCTCATCGGAGACGTCGGTATGCACGGCGAGCGCATCATGGCCGAGCGTCTTCAGTTCCGCCGCGACGACGTCGCCCGCCCTGGCGTCAATCTCGGCGACTAGCACCCTTGCACCTTCCCTCGCCATGCCATGCGCGTAGGCTTTGCCGATGCCGTGGCCGCCACCGGTGATAATCGCGACGCGTCCGTCCAGACGTCCTGCCATCGGACCGCCTTTCCCGCTTCTCGTCGAACGTTCGACTAGAGGGTCTTCAAATCCGCACGTTACTGCAGCCTGCGTCCGGCGAACGCCCACGTTGGCCGGCCGCGGCGAGCGAACGCGAGCCAGCGGTCCGGTCGAACGTGATGTTATGTGGCCTTTCGAGTGATGCGTCCACGTGCAGGGGTTCACGCTTTCATTTCAGCAAGTGGTCGCGGAGGAAAGTGATCGCCTGTCGCCGCGCTTCAGTCTGCGCGGCACGCCGCGCATCGGCCAGAGGTTCGGGCTCAGCCCTGCCTGGCGCGAGCGTCACTTGGTGGCCGACTCCCTCGAAGTAGACCGCGCTGACGGACTTCCCTAGCGCACGCGCGGCGCGCTCGTACTCGCGTGACTGCTCGACGGGGATGGCCGGATCGGCTGTGCCGTGCAGCAGGAACGTCGGTGCGGTCAACCCCGCAATCACGGTCAGCGCGCTGGGCAAGGGAGTGACGCGGGGCCGGTGCCCCGAAGCGTCTACGACGACCGCCTGTACGTTCGCGCCGGTCGAGGCAGCCCACAAGGCCGCGAGGCCGCCGCGCGACAACCCGTACAAACCGGTGCGGTCGCCCCGGGCCCCCGGCAACGTCCGAGCGGCGGCGATGAGTTCCTTGCCCGAATTGGCCGCTGGGTCGGCCTGCCAGGCAGCTTGCGGCGGGGCTTCGGAGCAGACCGGGTTAGGACTCGCGACAGATTGCCAGCACCCAACGACGACGAGGAACCCAGCGCTCGATATTTCTTGGGCGAGCGCGACATGTCCCATCTGCAATCCGCTGGCACCGTGCAACAGCACGACCACAGGAAACGGCCCGCTTCCTCGGGGCCGGAAGACGGCGGCAAGAAGCTTGTGACCCTGCCCGTCGACCTTGATCCACTGCGCGTCCGGGGCGTTCAGGTCGGCCGGCGCAGCGACCGCCGCCCAGTTCGCGACCATAGAACCGGTCTGAGCACGGAGGCTGGAGGATGACCCGACCAAAAACGTCAGAAAAAGGCAGGCCAACGAACCAGCGAATCTACCAGCACGAAAGGCTGACCTAACCATCGAAGGTCTCCGCATCTCCAGCCGCATAACGCCAGCTTCAGCGGCGGCGCCGAGCAACGCGAGGTGCCGGCCGCTGCAAGCTGAAGTTAGGGTTCGAGCCGCCACCTGGCTTGCTCATTTTTCCACGACATGGTCCGCCCGCGTGAGCACCGACTGTGGGATCGTCAGGCCGAGGACCTTGGCGGTCTTGAGGTTGATGACCAGCTCGAACTTCGTCGGCTGCTCGACGGGCAAGTCACGGGGCTTGGCGCCTTTCAGGATCTTGTCCACAGGAGTGGCGGCACGCCGAAACAACTCGGCAAAGTCCGGCCCATAGGACATCAGGCCCGAGCTCGGTGATCTTCCGGTCGCGCGCATCGACCGGGGTCGGCTTGCGCCCGCGCGGCTTCGGGGCCAGCGCGGCCAGCTCCCCGCGCCCCCG
>Ga0068862_100005286_pt1 | contig 10818 bp, 10 predicted proteins | sample KBSSwiS52_FD_66598 | JGI IMG/M metagenome (GOLD analysis project Ga0068862, IMG submission 66598) | Switchgrass rhizosphere microbial communities from Kellogg Biological Station, Michigan, USA - KBS Switchgrass S5-2 | ecosystem: Host-associated > Plants > Roots > Rhizosphere > Soil ... | reverse complement strand
CACCATCAGTCCGATCGCCACCAGCGGCGCGAGCAATGCCCCGGCCGTGTCCATCGCCTGCCGCAGCCCGAACGCCCGCCCGCGGATTTCCGGCGGCGTCTCGTCGGCGATCATCGCGTCGCGCGGAGACCCCCGGATGCCCTTGCCGAGGCGGTCGACGAAGCGCGCGCCAAGCACCATCACGGCATTGCTGGCGAGCGGGAACAGCGGCTTGGACAACGCCGCGAGGCCGTAGCCCGCCGCCACCCACGGCTTGCGCGTGCGGCTGCGGTCGGACAGGCGGCCCGACACGAGCTTGGCAAAATTGGCGGTCGCTTCGGCAACCCCGTCGATGGCGCCGAGCGCGGTCGCCGGAAGCCCCAGCACGATCGTGATGAACGCCGGCAGGAGAGCGTGATAAATCTCGCTCGACAGGTCCATCAGCAGGCTGACAAACCCGAGCACCCAGACGTTTTTAGGAAGGGGCGGGCGGCTGCTCACCGGCGCGTCATTGCGGCGCCTCGTCGATAACGCAATCGCGCCTCGTCGAATTTAACGAGAACAATATTGAAGCGGCGCCAATATTTGTTACGCTGCAATTCATGTTTGGGGGATCAACACCGGGGGCGCTGTCCGCCCGCTTCGCCAAGTTGGTTGAGCAACTGGGAGGCGACGTCGACGCCGCCAAGGCGCTCGGCCAGCAACGCGCCTTGCTCACTGCGGTCGGCCAGACCCAGCCGGCAACGCTCAATCAGATCGCCGCCCGGGTCCATCGTGGCGCGCCGGCGGTCAGCCGCGCCGTCGATACGCTGGTTCGCGCCGGCCTCGTCGACCGCCAACCCGATCCTGACAATCGCCGCCGCCTCGCGCTGCGCCTGACCGACGCGGGACGCGAGCGCTTGAGCACCCCGCCTAATTCCGATGCCACGCTCGAAGGGCGCATCGGCAAGCTCGCGCATAGCGAATTGCGCGCGCTCGAACGCGGGATCGAGATTCTCGAACGACTACCGCGCTAGGCGGCATTTGGTGGTGACCACTAGGGCCGGAGCCGTTGCTATGCTGCATTGCAACATTAGCCGTATCGCTCTACATGACAGCCGAATTTTTTTCAGGACATCGAAATGAAACTGCGCAACGTGGCGATCATCGCCCACGTCGATCACGGCAAGACGACCCTCGTCGACCAGCTCTTCCGCCAGTCGGGCACCTTCCGCGACAACCAGCGGATCGAAGAGCGGGCGATGGATTCGAACGACCTCGAGAAAGAGCGCGGGATCACTATCCTTGCCAAATGCACGTCGGTCGAATGGCCGCGCGAGAATCCAACGACGCGGATCAATATCGTCGACACCCCGGGCCACGCCGACTTCGGCGCCGAGGTCGAGCGCATCCTCAGCATGGTCGACGGCGTGATCCTGCTGGTCGACGCCGCCGAAGGCCCGATGCCGCAGACCAAGTTCGTCACCGGCAAAGCGCTGTCGCTCGGCCTCAAGCCGATCGTCGTCGTCAACAAGATCGACCGCCCCGATGCGCGTCCCGCAGAAGTTCTCGACGAAGTGTTCGAACTGTTCCTCAACCTGGAGGCCAATGACGAGCAGCTCGATTTCCCGACGCTCTATGCTTCGGGCCGCGCCGGCTATGCCGGGCTGACGGACGACGTCCGCGAAGGCGACCTGACGCCGCTGTTCGAGACCATCCTCAGCCACGTCCCCGCGCCGCGCGTCGACGCCGGCCCGTTCCGCATGCTCGCCACCTTGCTCGACCGCGACCCCTTCCTCGGCCGCATCCTCACTGGCCGCGTCGAGAGCGGCACGGTGCGGGTCAACGATCCGATCCGCGCGATGGACGTGAACGGCAACGTTGTGGAGGAAGGCCGCGCGACCAAATTATTCGCGTTCAACGGCCTCGATCGCGTGCCGGTCGAACAGGCCGAGGCGGGCGACATCATCGCCATCGCCGGGCTGATCAAGGCGACCGTCTCCAATACCATTGCCGACCCGTCGGTCGCCGCCCCGCTGCACGCGCGGGAAATCGATCCGCCGACGCTCAGCATGACCTTCGCGGTCAATGACAGCCCCTTCGCCGGCAAGGACGGCGACAAGGTCCAGAGCCGGGTGATCCGCGACCGCCTGCTCCGCGAAGCCGAGGGCAATGTCGCGATCCGCGTCACCGAATCCCCCGGCGCCGATGCGTTTGAAGTCGCCGGGCGCGGCGAGCTTCAGCTCGGCGTGGTGATCGAGACGCTGCGCCGCGAAGGCTTCGAGCTCGGTATCAGCCGCCCGCGCGTGCTGTTCCGCGACGGTCCCAACGGCCGCGAGGAGCCGTATGAAACGGTCGTCGTCGACGTCGATGATGAATTCAGCGGCACGGTCATCGACAAGATGGCGCTGCGCAAGGCCGAGATGACCGACATGCGCCCGTCGGGCGGCGGCAAGACCCGCCTGATCTTCTCGGCGCCGTCGCGCGGCCTCATCGGCTACCACGGCGAGTTCCTGTCCGACACCCGCGGCACCGGCATCATGAACCGGCTGTTCGAACGCTACGGTCCGTTCAAGGGCCCCATCCAGGGCCGTCAGAACGGCGTCCTCATCTCAATGGAGAAGGGGCCGGCCGTGGCCTATGCGCTGAGCGCGCTGGAGGAGCGCGGGGTGCTGTTCATCTCGCCTGGCGAGATGCTCTACGAGGGCATGGTGATCGGCGAGAACGCGAAGCCGCAGGACCTCGAGGTCAATCCCTTGAAGTCCAAGCAGCTGACCAACTTTCGCGCGTCCGGCCCGAAGGACGAAGGCATCCGCCTGACCCCGCCGCGGCGGATGAGCCTCGAGCAGGCGATCGCCTACATCCAGAACGACGAGTTGGTAGAAGTGACGCCCAAGGCGATCCGCATCCGCAAGCGCTACCTCGACCCGCACGAGAGAAAGCGCGAATCGCGCAAGCTCGAAGCGGCGTAGCCCGTACCATGCGGACGCATTTCAGATTCCGTCTGAAGCTAAGGATTACAAAGCCGACACACCCCACCCTCTCACCGCGCGTACTTCGGTAGGCTGTCAACATTCGCACCCTTCGGGACGCGCGCAATAGTTACTGCGAACCTTCGCGAACATCCTCGCCCCCGAGGGCTCGCGCGAGTACCTTTACCCAGGCATGCGAGTGCCGATCGTCTTCGCCAAGGCACCCCGCCATCCCGCGATCAGGGCGTCGCGCAAGGGCGGTTCCATGCGCGGATCGAACTTGTCCTGCCTCGCCCAAATCCGCGACAGCGCCGCGAGGTCGTCCCACACGCCCGTCGCGAGGCCGGCGTGGAACGCTGCACCGAGCGCTGTTGTCTCGAGCGTTTGCGGGCGCTCCACCGGGACTTGCAGGATGTCGGCGAGGAACTGGCACAGCCAGGCATTTGCGGCCATCCCGCCGTCGAGCCGGATTGCGGCGGGCCGGGCTGCCCCGTCCGCGGCCATCGCGTCGACAAGGTCGAGGGTCTGATAGGCGACCGCTTCGAGCGCGGCCCGCGCCAGATGGGCGTAGCCGGAGTCGAGCGTCAGACCGGTAATCGCCGCGCGGGCGTCCGGCTGCCAATGGGGCGCGCCGAGTCCGACGAACGCGGGAACCATGTAGACACCGTGATTATCCGGAACCTGCGCAGCGAGCGCGTCGGTTTCCGCCGCGTGGCCGATAACGCCGAGCGCATCGCGGAGCCATTTGATGGCCGCGCCGGCGACGAAGATCGAGCCTTCGAGCGCGTAGGTGGTGCGTCCGTCGAGCCGCCATGCGGGCGTGGTCAGCAACCGGTGTTGCGAGCGCACCGCCGCTTCACCCGTGTTGAGCAACATGAAGCAGCCGGTGCCGTAGGTCGACTTGGCCATGCCGGCCGCGAAGCAGGCCTGGCCGAACAGCGCCGCCTGCTGATCGCCGGCCATGCCAGCGATGGGGATTTGCGCGTCGAACAGGTTGGCGGCGGTGACGCCGAACTCACGGCTGTTCTCATGCACCTCGGGCAGGATCGCCTCGGGGACCCTGAACAGCCGGCACAGGTCATCGTCCCAGCGGTTGGCGCGGATGTCGAAGAGCGCGGTGCGGCTCGCGTTGGTGACGTCAGTCGCGTGGACCGCGCCGCCGGTCAGCCGCCACAAGAGGAAGCTGTCGAGGGTTCCGAATGCCAGCTCGCCACACTCCGCTCGCTCCCGTGCGCCTGGCACATGGTCGAGGATCCACGCGATCTTGGTCGCGGAGAAATAAGGGTCGAGCAGCAAGCCCGTGCGCTCGCTCACCATGGCTTCGGCGCCTGCGGCCTTTAGCTCGGCACAGCGATCGGCGGTCCGGCGGTCCTGCCATACGATCGCGCGGTGGATGGTTTCGCCAGTCGTCCGGTCCCACAGGATCGCGGTCTCGCGCTGGTTGGTGATGCCGATGCCAGCGATGCGGCCGATATCGATCGCGGCGATGGCTTCGCGAGCGACCGCGAGCGTGTCGCGCCAGATGTCCTCCGGGTCATGTTCGACCCAGCCTGGGTGCGGATAATGCTGCGCCAGCTCGCGCTGCGCGACGGCCGCCGTTCGCGCGTCCGCGTCGAACAGGATGGCGCGGGTCGAGGTCGTGCCCTGATCGATCGCCAGGATGTGATCCGCTCGCCCCACGCGCCGGTCATAGGATGCAGCGTTATGCGCCGGAAGGGGTTCTGCACTGCGTGACTATTCCGGCCTTCGAAGTTGAGGCGAGCGAGCATGGCGAAACCCGGCTGCTGATCGTCAAGGCCGCAGGCGTGCGGCGCGCCTACAAATTGCCGGGCAACGAGCAGCAGCAATATTCGGATTTCTTCCGCGACCTGTCGCGCGATTTCGGAACGAGGCTGCCGCATGTTTTCGCGGCAGCGGTCGAGCATCCCGCTCCTGCGCTCCAGTGGCGGCCGCTCCTGACCGAAAACATCAATCCGAGGATTCTTGTCGGCTACGGCGACCCGGCCGTGCTCAAGACTGACGACGGCTGGTGGCTGGTTGCGACATCGAATGACGCGCCGGACGCGTTCCCGATCCTCCATTCCGCGGACCTCGAACATTGGGAGCATCGCGGTTTCGTTTTTCCCGAAGGAGCGGAGCCGAGCTGGTGCGCGAAGGGCCGCAAGGTCGCCGACTTCTGGGCGCCGGAAATCGCCCGCGTCGGTGACGAATATTGGCTCTGCTACACGGCGCGACAGGGCTCTAACGCGCTTGCGATCGGACTAGCTCGAGCCCCACAGCCGGGCGGACCGTGGATCGATAATGGTGCGCCGCTCATCACCGGCAAACCGGTCAACACCACCGGCATGCCCGGGGGCCAGCTCAGCGGCGGCGTCATCGACAGCCACATCTTCGTCGACGCGGACGGAACGCCCTATTTGTTCTGGAAGGACGATCGGAACAGCCTGTGGCCCCGGCCGCTGGCGATGCTGCTGCGCGACCAGCCGCACCTGATCGAACGCCTGTTTGCCAGGGATGCGGACCGGCGAACCGCTGCTTTTGCAGCGGCGGTCGTGCCGTGGGCCAACCAGCGGCGGCCGATGGAGCGGTTCTTTCTGATGCAGCCGCTGATCGAGGCGGCGCTCGCCAACTGGGAGCGGGTACGGTCGGCGCTTGGCGAATATGGGCTGGCCGGGCCGATCCTCGAGGCGATGACGACGCCGGTTCGCGGCCAGCAGCTGGGGGCGGACGGTCGCTCGATGGTTGGCAAGGATGCGATCGTGCTCGCCAACGACCTCGACTGGGAGGGGCATCTGATCGAGGGCCCGTTCGTCACCTACCGACAGGGTCGCTACTGGTTGTTTTACGCTGGGAACGACTTCTCTACACCATCCTATGGGATCGGGGTGGCGGTCGCCGATCATCCGCTCGGCCCGTACACAAAGCAGGGCGAGCCGCTGCTTCGCTCGACCACCGCCTGGACCGCCCCGGGCCATGCCTCGGTCGCGCCGGGCGTCGACGGCCAGCCGCAGCTGTTCTTCCACGCCTTTCATCCGGGCACCGGCGGCTACAACGCGTTTCGCGCGCTTCTGACCGTGGGCTTGGCCTTCCACGACGGCCGGGTCGAGGCCGTCGAATTGCCTTAGCCGATTGGCTTGACGCTGCCGCCGCCGTCGACTGCCGACGTGACGCGAGGATTGCCAAGGAAACGAACCGTTCCACCGCCGCTGACGCCGGCGGAGAGCGTGTTTCGCGCCCTCACCAGGATCTCGCCGCCGCCGCTGACTCCTGCAGCGACGTTGCTGCCCTCGACCGCGCGGAGGTCGATCTTGCCTCCGCCGTTGACGCCGGCGGCGACCTGGTCCTGCGGAGCGAAACCATCGGATGCTCGGATCGACCCGCCGCCGGTGACGCCGACGCCGGGGAGGCGTGGGCTCTGGATCTCGATCCGCAGGCGATAATTTCGGTTGCAGGCATCAATGGTCAGCCGGCCCGCACGATCCACGCGCATTGCCGTGAAAGCCGTGCTGCCCTCGACCAGCGTCACTCGCTGCGCCTGGCCGGGGACGATGACGATCTCGCCGCCGCCGCGGAGCTCAACGTTCTTGAAGCCCGCGACGGGCACGACGTCGGTTGCAAGCACGGGCGCGGACAGGCCGAGCGAGACGACGAACAAGCTGAGGATGGCGCGCATCAGAGAACCCTTTCGAATCGATGTGCTACATTTGTAGCGCTACAATTGCAGCGCTGTCTAGTGCAATCTTGCGGAGCCGCGGCGACCGGCGCATTGGCATGCCATGACCCAGCCGCTCCGGATCATCGGCAGCTACGTCAGCCCGTACGTCCGCAAGGTCCTCGCCTGCCTGAACCTCAAGGGCCTGGATTACGAGGTCGACCCGATCACGCCTTTCTTCGGCAATGACGAATATGAGCGACGAAGCCCGCTCCGCCGCATTCCGGTGCTGGTCGACGGCGATTTCTCGATCTGCGATTCATCGGTGATCTGCGCTTACCTCGACGACGCCTACCCCGGGCGTCCACTCCTTCCCGCCGACCCCAAGGATCGCGCGAAGGCGCGCTGGCTCGAGGAATATGCCGACACGCGACTGGGGGACGTGTTCATCTGGGGGCTGTTTTACCAGAAGGTCGTGCGACCGGCGGTTTGGGGCGAGCCGGGCGACGCAGAGCGTATCGCCAAGACCCTCAACGACGACCTGCCCAAGACGCTCGACTATCTTGAAGGCGAATTGCCGGTCGACGGCTTCCTGTTTGGTGACATCGGGCTTGCCGACGTCGCCATCGGTAGCTTCTTCCGCAACGGCGCTTATGCCGGGTTTGAGCCGGATGCTGCGCGTTGGCCGATCACGGCCGCGTTCGTTGCCCGAACGCTTGCCCATCCCTGCGTCGCATCATTGTTGCCGCTTGAGGACATCCAGCGCGGCACGGACATCAAGGGCCGCCGCCAGGCCTTGCTCGATGCCGGCGCGCGGCTGACGGCCGAGACGCTCGGCGAGCGCGAGCCACGCCAGGGCTACATGCGCCTTTAGTCAGCTCGCGAGGCGCTGGTGGCCCGAAATCCAGTGCTCGAGCCGGGTTCGGAGCGACAGCTTCGACGGGATGAACCCGGGTTCGGGCACGGCGACTTCCTCGGCGGTTTCGTAGAGCGTCAGATTGGCCGGAATCTTGGGGCGGAGGGTTTCGCGGCCGCGCAGGAGATCCTCGGCCATGGCCAGCGCGCGGTGGACATCCTCGGCGGTAAACGGCTTCATCAAGCAGCCCATTGCAAGGTCGGGCATGGCGAAGCGCGGCGCCTTGCCGCTGACAAACAGGCAGGCGACGCCGAGATCGTTAAGCCGGACGGCAACCGGAAACCCGGTCTGGCCGTGCGCCAGGTGCAGGTCGAGCAGGGCGAGGTCGGGGTCATGTTCCTCCGCCGCGGCGATCGCGCTGTCGGCGTCGTCGGCCGTCGCCACCACCCGGTAGCGCGGATTGTCCTCGACCAGATATTTAAGCGTCGTTGCCAGCTGGAGGTCATCCTCCACCACCAGGATTCTAAGCACCCGCGAGTCCCCTACTCGGCGTGGGAAGAGATTCTTCCCCGAAAATCCGTGAGTTGGATGGTTGCGCGCAATTGAGTCCGCCGCGAATCCCCCGTGAACGAAGTTAACGCCCAGCCGAACTCGCACCGCGCCAAAGCGATGGAGCAAAACGAAAAGGGCGCCCCAGCCCAAAGCCGGAGCGCCCCGCTCTCCCCAACGAGAGGTCTCGTTTAACGGTAGAAAATGTGCTGGCCGATCTTCTGCGCCATGCTGAGACGGTGGCCCCAGGACGGATCGACATAGTCGGCGTGATACCACAGCACGTCGTTGGTCAGGCTCGGCACGACATTGGCCATGGCAACGCGGGCCACGCCCTGCGCTTTCCGCCAGGCGTCCGAATTGTAGCGCGGCGCCGGCATGGTGCCGCGGTGAACGAAGGAGAATTGCGCCGGCTGCTTGACCACGCCGCACCAGCTCGCCGGATATTGGCCCGACGACGCGCGGTTCATGATGACACGGGCGACCGCGAGCTGCCCTTCGAGAGATTCGCCACGCGCTTCGAAATAGACTGCGGTCGCGATGCAATTCGCTTCCTCGCTGAGCGGCGCGCCGGCGCTGTACTTGTCGACCAGCGCATAGAGCGGCCAGCCGCCGCTGTAGAGCCACGTGGCTTCGCGCTGGATCGACGTCGCCAGGCTGGCGCTGACCGATGCGGCAGGGACGGCCGTCGCGACCGAAGCCGACGGCAGGGTTGCAGCGACGGAGCTGGCCGCGGCAATCCCGAGCGGCTGTGCCGCGGTGTTCACGTCAAGCGACCGGACCGCGGCCGCCACATCGAGCTTTACGGCCGCACTCTGCGCCGCTGCTTCGGTCGAACCGAAACCCAGCGTCAACAGACCGGCAGCCACGGACGCGCAGCGTCCGCTCAGAAATCCAACCAATTCGTATTCCCTCTAAAAGGCGGACGACCCTCCGGCGCTAACGCCGCTTCGGAGGGGCCGTCCGTCTTGCCCTGGAGCCTGGCCTGATGCCTGCGGCTCACTCGCTCTCAAATCGCTGAGACCCAGATATGGAAAGCATTAACCGACGCCAACCCATCCATCGGTGAACCGTTGGACTCGCGGGATGGAATCCGGAACGCTTTCAAATCATTCAGTTTTCGCGATTTTTCGGCTCGGTTCGTCCATGCTTTCGGTCGCCTCGCCGACAGGCTAATTGTTGTTGCAACGAAAGGTGTCCCGCGATGGCGCATTGGTTGATGAAATCGGAGCCCGAAAGCTACGGCTGGGCCGACCTGATTCGCGATGGCGCGACCGAATGGGACGGCGTCCGCAACCCGACCGCCCGCCTTAACCTCAAGGCGATGAAGCCCGGCGACACCGCCTTTCTCTATCACAGCGTGTCCGACAAAGCGGTCGTTGGGATCATGAAGGTCACGCGTGCCGCGGAGCCCGACCCGAAGGCACCCGAGTGGGTCCGGGTGCGGGTCGAGCCGGTCAAGCCGCTCGAACGGCCGGTGACGCTGGCCGAAATCAAGGCAGAGCCGAGCCTCGCCAAGATGGAGCTGATCCGCCAGTCGCGCTTGTCGGTCGCCCCCGTGCGCGATGAAGAATGGGCGAAGGTCTTGGAGATGGCGCAATGATCATGACCCTCTTCGCGCTTGCCGCCGCGCAGCCGGCCGAGACGCCGCGGCAGTTCATGACCCGCGCCTTTGCCGGCTACCGGAGCGCCAGCTTCAATCCGCTCGACAAGCCCGAGCGGTGGTTCGCGCCGCGCCTGATCGCCGCCATTCGCGACGATGCGAAGCTCGCCCACGGCGAGGTCGGCTATCTCGATGGCGACCCGATCTGCCAGTGCCAGGACCCAGACGGCATGCGCCCATCGGTCGTCCGCGCAGCGCTCCACGGCCGCGACCAGGCGACGGTCAAGGTGTCAATCGGCTGGCCGCACGACAAGCCGCGCCCGGCAACCTTCAGCCTGGTGCGGACGCCGGCCGGCTGGCGCATCGCCGACGTGTCGTCGGCCGACGAGCCGAGCCTGCTCAAGGCGCTCGACAAGGCGAACGCGGAAGCGAGGCGCCGCAAGTGATGCTGGCGATGCTCGCCCAGGCGAACCAGAGCCAGCAGGGCGTGATGAACCTGCTCCGCGGCTAACCCCCACAGGAGTAGCACGTCCAGGAAGGCGGTTCCGGTCTAGGCCGGGGCCGCCTTTCGCTTATGGGTGGATGGATGCCCCGCGAGGATTCGAACCTCGATTGACGGATTCAGAGTCCGTAGTCTTACCTTTAGACGACGGGGCAATACCGGCCTTGAGCGGAGCGCGGCAGATAGAAATCGCGCCTTCCGCTGTCAACGTTGGGGCCACCAAACTTGCCCCCGACCCCGCATTTGTGGTTTAACCCCGATTAAGTCAGCCGCGCACTTTCCGCGTGGTGAAGGAAACGGGCGTTACAATGGCGCAGGGTGCCGCCAGTACGCCGGTTCTGCAGCATGCTGAGCAGCAGGACGGGCCGTCGCAATCAAGACCCGCCGGGAAGCGGGATCATCATCGACGCACCTATGCCGCGATCGATCTTGGCACCAACAACTGCCGCTTGCTGATCGCACGCCCGACCGACAGCGGCTTCACCGTCATTGACGCTTTCTCGCGTATCGTCCGCCTCGGCGAGGGCTTGTCGCAGACCGGCCGGCTGTCGGATGCGGCGATGGACCGCGCCGTCAGTGCGCTCGGGATCTGCTCCGACAAGCTCCGCCGCCGCAACGTGTCGCTGGTCCGTTCGGTCGCGACCGAGGCCTGCCGCCGCGCCGCGAACGGCGCCGCCTTCGCCGAGCGGGTCCGCGAGCAAACGGGAATTGCGCTCGACATCATCG
>Ga0068862_100005285_pt1 | contig 10819 bp, 9 predicted proteins | sample KBSSwiS52_FD_66598 | JGI IMG/M metagenome (GOLD analysis project Ga0068862, IMG submission 66598) | Switchgrass rhizosphere microbial communities from Kellogg Biological Station, Michigan, USA - KBS Switchgrass S5-2 | ecosystem: Host-associated > Plants > Roots > Rhizosphere > Soil ... | reverse complement strand
GTGCCCAGATCGACGCGTCCCCGGAAGAGAACGAAGACGAGGAGCGCCCAGCACAGCGGAAGAAGGATCGCGACGATGGGAACGCCGACCTTCATGAAATCCACGAAGCTGACCTCGCGCCCGGTCAGCTCCCGGGCAGCGCCCGCGAAAATGAGGTTCGGCGGCGTGCCGAGGAGCGTCCCGATGCCTCCGATGGATGCGGCGTAGGCTACGCCGAGCATCAACGCCGTGCGGGTCCGGTCGGCGTCGGTCCCGCTTCCGAACAGCGCCCCGACCGCCAGCGCAATGGGATACATCATCGCGGCCGTGGCGGTGTTCGAGATCCACATCGATACGAATCCGGTCGCGAGCATGACCGCGAGCACCACGCGGCGCGCTCCCCCGCCGATTCCCGAGACGATGCCGTAGGCGATCCGGCTGTGCGCGTTCCACTTCTCCAGCGCAGCGGCGAGGAGAAATCCGGCGAGGAACAGGAAGACGAGCTCGTTCGCGTAGGGCGCGGCGGCGTCCTTCGCCGAACGCACGCCGAACAGCGGGAAGAGAACGATCGGCAGGAGAGACGTGGCGCCGAGCGGGACGGGCTCTCCCAGCCACCAGACCGCCATCCAGCCCGTAATGCCGAGAACCTGCCGCGCCTCGCGGGGCAGCCCGGCCGGCGCCGCGAAGAGGAGGAACAGCCAGACGACCGGACCCGCCGCCAGAAGCAGCGCGCGGCGCACTCCGGGTTCTCCTTCGCGGGCGCTCGTCAAGCGAGCGAAGGATAGCGTCCCGCCGAAAGACCGGCTACGGCACCCGCGGCGCGAGGGGAACCGGGCGGGTGGGCGTCGGATTCGGAAGCGCCTTCTCGTGGAGTTGCAGCCGCGCCAGCAGCCAGTCGCGAAGCGGCTCGCGGTGTCCCTCCCGCGTGCGCACCTCGTACAACTTGCCGCTCTCCTCCGACTTCGACGCGACGCCCAGCACGAAGTCGGTCGCGGTCTGAACGCGCTTGCCGGCGAACCGGAGCTTCATGGCGAGGTGCGCGGACGCCTTGGCGCCCGAATATTGGCTGCCGTTCCGGATGAAGACGTCGTCGGACCTCTTCACCTCGCCCAGGAGGAAGTCGATCTTCTCCTGCTCCGCGGCGGGACGTACTGGCGCCGCGAAGAGCGAAGACGCGGCGAGGAGCAGGAGGAGGATCGCCGCCCCCGCGACATGCCTACGAGCCACAGTAGTCCTTCACCAGCTCGAGCAGAGTATCGACCCGAATCGGTTTCTTCAGGTAGTCCGCGCGGAGGGTCTTCGCCTTCTCGACAGCGCGCCCATCCGCCGTCATGATCACGACCGGGATTGACTGCAGCTTCGGGTCGCGGAGCTGCTCCGTCCGGAACTCCCAGCCGTTCATGATCGGCATCATGAGGTCCAGCAGGATGACGCACGGCCGCTCGGAGCGGGCCTTCTCGAGAGCGACCTCACCGTTTTCGGCAGGCCAGGACGTGTACCCCGCGTCCGTGAGTACCGAGCAGATACTGTCGCGCAGAGTAGCGTCGTCCTCGACGACGAGTACGCGGGGTGTGGTGGTCGGCATCGGGAGGACCGCCGTTTTTGCAAGAACTGTGCACGACCCCGAGCGGACCGGCGCGCGATGCTCAGCCGGTTGCCTCCCGTGGCGGAAAGGCCCCGATGTGGTCCGGGTCCGAGCAGTAGTGGGCGATTGCTTCGAGCAGGTGGTGCAGCTTGACCGGCTTGCGGAGGTAGGACGCGAGGGCAAGCCGGCGCGCCTCCGCCTCTGCGTTCGCGAGACCCGTGAATCCCACGACCGGGATTCCCGAGAACCGGGGATCCGCGAGCTGCCGGCGGCGGAATTCCTCTCCCCCCATCCCGGGCATCTTGAGGTCGAGCAGGATCACGCAGGGAGTCTCGCCGGCGTGAAGGAGGTCGAGGGCGTGCTCGCCGCTCCTGGCCGTGACCGCGCGGTAGCCCTCCCCCTCGATCACCTCACCCAGGACCTGCAGCAGGTCGCCGTCGTCGTCGACGACGAGGACCGTCGGCTGTTCTTTGGGATTCGTCACGGCGGCTGCTGCCGGAATCGTACTCCGGATGGAAATGTGGTGAGCCGCGAAGGACTCGAACCTTCAACCTAGAGATTAAGAGTCTCTTGCTCTACCAATTGAGCTAGCGGCCCTCTCAGGAACGCGGAGAATAGACGATCGGACACGCCGCAGCAAGCGCGAAACCTTTCGCGGCGATCGACCTATCCGCCTCCCACGAACTCGACGACTTCGAGCTCGTCCCCCTCTTCCAGAGACGTCGAGTCGTAGCTCGCCTTCGGCAGGATCTCCCGATTGCGCTCGACGGCGACGCGAGGCGTCGACACTTCGAGGATCGCGAGCAGATCCCGCACGGAGATTCCGGCGGGAAACGCCCGGACGTCGCCGTTCACGCGGATGCGGACTTCGTTCGCGGTCCGGCTCACCCGGTTCTCCGGATCGGGTACTGGATCTCGGTCGAGCCGGCGGCAGAGGTTAGCCGCACCACGGCCGCCGCGGCGCCAACCGGGATCGGAGGCATGAGGAAGGCCACTGCACAGGCCCCGTCGGGTCCGGTCCGTCCCTGGAAGACCGGGACCGGCTTCGCTGCCGAGAGCACCCGGATCTGGACCGACGCGCCGGCCACCGGCCGCCGCGAGCTCGCGAGCTCGGCCCGGAGGCGGACGTCGATGCGCTTCCCCGCCACGAACTCCGGGGTGGGCGAGAAAGTCAGGTCGATCTGTTCGGGGCTGCCTTCCGCCGCGAGGTATTCCAGGATCACCTGGTCCAGCGTCCGATCGCCGGAGCTGCGCGGCGCGTCCGACAGCCGGGCGGGCGTCGGTCGCGGAGTCGGGCTCTCGCGCACCTCACCGGGAGGCGTCGCCGCCGCCGGCCGGGCCGCAGAGAGCGCCATATCCGCCGGAATCTGCACGGAGCCATCGGCGCCGTCGAAGCTGCCGCTCCGGATCGCCGCGATGAGGTTTCGATGCTGCTGCTCCATGAGCTCGCGCAGGACCCGGTCGTCGCCGCCGTTGCGGAGCGAGTCGTCATAGGGGGTGCGCCTACCCCCGAGGATCTCGCCTCCCACGTAGACGAACGACTCGATGTAGGGATGGAGCTCACCGCGGTCCTCCGTCTGGATGTGGAAGACGCGGTCCCGGTGCTTCACATCGGTGTTGTAGCCCGTGATCACGGGGAAATTGTAGCAATCAGTTCTCCGCCGTCCGTTCTCAGGCTCCGCTGAGAACGGAGAACCGGTTCTCCGGAGAGCTAGACCAGCTCGAACTCGGCGGTGAAGTGGCGAAGGACCGGCGCCTGGCGCACGATCCGGACGCCCCGGAGCTTCTCGGGCTGCCGGTGCAGCCGCCGGACGACGTCGGCGACGTATTCCAGGTGCGAGTTCGTGTAGACGCGGCGAGGAACGGCGAGGCGGACGAGGTCGAGATCCGGGAGAATCTCCCGTCCCGGACGGCTCGGATCGGGCCGGCCGAACATCACCCCCCCGATCTCGACGGCGCGGATTCCCCCCTCCCGGTAGAGGGCGATCGTCAGCGCCTCCGCCGGATACTCCTCAGGAGCGAGGTGCGGCGCGAACGCCCGCGCGTCGATGTACACGGCGTGCCCGCCAATCGGCTCGACGACCGGCACTCCCGCGCTCACGAGCTCTTCGCCGAAGGCCGTGACCTGACCGACGCGGAACGAGAGGTAGTCCTCGTCGAGCACTTCCTCGAGACCGATCGCGATTGCCTCCAGGTCCCGCCCGGCGAGCCCGCCGTAGGTCGGAAAACCCTCGATCAGGATGAGCTTGTTCTTGAGCCGCTCGACCCACGCCTCCGCGCGAAGCGCGAGGAAGCCGCCGATGTTCGCCAGTCCGTCCTTCTTCGCGCTCATCGTGCAGCCCTCGGAGAGCGCGAAGATGTCCCGCACGATCTCCCGCACGCTCCGGCCGCTCTGGTTCGGTTCCCGTTGCTTGATGAACCACGCGTTCTCCGCGAAGCGGCACGCGTCGATCACCAGCGGAACCCCGAACCGGACGCAGAGGTCGTGCGTGGCCTGGACGTTGGCGAGCGAGACCGGCTGTCCGCCACCGGAGTTGTTCGTCAGCGTCAGCATGACGAGCGGCACCTTCCCCCGGTTCTCCTCCAGGCACCGCGCCAAACGGTCGAGGTCCATGTTCCCCTTGAACGGGTGGCGGGTCCGCGGCTCCTTCCCCTCCGGGATCACGAAGTCGAGGGCAATCCCTCCGTTGACCTCGACGTTGGCGCGGGTCGTGTCGAAGTGCGTGTTGTTGGGCACGACATCGCCCGGCTTCAGCACCGTCGAGAAGAGGAGATTCTCCGCGACCCTCCCCTGGTGCGTGGGAATGACGTGGGGGAGGCCGAACACGTCCCGCACGGTCTGCTCGAAGCGACGGTAGTTCCGGCCGCCCGCGTACGACTCGTCTCCGATCATGAGGCCGGCCCACTGCGCGTCGGACATCGCGGAAGTCCCGGAGTCCGTCAGGAGGTCGATGTAGATGTCCTCCGACGCGACGCCGAAGACGTTGTATCCCGCGCGGCGGAGGGCTTCTTCCCTCTCCTCCGGTCCGATCGAGCGGATCCGCTCGACGACCTTGACCCGCCACGGTTCGGGAGAGAGGTCCTTCATCGAGATCCCTTCCCTCCGATCGAGACGGGGATCAGAGCCGGCGCACCAGCACGAATGCGGAGGCGACGAGCGCGAGCCCCATCAGGAGGAGCATCGGGAAAGAAAGCGTCGGGATGTCGCTCGGCGCGATTCCGCCGATCGGCGTCGACGTGCGCGTCGGCGAGACCGTGGGGGTCGGCGAGACCGTGGGGGTCGCCGTGGGACCGCCGGGCGTGAGCGTCAGGGTGGGAGTCGGTGTCGGAGCCGCCGGCAGCCCGCACGCCGCCACCATGATGCTGTAGGTCCCGGTCACCGGAACTTTCCCGCCGCTGAAGCCGGTGACGCGGACGAAGTAAGTGCCGGGCGTCGCAATCGTGAACGAGAACGCCTCCGACGGCGGCGGCGTGGGGAGGCCGGTCGCGTCGGAGTTGTCGTCCGAGAAGAGCACGGTGGATCCGTCCGTTCCGATGAGGTCCACGACGAGGTCCGTCCCGAGGCCGTCCCTCTCCGGGTCGCCGTCCGCACTGATGAAGAACGTCGCGGGCGCCGTCAGCGTGATCGCGTAGAAGTCCGCGTCCCCTGCCGGCGAGATCGACGCATTCCGCACGCCGATCGGGTTGAGCGCGGTCACCAGCGTGTTCGCGGTCGCGGCCGTGCCGTTCGGCTCGGTCTCCGCGCTCGATCCCGACGTCACGACCACGAAGAGCCGGTAGGCGCTCATCGCGACCGAGTTGAAGCTCTCGACGCGCAGGAAGTAGGTCCCTCCCGCCGTGAGCGTGCGGCCCGCGATCGAGGACGCCTGGAACGACTCGACCGTCGCATCGCCGTTGTTGCCGGGCGCGTCGTCGTCGTCCTCCTCGATGACGGTCGTCCCATCGGCAGCAAAGAGGGTCAGGATCGAATCCCGGCCGGTCGCCGACGGGCCCGTGTCGGTCAGAGCCCAGACCTTCGATCCGGGAGCCGCCGTGAACGAGTAGTAGTCGAGGTCGGAGCCGGGCGAGATCGCCCCGGAGGCCGCCTGGCATCCTCCCGCCAGCGAGAGAGCGGTCGCCGTCCCCGGAGTGTTGTTCGGCTCGACCTCCGGAACGGGAGTGAGAACCATCGCGGCGGGCCTCGCCACGGCGGCGGCCAGACAGCCCGCGGCGGCGATCACGAATACCCGGACGAGACGCGACTTCATTCTCCCTGGCCTCCCTTTCGCGGCAGTGTGCAACAAGAGCTGGAGGCAGTAAAGGTTTTCCGTCACGCGCGCGCCCGGCGGGGAGCGTGCCCCAGCGAACGCTTCAGAAACTGTCCGGTAAACGATCCCCGGACGGAAGCGACCGCCTCCGGAGTTCCCTCCGCGACGATCCGGCCCCCTTCGTCGCCCCCCTCGGGACCCAGGTCCACGATCCAGTCCGCCGTCTTGATGACGTCGAGGTTGTGCTCGATGACGATGATCGTGTTCCCCTTCTCCGTCAGCGAACGCAGGACGCCGAGCAGTTTCTTGATGTCGTCGAAGTGCAGACCCGTCGTCGGCTCGTCCAGGAGATACAGCGTCCGACCGGTCGAGCGCCGTGCGAGCTCCCTCGCCAGCTTGACGCGCTGCGCTTCGCCTCCCGAGAGCGTCGTGGACGACTGCCCGAGCTGGATGTAGCCCAGGCCAACCTCCACGAGCGTGCGGCAGATGTTCGCCACGGCGGGGACGTTCGTGAAGAGCTCGAGCGCCTGCTCGGCGGTCAGCGCGAGGATGTCGGCGATCGACTTCCCCTTGTAGTGGACCTGGAGCGTCTCCCGGTTGTAGCGCTTCCCGCCGCAGACGTCGCAGGTGACGTAGATGTCGGGCAGGAAGTGCATTTCGATCTTGATCTGCCCGTCGCCGCAGCACGCTTCACACCGGCCCCCCTTCACGTTGAAGGAGAAGCGTCCGGGCGCGTAGCCGCGGGCCCGCGCCTCGGGCGTGCGGGACATGAGCTCGCGGATCGGGTTGAAGACGTTCGTGTACGTAGCCGGGTTCGAACGGGGCGTGCGGCCGATCGGGGACTGGTCGATGTTGATGACCTTGTCGATTTCGAAGAGGCCCTCCACCCGGTCGTGCTTGCCGGGCCGCTCGGTGGCGCCGTGCAGAGCGCGGGCGAGCGCGCGGTAGAGGATGTCGTTCACCAGAGTCGACTTGCCGGACCCCGAAACTCCGGTGACCGCCGTCATCACGCCGATCGGGAACCGGACGTCGATGCCCTGGAGATTGTGCTCGCGCGCGCCGCGCACGACGAGCGATCTCCCCGCGCCCCCGCGCCGCTTTTCGGGCACCGGGATCTCGAGCTCGCCGCTCAGGTAACGCGCGGTCAAGGACTCCGGAAACCGCGACAGGTCCTCGGGTTTTCCCTGCGCGACGAGCTTCCCGCCGTGCACGCCCGCGCCGGGGCCCAGGTCGAGCACCCAGTCCGCCGAAAGAATCGTCTCCTCGTCGTGCTCCACCACGATCACGGTGTTTCCCAGGTCCCGCATGGAGAGAAGCGTGTCGATCAGCTTGCGGTTATCGCGCTGGTGCAGGCCGATCGAGGGCTCGTCGAGCACGTAGAGGACTCCCATGAGCTTCGACCCGATCTGCGTGGCGAGCCGGATCCGCTGCGACTCCCCTCCGGAGAGCGACGCCGCGCCGCGGGACAGGTTCAGGTATCCGATTCCGACGTTGGCGAGGAAACCGAGGCGGTCCCGGATTTCCTTCAGGATCTTCCCGGCGATCTCCCGCTCCCGCGCCGTCAGCGACAGCTCGTCGAAAAACGAAATGGAGTCGGCGATGGTCTCGGATGACACCTCGTCGATCGACCGCCCGCCGACCTTCACCGCGAGCGCTTCGGGCTTCAGCCGCCGCCCCTGGCACGCCGGGCAGCGCTCGGCCGACATGTAGACCTCCAGCTCCGCGCGGTGGTCGGAGTTCTCGGTCTCCCGGTACCGTCGCTCGATCATCGGAACGAGCCCCTCGAACGCCGACTTCCAGTGGTACGCGCCCTTCTCGGCGACCCAGGAAAAGCGGATCTCGTCTTCCCCCGAGCCGTAAAGAATGACGTCGCGGGCGGCTTTCGGAATCTTGCCGAACGGCGTGTCGAGCCGGAAGCGATAGTGCTTCGCGAGCGTCGCCATCTGCCGGGTGCGCCAGTTCGTGGAGCCCGGTTTCAGGATCGCGATCGCTCCGTCCGCGATCGACTTCTCCGGCGCCACGACCAGCCGGTCCGGGTCCGCCTTGAGGATCGTGCCGAGACCGGAGCACGCCGCGCAGGCGCCGTACGGCGAGTTGAACGAGAAGAGGCGCGGCGTGATCTCCGTGAGCGAAGTCCCGCAGTCCGGGCACGCGTAGTTCGCGGAGAGAACCTCCTCGGGCCCGTCGGCAACCGAGAGAATGACCAGGCCGCCGGACACGCGCGTGGCCGTCTCGATCGACTCGGCCAGCCGCTTGCGATAGTCCTCGTCGGAAGAGGGCTTCGCGACGAGCCGATCGACCACGACCTCGATCGTGTGCTTCTTCTGCCGATCGAGCTCCGGCGGATCTTCCAGGTCGACGAGCTTTCCGTCGATCCGCGCCCGCAGGAAGCCCTCCTTGACCATCTCCGCCATCTGCTTGCGGTACTCCCCCTTCTTGCCGGTGACGTAGGGGGCGAGGATCACGAACCGGCTCCCCTCCGGCAGCCGCAGCGCGCGGTCCACCATCTCCTGGACCGTCTGGGCCTGGATGGAGCGGCCACAGTTGGGACAGTGCGGCTTTCCGATGGAAGCGTAGAGAAGGCGCAGGTAGTCGTAGATCTCGGTCACGGTGCCGACGGTCGACCGGGGGTTCTTCGACGTCGTGCGCTGTTCGATCGAGATCGCTGGGGACAATCCCTCGATCGAGTCCACGTCCGGCTTCTCCATCTGCTCCAGGAACTGCCGGGCGTAGGCCGAGAGGGACTCCACGTAACGGCGCTGCCCCTCCGCGAAGATCGTGTCGAAGGCCAGGGAGGACTTGCCCGAACCGGACACCCCCGTGACCACGACCAGGCGGTTGCGGGGCACGTCGCAGTCGAGGTTCCGGAGGTTGTGCTGACGGGCGCCGCGGATCCGGAGGAATTCCATGGGGAGCCGGATTCTAACGAGTGGCCCCGACCCCGAATTTCCGGCCGGAAAACGGACGTGATCCGGACCTCGACCAGGGGCGGACTACGACTTTCGTCGCAGGCACTTGTTATGACTTGAAGCAGGTCCTACGACCATGCATAGTGTCCCCCGGACCTGGGATCCGGTCGATCGGACCCGGCACCGGACGGGAGCCCGGGGTCGGCGCCACACGGGAAGGAACGGTTTTGCCCCGACTGAAAACATCCGGGAGAGTCTTCTCCCTTCTGGGATTTCTGCTGGCCGTCCTCGCCCTGCCCGGCCAGGAGAACGGCCCACTTCCCCGGCTGGTCGACCGCCGCGCGCCCGCCCCGACGCCGGCCGCCCGTGCGCGACCCACTCCGGCTCCGGCCTTCGGCCCCATCACGACGCTCGACGGGGGGGCCAGCTGCGCCACCGCGCGCGCGATCACGACGCTTCCGTTTCCCGACAGTGGCACGACGGCCGGAAAGGGAGACAAGAGCACCGGGTTCCTCAAATCGAGTTGCACCAATTTGATGGGTCTTCTCAGTCGGCCCGGGCCCGACTCGGTCTACACCTTCATGATTCTCGGCCCCGGCAACACCCTGACTTTCACCGTGACGCCGGGCAACGTGGACTACGACCCCGCAATCTACGTCGTGAAAAACTGCCTGCAGCTGAATACCTGCGTCAATGGAGCCGATGATCACTTCAACGGACAGGCCGAAACGCTGACGGTCAGCGGCCTGGCGGCCGGGACCTATTTCTTCGCGGTCGATTCCATTGAGGATCCGGTCGACAATCCCGCCGGGTCCGCCGGCCCCTACACCCTGACCGTGACCGGCGATTTCGGAAACCCGGGCATTACCCCGAGTGCAACCCCGACGCCGAGCCCGACACCCTCACCCAGTCCAACGGCCACCCCGACGGCCACTCCCACAAACACGCCGACCAGGACGGCGACGCCCACGGCCACTTTCACGGCAACAAACACGCCCACCGCGCCGCCGGTCACCAACACTCCGACCGCCACGGCGACCGCGACCTCGACAGCGACCGCGACACTCACGCCGAGCAGCACGCCGACGCAGACCGCCACAGATACTCCGACGCCGACGGCAACTGCGACGCCGACCGCGACCCCCACGCCCACGAATACCGCCACGGCCACGGAAACGCCCACGATCACTCCCACGCCGTCGGAGACTCCGACGCCGACCGCCACGGTGACCGGGACGCCGCCGACTCCGACCGTGACCAACACGCCGACGGCGACGTTCACGCCGTCCAGCACGCCGACGGCCACCGCCACCAACACGCCGTCCCGGACTCCGACGCCGTCTCCCAGCCCGACGCTCACTCCGACGCCGACGAGAACTGCGACGCCCACGCGGACGCCGACGCCGTCGAGCACGCCGACCGGCCCGATCCTCACGAACACGCCGACGCGAACCCCGACGTCGACGGCAACCCCCACGCAGACCTTCACCGCCACGCCAACCCCGACCGTGACCCCGACCGGCGTCCTGCCGACGGCCACGCCCACTGTGACGCCGACTTCCGGACCGCTCGTCGCGGGCTACTACACGCTGACCCCCTGCCGTGTCGCGGACACGCGCGATCCCGTCGGGCCCTGGGGCGGGCCGGCCCTCTCCGCCGGGGGGATCCGCAACTTCGCGATGGCCGGACGCTGCGGTATCCCGGCCGAGGCCGACGCCGTCGCGCTGAACGTGATCGTGACCCAGCCCACAGCGCCCGGCTTCCTGACGCTCTACCCTGTCGGGGTGACGCCGCCGCTCGCCTCCACGATCAACTACGGTCCGGGTCAGACCCGCGCGAACAACGCCATCGTCCAGCTGGGCGCGGGGGACTTCATCGGAGTCGCCTGCGGGCAGTCCTCCGGCACCACCCACGTCATCATCGACGTCGTGGGTTACTTCCGATTCGTCGGACCGTAGCCGAAGGGATCGATGACGCTGCGCCGGTTGGCTTGCGCCGGCCTCGCGGTCTGCGGTCTCGCGATCTCCCTCGACGTGGAACCGGGGGCCCTCGTCATCGTGCCGAACCCCGAGATCAAATCGAACAGGACCCCGGCAGAG
>Ga0068862_100005283_pt1 | contig 10823 bp, 6 predicted proteins | sample KBSSwiS52_FD_66598 | JGI IMG/M metagenome (GOLD analysis project Ga0068862, IMG submission 66598) | Switchgrass rhizosphere microbial communities from Kellogg Biological Station, Michigan, USA - KBS Switchgrass S5-2 | ecosystem: Host-associated > Plants > Roots > Rhizosphere > Soil ... | reverse complement strand
AAATGGGAGAATATTTTGTATTTGTAGTGAATGACAGCAGTAAAGCTATTCAGCATAAAATATCACTGGGAACCAGGATTAATGACAAGGTCATTGTAAAACAGGGAGTGAATGAGGGTGATAAAATAGTTACAGACGGTGGTCAAAAATTAAGGGACAGCACCACTGTGCAAATTGGTCCATCTAAGAAACAATAAAAAGTTCGCGAAGAACTGAACGTTGAAACCTGTCTGCCGACATATAGAAGTGACATGTAACCTGGCCTGACAGAAAAATTTAAAAAGCCTGGTACAAAAAATATAATTGAAAATAAAGTAAGAGACAATTCATGATCGCAGATACTTTTATAAGACGGCCTGTTACAGCTATTGTTATATCAATAGTTATATTGTTGCTCGGTTTCCTTGCAATTGAAAGCTTACCTATTGGTCAATACCCGGAAATTACGCCTGCTACCGTTCAAATTACCAGCATATTTAATGGGGCTGATGCGCAAACGGTCGAGCAAACAGTTACCACCCCGATAGAGACACAGGTCAACGGCACCCCGGGTATGTCTTATATGCAGAGTAACAGCACTGCAAGCGGGCAAACTACGATTACCGTAACGTACAATGTGGGTGCCGATGTTACATCGGGTGCATTGGATGTTCAAAACCGTGTAGGTATTGCCACCCCTTCATTACCAAATGATGTTAAGCAATTAGGGATTACTACACGCAAACGCAACCCCAGTATTTTAATGCTGGTAGCTATTTACGCTCCCAATGGTACTCATGCCGCAACCTTTCTTGATAATTATACTAATATTTTTGTAAAGAATGCGCTGCTGCGTGTAGATGGCGTGGGGGATGTTTTATCAAGGGCAGATGATTTCAGTATGCGTATCTGGCTGGAACCTGATAAATTAGCCCAGCTGGGATTAACGGCTGCTGATGTAATCAATGCCTTGCAGGAACAAAATATACAAATTGCAGCGGGGAATGTTGGTGCACCTCCGCAGCAAACTGTACAGGCATTTGAATATTCAGTCGTTACTAATAGCCGCCTGAGCACACCGTTGCAGTTTGATAGTGTAATTGTAAGATCCGATCCGGCCAATGGCTCTATTGTTTATTTAAAAGACGTTGCCCGCACGCAGCTTGGCAAATTCAGCTACGCCAGCAATTCTTTTGTAGATGGAAAAAGATCTTCTTATCTCTTGATCTACCAGGCACCGGGAAGCAATGCACTGCAAACTGCAGACGGGATCTATAAAGCATTGGATGAATTAAAAAAATCTTTCCCTAAAGATGTTGATTATGTAGTTCCTTTCGAATCTGTATCAGTTGTAAAAGTTTCCATCAATGAAGTTTTGAAAACTTTATTGATTGCATTGGGGCTGGTTACACTTGTGGTCTTTTTGTTTCTGCAAAACTGGCGTTCTACCTTAATTCCTGTCCTCGCTATCCCGGTTTCTATCATAGGCACTTTCTCGGCATTTACTTTACTTGGCTTTACGATAAATACTTTAACCATGTTTGGTTTTGTACTGGCAATTGGTATTGTAGTGGATGATGCTATCATCGTGGTTGAGGCAGTGCAACATAATATTGATGAAAGAAAATTATCAGCCAAAGAAGCTACTATACGTGCAATGAAAGATATTTCCGGGCCCGTGGTAGCAATTGCACTGATATTAGCTGCGGTGTTTGTTCCCGTTGGTTTTATTCCCGGCATTGTTGGCAGATTATACCAGCAGTTTGCTATCACTATCGCTATCTCAGTTCTTATTTCTGCATTTGTTGCATTGTCACTTACGCCTGCGCTGTGTACGCTTATGTTGAGGCCGTCACATTTAGACAACACTTCAAGGGGATTGAACAGGTTCTTTTTTAGCTTCAACAAATGGTTTGCATCGGTAACAGAAAGATACGCCCATGGTGTAAACTGGGTGATCAAAAAATCAATATTTGCCATAATAATATTAATATGCCTTTTTGTGGGCACCTTCTTCTTATTCAAATCGAAGCCTACGGGTTTTATCCCTACAGAAGACGAAGGCCGCCTGTTTATAACATTCGAATTGCCGGAAGCATCTTCTACATCAAGGGCTCTTGTTACATTATATAAAATAATGGATAGTGTCAAAACTATACCTTCAGTACTGCACTATGCCGCGCTTGGTGGGTTAAACGTTGTAACATTCGCCGCAAAATCAAACAGTGGTACTATTTTTTGCCAGCTAAAACCCTGGGATGAGAGAAAAAGTAAATCAGAGCAGATCCAGGGTGTTATTGCGGAAATGCAAAAACGTTTTGCAGGTATCAAAGAAGCGAATATTGTTGTAATTCAGCCTCCTGCTATTCCTGGCCTGGGGCAAACAGCGGGCTTTACTTTTGAACTCGAGCAGCGTGAAAGCAACGATGACATAAATGCATTTGAAAAAGTTGTAAATAATTTTATTGCAGCAGTAAATAAACGCCCGGAAATAGGCAGGGCATTTTCTTTTTTTACTGCAAAAACACCGGGGTACCAGGTAAATGTTGACAGGAACAAATGTAAGAAGCTCGGCGTATCTCTGTCTGATGTGTATAATACCCTGCAAACTTTTTTAGGCAGCCGTTATGTAAATGATTTTACTATATATGGACGAAATTTTCACGTGGTTGCGCAGGCAGATACTCTATTCCGGGGCGATATAAAGGATCTGAATCGATATTATGTTAAGAACCAGGCAGGACAACTATTGCCATTAAGCATTCTCATTAGTTATAAAATAATTGAAAGCGCTCCTGTAATTTCTCATTTCAATTTATTCCGGTCTGCGGAAATCAACGGTATACCTAAAGAAGGCTTTAGCAGTGGCCAGGCAATTGATGCATTGAAAGATGTCGCCGCCAAAAATTTACCTGCGGGCTACGGCTATGAATTTGCAGGACTAAGCAAACAGGAAATTGAGGCTGGCAGCACCAGCATTTATATTTTTGCATTATCAATCCTGTTTGTATTTTTATTTTTAAGCGCCTTATATGAAAGCTGGTCCGTTCCGTTTTCAGTTTTATTAGCTGTTCCCATCGGCGCTTTTGGAGCAATACTTACATTAACTTTTATTCCTGCACTAAGTAACAGCGTATATGCACAAATTGGCTTAATAACATTAATTGGTTTGGCAGCTAAGAATGCAATATTGATCGTAGAATTTGCCAAGGAACGTGTTGATGTGGGTATGGAATTAATCCAGGCAACGCTGCATGCGGTAAAACTGCGTTTGCGGCCCATTTTAATGACTTCTCTTGCATTTATTTTTGGTGTATTGCCCCTGGCATTTGCAAAAGGCGCCGGGGCTATAGCCCGCTCAACCATTGGCTGGACTGTGTTTGGCGGAATGATCGCCGCCACATCGCTCGCAATTTTTATTGTGCCGGTTTTATTTGTGGTAATCACAAGGCTTGCTTATGGAAAGAAAAAACTCGCAGAACTTAAAGAAAATTATAAACCCGAAGAGCATAAAGACATTGAAGAGGATTAAGCACTACGCATAAAAAAGGAATATTGATTGCACAAAGCAGTTTTTTGCATTCTTTATTATTATATTATAATTCATTTAAGCAACACTCCCAGAGAAATAGTATGAGCAGAGATACCAATATATGCACCGGGGCGAAAATCCTTTCATCCTTTTTCGTTTACCCATAAACGTTATTATTGCGAAGGCGCAAAATAGAAATAAATTTTCCCCGGAAATAAAAAGAGTTGCGGAAACCCGGCTGCAAAAGAAGAACTTTACCGCAGCATTCTCATAAGCTTTTTGACTTTATAATTAATTATCAACATAAAAGATAACTTATCGCCCTTCCCTTTATAGTTGTACAGTAATCTTTACTAAATTGTTTGGTTATTCATCATTTTACAACTTCCTTACCCAAATATTTCTAAAACTGATAGGTTTACTTTTATCTCCATGTGCCTGAAGCTTTATTGCAAATGGACCATGCACAGCATTTTCATAAGAGGGATGTCCAACATAAATGGTAGGGCCCGTTAGTTCAAAATTATTCTGAACTAATATTCCATTAAAAAAAGCAGTAACTCTTGCAGGACTTTTTAAGGAGCCGTTATCGTTAAAGCGTGGTGCAGTCCATATTACATCGTATGATTGCCATTCTCCCGGAGGGCGATTTGGATTGACTAAAGGTGCATTTTGTTTGTAGATGCTGCCTGCCTGACCGTTGGTGTAGGTTTTATTATTATAATTATCCAGAATCTGCATTTCGTAACCATCATCACCTTTACCTGTTGAAGCCAGGAACAAACCGCTGTTGCCACGTGCCTGGTCTGAACCTTCAATATCTTTTGGTTCCCGCCATTCAAGATGAATCTGGTAATCGGTAAATAATTGCTTCGTTTGAATATTACCCTTTTTTTTATTAACTGTAAGAATGCCTTTTTTTACTATCCAGTCTGCAGGTTTTGTAGTATCATTTGTCGAAACCCATTTATCTAAATTTTTTCCATCAAATAAAATAATAGCATCGGAAGGTGCATCCTTACAGTATTTACCGGGAGTAACCACCGGGGGTACGGGGGAATACAATTCGGTGTCTTCATGCTTCATAGTTTGTTGCGCCTCGGTGATTACAATGAAGGAAAGGAATAAAAAAGGAATAAAGAGCAATCTTTTTTTCATGATAAATGAGAAGTTAACAAATGAATATTTAATGATTATTTTGAAAAGTTGAGCAAAATAATTAAGCTTTTGCTATGAAATACAGTAAGAAGTTTTCCTTTTAATAGAAAGTTTGTAATAATGCAAATTGTTTACAAGGAATTTTTGAGACGGTCATTTTCTTTCCATTATTACTTTATGGCTTTGGTAAGATGCGTCATCGTGGACATTTTTGACCCTTCTGCGGTAATTTTTGAACATACTCATCCATTTAAGTTTCAGTACGCCAAAAATACCTTCTTTCACAATGCCTTTATTCATTTTGGAAACACCATATTTTCTGTCAATAAAAATTATAGGTACTTCCCTAATTTTAAAGCCAAGCTTCCAGGCCGCAAATTTCATTTCGATCTGGAATGCATAACCACTGAAACTTATTTTGTCCAGATTGATGGCTTCAAGCACTTCGCTGTGATAACATATAAAACCTGCTGTAGGATCTTTTACAGGCATTAAAGTGATAATACGGGTGTAAACCGAAGCACCCTTTGATAAACCTTTCCTGATCCATGGCCAGTTTTCTACATTGCCCCCTTTTACATACCGTGAGCCCACGGCTACATCCGCGCTCCCGCTTTTACAGGCTTTATAGAGTTTATCAAGGTCACATGGATTGTGTGAGAAATCGCAATCCATTTCAAAAATATACCGGTAACCTTTATCAAGAGCCCACCTGAAACCATGTATATACGCTGTTCCCAGTCCAAGTTTTCCATACCGCTCTTCCAGGAACAGCATCCCGGTATATTTTGCAAAAAGCGTTTTTACAATTCCTGCAGTACCATCCGGAGACCCATCATCTACAATCAGAACATGAAAATCCTGTTGTAAGGAAAACACAGTTTCAAGAACAGATGCAACATTATCTCTTTCATTGTACGTAGGTATAATAAGAAGTTTTTCCAAAAAAGGGCTGTTGTATTTAGAATGAATTTACAATTAATCTTTAAGAAAAAATATTCAGAATGGGCTAATCGGTTTATTTCCTAAGTAATGAACGGTTGAGTATTTCAGTAAGTTTTTGTTTTGTGTGCAAAGGAAAATCTCCTTTCATCATCCAGTCATAATATTGAGGTTCAGCTCTTAGCACATCAGAAACAGGACGACCTTTATGTTTACCAAAGTTAAATACTTCTACATCATTATCCATAACAAACCGTCTTGCGAAATCCACAAATTTCTCTTCTCCTGTAAATTGGAGAATAGTATCTAAAGAATTTCCTAAATGTGTATACCTGGTAAGTTGCGCTTCTAATATCTCCCAGGTTGCAATAGCATCCGCTTCGGCAGAGTGTGCATCGTGTAATTCTTTTTCGCAGTAAAATTTGTAAGCAGCTCCAAGGGTTCGCTTTTCCATCATATGATAAATATGTTGTACATCAAGCATCCTGCGATTTGTCATATCAATTGTAAATCCTGCTCTTAAAAATTCTTCCATCAGCATAGGAATGTCAAAGCGATTAGAATTGTATCCAGAAAGATCAGCATCATCAATAAATTGTTTTAGCTCATTGGCAACCTGTTTAAAAGTTGGTGCATCCTTTACCTTTTCATCTGTAATTCCATGAATGGCGCTGCTGCTTTTAGGAATAGGCATTTGAGGATTCAGTATTTTTTGCTTCACAACTTTAGACCCGTCCGGAGTTATTTTTATGAGAGCGATTTCCACAATCCTGTCGGTGGAAAGATTTACACCTGTTGTTTCCAAATCAATAAAAACCAAAGGGCGTTTTAGCTGTAGGGGCATTTTTTTAATTTTTTATTAGTCCTGATAGTATCGGGTAAAGCTTTATCCCGGGATTTGTCGGGAGAGTGCTGTTAAAATATCCACCCCATCATAATTACCGCTGCTCATAAAAAGAAAATTAGTATCGTTGTTATCCATATTGCTGAGCCTCTCTTCAAGTTGTTTTTTTTCGGTAATCACTTCAAGATTTGGTTTATTAAATCCGTGGATTACACTTTGCGGATCAAGAAGGGGCATTCGTTTTAGCTCCAGTGCATGCTTACTGTAAAAAACAATTCCTTCATCGGCATTGTTCATAGCACCCGAATATTCATTCATAAATTTCTCATTAAGGCTGCTGAAGGTATGTAGTTCCAGGACAGCTACAAGTTTTCTTTGGGGGAATTGCTGTTTAACTGCGTTAATACTTGCCATCACTTTGCTGGGCGCATGTGCAAAGTCCCTGTATATAGTATATTTTTCGGTTTCTGCAAGTAACTCAAGCCTTTTTGCCGCTCCCCTGAAACCGGCTATAAACCTGGCAAAATTCGTATCATTTACATTAAGCTCTTTACAAACTGAATAAGCTGCCTGCAAATTTAAAAGATTATGGTGTCCAAAAATTTTCAAATTTGTTCTTTCTTTTCCAATGATAACACTTGTAATGCCGGCTTCAATAAAATAAGCCGGAAGTCGATACGGGATATATCTTATATCATTTCTCTTATTATTTTCCACCAGCCTTTTCAAAATCTCATCAGTTTCATTATAAATTAACACGCCATCTTTTTCAATTTTTTTAATAAATATTATAAACTGCTCAAGATAAAAATCAAACGTAGGAAAAACATTGATATGATCCCATGCAATACCTGTAATTACGGCGATGTGGGGATAAAGAAAGTGAAACTTCGGGCGCTTTTCTATTACACTTGCAGGATATTCATCGGCTTCACATACGATCAATGGTGCATTAGTAATCCGCACACTTTGGTCAAAACCTTCAAGCCTGGCCCCAACGAGGTAATCAAAATCAACACCTGCATTTTTAAGCACATGCATAATCATCGCAGTTGTGCTGGTTTTTCCGTGACTTCCGCCTATTGCTATCCTTTTTTTATGCTCACTTTCCCTGTAGATATATTCCGGAAAAGAGAATATTTTTAAGCCGATCTCCCTCGCTTTTTTCAATTCAGGATTATCTTCTTTTGCATGCATACCTAAGATTACTGCATCAATATCCCCGGTAATCCTTTCCGGCTGCCATCCCGCTTCTGGCGGCATTATGCCCTCTTTTACAAGATTGGCCGATGCAGGCTCAAAAATTTCATCGTCACTGCCGGTAACGTGGTAACCTTTACGGCTCAGCGCAATGGCAAGCTGGTGCATAACGCTGCCTCCAATAGATATGAAATGAATCCGCATATTTTTTTATGAAATATGATTGAAATGATTATTTAACAATAGATTGAAATATAATTCGTTTTTAACTGGAATCATTAAAATCATTTATATAAATTTGCAAAACGGGTGCAAAATAAAGTTTTAACCCAAAAAATCATTATGAAAAAAATAATTATTGTTTTTGCTTTGGTAAGTTCAATTATAGTAAGCTTTGCATCCTGCACCGGTTCACGCAGAACAAGGACCGGCTGCCCAATGACTGATAATATAGTTCACTGATTTTTTGCAATTATCCCGCTAATACATGAATTGGATTCCGTTATTGAATGAGCAACAGCTCGAAGAAATAAAAAAAAATTCCGGCTGCAGGCCACAGGTGATATTTAAACACAGCAACCGCTGTTCAGTGAGTAGTATGGCCCGGAACAGGCTTGACAGGCATGAGTTTCCTAAAGGAATTGATTTTTATTTCCTGGATATAGTAAATCATAGAGGCATTTCTAATAAAATTGCTGCAGATTTCCATGTTCGTCATGAATCTCCACAGGTGCTTATAATAAAAGAAGGCGAATGTGTATATGATGAAAGCCATTCCGGTATCCACATGGATGAGATTAAGGCTAATGCCTCCATAACCAGGTGGTAAATCAGTTTTTTACAGGGTATACAGGATCATCTCAATCTTTATTTTCAACTTTTATCCGATTTACAGGTACATCTCAAATAAAATTTAAACCAGCCATAAACTTTCATGAAGTTAAAGCACTTTAATTTTTAGTTTTTCCCATCCTTTTATACATGTTTTCTTTCATGTATTGTAGTTAACAGATCTAAACGCAGGCTGATTTTTGGCACGGTCTTACTTATTCATTTTCAATATAAATGAAGACTTTCATTTTCCCTAATCGTCTTTATAAAACAAGTTTAAATCAATAGATTTTCCCCTATTCCAAACAAAAGGCTTGCTCTTTGTATTGTTTGTATTCTCTATTATTTAACTGATCTTAAAACTTGCTTTTTTATCATGGGTTTAAAATTTGTAGTTTTAGCACCGCTTCTGCAAACCAATTTTTAAAATTCAATGAAAGTCTCACGAAGAAATAGTAATAACAACGGCGATTTTTTGGAATTACTTCCGCAGGCAATTACCCGGCTCAAGAAAAATATTATAGAGCCATTCTTTGGAGAAAATAATGATAAATATGCCGATGAAAGACCCCCGTTAAAGTCTGAGATATTTACCAAGGAAAAGCTGGAGCAGCATGCTGTTACGCTTGCCAAAAGGCATGTATTGATTTATGGACAAACATCAGAGCAGCTTTTAAAACGCCTTGCAGAAAATGAACATATTCTCCTGGAAGTGTATGCATTACTTTCTGAAACCATAAAAAAAAATCATCCCATTGCTCCGGCAGCTGAATGGCTCCTCGATAATTTCTATTTAATTGAAGAGCAGATTTACACCGGCAAGAAACATTTACCTAAGGGGTATAGTAAAGCCTTGCCCAGGTTACTAAAAGGTCCATCTGCCGATCTTCCGCGCGTATACGATATGGCTGTGGAAATAATTTCCCATAGTGATGGTCATGTTGATATTTTTAGCCTCACGGGTTTTGTAAATGCATATCAAACTATTAGTTATCTAAACCTGGGCGAATTATGGGCCGTTCCAATTATGCTCAGGTTGGCATTGATAGAAAATCTAAGGAGACTTTCGATTTTAATAGCTGAGGAAATAACGAATAAATCTTTAGCGAACCGCTGGGCAGATGAAATGATAGAAATTGCCGAAAAAGACCCTAAAAACCTGGTATTGGTCATCGCAGACATGGCAAGGTCGGAGCCTCCAATGGTTAGCACATTCGTTGCCGAGCTGGCCAGGAGATTGCAGGAAAAGGGCAGTGCGCTTTCACTTTCTCTCAACTGGATCGAACAACGCCTTTCAGAATTGGGGTTAACCACGAACGAACTGATTCAGCTTGATAACAGGAACCAGGCCTCAACCCAGGTATCTATAAGTAACAGCATCAGCAGCCTTCGTTTCTTAAGTACGACCAACTGGAGAGAATTTGTAGAAGATACCAGTATTGTTGAAGTTATCCTTAAAAAGGACATAAATGGCATCTATGGAAAGATGGATTTTCATACCCGTGATCATTACCGGCATGCTGTTGAAAAAATTGCTTTATTCAGTAGTCTGTCAGAACAGGCAGTGGCCGAAATGGCCATTAAGACTGCAAGGGAAAGTTTTGCTGTAAACAACGATCCAAAGTTAGCACATGTAGGGTATTATCTTACCGGTAAGGGCTATATAGCTACGGCAAAAGCCTGCAATGCCAGAACAACAGCTTTTGAAAAATGCAGGCGACTTACAAACAAATATCCTTTATTGATTTATCTCGGGAGTATCTGTATTCTTAGCTTTCTTATTTGTTGGTTACTTATAGCCGAAGCTTCAACGGAATCGCTAACCAATAGCATTTTAATATCGGTGTGTTTTATCGCATTGATGGGAACCACCAGGCTGGCCGTTTCGCTTGTGAACTGGCTGAGTACCGTATTAGCCAGGCCTCACATTCTACCACGTATGGATTATTCAAAGGGCATACCCGATGATGCAAAATCAATGGTGGTCATACCTACTCTGATCACAAGTATATCTTCCATTGATCAGTTGGTAGAAGGGTTGGAAGTTCGCTTTCTTGCAAACAGGCACCCGAACATTTATTTTGCCTTATTAACAGATTTTAAAGATGCTGCGTCGGAACATTTAGCCGAAGATGAGCCACTGCTGATGACTTTAAAGAACAGGATCATTGAACTTAATAAAAAATACCAGCGCCCATCCAATGATACTTTCTTCCTTTTTCACCGGCCACGCAGGTGGAATAAGAATGATAAAATATGGATGGGATACGAAAGGAAGCGTGGCAAGCTGGTTGAACTAAATGCGCTGTTACGGGGTAAAGGAAATGGTTATTTTTC
>Ga0068862_100005282_pt1 | contig 10824 bp, 10 predicted proteins | sample KBSSwiS52_FD_66598 | JGI IMG/M metagenome (GOLD analysis project Ga0068862, IMG submission 66598) | Switchgrass rhizosphere microbial communities from Kellogg Biological Station, Michigan, USA - KBS Switchgrass S5-2 | ecosystem: Host-associated > Plants > Roots > Rhizosphere > Soil ... | reverse complement strand
CCGGTGTCCTTGTCGGCCGACGGCACCTTGTTGCGGTCGAGCAGGCCGATTTGCACCAGATATTCTGGCGTGATCGACAGCGCGATGAAATCACCGATCGCTTCGTGGAAGCCGCCGTTGGCGCCGCCCAGATAGAGGTACGGCTGGGCGTTGTAGGCGCGCTGATAATAATTGTGGCCGAGCTCGTGGTGGATGGTCACGAAGTCGTCGGCGTTGACCTTGGTGCACATCTTGATGCGCAGGTCGTCCTTGTTGTCGAGGTCCCAGGCCGAGGCGTGGCACACGACGTCGCGATCGCGCGGGCGGGTGATCTGCGAACGCTTCCAGAAGGTCTCCGGCAGCCCGGGCAGGCCAAGCGAGGTGTAGAAGCGCTCGCCGGCCTTGACCATGTCGACCGGGGTGTAGCCCTTCTTCACCAAGAGGTCGGTGAGGTCGTAGCCAATGTCCCCGGCCCCCTTCGGCGCAACCACGCTGTAGACGTTGCCCCACTCCTGCCCCCACATGTTGCCGAGCAGGTCGGCGCGGATCGGACCGGACGCGGGCTGGATCGCCGAACCATATTTCTCGTTGAGCTTGGTCCGGGTGTAGCAGTGGAGTTGCTTGTAGAGCGGGTTGAGCTCTCCCAGCAGGCGCTCGTACATCGCCGAAAATTGCTCGGGCGGCATGTCATACTGGCTGCGCCACATGGCGCCGGTGTCGGCATAGCCGAGATCCTTGGCGCCCTGGTTGGCGATCTCGACCATCCGCGCATAATCCTGGCGCATCGGCCGGCCGGTGGTTTCGTGCCAGCTGCGCCAGACCTCGGCGAGTTCGCTCGGATTGCGCAGCGTGCCCATCAGGGCTTCGGCGTCGTCCCCGGTAATGACCTTGCCTTTGTGGGTCGCCCGACCCTTGGCATAAAGCGACTGCAGCCTGGTCGCGATATCGTTCAGCTCGGTCGCGGCGCCCGGCGTGTCAGGCGCGGCGAGGGTCAGCGCCCCGCGCAGCAGGTTGAGCTTGCGCACCGTATCCGGATCGAGGCCCGGAACCGCCGCATATTTGGCGGCTTCCTTGGCATATTGGACGCCTTTTTCGGTGCCGATCGTGCCGAAATACGCCGCAACCGCATCGCTGTCGTCGTTGATGTAGGTATTGTTCACCCACGCCGCGCGGCTGGAGATCAGCGACAGGTCGAAGAGGTCCTTTTCGACCCGGGCGATGAACGCGCGGGCGTCTTCCGCGGTGGGTGTGGCCGCAGTGCTGGGCGCCGGCGGCAACGGATCGACCGCAACCACCGCGGGCGGCGGCGCGGAGTCGGTCGCACAGGCGGCGAGCGCCAGGGCAAGCAGCGATACGGATGCAGCGAATTTCATGGACAGTCCCCTCAGTCCCCATTGGTCGCGTTCCGTATCACCTGAAACCGGACGCGGCGTCCGTCAACCTTCTAGGAAACGAGCGATTTCTTCGCCGAACTGCGGCTTGGTGATGCTGCTCATGTGAGTGCCGGGGACTTCGCGAAATGTGGCGTTGGGAAGCTCTGCCGCAAGCTCTTCCGCCGACCCGTTGTCGTCGTCCTCGCTGCCGCACACGACAAGGGTCGGCATGGTGAACGCCGTGAGCCAATCCATGAACGTGTCCTCGAAGCTCTCGAGCAGGTGAGCGGCGGCGATGCGATCGACCTTCTGGCTCTTCATGAACTGGATCGACAGCCAATGCGGATCGCCACGCTGGACGCTGTCGAACAGCGCAATCGCATCGACGAAGAAATTCTTGCGCCGCTCCCAGTTCCGAAGGCCTTCAAGGCCGGTCCCGCCAAGGATCGCCCGGCGCGGTTTCAAGCCTTCGCCGACCCCTTCGACCGTGGTCCGTGAGCCCAGTGAAAAGCCACCAAGATCAAACTCCTCGAGTGCGAGATGCGCGATCAGTTCCCTCAAATCGCGGGCGAGGATCCCCTTGGGGTAATATTGCTCGCCGTGCGGCCGGCCACTGAGGCCGTGGGCGCGGAGGTCGGGCATGATCACCCGGAACCCCCCGGCAGCGATACGGTCGGCAGCTCCGAACTTGATCCAGTTCATGTTGGCGTCGGAGAACAGTCCGTGGAGCAGGATCACCGGCCTGCCCTCGCCCAGCTCATGATAAGCGAGCTCGACCCCGTCCGACGCGGCCCATTTGTGGACTGCAGCGCTCATGCCGGTTCCGCCGTGGATCCGAGTTTGCGGACCACGCCGAAGACGACGATCACCAGGCCGCAGGCCACCAGCAATGAGGCGAGCAAAAATGCGCCGCCAGGCTCACCGCGCTCGGCGCCGAAAGCAAGCGCCTGCGTCATCGCCAGCGGTCCGATGATCGCGGCGATGCTGGCGATGCTCGCCATGCCGCCCTGGAGAGCGCCCTGGTGCGAAGCGTCGGTCATGCGCGACAGCAAGGCGTTCATCGACGGCCACACCAGGCCCTGAAGCGCCGACAGGAAGATGATCGCATAGACCAGCCAGTCGACCCGCGCGAAGACGTAGGCGAGGAACGACAGGCCGCCGACAACCATGCCGATCACCACCGTACGCGCTTCGCCGAACCGGGCGATGGCACGGCCGGTGACCAAGCTCTGCGCCAGCGCCATGGCCAGCCCCGCGGCGGCCAACGACCAGCCGATCTGCGCCGCGGTCCAATCGAGCGCCAGCTCCGCCCAAAAGGCCCAGGTCGAGGGATAGACGATGTGAGCAAGCTGCCACAGGAAGGCAGCGACCAGCAACGGCGTCGCCCCGCCGGCGTGGAACAGGGGACGAAAGGCGCCGAGAATGTGCGCGTCGCGCCAGCGGAACGGTCGCCGCTTGTCCACCGGCAGCGTCTCGGGCTGCCAAAATGCGATCCACACTGCATTCACGGCCGCCAGCGCCGCGGCGATGATGAACGGCGCGCGCGTGCCGAGGCTCGCGGTGAGCCCGCCGATCGCCGGGCCGATGATGAAGCCGAGGCCGAACGCCGCGCCCATCAAGCCGAACGTCGCGCCGCGCTTTTCGGGCGGCGTGATGTCGGCGAGGACGGCGTTGGCCGGGCCGTAGGTGGCGCCGGCGACCCCGGCGATCGCGCGCCCGATAAACAGCCAGGCAAGCGTCGGCGCGGCCGCCATGAATAGGTAATCGAGGGCGAAGGCGATGGTCGAAAACAGCAGGATCGGCCGACGGCCGAACCGATCGCCGAGATTGCCGAGGACCGGCCCGGCGAAGAATTGCGCGATGGCGTAGGTTACCAGCATGTAGCCGGCGATCCGCGTCGCTTCGGGCAGCGATACCTGGCCGAGATGGACGATCAGCCCAGGCAGGACCGGCAGGACGATCCCGAAGCCGATCGAATCGATCAGCAAGATGGTGAGGACAATGGGAATGGCGCGATGGTGAAAGCGCATGCGGCTAGCCCGGAAATTCGCCGGTCGCTGCGACCCATTTGTCGACCAGCTTCTGATAATCCTGGGTCCGCATCTCAGTCAGGCCTTCGGTGTTGAGCCAGGCGCGGTGGATGCTCTCGGCGCCGAAATGGTGCTTGGGCTTGAACCGCGAGGGATCGTCGAAGCTGGCGACCGTCAGGTCCATATTCTCGCTGCCCTCCTTGAACTGAAAGCCGAACGACGTGCCGCACTCGCGGCAATAGGGCCGGAGCGCAATCGGTGAGCTGTCATACCAGTCGGGCTGATGCTCCCAGGCGACATCGGCCTGCTTGACGTTCTTGAAGGCGATCGAGACCGATCCGGTCGAGCGCTGGCACATCCGGCAGTGGCAGAGGTAGGCGTCGTCGTCAGCGATCTTGGCGGTGTAGCGGACCCGCCCGCAGGCACAGCCGCCGGTCATTTCCTCGGCCATTCACGACCTCCCTTGGTGGGGAGCCTCTTGCAAGGCTAAGGGGCGGCATGTCCAGCGCCCCGACCTCGGCTGACATCGCCAAAGACGCGACCTGGCTCGCCCAGGCGCTCGATCCGTCGGCGGGCATGGTGCGACTGATTGCGATGGACCGCGACGCCTATCGCGCGGCGAGCTTCCTCGACGATCGAGTGCTTCAGCAGCCCGTCGATGCGCATGTCGTCCCGTGGCCCGAAATCGACGGACTGCGCAGCGATGCGCGCTGGATCTTCCACATCGGCCACGTCGGCTCAACCCTGATTTCGCGCATGCTCGGTGAGCTTCCCGGCGTGCTCGCGATCCGCGAGCCCCGCCTGCTGCGCGACCTCGCTCTGGCCCCACCCGAAGTTCGCGCGCAATATATCGGCACGATACCAAGCTTGATGTCGCGGACCTTCTCCGGTGACGAGATCGCCTGTGTGAAAGGGACTAGTTTCGTCAGCGAAATCGCGCCCGAGCTCGTGCCTGCGGGAGAACGCGCCCTCTTCATGTTCGCCACCCCGCGTAATTACGTCGCGAGCATCCTTGCCGGCGAAAATTCGATGCAAGAACTGCACGTGCTAGCGCAGAGCCGCGCTCAGCGGATGACGGGACGAGTTTTCGCTCCCTGGCAAAGCGATGCCGACCTCGCCGCTCTCGCCTGGGCGTGCGAAATGACCGCGCTCGAAGCCGCGGCGGAAGCGATGGCGGACCGCCAGATCGCCTGGGCCGATTTCGACCATATGCTTGGCGATATGCCGAGCGAACTCACCCGCGTGGCTGCATTTTTCGACTTTTCGACTGACGAAACCCAGCTTCGCGCGATCGCCGAGGGCCCGCTTATGACCCGCTACTCCAAGGCCCCGGAATATGATTACAGCCCGGCCTTGCGCAGCGAGCTGATCGCCGAAGCCAATGCCTACCACCAGGGCGCCATCGACGATGCCCTTGCCATGCTCGGCCGCGCGGCCGAAAAGTCGCCGCTGCTCGCCCGTGCGTTGGCGCGAGCCGGGGAGGCTTGATGTACCGGGTATTGCAAATCCTGAACGATGCCGAAGTCGCGGAATGCCGGCAGATCGCGGCGTCCGCGCCGTTCGTCGACGGCAAGATCACCAACCCACACAACACCGCCAAGCAGAACGAGCAGCTGCACGACCAGGCCGCCTATCAGAAGAGCTCCGAGTTGCTCCGGGCCGCGCTGGCCCGCTCGCCCGAATTCATGGAATTCGCCTTCCCGGTGGCTTTGGCGCCGCCGATGATGACCCGTTACAAACCCGGCATGAAATATGGCGCGCACGCCGACGCCGCTTTCATCCAATTACCCGGCGTGACCATCCGCAGCGATTTGAGCTGCACCATCTTCCTCAACGACCCCGCGGATTATGACGGCGGCGAGCTCCGCGTCCGCCTCGGCGACGGCGAACTGGCGTTCAAGCTCCAGCCCGGCGAAGCGATCGTCTACCCATCCGACAGCCTCCATCAGGTCGTACCGGTGACCAAGGGCGAGCGGCTGGTCGCGATCACCTTCATCCAGAGCCGCATCCAGGACCCGTTCCAGCGCAATATGCTGTTTGAATTGAACGAGGTCGCCGCGCTTGAGGGGCTGAAAATGGACGCCGAGAATTTCGGCCGGCTGCAACTCGTCCAGCAGAACCTGCTGCGCTACTGGAGCGACAAGCCCTAGCTTTATTGCGCCGCGCCGGCCGGTGTCGGCGGCATCGACACATGTTCATGGATGATCTTCCAACTGCCGTCTTTCTGGCGCTGGAAGACGTCGGTGAAGCGCGCGCTGACGGTCGGGCGCGCCTCGCCCGCCGCGACGGTGAACGTCTCGATGCCCGAACTGACGAACGCGTCGCCCCCGACCAGCTGGATGTGGCGATCGACAACCTTGTAGTCCGCCGGCTTCATGCTGACGAAATTGCTCGCCCAACCGGTCTGCACCTTGCGATCGGCACTCGGGGCTGGTGCCGCGGCATCGATCATCACCGCCTTGTCGGCATATTGCGCCATCACCCGCTTCACATCGCCGGTGGTGAAATTGGCCTCGGCCGCTTCGGCGATTTGGGCGGCTTCGGCCTCGGTCACCGGTGGCTTGGCGGGACCTTCCTTGAGGCATGCGCCAAGAATGAGAGCTAGCGGGACAAGAACGAGCAAGCGCATCGGACGGCCTCCTGAACGGAAGCGCGGAAGCTAGCGGTTACGCTGCTTTCTGCAAATGCTTGCGGCCGAGCAGCTCGGCGATCTGCACGGCGTTCAACGCCGCGCCCTTGCGGAGATTGTCGCTGACCACCCACAACGACAGGCCATTGTCGACGGTCGAATCCTCGCGGACGCGGCTCACGAAGGTCGCGTAATCGCCGACGCATTCGACCGGCGTCACGTAGCCGCCGGCCTCGCGTTTATCGATCAGCATCACCCCCGGCGCCTCGCGCAGGATGCGCTGCGCCTGGGCCGCGCTAATCTCATTCTCGAACTCGATGTTCACCGCTTCGCTGTGCCCGACGAACACCGGCACGCGGACGCAGGTCGCCGAAACCTTGATCTTGGGATCGAGGATTTTCTTGGTCTCGACCACCAGCTTCCATTCCTCGGTCGTCGATCCATCGTCGAGGAAGTCGCCGGCCTGCGGGATGACATTGAACGCGATCTGCTTGGGATAGACCTTGGGCTCGGTCGGGTCGCCGACGAAGATGTTGCGCGATTGTTCGAACAGCTCGTCCATGCCCGATTTGCCGGTGCCCGAGACCGATTGATAGGTCGCGATCACCACCCGCTTGATCGTCGCCGCGTCGTGCAGGGGCTTCAGCGCGACCACCAGCTGCGCGGTCGAGCAATTGGGGTTGGCGATGATGTTCTTCTTGGCATAGCCGGCGATTGCGTCGGCGTTCACTTCGGGGACGATCAGCGGAACGTCCGGGTCCATCCGGTAGAGCGAGCTGTTGTCGATCACCGTGCACCCGGCGGCGGCAGAGATCGGCGCGTAGACCTTCGACACTTCGGAGCCCGCCGCGAACAGCGCAATGTCCCAGCCCGAAAAATCGAAATGTTCGAGGTTCTGGACCTTCAGTTCCTGGCCGCTGTCACCGAAATCGATGACGTCGCCAGTCGAGCGCGCCGAGGCGACTGCCGCGACCTCGTCCAGCGGAAATTGGCGCTCGGCGAGCACGTTCAAAATCTCGCGCCCGACGTTCCCCGTCGCACCGACCACGGCGATCCGGTAACCCATCAAATCGTCTCCAGCATTGGCTCGTCCCGCGCCTATCGCAACCGGCCAGCGAAAGCGATATGGCTTCGCACTTCGCTGCGGCAAGGGGGGAAGCATGCGCCGACCGATTGTTCTGCTCGCGCTGCTGGTTGCGGCGGTGCTCGGCGCGATGGCTGCCAAATGCTGGCTGATCGAACTTCCGCCGGTCCGCGCCAGCAATACCAACGCCCAGTTCAGCGCCGAGCGCGCCGCCGAGCGCCTCGCGTTCGTCCTTGGCGACCAGCGCCCCCACCCCGCCGACACGCCCGCCAACGACATGGTTCGCGGCAAGATCGTGATGTTGCTGCAGTCGATGGGGCTCAACCCCGTCGTCCGCGACCAGGTCGCGTGCAACGAACTGTTCAAACAGCGCGGCGTGAGCTGCGCGCGGGTGCGCAACGTCATCGCGGTGCTCGGGCCGCCAGCAGGCAAAGCGGTATTGCTCAACGCCCACTACGACAGCACCGCTGCCGGGCCGGGCGCCGGCGACGACGGGATCGGCGTCGCGACCTTGCTCGAAGTCGCCTCGATCCTCCGCCAGCAACCGCTCAAGCGGCCGGTGATCCTGCTGTTCAACGAGGGCGAGGAACTCGGCCTGGTCGGCGCCCGCGCCTTCCTCGCGGATCCGCTCAGCCAGAACGTCGGCAGCCTGGTCAACCTCGAGGCGCGCGGGGTACGCGGCCCGGCCAACATGTTTGAAACGAGCGTCCCGAACGGCGCGCCGATCGCGTTGTACTCGAAGGCCGCCGCCCATCCAGTCGCCAATTCGCTCGGCACCGACGTCTACCGGCTGCTGCCCAATTACACCGACGTCAACAGCTTCTCCGAGCGCAAGTGGCTGACGCTCAACATCGCACCGATCGGAAATGAAACCCGCTATCACTCGGCCGGCGACAGCCTCGAGGCGCTCGATCACCGCACGCTCCAACATATGGGCGACCAGACGCTCGCCCTCGCCGTGGGCCTGGCCAACGATCTGCCGGCCAATGCGTCCGGCGAGCGCATCTTCATGGACGTCTCCGGCCAGGCACTGATCAGCCTGCCGCTAATCGTGGGCGTCGTCCTGCTCGTCGGCCTGTTGCTTGCCTTCGCCGTCATCGCCTGGCGGCGTGGCAAGATAGTTCGCGGCATCGGCATCGCGCTCGGCACGATGGTCGGCTCGGCCGCGGTGGCGTGGGTCGCGCTCGCCGCCATTGGCGCCATCCGTCAGGGCATGTTCTGGCGCGCCGAGCCGATGTGGACGCTGCTTGCGACCTACGCGTCGGTCGTTCTCGCGGGCGTAATCCTGCTTGCCCTGCTCGGCGCGAAGGCCGACCGGACCCAGCTTCGCGCTTCCTATTGGCTGGTGTTCCTGTTGATCGGCGGCGCGATCGGCCTCCTTGCGCCGGGCGGAATCATCTTCTTCCTGTTCCCGCCGCTGATCGTCCTCATCGGCATGCTCGCGACCCGCTGGTGGAAGCCGGCCGAGCAGGTCGCGGCGTGGCTCGCGATCCTGTTCCTCTATTTCACCTGGGGCGCGATGCTGGCGCTGCTCGAAGAACTGCTGAACGGCGGGCCGATGTGGCTGTTCGCGCCGCTCGGCACGCTGCTGATCGTGCCGGTGCTGATCGAGGCTGCGCCGTTAATCCGGAACGCCGGGCTCAAAGCTTCCGCAGCAGTGACCGGCGGGATCGTCCTGCTCGGCTGGGCGGCGGCAGCGGCAGCTCCCGCTTACTCGGCCGACCGCCAGCAGCGTTTCGTGATCGAGCATGTCACCGACCTGACAGCGAAGAAGGCGTGGCTGGCGGTCGTCAATGACGGCAAGCCGGTTCCTGCACCCGGCAAATGGACTCGCGGCAAGCTCGCCTACAGCGACCGACTGCGCTGGCTGGCGCCGATGGAGATTGTCGCCGGCCCAGCGCCTACGCTCGAGGCGATAAGAACGGGCCGAACGATCCGCCTGGTGCTGCACGCCAACGGCGCCGACAGCATCAGCCTGGTCGCACCCGAAAAAGCCGACATTCGCGCCGCCGGAGTCGAAGGGTTCGTCCGCCCGCTCGATCCGTCGGCCAAGAAGCAGAAATATTACGTCGGCTGTTCGGGCCGGAGCTGCGACGGCCTGAAGCTTGAGATCGAGGCCGGGAACGACAAGCCGATCATGTTCACGCTGGTCGGCGCCTATCGCTCCCTACCGCCAAGCGCCGGTCCGCTGGTCGCGGCTCGGCCCAAAAACGCCCGCCCGCAATATCTGCCCGACGAAACGCTGACGCTGTCACAAATCCGGCTCTGACCGACTCGCGTCCGCTGTGCTATGGCCGGGGCCGATGGCGCCCGGCGCCGACCCGCCGGACGGCACCTGTTCAAGGAGCGGTGTCATGGCGACTAGCACAATCTCTTCCCCACGATCGGCCCGGCGCGACCGCATCCCGGTGCGCAAGATCAGCGAGGCCGACCTGCGCGCGTCGCTCAAACAGGGCTGGGAGGATTTCACCGACGTGCGCGGCGACATCTTCTTCGCCGGGCTGATCTACACCTTGCTTGGCCTGGCCGCGGTGGTGATGACGACCAGCAAGCCGCTCATTCCCTATTTCTTCCCGGTAGTCGCCGGGGTCGGGCTGCTCGGCCCGGTTGCCGCGGTTGGTTTCTATGAGCTCGCCAAGCGGCGCGAGGCCGGACAGGAAGTCCACTGGTTCAACTTCATCGATGTCCGCAAGCGCCCGTCGGTCGACGATATGGGGATCGTCGCCGGGCTGTTGCTGGCAATTTTTGCGCTGTGGCTACTCGCCGCGGGGATCATGTACGTTACGTTGTTCGGCTGGGGCACGCCCACGTCCGTCACCGGCTTCCTCGCCTCGGTATTCACGACCCCCACGGGCTGGGCTTTGATCGCGCTCGGAGCCGTGGTTGGGGCGGTCTTCGCCTGGGTCGTGCTCGCCCTCAGCGTCGCCTCGCTGCCATTGCTGGTCGATCGTAACGTCAACGCGGCCCAGGCCGTCTCCGCGTCGTGGCGCGCGGCGCACGCCAACAAACCGGAGATGATCCGCTGGGGGCTGACCGTCGCCGCCTTGCTGGTGCTGGGCTCGATCCCGCTGTTTGTCGGGCTCGCGGTGGTGCTGCCGTGGCTCGGTTACTCGACCTGGCACCTGTACACGCGGCTGATCGACCGGAGCGCGATCGCGCCCCGGGGCAAATAACCGATCGACTAAGGCCTACTTGGCTTCGGAAGCCGGCGCTTCGGCCGCTTCAGCAGCCGGCGCAGCGGCCGTATCACGCTGAACCAGCCGGCGCTCGGCGATGCGCGCCGCCTTACCGGTACGGCCACGCAGGTAATAAAGCTTGGCGCGACGAACGACGCCGCGCCGGATGACCTCGATATGGTCGATGATCGGCGAATAGAGCGGGAACACGCGCTCGACGCCCTCGCCGAAGCTGATCTTGCGGACGGTGAAGTTGGAGCCGACGCCCTTGTTGGCGCGGGCGATGCACACGCCCTCGAAATTCTGGACGCGGGTGCGGTCGCCTTCGATCACCTTGACGCCAACGCGGAGCGTGTCGCCAGGGCGGAATTCGGGAACGGGCTTGTCGGCGGTCAGCGCGTCAATAGCTTCGCGCTCGAGGGTCTCGATCAGGTTCATTTCTTCTTCTCTTCACTGTCCCGCTGCGCGCCAGAGGGCGGTGCCTGCGATGCGCCCCCGTGGCGCTCGATCAGGTCCGGCCGCCTTAGCCGTGTATCGTCGATCGCCTGGGCTC
>Ga0068862_100005281_pt1 | contig 10829 bp, 9 predicted proteins | sample KBSSwiS52_FD_66598 | JGI IMG/M metagenome (GOLD analysis project Ga0068862, IMG submission 66598) | Switchgrass rhizosphere microbial communities from Kellogg Biological Station, Michigan, USA - KBS Switchgrass S5-2 | ecosystem: Host-associated > Plants > Roots > Rhizosphere > Soil ... | reverse complement strand
GACGATGCGGAGCGGGATCAGCACGTCGTCGAGCAGCGTGTCCTCCGGAATCGGCTCGAACAGTTCGCGCCGGATGGCGTAGACCGCCCCCGTCGCGCCCACCGTGGAGTCTACCCGGCTCTCGCTCTTCCGGATGAGCTTCTCGTAGCGCCAGTAGACCCCGACCCCGCGGCCCACCGCCGGCCCGTCGGGCGCCTCGGTCAGGATCAGCTCGCCGCTCACCGCGCCGACGGCGGGGTCCGCGAACGGCCGCGTCAAGGCCCGGATGGTGTCCGGCTCGAAGCGCTGCCGGGCGTCCGCGAGCACGACGATCGCGCCGCTGGCTCTCGGCACGACGTCGTTCAGCACGGCCGCCTTCCCTCGGCGCACCGCGAACGCGTGCACGGCGACACCCTCCCGCGCATAGGCCCGCGCCAGCGAGGCCGTCTCGTCCGTGGACCCGTCGGAGGCGATCAGGATCTCCAGCCGATCGCGCGGATAGTCCAGCGCCAGCAGATTGTCGATCCGCGCGGCGATCCGGCCGGCCTCATCATGCGCGACGACGATCACGCTCACGGCCGGGGGTGCCGCTGCGCGAAGCGCCGGGGGCGGAGCCAGGGCGGCGCGGACCCAGGCGAGCGCGGGATACCCGAGATACACGTAGACGAGCAGCACGGCGCAGATCCAGAACGTCCCGCCCCAGAAGGCCTGGTACGCGTCCACGCCCACGGGTGACATGGTCGTTCTGCCCCGCGCTCAGCGCGCGACGCGTTCCTCGGTCTTGAGGGCACCGGCGGCAGTGAGCGCGGCCATGTCGACCCCCGCGTCCCGCCCCGCGGCCTCGTTCCGGTAGCGGCTACGCTCCGCCAGGCGATAGTCTCCCCGCTCCTGATCCCTGAAGCCCACGGCGGCGAGCGAGGCCGGGAAGTGATTGCCGCGAGGGTAGCGGGCCGCGTCGCCGCCCGCGATCACATTGCCCTCGATCACCGCACCGGGAAAGAAGCGCGCGATCGTCGCCGTGCCCGACGCCGTGCCCGTGCCGATCATGCCGTACTCGTTGTGGGGCAGCACGTTCGCCCGGAAGACGAACCCTTCGCTCGGCGCGCCCTCGACCACGAGGATGCTGCCGGTCTGAAGGGCGGTGTTGTGCTCGACGACGACCTGGGCGGCCCCGTTCAGGATCTGGAGCAGTGCGCCGGTGCCGCCCCACCGCGGGCCGCCCACGTCGGCGAAGAGGTTGTTGCGGATGGCGATACGCCGGGCGGGCCCGCTCTGGCGAATGTCGTCGCGGCCGAGGATGTTGATGCCCGCTCCCGCGTGGCGGACCACGTTGTTCTGGAACGTCACGTCCTCGACCGTCGACCACGGCGCGCCGCCGTCCTGGTTGCGCACGGTGAAGAGCACGGCGAAGCCGTTCTGGGAATCGCGCCAGTTGCCCTCGAGGAGATTGCCGTCGATGAGCACCCGCCGCGCGTTCTTCAGCTCGAGGAGATTCTTCACCGACCACGTCTTGCCTTCGTACCCCGGCTCGCCGGCCTTCCACGCGAGCGGCTTCGCCAGATGATTCCTCCGGATCTCGATGTCCGACGGGACGAGATCCTTGATCGTCGGATCCGCGCCGCCGAACATCACGTTCTCGCCCGCCGCCTCGAGATAGTTGTTCACGAGGGCGAACGGCCCCGGCCCATTCCAGCCCGCAATGGCCTGGGAGTCGGCGCCGGCCTCCTTGAAGTCGGCGAAGTAGCTGTCCGCCACGAGGACGTCCCGCGCGTTCATCGCGATGCCACGCCGCGCGCCCAGGACACGGTCGCCGTGCACGTAGCAGCGCTCGAACACCAGGTGGTGGGGCAGGCTGTCGAGCGACGAGGCGCCGACGCCGAGCTCGACCAGGTTCTTCAGGAAGACGCCGCCCCGGGGCGCGATCTCGACCCCCACGAACCGGTAGTGATGGGCGCCCGGTGCCGCGGTGATCACGGGTCCCGACGCGGAGACCAGCTTCGGCATGAGGCGCGCGTGCGACGGGCCGATGCGTTGGCCCGCGGCCGGCAGTTCCGCCTCGGGCGCCGCGGTGCGCACGACGATGAACCCCTCGCCCGACTTGCGCGGCAGCGTGAATGGCCCGGCATACGTGGCGCCTGCCTCGAGCGCGATCACATCGCCCGGCGCGGCGTGGTCGAGCGCGGCCTGCAGGCTGCCGCCCGCGGGCACCGCGGTGACCCGCCCCGACGGCGCGGCGGCCGGCGCTTCGACCGACGCGCGCGGCAGCTCGGGCGCGCCGGTCGGCCCGACGCCCAGCACGGCCAGCCCGAGCGCGGCAAGCGCGGCCCGCAGCCCGCGCGGGAGACGCCGGCTCATGAGACCGGGCTCACGACGCGGCGGGCGCGCCGGGCCGGGCGCGCGCGGCGCCCCGCGTCAGGTCGATCACGACCTGGTCGGGCCGCGCGGCCTCGAGAACGCGCGCCGCCGCCTCGCCCGCGGCGCCGACGACGAGCACCTCGGCGTGGGCGATCAGCGCCTCCACCTCGTCGCACATCAGTGCCGAGATGTGCGGGATCTCTTCCTCGATGAAGCGGCGGTTGGCGCCGACGAGCCGGGCGATCGCCACGCTCTGATCGAGGATGCGCACGTCGCAGCCCTTGCCGATGAGGGTCTCGACCAGCGTCACCATCGGGCTCTCGCGCAGGTCGTCGGTCCCCGCCTTGAAGGCGAGCCCCACGACTCCCACGCGACGCCGCCGGGTCTCCAGCACGGCCTCCACACCTCGCCGCACCTGCGCCTCGTTGGCGGGCAGGATCGCCGACAGGAGCGGCAACGACAGGTCGGCGGCGTGCGCGGCGTGAACCAGCGCGCGCACGTCCTTGGGCAGGCAGGAGCCGCCGAAGGCGAAGCCCGGGCGCAGGTATGCCTCCGACACGTTGAGCTTCCGGTCCATCAGGAAGACGCGCATCACCTCCTGGGCATCGCCGCCGAGCGCCGCGCAGGCGTCGCCGATCTCGTTGGCGAAGGACACCTTGAGCGCGTGGAAGGCATTGGACACGTACTTCGCCATCTCGGCCGAGCGGATCGTCGTCGTGACGAACGGCGCCTCGACCGAGGCGTACAGCGTGCGGAGAGCGGAGAACGCCGCCTCGTCGGCCGCGCCCGCGAGCGTCATCGGAGGCTGAGCGAAGTCGCGCAGCGAGGAGCCCTCGCGCATGAATTCCGGGTTGACCGCGAGGCCGAGCCAGCCCTCGAGCGCGCGCTCCGCGCCGCGGGCGATGGCGGGCGCCAAGCGCTTTTCCGTCGTGCCGGGAAGGACGGTGCTCCTCAGCACCACGGTGTAGCGATCGCGGTCCCGCAGCGCGCGCCCGATCTCCTCGCCCACGCGCTCGACCGCGCTCGTGTCGAGCTGGCCGTTGCCGCGCCCCGGCGTCCCGACGCAGATCAGCGCGAGGTCGGTCGCCTGCACGGCCTCGACCGTCGAATCCGTGGCACGCAACCGTCCCGAGAAGACCACCTCGGCGAGCACGTCGCCGAGGCCCGGCTCCACGATGGGCGAGCGGGCCTCTCTGATCATCTCGACCTTGTCGCGGTTGAGGTCGACGCCCACCACCTCGTGCCCCGCCTTCGCGAGACACGCGCTGGTGACACAGCCCACGTACCCGAGTCCGAACACGCTCACGCGCATGACCGATTCCTCTCCCTAGAGATCGCCGCGCGGGATGGGCGCCCCGACGGGAATGTGCGATGACGGCCATCGCGCGGCGGTCCCCGCCGCCGCGGCCTCCTCGATCCGGTTCTCGAAGGCGCGCGTCACCATGGCCCACCCGTAGCGCGCCTCCACGAGATCGCGCCCCGCGGCCCCGAGCCGGCGGCGCCGCGCGGGATCCCGCAGCAGCGCGACGACCGCGCGCGCGAAGTCGGCCGGCTCGTCGGCGCGCAGATAGTGCTCGCCGGGGACCAGCGGCAGGCCCTCGGCTCCGACGGTGGTCGAGACGACCGCCTTTCCCATGGACAGGGCCTCGAAGATCTTGAGCCGTGTCCCGCCGCCGACCCGCAGCGGCACCACGCAGACCGCCGCGTCGGCCACGTGCGGGCGCACGTCGGCGACGGTGCCGGTGACGCGGACGTCCGCCGCCTTCGCCGCGGCGCGCAGCCGGGCGCTCGGATTCCGGCCGACCGCGGTGAGCGAGACGTCCGGCACCGCGCGTCGGATCGCGGGCAGCGTGGCGTCGATGAAGTGCAGCACGGCGTCCTCGTTCGGATACCAGTCCATCGAGCCGGTGAAGACGAGCCGATGCGGGATCTCGGGCCCCGCGCCCGGGGCGAAGAACGACGTGTCGACGCCGGTCGGCACCGCGTGAATGCGCGCGCCCGGAGCCAGCTCGGACAGCATCGCGCGGTCCGGCTCGGACACCGCCACCGTCAGCGACGCGCGCGCGCAGGCGCGTGCCTCGTACCGCCGCGTCTTGCGCCATTCGAGCTCGAGGAGCGCCCGCCGCGCCGGCCGGCGCTCGGTCCGCGCGAGGCGCTTCCAGATCTGGTGCTCGACATTGTGCTGGAACAGGAGCGTCGGCACGCGCCCGCCGAGGGGCACGCTCGGCGCCGCCGCCAGGAAGTCCGCGACGCAGACGTCGACCTCGGCCGAGTCGATCAGGCGCGAGACGGTAGCGGCGAGGCCCGGTACGCGCGCCTTGTACAGATCGACCGGCAACGGGGACGCCCACGAGCGCGCCAGCGCGAGGGCGAAGGCCGCGCTCCCTTGCTTGGCCGGGCGATGCGGCAGCGTGACCACGCGCTCGCAATCGGGCAGGGCCGTCGCCTCGCCACCGCCCTCGCCCGGCGCGTGTGTGGTGACGACGGTGACCCGGTGCCGCCGGGACAGCTCGGCGACGGTGTGAAAGCTCCGGAGCCGGCCGCCGCGATCCGCCGGCCAGAGCCCGCCCACCTTCACCCAGAGGATGCGCATCACGCGGCCACGGGCGCGGGCTCGTCCCCGTCGAGAAAGACCCGCTGCCAGATCTCGAGGTTCATGAGGAGCCAGAGGCGGTCGCCATGCTGCGCCGCGCCCGCGCGATGCTCCGCCACGAGGCGCCGAAGCGCGGCCTCGTCGAAGAGCCCGCGAGCGCGGGCGCGCGGGCCCAGCACGAGATCGTCGACGACGGAGGAGAACTGCCCGCGCAGCCAAGTCCCGAGCGGCACCGGGAACCCCATCTTGCGCCTGGTGAGGATGGCCGGCGGCACCGCGTCGGCGAGCGCGGATCGCAGGACGGCCTTGGTCTGCCAGCCCCGGAGCTTGAGCCTCGTGGGCAGGGCGGCCACGCGCTCGACGAGGTCGTGGTCGAGGAACGGCACGCGGCTCTCGATGGACGCCGCCATGCTCATCTGGTCCTGCTTCATCAGGAGCTCGACCAGGTAGGTCTGGAGATCGGCGTGGCTCATCCGCACCGCGGGATCGCCCGGCGCCGCGCCGTGATACCGCATGCCCGTCGCGTAGGGATCCCGGGCGTCGAGGAGGCCGACATCGCTGAGCAGGTCGCGCTGTCGCGCGGGAGGGAACACGGAGAAGTTCTCGAAGAAGAGCGCCCGCGGTCCCGGCTCGTGCGCGAGGAAGCTGCGGCGGGCATAGCGCGCCACCGGCGCGGGCAGCGCGGCCACGGCGCGGCGCACGCCGCCGCGGAGCGCCGCAGGAGCCATCGCGCCGTAGAGCGCGCCGAGGCGCTCGTTCCAGGCCGTCACCCGATAGCGGTTGTAGCCGAGGAAGAGCTCGTCCGCACCCTCGCCCGTGAGCACGACCTTGACGTGCTCACCGGCGAGGCGCGAGACGAAGTACAGCGGCACGCTCGAGGTGAACGCGATGGGCTCGTCCTCGTGCCAGACGAGGCGCGGCAGCGCCTGGAAGAACGCGTCGGGCGACACGACGACCTCGCGGTGCTCGGCCCCGACCGCGCGCGCGGCGAGGCGCGCGTACCCCAGCTCGTCGGCCTCGGCGAGGGCGAAGCCCACGGAGAAGGTGCGGATGGGCTCCTTCATCATCGGCGCCATGAGGGCCGCGATCCCCGTCGAGTCGATGCCCCCGGAGAGGAAGAGCCCGAGCGGCACGTCGCTCATGAGATGGCTTCGCACCGCGTCCTCGAGCCGGCCCCGCACCTCGCGCGCCGCGTCCTCGGGCCCGGGCGCGGCGGGATCGAGCTCGGTCGGGAGCTGCCAGTAGCGGCGCATCCGGAGCCCGTCGCCGAGCGCCCAGGTCAGCGTGTGGCCGGGCGCAAGCTTGCGAATGCCGGCGAAGAACGTCTCCTCGCCGGCGACGAAGCGATTGGCGAGGAACTCCGGCAGCACCGCCTCGTTGAAGCGCGGCCGGGTGTCCATCGCGGCGAGGATGGCCTTGATCTCCGAGGCGAAGAGCAGCTCGTGCTCATTCACCGCGTAGTACAGCGGCTTGATCCCGAGGCGGTCGCGCGCGAGGAGGAGCCGGTGGCGATCCTGGTCCCAGATGGCGAAGGCGAACATGCCGCGCAGCCGCTCGACGCAGCCGGCGCCATCCTCCTCGTACAGGTGCAGGATGGTCTCGGTGTCCGAGCGCGTGCGATAGCGATGGCCGCGCGCCCGGAGCTGCGCGGCGAGCTCGGCATGGTTGTAGACCTCGCCGTTGTAGACGATCCACGCGCGTCCGTCCTCGCTCGGCATCGGCTGGTGCCCGCCCGCCACGTCCACGATCGCGAGCCGCCGGTGGCCGAGTCCAACCGGCCCGTCGATCCACAACCCCTCGCCGTCGGGGCCGCGGTGGCGCAGCACGTCGCGCATGCGCTTGAGCCGCGCCTCGTCGACCGTCTCCGCGGGGTCGAGCTTGACGATGCCGGCGATGCCGCACATGACCGGCGCTATGCCGCCTTCGAGCCGCGCATGCGGATCGGCCCGTCGAAGAGCTCGATGTCCTGGAACCCATTGGACTGAAACCAGCGGAACACGTCGGGGTAGAGGACCTTCCACTGGTACTTCGGCGAGTACCAGTCGAAGGTGTCGAGCCAGCGCCACCGCCAGTCCGGATGCCGGGAGATCGGGCAGACCATGTCGAGCGGCCCGCGGATCACGGGCACGCGATAGAGGTAGTAAGCGGGAACCGCCAGCGCCGACACCGCACGCAGCACGGGGAGCGGCAGCCGCGTCGTCACCCGCCGGATCGCGTCGGAGAACTGGTGGCTCGGACCATACCGCGCGTAGACGTAGACGGCGAGCGCGCCGCCCTTTCGGACCACGGCGGCCACGCGGCCGAACGCCTGCTCGGGATCCGGCGTGTGGTGCAGCACGCCGACGGAGTAGGCGAGATCGAAGGTCCCCTCGCGAAAGGGCATGGCCATGATGTCGGCCTGCACGAGATGCACATTGGGGCGCCGGCCGATGTTCTCGTAGGCCGCGTCGACGGCGCGGCTCAGATCCACGCCGACCACTTCACCGCCCTTGTTCGCGACGACCTCGGCGAAGCGCCCCGCGCCGACGCCGGCGTCCAGCACCAGGCGGCCGCGGTAGTCCGCGTCCGTCCAGCCCGTCGTGGCCTCGAGCATGCACGCGGACTCGGTGCTGCCGCTCTGCGAGTCGAGCTGCACGCGGCGGAACCATTCCCACTGCCGGCCGAAGCTGGCCGCATACGACCCCCCCTCCACGAAGCGGGGAATCCCACCGGTGATCCGGTAGTTTCGGCCGCACATCGGGCAGCGGAGGGTACCCTCGTGCACCTCGATACCGTCGCCGGCATCCGTCCGGAGGTCGAGCGACTCCTTGCAACGGGGGCAGGCCAGGATGTCGAGGAGCGCCGGCTTCATCGAGACTTCCGGAGGAGCGCCCTCTGCTCGCGCTCCGCCACCGGTTGGTTCCAGATCGACCTGTCCACCACGTCGCCCTCCGCTGGCTCGTTCCCTCGCAAATCGTTGCCGACACCATCGAGCGTAGAAGCGCGGGGGGGATTCGACAATCCGGCAGACTCCAGAAACCGCGTGAGGAAAATACCTGACCGGCCGGCGAGATGGGACGCGTTGGAGCTCCCGGGGAGGGACACGCCGGCGGAACGGCGACGAGCGGATCAGGCCTCGATCAGGCCTTCGCGGATGGCGTAGCGGACGAGCCCGGCCGTCTGGTGGATGTCCAGCTTGCGCATGACGGCCGTGCGGTGCGAGTCGGCCGTCTTCACGCCGACGCCGAGAACGCGCGCGATCTCCTTCGTCGTCTTGCCCTCGGCGACGAGCTGCAGGACTTCGCGCTCCCGCTGGCTGAGCCGATCGGACACGGCTGCGGGCCCCTTGCCGATACTCGCGTCCACGACGACCGTGGAGATGGCCGGACTCAGGTACGTCATCCCGCGCGCGACCTGGAGAATCGCCTGGATGAGGTCGGACCCTGCCTGGGTCTTGAGCACGTACCCCCGCACGCCCGCCCGGAGCGCGGACATGACATAGGAGTCCTCCGCGTGCATCGTGAGGGCAACGACCTTGGTCGTGGGCGACGCGCGGAGGATCTGCCGCACGGCGTCGACGCCATTGAGCATCGGCATGCCGATGTCGGCCACCGCGACGTCAGGGTGCAGGGCGGTGACCTGGTCGACCGCCTCGCGGCCGTTCGACGCCTCGCCGACCACGTGGAAGTGCTCTCGCTCGAGCAGCGCCCGCACGCCCTGGCGGATGAGCTGATGGTCGTCGGCAAGCACGATTCGGATCGACAAGACGCGGCTCCTCAGTCCCCCGCGAGGCGAACGATGGCGGGGAGCACTTCCGGCATCTCGGCATCCCGGGAGGAGGTCATACTGCGGGAATGGCGACGCGCAGCTCGGTGCCCCGCCCGGGTGCCGCGTCGATGCTCAGCGCGCCGCCCAGGGGCGCCAGGCGCTCGCGGATTCCTATGAGCCCGATGCCCTTGGCGGTCGAGCGGGCCGTCCCGGGATCGAAGCCGACGCCGTCGTCCCTGACGGAGCAGCAGACCCGCCGGGCTTCGCGGCGAACGACGACCGTCACCGCCGAGGCCTGCGCGTGCTTGCCCACGTTGTTCAGCGCCTCCTGGACGATCCGATACAGCACCGTCTCGATCGGGGGCGGGAACCGATCGTCCCGCGGGCCTTCGATCTTGACCCAAAGCCCGGTTCGCGCCGACACACTCTGGGCGAGGAGATCGAGCGCCGGCATCAGTCCCAGATCGTCGAGAACCGTGGGGCGCAGCTCGTGAGACAGGCGTCGCAGCTCCACCTCGATATCGTCGAGGAGTGTCTTCACAGACTGCAGCCGGGCCGCGGCCGGCGCCGGGAGATCTCGCGCGACGTCGTCGAGCGCCAGGTACACCGAGGCGAGAAGCTGTCCCGCTTCGTCGTGCAGCTCGTGTGAGATGCGGCGGGTCTGCTCCTCGAGCAGCTCGTTCAGCCCGTGGAGCGCGGTATTGGCCTCGCGCACGGCCCGGTGCGCCATCTCGAACGGGCAGAGGCACTCGAGCACGAAGCCCGCCGCGGCCTGAACTATTCTCACGCTCTCGCGCGGGCGGCGCTGGCAGGCGGCGACGAGCGCAGCCTGCAGGAGAGTCGCGACGTCGAGCACTCCCAGGCGCTCGTTCAGGACGGCACGTCCGAGCTCGTAGGCCGAGAGAAGCGCGGCTTCGCCACCTTGTGTCAGATGGGTCTCGAGCGCCTTCGTGAACTGCTCCTGGAGTGCGGGAGTCGGGCCCGTCACTGCTTCCATTTTTTGACGACGACCACGGTCCCCCGGCCCACGACGGACGAAATCTCGAACTCGTCCATCAGGCGCCTGACACCGGGCAGGCCCACGCCGAGCCGCCCCGAGGTCGAGTAGCCGTCCTTCAGCGCCTGCGGCACATCCGCGATCCCGCCGCCTTCGTCGCAGGCCCGAATGACGAGGATCGGATCCGCGCCATGTGACTCGAGGCGGAAGCAAATCTCGCCACGACTCGCGTAAAGCACGATATTCCTGGCGAGCTCGGAGATCGCCGTGGCCACCATCGTGGCGTCGCTCGAGGAAAACCCGAGTCGAGCCGCAAGGGCCCGGCCCTTCTGACGCGCGGCGACGATATCCTGGTCCGACTCCACAGGCACGCGGATCTCGTCGACCCCGCCCAATGCCGTCATCGTCGGCGAGGATCCGTTCACACTCGGCGTGTAGGGCTCGTACTTGATCGCAGAAGGTTGCATTGACCGTAGCCAGGCAGCGTCCATTAAGCAATTGGAGTGCCACTGCCTCCAGGCGGGCTTCCGAGCAAACGCTCAGCGACAAACGACGATGCCGCCCCGGATACGCCGAACGCGCCGCGAATATCACCGGCTACATTCTGCTCGTGGTGAGCATTTACCGGGTGAGTTTGGATAGCGACGTCACCAGGGTGACGTGCGCGCGCGCCGGGGCACCCCATTCGCAGTGAGGCCGAGGTGGACGCCGAGATGGACGAAGGTCCACCTTGCGACTCTGTGTGCTCTGGCAGCACACTCGTTCTCGCCTGCACCCCGGCCTTTTTGGGAGGCGCGCCTGGCGCCAAGACCCCGGTGAATTTGGCGAGCGTCGCCGAATATCCCGGACGGTTCCCAATGGACAAGAGCGCACTGCGTGTGCTGATCCAACTGAAGCTCAATGACGGGCGGCTGCCCAATAACAGCATCCCACGAGTCTGGGGCGGTCCCGGCCACGGAGAAACCTGCCTCGCATGCGATGAGATCGTGCTCCAGGGCCAGCTCTTGATGGAAGGGATCAGCTTCGATGCCAGCTCGGGCGTCCACTTCCACGTGCAGTGCTTCTACCTCTGGGACACGCTGAGGAAGGCGGAGGGACACCAGGCGAGCGGCCCCGCCTAGCGCGGCCGGCGTCGATGCCAGTGGTCAAGGCCGTCCA
>Ga0068862_100005278_pt1 | contig 10835 bp, 7 predicted proteins | sample KBSSwiS52_FD_66598 | JGI IMG/M metagenome (GOLD analysis project Ga0068862, IMG submission 66598) | Switchgrass rhizosphere microbial communities from Kellogg Biological Station, Michigan, USA - KBS Switchgrass S5-2 | ecosystem: Host-associated > Plants > Roots > Rhizosphere > Soil ... | reverse complement strand
TTCGGCTGGTAGATGCCGTCGATGAAAATGCCGACGCCAGGCTGAACCGTGCCGACCAGGGTCGTGCCGATGCCGCGGATGGCGATGAACACGCGGCCGGTCGAATCGCTGTTGGTGTTGAGGCTCGGCGTCAGCTGCGCGACGTCCTTGACCTGAGCGAAGCCGCGCCGCTCGATCACCTCGCCGCTCACCGCGGTCACGGCGACCGGTACGTTCTGCAGCGTCTCTTCGCGCTTACGGGCGGTGACGACGATCGCCTGATCGCCAGGCTGCGCTTCCTGTGTCGCTGGGGTGGCTGCATCGGTAGCGGGCTGCGCGGCGGCGGCGGTAGCCGTGGCGGCGTCGGTCGGCGCAGCGTCAGCTGCAAACGCCGGCGTGGCGGAGGCGAGGATCGTCCCGCCCAAAAGGACCGCAGAAAGTCGCATAAATATCTCTCCCCATGCGGCCTCGCGAACGAGGCTGTGCAAGGACGCAGCATTAGGGCAGATGGAACCTATCTGAAAGGTTTGAAGCTTTGCCGATCGGGCGTTTCGCTTTGCCGGACGGATCCTACCAGCAGGTGTAGCCGCCGTCGGCGAGGACGATGCTGCCGGTCATCAGGCTCGCCGCATCGGATGCAAGGAACAGCACCACCGACGCGACTTCCTCGGCTGTGCCGAGGCGCCCCATCGGCGTTCCGTCAATCCACCGCCGGTACATTTCCCCTTCGGTGTCGGCGAAGGCATTGAGCGGGGTCGCGATGTAGGTCGGGGCGACGGCGTTGACGCGCACGCCGCGCGACGCCCACTCCGCCGCCAGCGACCTGGTCAGCTGGTGGACCGCCGCCTTTGACGCATTGTAATAACTTTGGGGCTGCGGCCGGTTGACGATGAACCCGCTCATCGACCCGATATTGACGATCGCGCCGGCGCCGGCTTTCAGCATGTGTCGGCCGAAGGCGCGGGCGCACCAGAAGGTGCCGTTCAAGTTGACGTCGAGCACGCTCAGCCAATGCTCGTCGGCAACATCCTCGGCCGCCGTTTCACTGCGCGCGATACCGGCGTTGTTGACGAGGATGTCGACCTTGCCGTGTCGTGCGGCGACGGCATCGGCCGCGTCAGTGGCGGCGGTCGAGTTGGTGACGTCGAGCAGCTGGGTTTCGACCGCGTAGCTTTTGTCGCGGAGCGCGGTCGCGGCGCCGGCGAGCAGGGCCTCGTCACGATCGCCGATTACGACGCGGGCGCCGGCTTCCGCCAGCGCTTCAGCGCAGGCCAGGCCGATTCCCTGGGCGCCGCCGGTCACGAAGGCGACCCGGCCGTCGAGACGAAAGCGCTCGAGGACCATCAGGGCAAATAGGGTGCCGCCGGCATCGGCGGCTCGTCGATCGTCCGCTCCGAGCCAAGTAGGCGGACGTTGCGATGGTCGCGATCGAATTCGGCCCACGGCAGCGTGCCGTCGGTGGCGAAGTCGACCCAGATCCGGTGGATCTTCTCGGCCAGCTCGGCCGGCGGGTTCTCGCCGACCAGGCCATCCGGCCCGGTCACCGCCGGCAGCGTCTTGAACACGAACGGCAATTCCATGCCGTGGGCCGAGCCGAACTGCCCGTCGTAGCGCGGTGAGCGCCAGTCGAACTCGTAAAAATGCGTCCGGCCCTGGTGCTCTTCGGCGAACCGGCGTGCCGGCCAGCGGAACACGAGATCGTTCATGGCATCGGTATAGGCATGGCCCGCGGGCTTCTCGCCATGCCCATAAGCCTTCAACGTCTGGCGCGCGGTGGGGTGCGATTTCCGCAGCATCCATCTCGCCAGCCAGCCGGGGATCTTCTGCCGCACCTTGGTCGGGATGAAATAGAAATTCATCTCTTCCGCGTTGGTGCCGATGAGCACGTCGATCTCGGCACCGGCGCCGACTCTGAGCGCATCGTGCGGCTTTTGCGGAAGCACGTCGTCGCCATAAACCGGGACGAACCGGCTGATCCCGAACACCGGCTCATGACCGGCCTCGTCGCGCAGGTCCAGGCGGACGAACGGCTTGCCGATTCTCTCCATCGCCGCCCAGCCCGTCGCGAAATCGACGGTGCGAAAGCCGGCGACGTCCGGACGGATCTTCAGCATCTTGGCAAGCTTGCGCACCAACCGGCCGGCGGTCGGGATGTCGCGGACCATCGCGCCATGCCCGCTCTGGACGATGGCGCGCTGGAACAGTCCCTTCGCTAAAGGCGATGTAATTAGGGCGGAGAGCGCCATTGCGCCCGCGGACTCGCCGAAGGCCGTGACGTTGTCCGGGTCACCGCCGAATTGCGCGACATTGCGCCGCACCCAGTGCAGCGCGGCAATGATGTCGCGCAGGCCAAGATTGGTCGGCACGCCGGGAATGGGCAGGAAGCCGTCGATTCCCAGGCGATAGCCGATCGCCACGCACACGATGCCCGACTGGGCGAAAGCGGTGCAATCGCTGACCGTCGCGTCCTTGCTGCCGAGGACGAAGGCGCCGCCGTGGATCCAGACCATCACCGGGCACTTGGCCGCGCCTTTCGGAGCCCAGACATTGACGGTGAGATAGCCATCGCCGCCGGTGCCACCCGGACCGATCAGCGGCTCGATGTCTAGGCCAGGGAAGACCGGCGACTTGTACCAGGAAGTGGGGCCCGCTCGCGTCGCGTCGCGCACTCCGTCCCACGGCTCGACCGGTTGCCCCTCGCGGAAACGGTTCCTGCCGACCGGCGGCGCGGCATAAGGGATGCTCAGGAATTTATCGATTCCGTCAATGCGGATGCCGGCGACGGAACCCCCGTCGACAATGCGGGTCATTTGCTCGGACGCAAGTGCTTTGACGGCCATGGTCATGGCGGCGGATTTAGCTCAACCGGGGCGCTGGCCCTAGCCGTTGCGCTTTGCCGTCCGAGTTCATTCTTGTGCACAATGATGCGGCCGCGCCGCGGCGATCCGCGCCAGCGAGTTGGGCTCGGGCTCGGCGATCTTCATCAGGGTGTTTTGGTCGTGGTGGTCGAACGGTTGGCCATGGACCATCAGCGTGGTGTGCTGGTCGTAGCTCCACGTGCCGTCGGCGTTGAAGGTGACCGTGATCTCGTAGCGGTCGGTGCGGAAGGCCTGCTCGAGGAACGTGGTCGAGCAAATGCCATATTCGGTCGAGCCGCGCTCGGCCTTCAGGACCAATTTGTCGGATTCGGGCGTCGCGTGACCGGACGCGATCGCCACCTGGCCGCGCGGGATCGACAGGGTCTGGATGATGAGGCCCGTCGCCGGTTCCCACAGCCAATAGCCAGTCTGGTCGTGGAAGGTGATGTCCTCTTCCGGCGTGTTGATGTGGACGTGATAGCGCAGGCCGTAGAACAATTGCGGGCCGTTGGCCTGCGGGTCGATCGGCACGAACTCGGCCCGCTCGATATACTGGCGATGCTCGGGCCCGTCGGCCTTGGGGTTGATGTCGAGCCCCTTTGCCGACTCCCACGTTCCGGCCAAGCGGCGCAGCGGCCCGAGGTTGGCCAGCGTATCGGGATCGACGTCCGCGGGCTCGGTGAAGATGTCTTCGGGGACGTCTGACATGGCGCCGGCCTTTAGCGCCTGTTCTCCGGCGGCAAAAGGAACTGCAGCGGCACCTCGACCCGTGACGCCCAGCTGATCTCGTTGTGCTTCTGGCCGGGGTAGTTGCGGGTCAGCCAGTTCCGGTCCGGGACGTAACCGCGCCTGGCGACGACCGCGTCGACCCGGTCCTGGTAGCGCTTGTAGATCGCATCGAGCGTCTCGGTACCGTGATCGAAGTACAGCCGATGCGTCTTCGGGTCAGGCAGCGCCGGCGCCAGATAGCGTTCGAAGGCCGCCGATACCGTCTCGTAATCGGCGTCGCTGAGCGGCTTGCCGTCCGGGTTGAACGACAGCGGCCAGTGGGTCGACATCATCCCCGCGCCGCCGAAAATCTTCGGATATTCGTCGATCGCGTAGAGCGAGATGAGCGAGCCCATCGACGAGCCGATGATCACGGTGTTGGCGCGGTCGGTCTTCACGTTGAAGCGCTTGTCGATCATCGGCCGAAGCTCGGTGACGATGAACTTGAGGTAGCCGTCGGACAGCGGGTCGCCGCCATAGAGCGCTTTCACCTTCGCGCGATAATCGACGGGCAGCGTCGTGAATGCCTTGGACGGCACATATTCCTGCAGCCGCTTGGGCGTGTTCCAGATGCCGACGACGATCGTCGGCCGCACTTTCTTCTCGGCGATGAGCTTGGAGAGATGCTCGTCGATCTCCCATTCCATGCCGTAGCCGGCGGTCGCCTTGTCGAACAAATTCTGGCCGTCGTGCATGTAGAGCACGGCATATTTCGGCCCCTTCGGCTGGTAGCCGTCCGGCAGCCAGACGACGACGCGGCGCGGGTCGGCATATTTCGAAGTGAGGACGCCGAGATCGACGATCGAGCCGGCGCTGACGTGGACCGGCCCCGTCCCGTCGCCAGCCCACGCTGGCGTCATTGCGAGGAGCGCCAGCGACGCGGCAATCCAATAGCTGGATCGCTTCGCTACGCTCGCGATGACGGCGGAAAAATAACGAATCACGCGGCCTCCTCAAGCACACCGAGGGCTTGGCTATGGGTGGGAAAATTCATTGCGCAACCGGCGACGAAGCGCTCGATCGCGGCCATGTCGACCTTCATGCCTGGCGGCGGTGGCTGCAATTTCCCAGCGTCGGGGAAGTTGCCATAACCGGCGAGCATGCAATGCCATGAGGTGGCGGTGTAGGCCGATGCAATGTCCTGCCGCGCGACTTCCTCGACCAGGTCGCCGCCGGTGAACCAACTGGTCATCACGCCCTTCAGGCTGTCGGACAGATGGTCGTGGCTGGTGGCGTCGCGCCAGTAGTCCGTGTCGCGCCGCGGGGCGGTGCGATAGTGGCAGACGATATAGTCGCGGATGCCGTCGTAGCGCCGCGCGATGTGGGCGTTGAACGCCGCCTGAGCGTCCGCCGTCATGCCCGACGTTTCGACCGTGTCCATGAACCCGCCGACCGTTGCCAGCACGATGTGCAGCGCGGTCGCCTCGAGCGGCTCGATGAAACCCTGCGCGAGGCCGATCGCGAGGCAGTTCCGGGTCCAGCTGCGCTCCATTCGCCCAACGCGCATCTTGAGGTGTCGCACCTCGGCATCGGGCGCGAGGCCGCAATGCGTGCGGAGCTCGGCGGCGGCGGCTTCCGGGTCGAGATAGCGCGACGAATAGACGTAACCGTTGCCGGTGCGGTTCGTCAGCGGAATCTGCCAGATCCAGCCCGCGGAAGCGGCGAACGAGCGGGTGCAATCGTCGGGTCCGCCGGCACTGACCGGGGTCGGGGTGACGACGGCGGAATCGTTGAACAAATTCTCGCCGAATTCGCGGTAGGGCTCGCCCAGCGCCTGCTCGATGATCCGTGCGCGGAAGCCGCTGGCGTCGAGGAAGAAGTCGGCGGCGAAACGCTGGCCGTCCTCGGCGATCAGCGCCGCGACATTGCCAGCTTCATCGAGCTCGACGTCGGCGATGCGCGTGTCGACATGCTCGACCCCGCGCGCGACCGCCACGTCGCGCAGGTACGCGCCAACCAGATGCGCGTCGAAATGATAGCCATAGCTGACTTCGAACGGGAAATTGGCCGGCGCGATCGGCGCGAGCCTGCGGTGCGCGAGCGCGGTCGGGAGGAAGAAGGGATCGGGATGCGCGGGCATGTCGACGCCGTTGCGCCGGGCGCGGGCGTTGAACACGAATTGCGGCGCGGTGTGCCCGTCGACCTCGGTCGGGAAAGGGTGGAAATAGCGCTCGAAGCCGGGCTTGTCGGACCAGCCGATGAACTCGATGCCGGTTTTGTACGTGGCATTGCAGCGCGGCATCCACTCGCGCTCGGTGATGCCGAGCGTATCGAAAAACGCCTTGACCTGCGGGGTTGAGCCTTCGCCGACGCCGACGATGCCGATGGCCGAAGATTCGATGAGCGAGACCTTCGTGCCCGCCGCGCCCCAGCGCTGCTGGAGCAGGTTGGCGGCCATCCACCCCGCGGTGCCGCCGCCGAGGATGCAGATCGAAGCGGGCGGGGGCCGCCCGGTCATTGGCCGGTAATCAGGACCGAACCGGCGCGCGGGTGATCGGCGATCGTCATCCGCGCCGGCTGCGCCCCGTGCACGGTGACCGCGATCTGCTTCCACCACGGGCGATATTTGCCGGTGCGCGCGCCGAAGGTCAGCGAAACGCCCTTGGGGGTGACGGTGCATCGCACCGACTGCCGCAGGCTCGGTCCGGTCACGTGGGTGCCGTCGTCGAGATACAACTCCCCGCGGCAATCCTCGCCCGGATAGACGTCGAGCTGGAGCGGCCCGTCCGGCACCTGCATCGTGCTTTGCACCAGCGGCTGGCGCGGCAGGATCGTCCCGGCGCGCACGAACACCGGAACATAGTCGAGCTTCGGGTCCTGCTTGAACTCGTGCTCGGCGACCGCCTGGCCGGTCCAATAGTCGTACCAGCCACCGGCCGGCAGGCAGATTTTGAACGGCCGCGGCGATTCCGGCCGGGGCGGGGCGGCGACATACAGGCTGCGGCCAACGGTGAAGCTCAGCGCCTGGTCGCAACCGACCTTCAGCGCATCCGGATAGTCGTAGAAGGTGGGCCGCATGATCGGGTCGCCGGTGCGCGAATTCTGCTCGGCCAGCGCGTAGAAATAGGGCATCAGCCGGTAGCGTTCCTCGATGAACTTGCGGCGGATGGCGAGGTGGTCGGGGCCGTCGACCCAGGGCTCGGCATGCGGCGCATCGTTCGCGGCATGGTTGCGGAACACCGGGGAGAACGCCGCCAGTTCGTACCAACGCGTCAGCAGCTCCGGGCTCGCCCCGCCGACGAAGCCGCCGACGTCGCAACCATTGTAGCTGAAGCCCGACAGGCCGAGGTTGATCATCTGCTGGACGCACAGCCGCAGGTGATCCCACGTCGAGCTATTGTCGCCCGTCCAGGTCGCGGCGTAGCGCTGGCCGCCGGCATAGGAAGCGCGGGTCATGACGAACGGCCGGACGTTGGGCCGCAGCCGCTCCATCCCCTCGAACGTGCCGCGTGTATTCTGCATGCCGAACACGTTGTGGATTTCGGAGTGAGTCGCGTCGCGGGCCGCGAAATCGTCGCCCTCGATGCGGTGAATGTTGGTCACCGGCATCGTCTTGCTGCCGTCCGGGGTCTCGAACACCGCCGGCTCGTTCATGTCGTTCCAGAAGCCCGAGAAGCCGTCGGCGATGAAGTCCTGATACTGGTCGCCCCACCATTTGCGCGTCGCGGCGCGGGTGAAATCGGGGAACACCGATGGCCCGGGCCAGACCGGCGCGACGTAAACCGAGCCATCGGCCTTGTGCACGAAATGGTTGCCCGCGGTGCCCGTGTCATAGGGCGCGTAGCCCTGGTTCGGCAGGTAAGCGACGTGGAGGTCGGTGATGGCGACGAGGCGGAAGCCGTCGCTCGCCATGTCGCTGTTGAGCTTCTTCAGATCGGGGAAGATCTTGGTGTTGACGGTGAACGGCCGGTTGCGGTCCTGATAGTCGATGTCCATCCACACGACGTCCGCCGGAACGCGGTCGGAGCGGAGGTGCTCGGCGATCCCGCGCACTTCGGTGTCGCTCGAATAGCCCCAGCGCGACTGCTGGTATCCAAGCGCCCACAGCGGCGCGAACGGCGCCTTGCCGGTGAGGTCGGTGTAGCGCCGGGTCACCTCGGCGACGCTTGGCCCGGCGATCACATAATAATCGATCGGCCCGTCGGGCGCGCTGATCTCGATCGCGTCGGCATCGCGGTGGCCGAAGTCGAAGGTGCTGCGCCAGCTATTGTCGAGGAACAGGCCGTAGGAATAGCCGTCGTTGCTGGTGCCGATGTAGAACGGGATCGACTTGTAGATCGGGTCGCTGGCCGGGGTGAAACCGAAGAAGTCGGTGTTCCAGTCGGTGAAGGTGTAACCGCGCCGGTCGAGCAGGGCGGTCTTGTCGCCCATGCCGAAGATATGTTGGTCGAACGGCAGCATTTTGCGCAGCATGAAGCCCTTGCCGTCGAAGCGCATCGGCTCGGCGCCGTCGGCGACGATCGTCCGGCCCTGGAGGTCGGTGACGGTCAACCGGAACGTCCCGGGATCGAGCTGGACGATCACCGATTTGGTCTGGAAGCCGTTTGCCATTGGCGTCACCGCGACGCTTTGCTTGCGGACACTCGCCGGCACTGCCCAGCTCGCGTCTTCGGCGAACTTGCCGCCTGGTCCGACCCGCACCCTCAGGATGTTGTCGGTAAGCGCGGTGACCTGAATTCTGACATGGGCATCGGACGCGCCGATCCCGTTCGGCAGGATGTCGAGCGCGACCGCGTGGGTCGGAATGGTCTGCGCGGCGGCGACGGGTGCGGACAGGATGGCGGTGCCGAGCAGGAGCGCGGCCGACAGCAGGCGAAGGGTCATGCAAGCTCCTCGATGACCGCACCGTAAGGGCCGAGCGAACTGTCGTCGACCTGCCCGGTGGCCAAAAGCGCTTTGCCCGACTGCTGGAACGGCGCGGGTTGCTCCGACAGGTTGAACGTGCAGCGCAGGCGCTGCCCGGCGTCTTCGCGATCGAACACCAGCAGCGCATCGCCGGCCTCGATGACACGCATCGCGCCGGCCCTGAGGGCGCGGTTGTGCGCGCGGAGCGTGAGGCACTGTCGAGTGAAATGGAGGAGCGAATCCGCCTGCTCCTCCTGCCGGTCGACGGCCAGCGCGCCGTGTTCCACGCCCATCGGCAGCCATGGCGTGCCCCGCGAAAAGCCGAGGCTCGGTGCGTCCGCCTGCCATGGCATCGGCGTCCGCGCACCGTCACGGCTGAGCGTGTGCGGCCAGTTGGCGATCGCTTCGGGGTCCTGCAATTGGTCGAATGGAACGTCGACCTGTGGCAGACCGAGCTCCTCGCCCTGATAGAGAATGATCGATCCGCGCAGCGTGCTGAGCAGCAGGATTTTCACGCGCTTGAGCTGCTCCGCATGCACACCGCCGTCGGACCACCGCGAGATGGCGCGCGGCGCGTCGTGGTTCTCGAACGCCCAGCTCGGCCAGCCGGCGCTTTCGGGCCAGTCGCGGACGACGCCCGCGACCAGCGCCGGCGTAAGTTTGGGGGCGTAGAGAAAGTCGAAACCGTAGGCGCTGTTGAGACGATGCTGGCCTTCGGTGAACGCCTGCATTTCGCCGAGCGCGTGGTCGCCGCCGACCTCGGCCAGGGTGAAGCGGTCACCGTAGCTGTCGGTCACGCCACGCAACCGTTCGAGGAACTTCAGGATGTCCGGATGCGACTGATTGTAGAGGTGCTGCTGGAAGTCGAAGGTGCGCGTGCGCTTGCCCCCAGCCGACGCCGGCGGGTTATCTCGCAGATCCGGGTCGTGCATCGCGAAGTTGAGCGCGTCCAGGCGGAAGCCGTCGACCCCGCGATCCAGCCAGAAGCGCGCGACATTGAGGGTCGCGTTCTGAACCGCGGGATTGTGCAGATTGAGGTCGGGCTGCTCGGGCAGGAAATTGTGCAGATAATATTGGCCGCGCCGCGCGTCCCAGCTCCACGCCGGCCCCCCGAACACCGACTGCCAGTTGCTTGGCGGTGAGCCGTCGGGCTTGGCGTCGGCCCAGACATACCAGTCGGCCTTCGGGTTATCGCGGCTCGAGCGGCTCTCCTGAAACCAGGCGTGCTGATCGGAGCTGTGCGAATAGACCTGGTCGATGATGACCTTGAGCTTCAGCGCGTGCGCCTGCTCGACCAGCGCGTCGAAGTCGGCAACCGTCCCGAACACGGGATCGACGCCGCAATAATCGGCGACGTCGTAACCGAAATCGCGCATCGGCGAGGTGAAGAACGGCGACAGCCAGATGGCATCGACACCAAGGCTCGCGACATGGTCGAGATGAGTGGCGATGCCGAGGAGGTCGCCGATTCCGTCGCCGTTCGAATCCGCGAAGCTGCGCGGATAGATCTGGTAGATCGCGGCGCCTTTCCACCACGGCAACGCCGCGTTCACCGCCGCATCCGCACTGACCTGCTCAGCGAGCATTGCACACCGCGAACCCGAGCGGCGGAAGATCGACGGCAACGCTGCCCGGCGCGGCGGCAGCGGTGGGGCAGGTCCCGGCCAAAGTCTCGAAGCGCGCCGAACGCGTTTCCACCGCGACGTTCTGCTGGATGCGGTCGGTCGAGGTGTTGAACAGCAGCAGCATTTCGCGGCCCGTACCGGGGTCGAACCGCGAGGCCGCGAACAGCCCCGGCTTGTCCTGCGCGTATCGGATGAGCTGGCGGCCGCGCGTCAGCGCGCGGTGGGACGTACGGATTCGAGCCAACTGGGCAATCTCCCGGTACATTGGGTGATCTGGATTGAAGTTCGCCTGCGCGGTGGTCGAGCGCGTGCCGAGCAGCTTGTCGTCGTTGTAGGACGCGACCTGCGAAGCGAACATGTCCTGTCGCGCCGCTTGGTCGCCGCCCTTGCCGACGAAGCCCTGCTCGTCGCCCGAGTAGATGGTCGGCACGCCGCGCAGCGTCAGGAGCATCGCGTGGCCGAGCATGTCGCGCTTCAGCAATTCGTCGTCGCTGCCCGGCTTGAGCCCGAACACTTGCAGCAGCATCGGGAAGCGCCCGGCGTCGTGGTTGCCGAGGAACGTCGGCAGCTGGCGCGCGCCCGCGGCCCCGCGCTCATAAAGCGGATCGGCGCGGAACAGCTTCGCCAGTTCATCCGTCCCGGCGCTTCCGGCGACTGTGTCGATCACCGCGCGACCGAATGCGAAGTCGAGCACGCTCGGCAGCTTGTCGAGGCGCGTGTTCACGGCGGTATGCGCCGGGTCCATGTCGCCGGTCGCGAC
>Ga0068862_100005274_pt1 | contig 10840 bp, 10 predicted proteins | sample KBSSwiS52_FD_66598 | JGI IMG/M metagenome (GOLD analysis project Ga0068862, IMG submission 66598) | Switchgrass rhizosphere microbial communities from Kellogg Biological Station, Michigan, USA - KBS Switchgrass S5-2 | ecosystem: Host-associated > Plants > Roots > Rhizosphere > Soil ... | reverse complement strand
TTTGGGGTATCGAGTATTGTCCCGTAGTCTGGCGATTGTGGCGACAGCCGCACCGGGCCGAAGCTTGCCACGCCGAGCGCAAGGATCGGCTCCTGTTCGTGCCAGCCGGCGATAATATCAGCCGCCCGCGCGAGTGTGGCTTCGGGACATTCTGTGGGGAATTCAACCCGCTCCCGGATAGCCCCTGGTTCGCCCAGCACGGCGATCGTCTTGGTGCCTCCCATCTCCAGGCCTGCATAGACCGGCATCGGCGTCCCTCCTCGCGGTCCCGATGCTGGTTAGCTTTCGGATCGGCGCAAGGTTCCCGCAAGAAGGATGGTCTTTCAAGTCCGCCTGAGAACAAGTCACCCGAGAACGTGTCCTCGTTCGGAGTGCCCCAGGAAGGTCGTTGGCCGCTCGGAAATTCTGGCAGGAATTAGGTGTGTCACGTCATGACGCCGCGACCGGGGCGCATGGGGTCGCCCGGCCGCGGCGGGCGATCAGTAGCAGCCGGAACCGAACACGACGGCCGGAACCGTGCGAGCCATGATCGCCAGATCGAGACCGAGGCTGCGGTTGCGTGCATAGGCCGTGTCGAGGGCCACGCGGCGGCGGTAGGTCGTGTTGTTGCGGCCGCTGATCTGCCACAGGCCGGTGATGCCGGGCTTCACGCTCATGTAGTCGAAGATGTACTGGCGATAGCGGACCATCTCTCCCTCGACGATGGGGCGAGGGCCGACCAGGCTCATCTCGCCGCGCAGAACGTTGAAGATCTGCGGCACTTCGTCCAAGCTTGTGCGCCGCAGAATGCGGCCGATCGCGGTGACGCGCGGATCGTGGCGGAGCTTCTGGTCGCGTGCCCATTCGGCACGGGCGTCGGCATCACGCGCGAGGTGCTGTTCCAGCACATCGGCCGAGTTAACCACCATCGACCGGAACTTGTAGCAGGGGAAGATGCGCCCGCCCGCGCCGACGCGCCGATGTGCGAAGAGTACCGGGCCGGGCGACGTGAGCTTCAGCGCCACCACGATGATCAGCAGCAAGGGAAGGAGGAGGACGATGGCTGCAAGGGCCACGACGACATCGATCATCCGCATCAGCGCGGCATCGCGCGCGCCCGAACGTGCGTCCGTGCTGCCGAACGGCTGTCGGATGGTGATGGAATTGTCGCCCTGAATTGCTGTTATGTGCATGATCGGCCTCGACGATCGGTAAGATGGCGCAAGGAAGGTGCCCCGGCCGACCAGCCAGAGCACCCCGCATGATCAGAAGGCGTAATTGACCTTGTAGGCCGTCCGACGCCGCCGCAATGCCAGGCCGGTGAAGCCGACGCCCGCGATCATCATCAGCCAGGTCGCGATTTCGGGCACCGCCGAAGTGAACACGACGTTTCCGGAATAGGAACCCAGTCCGCCCGAAAAGCCGGAAACCGAGATTTGCTGCGGCCCCGGGCCCACGGGCAGCGAAATGCCACCAGCGAACAGGTTGGGCGCCAACTGCGTGAAGGTGATCGCGTTTCCGTTGAAGGACGCGCTGAGATTGCTGATGCCCTTCACCACCTTGAAGTAGATGACGCCGACGTCGGCGATGCCGGTGGTGGGCGTCGTGAAGTCGATGGTATCCGTGAAATTGCCCGTCGGGATCATGCTGTCGTAGAATGCGCCGCTCCCGCCAACGATGTTGACGGATCCGCTTCCCGTGAAGGTGGTCGCCTGCGCCGGGGCGCAGAGGGCGAACGCCGATGCGATCACCGCTGGAGCGAGTAGTAACTGGCTCTTCGTCATTTTACATGGCTCCTAGTGGAATTTACTTATCTAGTCCTTAGACGAATCAAAATCACCCTGTTCCGTCTAGAACAAGTCTCACGGATTATTTTGCAGTGCAACAGTGAGATATTGAACCATTATTGCTGCAAATTGCGCGCAAAGAGATTCAAATAAATCAGGATTCGCAATGTTTTGACCGAGCAAATAAGCAGATATACTTATCAGATCGGGCGTCTATATTCGGGAATCTGCGCTGAAATAGAGGCGACTGTTGTCGCAGAAATTCCGCAGGCGAGGTGCCCCGCGCAGGCGCAACGAGCTGCCTGCATGGATCTAAACCCAAGCGGATCGAGGAGCCGGGTGAGGCCCGGCGACAGTCAGTCGATCAGAAAAGGAGCAGAAGGCCCCCGAGCGCCACCCATAGCGCAACGCCAATCCCGATTCCGAGCGCTAGGCCGCGCGGCGCTCCGGCGGGGTCGCGCTGGGTGCGGCGGTGCCGCTCTCCGTCCGGGAGTCTCAAGACCAGCGCCGCTTCGAAGTCGTGGTGTTGCAGCACGTGCTCGTCCTCTTCGCATGGCGACGTGTATGGGTCGCAAGCTGCAGTTGGACTTGTGCCATAGCTTCCTGTTCCACGATCATTCGTAAACCGTGAGCACGGAAAAGTCCGGAGGCACGGGTAACGCCTTATTACCTCCAAAATGGAAGCTGTGTATCGCAGTTGTAGCACGTCACGCCTTTCCTCCGGACACCGTGAAAGCCCGCAGTCTTCCGCCTGCGACGCTCGTTCAGGCGGGTATGCTCCGGGCGCCGGGCATGGCTGCATGGTCGCCAAAGGGGTCAGCGTGGACCCGTTCGGGATGGCTTGGGCGCGGACTTGGCGCCAAGCACGGGCGATGGATCAAGTAGCGCCGCTTTCGGCGAAAAATGCTCGGGTTGCGGTTCATTCTGGGGACAGCCCGGACGCCTGGTGGCGTCGGCACTGGTTCCTCCTCGGCGCTGCCGTTGTCGCCGCGATACCGGGCATCGGCGCATTGGCCCGTAATTACTGGTCGACCGAGCAGGGCGCCGCCGGGCCGATCGTCCTGATCACGGGCATCTGGCTTTTGCTCCATGAAAGCGCCTCCATGAAGCGGGTGCAGGACGCTTGCGCGGGATGGATCGTCGCCCTGTGTTTGCTCGACTTCGGGATGCTCGCGGTGGTTGCGGCGATTACCGCCAAGCAGTGGCTGCAACTGCTGGGCATCTACGGGTGCCTCGTGGCGGTGCTCTATGGGCAGCTCGGCTGGCGGCAGTTACGGCGGCTGTGGGCGCCGATACTCTACCTCGCATTCGTCATCCCTCCGCCTGACAATCTGGTCGTGCCGCTCACCCACGCTTTGAAAGGTCTGGCGGCCGATGGCGCGACATCGACGCTGGCGATCCTCGGCTATCCAGTGGCCCGGGATGGGGTGCTTCTTTACATCGGTCCGTACGAGTTGGTGGTGGCAGCGGCATGCTCGGGCATGAACTCGCTGGTCAGCCTGACGGCCATCGGCATCTTTTATGTCTACGTCGTCCACCGGGCGAATTGGCCCTATGCGGCGCTGCTGGCCGTGCTGATGGTCCCCGTCGCGTTGTTCGCCAACGCTGTTCGGGTGATCGTCCTGCTGCTGGCGACGTACTACCTGGGGGATGAAACGGGGCAGGGCGTCCTGCATGAGATCGCTGGCCTGTTCATCTTCCTCGTCGCGCTGGGAACGCTTGTTCTGCTCGACAAGATTCTGAGCCGCGTGGTCCTCCGGCGGAGCATCGGGCGATGAAGGCGTCCGTCGCCCCATTGTCGGGATTGCCGATGCCCACGCGCCGCGAGATGGTGTCGGGTTCGCTGCTCCTGGCGATCACCGGCGCCTCGATCGGCTTGCGGCCCAAACGCATGTTCGCGGCGCTGACACAGGACGAACTCGCTGCGGCCATTCCTCTGCAGTTGGGAGACTATCGCTTCGTCAGTTCGTCGGGGTTGGTCGTCCCACCTCAGGATGAACTCAGCGAGCGATTGTACGATCAGGTGCTGCCCCGGATCTACGCGGCACCTGGCAAGCTGCCTATCCTCGCGCTGTTCGCCTACGGCAGCGTTCAGAACCTGTCGCTGGAACTGCATCGGCCGGAAGAGTGCTATCCGCAGCAAGGTTTCACGATCTCGGCGCCGAGCGCCGAAGTCCTGCAATTCGCCGGGCATCGGATCGAGGCGACCGCCCTGTCTGCGCGTCGGGCGAACGGCTATGTCGAGCAAGTGCTGTTCTGGTCGCGGATCGGCACGCGCTTCGCCAACAGCCGTACCGAGCAGTCGCTGATGGTCGCGCGCGAGAATTTCGCCGGGCGGATGCCTGATGGATTGCTCACCCGCCTCTCGGTTCCAACCGCGGACAGGGACCTCGCCCTCGACACCCTTCGGACCTTCATCGACCTTCTTGGGCGCAACCTTTCGCCGGTCGGCCGCAGGATCATGCTGGGTGAGGGTGGAGCGGACATGGCGCGGAAGTGATGGGGGAAACGGTGCAGAAGCGTTCGGTTCGTTATACCATACTCTATCTGATGATCGCTCTGGCCGGCTGCGCGCCCAAGAAGCCGGAGGGACAAGTGGTAGCGGTGATCAATGGTGAGGAAGTGACAAGGCGCGAGCTGGCTTCCGAGCCGCAAGCCGCGGGGCTGCCCGACGGGCCGGGCGCGCAAGCGGCCATGAACAAGCTGCTTGGCGGGGTGATCGACAGGAAGCTGGCCGTCGCGAAGGCGCAGGAACTGGGCCTCGATCATACGCCGGAATATCTGGCGCAATCGAAGCGGCTGAATGAAGTTTTGCTGAGCCGTGCCTTGTTCGAGCGCTGGGCTCGTGAGGCGCCTGACCCCTCAGGCGCAGCGGTACAGGCTTATGTTGCGGCCAATCCGCAGCAGTTCGACGGACGCAAGCTGGTGTTGGCAGATCGCATCCAGACTGACGCCGACGGCATCGATCCCAAGGCGCTCGAACCACTGGCCACAAACGACGACATCGCCGAATATCTGCGCCTGCAATCGCGGCCCTTTCGCCGAGATCGCACCGTTATCGACACGGCGGCCGTGCCGCTGTCTTTGTACCGCCAGCTGATATCGGCGCCACAGGGATACCCGGTGGCCTTCGAGCAGGCGGGCAAACTCATTGCCATTGCCCCGGTGGAGATAAAAGACGCGCCAACCTCGGCTGCCGATCGTGCCGAGGCTAGCAATGCCGCGCTGCGGCAGGCGACCGTCTCGCAGAAGTTGGCGGCGCTCAGAAAGTCGGCCAAGATTGCCCTCAAGGCCGGCTATCGACTGGCAGCAGAACCCGCGCTCCCGTCCCCGGCTTCGGCACGCGGAGCGCCGATCTCCGAGTAACGCATTGGCGGCTCATCGCCCGAGGTCGAAGCATGGACGTGCAAGGCGTCACGAGTTTCCGCCATTGCACGAACGTGTTGTAGCAGGTGGCGCGGGGGCCGTTGGGGCAGGTCACGCCACGGCGCACTGTCGAAGGACCACGTGCACATGCTTGTCGAAATCCCGCCGCATGTGTCGGTCGCCGACGTCGTCCGCCAGGCCAAGGGGCGCTCCTCGCGCAAAATCCAGCAAGAGTTCGAGCACATCCGCAAACGCTATCGGGGACGACGCATCTGGAAACGCGGTCCGGCGTCAGAGGAGCATTCAGCGCGCGGCGGTCATCGACGCGCCACACCTCGCAGCTTGTTGGGCAATAGCGGCTCGATCATGCACCGTTCGAGGTCCGTCAGGTCATATATCGGCTCATGCCAGCGCTGAGTCAGGCACCGACCGCCAATGAAGGCGACGTGCGTGCTTCAGCCGGAATGACGTTTGGCGCGATGTCGCTTCAACCGCTGAATGCGCTTTAAACGACGTTCGGAGTTGGCCGTTCTGCGTGACTTCACAGTGAAGATCATCTGCCGGTCGGACTTTGTCTCCGGCTTCAAGGTGTTCCCCCGCGCTGGGTTGTCTCGAGCGCGCCTTCGGCTGGATGACCCGGTGGCGAAGGCTCGTGCGCGACTATGAGAAGCGCGTCGACGTGTCGGAGACGATAAGCCATTTTGCCGTGGTGAGCACCTTGCTCCGGGGCTCGCTCCTTGAACGGACAACCGATGTATAAGCCAAAGATCATCGCCATCGATAATGGTTTCACGACCATCACGGGCAAAGCGATTGATACCGTCACCCTCGATAAGGTGAACGCAATGATCGCCTACAAGCTCGACGAACTCACGACCGATCTGGTCTGCTGCGACGTCGTCACGGGCCACGGCGATGGTGAGCAGACATGGACCATCCATGAAGAACTACCCGGTTTTGACGCGGTCATGGTCCACTTTGAAACCCTGCCCGGCTTCGATCGGAAATGGCGCGACGAAATCATTTCCCCAGCCTTCGCGACGAACCGCACCATAATCTACGCCCGAACCGCCAGCGCCTGATGCATTCTCTCAAACGGACTCTTGTGCGTCAGAGCTAACCAGATGCCCCACCCGCGCTTTTATGGATTCACGCCCTTGTCTCGCAAGCGCAGCGACGGGCCTAGTTATCGACCCTGCTCAATGCCGACCCACAGTTCCCACAGCGTGGGATATTAGGACGGCTTGCTCGTCAGGCGTACGCCGGAACGACGCGTCTTGCGGCGATCGCGGCGCGGTAAACCCGATCGAGGCCCTCTATGGTCCGTTCGATCGTGAAGCGTTCCAGATAACGTCGGCGTCCGGCGGCGCCGGCGGTCGCCAGCATCTCATCGGTTACGGAGAGAATTTGGGCGCGTAGAGCTGTCGGGTCTTCAGGCGGTACGAGCCAGCCGGTGCGGCCATGCGCGACCACCTCAGGCAGGCCGCCGACATCGGTGGCGACCACGGCGCGGCCGGCGCGCATCGCCTCAACTGCGACCAGTCCGAAGCCCTCCCATCGGGATGGCACGACGACGCAATCTGCCCAGGCCAGTTGCTCGCGGATGCTCGCCTCGTCACACCAGCCCAGCAGAGTAACGCCGGGTCGATCGTCAACGATCGGCGTCTGATCGCCGACGACCGCCGATCCGACGATGTGCAGTTCCACACGGTCGGCCAAACCGTCCACCGCTTGCAGCAAGAGGTCGATCCCTTTCTGGCGATCGAGCCGCCCGATGAAGAGCAGCTTGCGCACACCGCCGGTGCGCGGCAGCGGGGGTGGGGGGATGTCGGCCATGCCGTTGAGTACCGAGACGATGCGATCTTCGGCGATGCCTGCCGCGATCCCGCGCCGGCGCTCGTAATCGGAAATTGCAACGACGGTTTCGCAAGCGTGAGACAGCAGTCGCTCGGCAAATGCCATTGCCGTTCGACGCGCCGGGCTGCCCGCCATGTCAAAGGACCAGCCATGCGCGCAGTACACAATGGGCGGCCGAGCGCTACGAAAGGCGAACCCGATGCGCCCAATCGCGCCGGCGAAGGTGGAATGCAGATGGATGCAATCCGGTGTGAATGCCTCCACCTTGCGCGCGGTGACTTTCCACAGTGCGGCGAAGGACGCGACCGATCGCGAGCCGCCTGTGAACAAGGCTCGACGGTCCCACGGGATGTCCGGGATCTGGAGGGCATGGGCCTCCGGCACGACAACCCGAACGTCCGAGACTGATGACCCGGCAAGCTGTGCCCGCACGACCTGGTTCAGGTAGGTGCCGCAGCCGCCTTTGACAGACTCCGCAACGTGAAGAATGCGCATCAGGCCGCCCGCGCGAGCCGCGCGTCCAGCACGTCTCGATAAAAATCCAGATAGCGCTCAGCGACAACGGCCGGACTGGTCTCACGTAGCACAGCTTCGAAGTCCGCCTTCCCGGGCAGCGCGTCGCGCCCCGCCTGCATCGCACGCACCAGCCGGTCGGAAAGCTGTCCGGAGTCGGCGGCATCGAACAGCCAGTCCGCATTGGCGTGTCCGATCAGGTCGGGAATACCGCCGGACCGGGCACCTATCGCCGGCACGCCGAGCGCGTAGGCCTCCAGGATCGTGCGCGGCAGGGGCTCCGCCCAGATCGAAGGGGCGACGAGGACGTCGATCGCCTCGAAGAACGCGCGCGGTTCTATGAAGCCCACGAATTCGACCGGCAAACCTTCGGCCTGCTTGCGAAACGCGTCGAGGTCGTCAGGCGTCGCCTTGCCGGCGATCACGATCCGCCAGTCGCCGGGCCGCAGGGCACGCGCGGCCTCTATCAGCGTGCCGACGCCCTTTTCCTGTGTGACACGGCCCAGATAGCCGAAGCTGAACGGCTCGCCGGCTCGGCTGGGCCGCGTGTAACTCGGCCCCACGCCCTCTACGACGGCAGGGTTCCAGATCACCCGTCGCAAGTGATCGGGAAGATGATCGAAGAAGCCCTTGCGCAGGTGGATGTCGAGCGTCTCTTGCCCGACAGCGGCGACTCCCTCCGTCAGCCGGTGCCGGCCGATCTTGGCGAAGGTCATCACCCTGCACTTGAGCCCGCACTCGCCGCCGTCGTGGTACATCGAGGCGTCGGCGCAGAGCAGGTCGTAATCGCGCAGCGTGTGGACGATGGGCCGGCCCCGCCGCGCGGCTGCCTCCCAAACCGTGGTCGACACATCGACCATCGAGTGGGTGTGCACGATATCGGGCTCGAACGCGTCGATCACGCGGCGGAAGTGATGGCCGAGCCGATAGTTGAACTGCTGCGAGAACTTGCGCCATCCCCGCTCCAGCTTTCCGTGCTGCGGCCATTCCTCCGCCCAGAACCGCGTTTCGTGCGGCATGCGAAAGACGCTGACGCCATTGCGCTTTTCCAGGACGAACTCGCCCGGGGTGGTGCATGCCGCTGCTACATCGTGGCCCAGCCGGCTCTGCGCCTCCGCCAGCATGGCCACGGAACGCTCTGCCCCGCCCATGATGTGCGGCGGGTAGAGCATGCTCAGGTGAAGGATCCGCATGATCAGCGACCCACCGAAGGTAGTCGCGACGCGCTATGAAACATCGACGTACAAGAAGCGAAGCTGTGACGTCTTACGATCGGTCGTATCGAAAGCATGGACCTAGATGTGCTTCAGTTCGTATCGTCTGTCGTTCCCAACTCCCTCGGAAATGGACGCGTTTCTCCGGCGTGAAATTGCTCTGGTGGAGAATACCGGATTAGACACTCGCCATGGATATGCAGACGAGAGACCCATCGCATTGGGCGGCTGAGCCGCCACCCGTGGCTTCCAGGCCGATATTGTTCGTAAACGGCAAGTTCTATGGCGGCGCCATGAACGGAGTGCGGCGTGTTTCCGATCGCCTCGTCCGGCAGCTCGACCGGCTTGCGAGTGGCTCCTCGGGGGGGCGGTCTGCGGCTGCCCAGTGGGACATCCGGCTTCTGCTGCCGGCCCGCGCCACCGAGGTTCCTGACTTTCAGGCGCTCCGCACCGTTCCGCAGGCGATCGGTCACACCCAGTTCTGGGAGCAGGCGGTGCTGCCCTTCGCGGCGCGATCCGGCACGCTGGTGAGTTTTGCCAACCTCGCGCCGGTGCTGCACCGCCGCAAGGTGACGATGATTCACGACGCGCAGTTTCTCATTTCGCCGGAGTCCTATCCCCGCAAGTTGCGCCTCGGCTACCGCCTGCTGATCCCGCTGGGCGGGCGCAGCAGCACTTCGGTGCTGACCGTCTCGGACTTCGCCCGCGATACCTTGGGCACGTTCGGTCTTTCCCGGCCGGAGCGCACGCACGTGCTGTTCAACGGCGCGGACCATATCCTCGAGGCGCCGGCCGACCTTGGTATTCTCTCTAAGGCCGGAGTCGAATCGGGCGCCTTTTGCGTCGTTTTCGGATCAACTTGGCGCTACAAGAACGTGGGAGTTGTGCTGGAGGCGTTCCGCGATCCGCGCCTGCACGCGATCCCGCTGCTCGTGCTGGGAAAGACGGCGGACGAGTTGAGGGGCGCGGGGATGCCCGTACCCCCGAATGCCCGGTTTCTTGTCGGGTTCAGCGACGGGGCGCTGCGTGCGCTTCTGGAAAATGCGCTCGCGCTCCTGTGCCCATCGCGGACGGAAGGGTTCGGCCTGCCGCCGGTCGAGGCGATGCTCTGTGGTTGCCCGGTGGTCGCCGCGCCGGCGGGGGCTATTCCGGAGATTTGCCGCGATGCCGTGAGCTACGCGGGGCTGGACGATCCCGCGGGTTGGGCGGAGCAGATTTTGTCCCTCGCTCCCCCGCAGCCGCGCCGCGCCCAGAAGATCGCCGCGGGCCGCCTTCGTGCCGCAGGCTACACTTGGGATGCCGCCGGCGAGCGTCTGGTCGATCTGCTGCGGCCGGTCGTGGAAGGCCCGCGGCTTACAGGTCGCGGGTGATCCGAAGTCCCCAGGTCCGTGCGGCAAGGTCGGCGATCCGCTCGGCATGGACGCGATGCGAGAGGAACTCGCGGAACGCCGGCCACTGATTCTCAGTCAGCGCCGGAGGATCGGGCGAGGCGAGCAACGATCCAAGTGCCCGTGACAGGTCACCTTCCTGACCCGGGTCGAAAACGTTCCCGCCTCCGAAGCGGGTGACCAGTTCGGAAGAGCCTGCGCGCGACGACACCAGTACCGGTACTCCCGCTGCCATCGCTTCCGGCACGATCAACCCCCAAGTCTCGGGCCAGAGCGAGGGCAGGGCGATCACCCGGCAGGATCGCATGGTTGCGGCGATCGTATCTCGCGCCTGCCAGCTTCGATGGGTGCTTCCCGTGGCATTGCCGATTGCGCCTTCCAGCGCGCCTTGGCCGACGAACAGGCTGCTTGCGCCAAGCCCGGCCGCGGCCGCGAGCAACTGCCCCACGCCCTTTTCGGGTTCCAGCCTCCCGAAATACCCCACGTCGAACTGCGGGTCTTGGGGAGCGGCGGGGTATTCACCAACCTGAATGGGATTGTGAATGACTGCATGCCGCTCGCTGGGAAGCAAGGCATTCGCTGTCTGCTCCGCTACCGCCGACAGGCTGAGGATCAAGCGGTTCTGGCTTCCCGCGCGCGTCCCCAGCGAAAGCACCGCTTGGCGGGCGAGACGGCCCGTCTTCACGACCTTTCCGGCGCGATCGCAACTCCTTGCGATGCACCCGGCACCGAGCGG
>Ga0068862_100005270_pt1 | contig 10844 bp, 7 predicted proteins | sample KBSSwiS52_FD_66598 | JGI IMG/M metagenome (GOLD analysis project Ga0068862, IMG submission 66598) | Switchgrass rhizosphere microbial communities from Kellogg Biological Station, Michigan, USA - KBS Switchgrass S5-2 | ecosystem: Host-associated > Plants > Roots > Rhizosphere > Soil ... | reverse complement strand
CCGTCACGGCGCACCGTCGCCTTGTCGGGCGCGAGCTCGGCCAGCGCCTCGATTGCGCGCTTGGCGCGGCCCATCGCATAATGCTCGAGCGCATGGCCCAAGCTGAACAGGAACAGTAGCAGCGCACCTTCCGCCCAGGCGCCGAGCGCCGCAGCGCCGGCCGCCGCGACGAGCATCAGCGTATCGATCTCGAATTGCTTGAGCTTCAGATTGTCGATCGCCTCGCGCAGCGTGAAGAAGCCGCCGAACACATAGGCGCCGACATAGAAGGCGGTCGGCAGCCCGTCGGGGGCACCCATAACCAGCTTTTCGATCGCGAAGCCGATCGCCAGCAGCGCACAGCAGGCGAGCGCGAAGATCAGCTCGGTGTTGGGGCCGAGGAAGTTAGCGTGATCGTGGCCATCGTCCGGTCCGTGCTTTTCGCCTTCGGCATGGCCATCGTGCCCGGCATGGTCGCTGGCGCCGTGATCGTGTCCAGCATGATCGCCGGCATGATCGGAGCCGGTCCGCTTGCCCGGTTTGACCTTGGGCTTGCCCAGCGCCGCGATGATTGCGGCCTCGTCGACGCGCTCCTTGTCATATTCGACGCGGACGCTGCCCGATGCACTGGCGTCGGCCTGCAGCACGCCGGGCACCTGGCACAAGGTTCCGCCGACGGTGCGGGCGCGGCGTTCGTGCCCGATCCCCTCAACCTGCCATGTCGCATGGCCGTAGCGCCCGCTGATATCGGCGCCTGCCGCCCGCACCATCTCGCGCACACGCGGCAGCGGCAGCGCCGCGCCGTCGAAATGGATGCAGAGCTTCGCCGGCGTATCGCCATCTGCAGGCAGGATGTGCGTGCGCTCGACACCGGGTTTGGCGCTGAGCGTCGAGACGAGCCGCTCGACACAGGCATCGGCCGCGTTGGGAACCTCCGGCAGCAGGACGGGGATATCGAGTTCGAGCTTGTCGGTCATCACGCCGTCTCCGCATTGGTGATGGTTTCATTGGCTTTCACTGTTTGTTGTCCGAACCGCGCGTAGAGCGTCGGCAGCACGAACAGCGTCAGCAGGGTCGCCGAGATCAGACCGCCGATGACGACGGTCGCAAGCGGCTTCTGAACCTCTGCGCCGGCGCCGCTCGCGAACGCCATCGGCACGAAGCCGAGGCTGGCGACGAGCGCGGTCATGACGACGGGTCGGAGCCGCTGGATTGCGCCGGTGCGGGCGGCCTCTGCCCGGTCCATGCCCGAGCGGATCAGGTCCTGCACCGAGCTGACCATGACGAGGCCGTTGAGGACCGCGATGCCCGACAGCGCGATGAACCCCACCGCCGCCGAGATCGAGAAGTCCATCCCGCGCACGAACAGCAGCAGCACCCCGCCCACCAGCGCGAATGGCACGCCAGTGAACACAATTGCCGCATCGCGTGCCGACCCCAAAGCTCCACAAAGCAGCAGCAGGATCAGGATGAAGCAGGCCGGGATCACGAGCTGCAGTCGCTCGCTGGCAGACTTCAGGTTCTCGAACTGGCCGCCCCATTCGAGATAGCTGCCGGCGGGCAGGCGCACGCCTTGCCCGACCGCCGCCTGCGCGTCCGCCACGACACTGCCGACATCACGGCCACGCACATTGGCCTGAACGACGACACGACGCTTGCCATTCTCCCGGCTGATCTGGTTCGGCCCGTCCACGACCCCGATGCTGGCGACGCTGGAAAGCGGCACATAGCCGCCGCCGGCGACCGGCACCTGCACCTGTTCGAGCAGGCCGAGATCCGCACGCTGCGCCTCCGACAGGCGGATGACGACCGGGAAGCGCCGATCGCCCTCGAAGATCATGCCGGATTCCCGCCCGCCGAGCGTGGCGGTGATCGTGTCCTGCACGTCCTGCGCGGTGACGCCGACCCGAGCCATCGCGTCGCGATTGACGCGAATGTCGAGCATCGGGAGCCCCGTCGTCTGCTCGACCTTCACGTCCGCCGCCCCTTGCGTCTTGCGCAAAACGCCAGCGATCTGTTCGGCAGTGCGGTTCATGGTGGCGAAGTCGTCGCCGAAGACCTTGACCGCGATATCGCCGCGCACTCCCGCGATCAGCTCGTTGAAGCGCATCTGGATCGGCTGCGTGATCTCATAGGCATTGCCCGGGATCTGCCCGAGCTTGCCTTCCAGACGTTTGACCAGTTCGGCCTTGGCCAACTTGGGATCGGGCCATTCGTCGCGCGGCTTCAGGATGACGAACATGTCGGTCGCGTTGGGCGGCATCGGGTCCGAGGCCAGCTCGGCCGTGCCGGTCTTCGAGAAGACGAACCGCACTTCGGGCTGCTTCGACACCATTTGCTCGATCGGCACCTGCATCGCCTGGCTTTGCTGGACCGAGGTGGCCGGGATGCGAAGCGACTGGATGAGCAAGTGGCCCTCGTCGAGCTGGGGCAGGAACACCTGCCCCAATGTCGTGAAGGCGAGCGCCGCCAGCACGAGGCTGCCGATGCCCGCGCCGATCGTGATCGAGGGCCGCTTCATCGCCTTTTTCAGGCCCGGCTCGTAGCGCTGCTTCAGCCACGAAATGATCCGGCCGTCTTCCTCCGTCACCTTCCGCGACAGCCAGATGGCGATCGCCGCAGGCACGAAGGTCAAAGACAGCATGAAAGCGAACAGCAGCGCGATGATGACGGTCAGCGCCATCGGCACGAACGTCTTGCCCTCGACGCCGGTCAGGGTCAGCAGTGGCACATAGACGAGGATGATGATCGCCTGCCCGTAGACGGAAGGGCGGATCATCTCACGCGCGGCCGTCGCCACTACGTCCAGTCGCTTCTTGACCGTGAGCAACCGCCCTTCATCGTGTTGTTGTTCCGCCAAGCGCCGCAAGGCGTTCTCGACGATGATCACCGCACCGTCGACGATCAGGCCGAAGTCGAGCGCGCCCAGGCTCATCAGATTGGCCGAGACGCCCAGGCGGAGCATCCCGAAGCCGGTCAGCATCATCGTCACCGGGATGACCGCCGCCGCGATCAGAGCTGCCCGGAAGTTGCCGAGCAGCAAGAACAACACGACGATGACGAGCAGCGCGCCTTCCGACAGGTTCTTCGCCACCGTCTTGATGGTGGAGTTGACCAATGCAGTCCGATCGAGGACCGGCTGCACCACCACGTCGGGCGGCAGCGAGGCGTTGATCTCCTTCAGCCGATCGGCGACCGCGGTCGCGACGTTGCGGCTGTTCTCGCCGATCCGCATGATCGCGGTGCCGACGACGACTTCCGTTCCGTTCTCGGATGCTGATCCCATCCGGATCGCCTGCCCGTTGCGCACGCTCGCGACCTGATCGAGCGTGATCGGCACGCCCTCGCGGGTCGCGACGACCGTGCGCGCCAGCTCGGCCGCATTGCGCACCAGCGCATCGGAGCGGACCGCCAGGCCCTCGCCGTTGCGATTGACGAACCCGCCGCCGACACTGGTGTTGTTCTTTTCCAGCGCCGTGCCGAGATCTGTCAGCGTGATGTTGAGCGACGTCAGCTTCTGGACGTCGGGGATAACCAGATATTGTTTGGAATAGCCGCCGATCGAGTCGACGCCGGCGAGGCCCGGCGTGTTCTTCAGCGCCGGAGTGACGATCCAATCCTGCGCAGTGCGCAGATAGGTCGCCTTGTCCTCCGGCGTCGTCAGCCGCTCGCCTTCGGGCGTGATGTAGCTGCCGTCGGGTTGCTGGCCCGGCTCGCCGGGCCGATGCTCATCGTCCTTCCGGTGATCCAGGCGGACGGTCCACATATAGACCTCGCCGAGCCCGGTGGCGATTGGCCCCATCTCGGGGTTCACGCCCTCGGGCAGACCTTCCGCAACGCCGGCCAGGCGCTCGCCGACCTGTTGGCGAGCGAAATAGATATCGGTGGAGTCGTCGAAGACGGCCGTCACCTGCGCGAAGCCGTTCCGGCTCAGCGAACGCGTATAGTCGAGGCCCGGAATGCCGGCGAGCGCGGTCTCGATCGGGAATGAGACCTGTTTCTCGACCAACTCGGGTGAGAGTGCCGAGGCACGGACATTGATCTGCACCTGATTGTTGGTGATGTCCGGCACCGCGTCGATCGGTAGCCGGTAAAGCGAATAGCCACCGATGAGGGTGGCGATGGCGGTGAGGAGCAGGACGAGCCAGCGCTTCTCGACCGCCCAAGTGACGATACGAGCAATCATGGCATCAATCCTCGTGGGCCGCTTCGCCCTTGCCGAGTTCGGCCTTGAGCGTGAAACTTCCGGTGGTGGCAATCTGCTCGCGGCCCGTGAGACCGGAGCGCACGATGACGGTTTCCCCAGCGGCGTCGCCGAGTGTAACTGGCGTCGCCTGGAAGCCTGTAGGGGTCCGGACGAACACGACCGACTTGCCTTCGACCGTCTGGATCGCAGTGGTCGGCACGAGGATGGCCGTGTTGGTAGCGCCACCGGTGCCACTGAGCTGAACCGAAGCCGTCACCCCTTCGCCGACGCGCCACTGACCACCGCCATTGTCGAGCGTGGCGATGATCGGGACCTGTCGGGTCTGCGGATCGAGCGCCGGCGACACGAAGCTAATCCGAGCACTGGCCTCACGTCCGGGTGCCCGCACCATCACCATATTCCCGGGCTTCACCCGCCCTGCGTCTTCGGGCCTAAGGTTCAGCGCTAGCGACACACGCCCGAGGTTCGCGATGCGATAGAGTTCAGCATCGGCCGCGACCGTCTGCCCCAGCACGACCGGACGGGCGATGATCTGGCCGCCGATCGGCGCGACGATGCCGAGCCGGTTGAGCCCACCGCCACCACCGCCCGCTGCCGACACCTGGCTTTGAGCCTGCCTGTAGGCGATGCGCGCTTCAGTCGCCGCAGTGCGGGCGGCGATCAGATCCTGTTCCGGTGACACGCGCTGCGCGAATAGCCGTTGCTCGCGGGCAAGATTTGAGTTGGCGAGCGCGAGGCGAGCGCGGGACGCCTCGACCTCCCCCTTGAGCTCCGCCGCCTCCCGGCTTTCAATGACGGCGATCGTCTGGCCGCGCCCGACCGACTGGCCGAGATTGCGGGTCAGCGATACCACGCGGCCGCCGATCGCGGCCGAGACAACCTGCGTGCCTTGCGGATCACCTTCGATCGTGGCCGGCAGCTCGATCGTCCCCGATCCGCCGAGCGTCGGACGGCCGAGCTGGATACCCGCCGCCGCGATCTGATCGGCGCTGAGCGTTACCTTGCCTTCATCGGCATGTCCGCCCCCCGCGCCTTCTTCGCCACTTTTCGCCGGCGCGGCCTCGTTAGCGGGCTCACCCGATCCGCCACACGCAGCGAGAGCCAGGGCAAGCGCCAGTGAAGCCACGGTACGCGGCATGAACATCGACATGGATCAGTTCCCCTGTTGGTCTGGCGCCGGAGCGGTCAATCGCTCGAGACGGGCGCGGGCGTTCTGGTAGTTGGCGAGCGCGTCGATCGCGGCGACTCGCGTTTCGGCGAGCGTGCGTTCGGCATCGAGAAGATCGAGCTGGCCGAACTTGCCCTCGCGGTAGCCGATCCGCGCTATGCGGGCGGCCTCTTGCGCCGCCGCCAGCGCTGGACCGGCAGCGGCGCGCGCCGAGGTCGCAGCATTGGCCGCTTCGGCTTCCGCGTCGGTGATCGCCTGCTCAACATCGAGCGCGGTCACGCGCCGCACCGCTTCGGCCCGCGTCCGCTCGGCGGTCGCCTGCGCGATGGCAGCGCGGCCATTATTGAACACCGGGATCGGGATCGAGATAGCGAACACCCCGGCGGTATCGTTGGTCGCTTCCAGACGCCGCAGCGCCGGTCCGACGTTGATATCGGGCACCCGGTTTGCCCGCGCGAGCTGGATGCCAGCATCCGCTATGGCTAGATCAGCATCCGCCGCCGCCAGCGCCAGCGTGCCGTCGGCTCTTTGAGGCGCAACTGGCCCAAAGGTCGGTGCAGGAAGTCGATCGAGCAAACCTGCGTCCAGGGGACCATCGATCGGGCGTCCGATCCGGCGTACGAGATTGGTCTTGGCCGCCTCCGCAAGCCGCGTTAGCCGCTCGACATTGGCTTCCGCGTTGATGCGAGCGACATCGGCGCGCTGCTGCTCGAGCGGCGATGCCCGGCCAGCCTGGACGCGCACCCCGGCGCCGCGAAGCACTTCGGCTGCGATCCGCGCCTGGTCGCGGGCTGTCGTCAACCGCCGTTCGGCTGCGACTGACTCGACATAGAGCTGCGTTACCTGCACCCGGATATCGGCTGCTGCGATCGCGGCCTGTAATTCTGCCCGTGAGACTTGCGCAGTGGCGACCGCGACCCGGGCGCTGCGCTTGCCCCCCAGCTCGATCGGGATCGCGACCCCGACCGTAGTCTCCGCACTCCGCACCCCTCGATAGGAACCGGACCCGACGGCATTTTCGACCTGACCCTGAAAGGTCGGGTTGGGTCGGAGGCCCGCGATGGAGTGTCCGGCCTGTGCGGCTTCGATGCCCGCTGCTGCCGCTGCATTCGACGGCGCAGCACCGCCCGCGGCCAACACGGCCTGATCCAGCGTGAAAGCCGGCAGGGGCTGTGCCGCCATCGACGTTTCCGCTGACGGCGGCGCCTGCTGTGCTTGTGCTTGCGCCTGCGCGATCGATGCGCAGGACCCCGCGGCCAGTACGGCCGCGATCAACTTTTTCATTATCTGGTGATCCTGACAAATTGCGTCGAGCCGGCTGATGCCGGCCAGCGGAAGATGTCAGGCGGTGGGTGGCCTCAGCCCAGGATCGACCAAGCGCGATGCGATGGCCGCATCGGAACCGGTAAATGGGCGCATACCGCCGGCACGGACCATCGCCGCCAGCTCATCGGTTGTGGGAAGGTTCAGCGACGGCCCATGGCATGTGCCGTGATGGTGCGGAACGGTCTTATCAGAATCGCCCTGCGACTGATCGGCATCGCCTTCGCTATGCAGGGCGCCGCTGCACTCGATCGTGACAGCGCCCGGTGTCTCCTGCGCGTGCACGGTTCCCGTCACCACCAGGGATGACGCGATCATGACAAGCAAAAGGGACCACAACTTACGCAGCATCGACCTTCGTTTAGGTGAGATTGGACCCGAAGTCATCGTAGAACCTCAGGCCTAACCGGTCGGGCGTCGTGCCATGCCGGAATCGCCTCTGCGAGTACGCGCCACGCTGAGCGTAGAAAGATGATGGCGATGACGCCACCGACGGCGATGTCGGGCTATGCCGTCCCGGTCGCCGCGACCAGTCCGGCGGCGATCAGCACGCCGATATTCGAGGCAACATCATTGCGTGAACATTCGAACGTACTCGACATATTCACGTTCTCGGAACGGAACCGCCACAGTAGCGCGAGGCAGGCCAGGTTTGCGGCCAGTGCAGTGCTGCCGAACGCCAGCATGAGCGTGGACGAGGGTGGCACGCCGTTCACGATCTTGTCGATGATCTCGATCATCACTGCAATGCCGAAGACGAGGATGATGCCGCCCTTGGCGAGCGCCGCCTCCGCTTCCCAGCGGGGACCGCGGCTCAATGCATAGAGGCTGAGTGCATAGATCACCGCATCACCGAGCATGTCGACCGAATCCGCCATCAGCGCCGATGATCGCGCCAGCACACCGCCACCGAACTCGGCAACGAACATGACGAGGATCAGCACGCGGCGCTGCTCGGCCTTGCGGCCGAGTGCGGCGATCGTGTCGCCTTTTTTGGAGCAGCAGTCGTCCGCCATAATGCTCGATTCGCGTGTCGGACACCGTATATGAACCCTCATCCTACTATAGGGTCAAGCGTTCCATGAAGATCGGCGACATTGCGAAGCGCACCGGGCTGACGATCGAAACCATCCGCTTCTATGAGAGTGAACGGCTGATCGACCCGCCTCTGCGGAGCGGAAGCAATTATCGGCTCTACGACCAGTCGCACTTGGACAGACTGTCGTTTGTAAAACGCTCCCGTGACCTCGGCTTTACGCTCGATCAGGTCCGCGACCTTCTGCGCTTGGCCGACGACCCGCGCATATTATGTGCCGAGATTGATTCAATGGCCGTGCAGCACGTCGAGGAAATCGATCGCAAGCTCGCCGATCTCCACAAGCTTCGCGAGGAAGTCGCTAGATGGGGCCGTTGCGACGCTACAACCATCGCCGAGTGCCGGCTGATCGACGCTTTGTCGTCAGGCTCGACAGCCGTTGATGAACGCAACTAGATCGCTCCAGGGTATCGCGCTGCTTCGGAGGATCATTCGGCGGCAGCGTTCGCGCGATAATGGAAACCCTCTTCCAGGGCGGTTTTACGCGCCTTGATCACCACCCGGGTGAGCGACTTCAGTCCCGTGCTACGCAAATCGGCAAATTATGACGTTGGCTGGTCGGGCGCTACGATCCGCCTTTGCGAACAAGGGATTCATTGCTTGAGTCGATATCCGAAGTTGCTCGCGCCAGGCGTGTTGCTGGCGATCCTGTCGGCAATCCTGTTCGGCGCGAGCGCGCCCTTCGCCAAGCTCGTGTTGGGCAATGGAGTCAATCCGTGGCTGCTCGCAAGCCTGCTCTATCTGGGCTCGGGCCTAGGCCTCGCGATCGTTCATAGCCTCCGCAGAATGATCGGACGAGGCGAGGCGGAAGCCCCGCTTGTTCGTGCCGATCTGCCCTGGCTCGCGCTCGTCATCCTTTCCGGGGGTGCGATTGCGCCGGTCCTGCTGATGGTGGGCCTCGCGACGACGCCCGCATCCACGGCGTCGCTGCTGCTCAACCTGGAGGGGCTGGCGACACTCGCCATCGCTTGGCTGGTGTTTCACGAGAATGTCGATCGCCGCCTGCTGATCGGCGCCACAGCGATCCTGGGAGGTGCATTATTGTTATCCTGGCGTGGCGGGCTGGCCGGCGGCGGCCTTGGCATGCTGGCAATCGCCGTCGCCTGCCTGGCTTGGGGCATCGACAACAATCTCACCCGCAAGCTCAGCAGCGCCGATCCCGTACAGATCGCGATGCTGAAGGGGTTGGCTGCTGGGACCGTCAATTTGGTGCTGGCATTGACGCTTGGCTCCTCGCTTCCTGCGCTGCCGGTCGCTGCCGGAGCGGCGCTGATCGGCTTCCTCGGTTATGGCATTAGCCTCGTCATGTTCGTCCTTGCCCTGCGACATCTTGGTACCGCGCGGTCAGGCGCTTATTTCTCGACCGCACCGTTCATTGGCGCGCTGCTCGCGGTGGCGATGTTCGGCGAACCCGTCACCATCTCTCTCGTCATTGCGGGCATCCTGATGGCGATTGGACTTTGGTTGCACTTAACAGAATCCCACGGCCACGAACATGCCCATGAGATGCTCGGACACGAGCATCGCCACGTCCACGATGCACACCACCAGCATGATCATCTGCCGGGCATCGCGCCGGGTGAGCCGCACAGCCACTGGCATCGCCACGCGCCGATGGTTCACCGCCATGCCCATTATCCCGATCAGCATCATCGGCACGGCCACTCGCCCTGAGCAATGGCTCAAGTCGCGAGATTGCGCATTCCCAGCAATATCATGCCGGCACCTGCGAAGGTTGGCGTGTTGAAGTCCGCGCTCAGCCAAATCTTGCGCGGGCCTGAGGCAGGCTGTTGATGCAAACGTTGCTCAGCATGGATAAAGCGCAGCCCGCCTCGGTCGGTGTCGGACGCTGAGGCGCGCGCTTGACGATCCACGCGTTCGCCAAGACAGCCTGGTCAAAGAACGGCTGCTTTTTTGCATTCTGCGATGCCGGTAGAGCAAACGATAGATGTCTGCTCCTGACAGGCACAGCCGTTGGCCAAGTCGTTGGGAACGGCAGAAATGTCCCAGGGCTAGTCACTTCCCTTTCCAGAACGGCTCCTTAAACGAAGGGCGGCTTTCAGGACGTGCATGCGGACCGTCGAACGGTCGCGTTGGCGGCGCTTCCTGCCATCCCGATTGGGAAGGTTCAGGGAGACATTCGAATGGTTCCGGCCGATCGCGCACATCGCGCCTCACCGGCTTTCCCTTAACCTGTTCCCGAATATATTTTCCCGAAATTGCCCAACGGACATGGAGAAACGGGACGCTCCGCAAACATCTAAATACCAGCGGCTGCGGAATAACTTGTGCGATTAGCTACACACAACGCCGGATTTTAAGACGAATCGACCAGATAATATCTTCACTCTCTATTCGAATCTGGCGTAAAATTCGGTCGCTCAACGGAAATCCTTAGTGACTTGAAGTGTCCGAGAGAGCCGGGGCCGACCCAAAGGCCGATGCCGCCGCTGGTCGGGGGGTGCTTCAGGTCATTGACGATCAGGGCGGGTTCGCGGTTGCCGTTGACGAAGAGGTGTGCCGTCCTGCCCCGGACGACGATCTTCACCTTGATCCATTCGGCAGGGTTTACATCCGCATAGGCTTCATACTGCCCAGGAAAGTCCGTTCTGAGCCGCTCCCAAGGATGCGTGGGATGCGAGATGTACTGGACTGTATGGTTCCGGCGAAGCTGATCGTCGGCATGTGCGTTGGTCGGGCGAAGGTAGATCGCCTCGAATTTCTCCCGGTCTTCGGAAATCCGGAACGCGATCCCGACGAAACCGCGGGCCGTCGTAGTATCATCGACAGGCGCGCCGGACAGGACGGCTTCGATGACGAAATCTCTTGCGGTAATCCCTCTGATGGCGGCGAACGTCGCATCGTTCGCGACGTCGGGGGCCGCCATCAACAAGAGCGCGTTCGCTCCCCGGTAACGAACGGGCGAGGCTGAGACGTTCTTCCGATCCAGTATCTTCTTACCGAGATCGATTTTCGTAAGTTTGCCGCCGGGCGTGGCCGGATAGCCCGCGCAGGGCATGGTCGACAGCACCAGGGCCGGCAAAATGCAACGATACACCGTCGTAAATCTC
>Ga0068862_100005266_pt1 | contig 10850 bp, 9 predicted proteins | sample KBSSwiS52_FD_66598 | JGI IMG/M metagenome (GOLD analysis project Ga0068862, IMG submission 66598) | Switchgrass rhizosphere microbial communities from Kellogg Biological Station, Michigan, USA - KBS Switchgrass S5-2 | ecosystem: Host-associated > Plants > Roots > Rhizosphere > Soil ... | reverse complement strand
TATATAATTTTAAATATCTCATTTGAATGACTGCGCCGGCGCTGATTGGCAATCAGGCTCCCGCCAGGCAGACGCATCAACCTCTCGCTACGCAGGGGTGGAAAGCAAAAATGAGTGGAGGAGGCACCGTTTCGATCTCCCGACTGGCTGTTAACCAAACATTAAAAAGACTTTGATTTACTGTTAATATGCCTTTGTAACCTTTTTTAAGATTGCTCGTCATGACAGTGGTTATTTCGGATGTTTTTTATCTTCTTTTTTTCTCTTTCATTTGCTCCGTAACGGAGGTAAGTGTTTATGGCCATTTCGAAACCGAATTAGGAACGTTCAAGTAGCTTGTTCCTAAAATCCCAACATCGCTATTCCCTCTCTGACTTTTCATTCATCCAAACGGGCGTGACTTCAATCTGAATTTACTTCAGGCAATTTTTATTTTACTTTAGCAGTACTGTTTCTATGCAAAGGAAGTCATCATCCATGCACATTCGAACTGAAGTTGAGCATTTTCGCCTTGCTGCAGTCGCAAAAAAAATCAAGAATGCCAATTCTGCCATTCCTCGAAATCTACAATGGGCGCTCTACATAATCAGTTTGTTTATCTCTGATATCGTTATGGCTTTTCTGGCCTTCTGGCTGGCGTATTATTTTCGGTTTGAGTTTTTGGTGCAATATTTTGATTCGCGGGCAGTTGTTTCTTTTGAAACCTATCGATTTCTACTCTATTCCGCGCCGATCCTTTGGCTTTTGATCTTTGCGGCCAACGGGTTATATACGAAAGATAATCTGCTCGGTGGAACACGTGAATACTCCAGAGTGTTTCGGTCTGCGACTGAAGGCTCTATGCTGATTGTCATCGCAGGATTTCTTGGACCCACTTTGATTTTTGCACGCGGTTGGTTATTTATGACATGGGGATTTACATTTTTGTTCGTAGCTGCGGCGCGTTTATTATTGAGAAGGATCGTATACGCGCTTCGAAGACACGGATACTTTCTAACACCTGCCATCATTGTTGGAGCAAATGAAGAAGGACGCTGGCTGGCAGAACAACTCTTGCGATGGGAAACCTCTGGTTTTCATCTGGTTGGTTTTGTAGATAAAAAAATTGCTGCAACCTTTCCACTGTTTCACAATCTCGCCTGTCTGGGGTCGGTCGATCAACTGGGAGAGATTATAGAGCGATACCAAATTGGTGAAGTCATCCTGGCCTCAAGCGCCTTCTCCACTCGTGATTATTTGCTTGAGATCTTTAAGAAGTATGGGGTAGACGCTAAGGTTAATATTCGCATGTCTTCTGGATTGTACGAAGTCATTACCACCAGACTGACAGTTAACGAGTTTGCCTATGTTCCGCTGGTCTATGTGAACAAGATTCGTTTGACAGGCGTTGATACCATTTTGAAATTTATTCTTGATTATGCTGCTGCAGTTGCCAGCTTGATCCTTCTTTTCCCGTTCATTATCTTGATCTCTTTTTTGGTAAAAATCGGTTCACCAGGTCCCGTATTCCATAAAAGATTGGTGATGGGACTGAATGGTAAACAATTCTACGCGTTGAAATTCCGCACCATGGCAGCAAATGGTGACCAAATATTGAATCAATACCCTGAATTAAAAGAAGAGCTCGCCAGGAATCATAAACTAAAGAACGACCCGCGAATTACCCGCATCGGTGCCTTCCTGCGGAAATTCAGCCTGGATGAACTCCCTCAATTGATCAACGTTTTGAAGCGTGACATGTCTTTGGTTGGACCGCGAATGATCTCCCCTGAAGAAGTTGCCATGTATAAGCAATTTGACATGAATCTTTTCACCGTCCTGCCTGGCATCACTGGCTTATGGCAGGTGAGCGGGCGTTCCGATATTTCCTACAATGAGCGAGTCCGCTTGGACATGTATTATGTTCGCAATTGGAGTCTATGGCTCGATCTTCAAGTGTTGTTCCAGACTCTCCCGGCAGTCCTTAGGGGACGCGGGGCCTATTAGGATCTTTCATTCAAAAAAACAATAACCTGTTTCAGCGAAGCGGAGAACTTCTTGATCATTGTACAAACACCCTTAAGGATCAGCTTCTTTGGCGGAGGCACAGACTTTCCCGCTTTCTTTATGGAAGAAGGCGGATGTGTCTTATCTTCAGCAATCGACAAATATATTTTTGTGACAATCAAGGAGCGGTTCGATAACAAATTGCGCATTGGCTATACCCAGACGGAGATGGTGGATGAGGTGGATCAAATCCATCATGAGTTAATCCGGGAAGCCATCCGCCTGACAGGGATTGAAAGTGGAGTGGAGATCACAACCATGGGTGATATCCCCTCTGAAGGCTCCGGGCTGGGATCCTCCAGTACGGTGACGGTAGGTGCCTTACAGGCCATGCATACCTATCATGGTGAGATTGTGACGGCCGAAAGGCTGGCCCAGGAAGCTTGTACGATAGAAATAGAAAGATTGAAGAAGCCGATTGGAATCCAGGACCAGTACATTGCTGCCTACGGTGGTCTTCGCTTTTTTGAATTCCTGACCACCGGGGAAGTCAAATCAGAAAAGCTACTTATCTCCACGGAAGTACAACGGGACCTCAACAATAATTTTCTGTTGTTCTTTACTGGCGTTAGCCGGAGTTCCTCCTCCATTCTGGGTGAGCAAAGCCACAACATCAAGAACCGTCTGAGTGAATTAAGGGAAATCAAACAAATGGCCTTGCAAGCCCGTTGTGAGATTGAACGAGGGAATATCGATGCTCTGGGTCTCCTGATCCATCAATCCTGGCATTTGAAAAAACGTCTGGCGGGAACGATCAGCAACGGACCAATTGATGAGATCTACGAATCTGCGCGGCGCGCAGGCGCCCTAGGCGGCAAAATCACAGGTGCCGGCGGCGGAGGCTTCCTGTTGCTTTACGTTCCGTACGAGCTTCAAAACAATGTCAGGACCGCGTTAAGTGGGCTGCAGGAACTACCGTTTCGACTAGAATCAGATGGAACAAAAGTCATTTTCAATTATCGCCGCTTTTAATCTTTACATCGCTGAATAAAAGGAAATCATGGAACACATTCACAACTACATTTCAATACTCAAACAAACCATGGACCAACTCCCCAGTCAGCTGATTGCTGACGTGATTGACATATTAAATCAAGCTCGTTTGCAGGGGAAGCAAGTGTTCATTCTGGGAAATGGAGGATCTGCCTCAACAGCCTCTCATTTCGTTTGTGATTTGGCAAAGAATACGCGCGCCGAGAGCCTGCCGCATTTCCGGGTAATTGGGCTGGCGGATAATATGGCGCTGGCCTCTGCATACGCGAATGATGAAGGGTATGAAAACGTCTTTTCCCAACAATTAGCGAATCTGATTGATCCTGGAGATATTGTCATCGCGATTTCAGCCAGTGGAAATTCGAAGAACGTCATCAACGCAATCGAAGAAGCCCGAAAACATAACGCAACAACCATCGGGTTTACCGGTTTTGATGGTGGTCGTTTGGGACAAATAGTGAATGTCCACATTCATGTCAAGAGCAAGATCATTGAGCACGTCGAGGATATCCACCTGATGCTGGAACATATGATCGTCAAGACGATCAAAGAACAGGTTCAATCGGGAGCGAACCTGACCGCAACCGTCACCCAGCTGCCTAGCGTCGTTTTTGGTGATTAAGGTTGCCGATGTAGGGCTGCTGCATTGTCGCTTTGTCGGATCGCATCCAACGCTCGTATCAGGTCGTCAAAAATGAGGTAATTTACAATGGATTCTGGGCGTGGCAGCAGCAACTGTTCCTTCCCTCGTCCAGTTCTTACGAGAATTGACTGTCGCACACCGGCCATCTGGCCAGCCTGCAAATCGCTCCAGGCGTCCCCGATCATCCACGAGCGCGATAGATCCAACGATAAATCGTTTGCTGCCTGGAGCAATAACCCGGGCCTCGGTTTACGACAAAAACAATTCTCTTCCGGCCTATGCGGACATATATAGATAGCATCCAGCTTTCCACCCTGTCGATGAATCAAGTTAACCAACTGTTCATTGATTTCATTTGCGGTTTTCAGCGACATGAGTCCGCGCCCGACGGCCGACTGATTCGTGACGATGATCACCTTATAGTTTTTGACAGTTAAGCTGGAAAGTGCACGGATCGCGTCAGGAAGAACGTTCACCTGGGACCAGTCGCGAACATAATCTGACCTGTTCTCAATGAGCACACCATCGCGGTCCAGAAAAATTGCAGGATACACAAAATGATTATACTTTCAGTTTCGAAAGAATTTTATAAAATTGTAACTTTAAGCTGTGGGTCGTCCTAAATAAGGTGATTTCTGGGATGAGCCGCCCCATTCTCCTTTCATTGTCATATGAGCGGTAGCTTCAAACTTTTCATGGCTCGCCCCAACTTCGATAGTGGATATGTCGGATTGGCGGAGCACACCACCTGTAGGAAATCATGCTGAAAACCCTGCGCTTATATATCGACCGGCAAGCCTCCTCGGTTTTGCGATACTTTTATGAACAGGTCATTTTGTTCTTATTCGGCTGGATCCCGACGATTTTTGGAATTGTGCTACGCGGGTTATTCTACCGGTTGATCCTGCATATGGAAGGTTACGCCGCGATCGAAAATAATGTCCGCTTACGTTTCGCGAATTTTATCAGGCTGGGAAACGGCGTTTATGTAGATCAAGGGGCTTATTTGCATGCCTGTCCAAACGGCATTGATATCGGTCCCGGGACGATCATCATGCATGGCGCGATCCTGCATGTATATAATTTTAGAAATCTACCCCATTCGGGGATTAAAATTGGACGTGATAGTTTGGTCGGCGAATATTCAGTCATTCGGGGGCAGGGCGGAGTTCAGATTGGGGATCGCGTCTATACGTCACCGTTTACGCAAATTATTGCAGTAAATCATGTTTTTGATGATCCAAACCGTCCTTTTGTAGAGCAAGGCATCACTGCCGAAGGAATCACGATTGAAGATGATGTCTGGCTGGGTGCCGGTGCGATCGTGACAGACGGAGTTAGAATCGGGAAGGGCGCCGTCATTGCCGCCGGCGCAGTGGTGACGAAAGATGTTGCACCTCATACCGTCGTGGCTGGAATTCCTGCAAAACCGATCAAGACCATTGATGGCGCCACCCTTGGCAAACCTCAAGACCACATTTATCACTCATTGAAAGAAGACAGTTCATGACAAGCTTGTCTGTTGTTATTCCAGCCTATAACGAGGAAAACGGCATTGCCGAAATCGCCTCCCGTGTGCTTCTGGTGGGACCGGCTCTAAAAAAAGCCGGCGTCGATCAATTGGAACTGCTCGTCGTCGATGACGGCTCGAAGGATAGAACGGCTGAGGTCGCATCCAAGATATCGGGTGTACGCCTGATCCGGCACCCCCAGAACAAAGGGTACGGCGCCGCGCTCAAAACCGGGTTTTCCAAAGCGAGTGGGGAATTGATCGGCTTCCTGGATGCTGATGGGACGTATCCACCAGAGTATTTTCCGCAGCTTTGCACGGCTGCCATGAATGGAAGCGATCTCGTGATCGGTTCGCGCATGGCCGGTGCAGACAGCCAAATGCCGCTCACACGCCGCGTGGGAAACTTTTTCTTCGCTACATTGCTGAGCATCTTAGGAAGGCAAAAGGTCACGGACAGCGCCAGCGGTATGCGTGTTTTCAAACGTGAAATCCTTGAGCGTATTTATCCGCTACCGGATGGCTTAAACCTGACCCCGGTCATGAGCACCCGCGCCCTGCATGAGGGTGTCAAGATCGAAGAAGTCCCGATTCCCTACAGTGAGCGCGTTGGACGATCCAAACTGAGTGTCATCCACGACGGGCGCGTCTTCCTGCACAGTATGATATGGACTGCCATGTCTTATAACCCGGTCCGGATTTTAGGATTGCTGGGCCTGGTCGGAATGGGACTGGCGGCTCTGATCTTTGTCGGTTTGTTCATTGCAAGATTGAATGGAGTCACCGAACTCGGCCCCTGGGGAGTCACCGCCCTCATCACAGCAATGGTTTCTGCTATTGCGGGAATCAACATCTTTTCCCTGGGTGTCACGTTCAATTACCTGGTATCCTTATTCTACAAGAAGCCGATTCGGCAAGGCTTGTTTGGTAAGCCAATCTTCAAGACACCGCTCGATCAGCAGTTTGGATGGATGGGCATGGTTGGAATCCTTGTGAGCATCATCATGACGATTATCAGCCTGGTGCTGGGTTTGAATGGTTGGGAAGTTCAACGGCTCTGGTTCTACCTCCTCAGCAGTGCGCTTGTATTTTTGATTGGAATGCAGCTTTCCATCTATTGGTTATTGCTGCGCGTGCTCGAAGAATTGAGCAAGCGCGAAGTATTAACTCGGCAAGATATGGGTTTAGAATAGTTCAATCAATTGTTATCCGTATGTTCTTTTGGTTATTTTAAAGGAGAGAGACATGAACAAGAAAGACAACGATATTCAGTCAATTAATATGGGCAGTCGCCTGACTCCCAAACTTCGCCCGGCAGATTTCCCCAACGCGGACGCCATCGTCCGGGATGGACTGCTTTCCGCCCAGCGCTCACCCGAGGCGGTGGACATCATGCTCGTGAATCCGCCCACTCCTGACGGCGAACTTTGGATCCGCACCCAGCATCGGGTGGGTCGCAGGACGCGGGAGAACATGGTCTGGCCGCAGGTCTCCCTGGCGCAGATGGCCGCATTATTGCATCCGGTCTATACGGTCAAGGTGGTGGACTGCAACGCAGAACGCATGGGTTGGCCCGAATTTACAAAACTTCTGGACAAATACCAACCCAAGTATTACCTGACGCAACTGACAGCGCCCACTTGCGAAAACGACATGTACGGCTGTTTTCTGGCGCATGCACGCGGGGCGAAAACGATCGCTTTTGGAACGCATATCACACCCATCCCTGTGGAGACAATGCGTCCCTATCCCAGCCTGGATTTTGCCCTGGTCGGTGAACCGGACCTCACGATCCGTGACCTGCTCGATCATCTCGAAGGCAAAATTGACCAGCGCTCACCCGAGATCAATAAGATCTTCGATAAACATGACCTTATGTACAAGCCATCTTTCAATGAAGACGGCTCGATCAATATGCATGGCATCAAAGGGATCGCCTGGCGCAAGGAAGACCAGATCATTTTGAATTTCCCGCGCCCCTTTGTGGCGGACCTGGACGATATGCCGATCCCCATGCACGAGTTGCTTCCCCTGCAAAAATATCGCATGCCCTATATCAAGGGGCCGTTCACCTTCATGCTCACGAGTCGCGGTTGTCCTGCTGGTTGTACGTACTGTATCAAGCATGTGAGTTACCAATATGCCACCCGTCTGCGCTCGCCCAAATTGGTCCTCGAAGAAATGTGGTACCTGAAGAAGTTAGGCATCAATAACATCCACATGTATGCCGACTTGTTCACCGTCAACCGTGATCAGGTGATCGAAATGTGCAAGATGATGATCGACGAGAAGATCAATATTCATTGGACCAGCAACAGCCGCGTGGACTTCGTCGACGAGGAAATGCTGACGCTGATGGGGAAGGCCGGTTGCCGGTTGATCTCCTGGGGTATCGAGAGCGGCAATGAAGCGATCCTGAAACACGCCCGCAAAGGTGCCGATCCTGCAAAAGCGGAACGCGCTCTTCGCTGGGCAAAGAATGCCGGGATCATGAACTGGGGTTACTTCATCATCGGCTTGCCCGGAGAAACAGAAGAGACCATCCGCCAGACGATCGATTTCGCCAAGAAACTGCCACTTGACATCGCGCTCTTCCATGTCGCGGCCCCTTACCCTGGGACGCCTTTCTTCTTTGAGGTCGTTAAGAATAAGTGGTTCCGCCCTGGTACCCGCTGGGAGCAGGTGGATATGGATAAAGGCACGGTCCTGGATTATCCTAATATGCCAGCTGAGCGATTACTTTACTGGCAGAAGCGTGCTTTCCGCGAATGGGCGTTCCGCCCGGGGCCGGCGTTCACCTATCTTAAAATGGTGTTGTACGATTGGTCTACCTTGAAGACCGCCCTGAATGTAGGCTTCCAGCACCTGTCCTGGGCGGCCTCGGATGAAGGCGCGCCGATTGGCGGAGGCAGTTAGTCGTATCCATCGCCAGAGAGATTCATTTTGCTCCGTCGAATCGTTGACAATCGGTGGTTTGCACTGGTTGATTTGTTTTTGGTAATCCTGAGCGGTTGTCTCTGGATCTTCAAAGCAGGATTTGGCATCCTGCCATTAATCGCAATTGCCCTACTTCCATGGGTACTTCGGTTAATGGCCGGCTTGTTTCCGATCCGACGCACTTCTCTTGACTGGCTTGTATTGTTATTCGTCGCAACGGCCTGGGCAGGCTATTGGGCCGCTTATGATCAAGAAACCGCATGGAGCAAGGTCTGGCTGATCGTTTTGGCAGCCATGCTCTACTTTGCAGTGGCGGGTCAACCTGCGGAAAACCTTGACTGGATCTGCGTTTCCTTTTTTTGCATTGGCCTGGGCGTGTCCTTCTATTTCTTTCTGACGCACGACTTTATCGCTCTTCCGAGAAAAGTGGAGCTTGTGAATAGGATCGGGCGCTGGATCATGGAGGCGAGACCGACAGTAGGATGGACTCCCATTCATCCAAACTACGTGGCTGGACTCATATCAATTACGACTCCCTTTATTTTATATCCGGCCGAGAAGCTGATAAAAAGTAGGAATCGCTTTTCCCTTGTCCTTGGGTTTTTTATTGTTGCAGGATTGAGCCTCGCGGTGTTTGCCATTCTTATGGCTACCTCCCGCGGCATCATTATGGCAATTGTCAGTGCAGCTGGGGTATGGATCATAGGGTGGATTGTTGATCGAAACCGGAACAGATTACAACTTCATCGTGAAGTAGTCTTTCCATCTTTGGTTCTTATCTACTTGTGCGCAGTAGTCTTATTTTTGTATGCTGGACCTGCAAATTCAGGCGGCACAATTTCGCCTAATTACTACTATGGGACGGGAAGCCGTGGCGAGTTGTTCGAACGCAGCCTATACATCGTCACGGATTTCCCATTCACCGGCGGTGGTTTAAATGCGTTTCCGGGTTTGTATTCCTATTACATGCTAGGGATCCCCTTTTATAATGTCGTTAACAGCCACAATTTGTTTTTAGATGTTGCGATCGAGCAGGGATTGCTGGGCGGCATCTCGTTTCTCGCTATTTTTCTGATCAGCATCTGGCTCGTGGCAAGGGCCATCGTAAAAACCGATTCTGACCAAGCGCGCAGGATTGCTTGGTTGGTCCTCCTCGCACTCGTAATCGCTTTCGTCCACGGAATGGTGGATGATTATCTTTATAACGGGGCCGGCACCCTGCTCTCTCTGGCTTTGGCTGGTGTTTCAGTGACGATACGACCAGAAGCCGCCATCATAATCTCCCCAAAATTTTATCGGATCGGCAGTTTTGTGGCTTTCGTGTTGATCGCACTCATTGTGATCAATTTCAATCGAGTACGCTCCGCCTGGCAAGCGGATCTCGGTGCTGTCCAAATGGCAAAAGTGGAATTGGCTGGTTTTCCAACGGATCAATGGACTGAATCGTCGATTCTGCCGCAGCTGGAACAGGCAAAGGCTTCGCTTCATGCTGCTCTTGAAGCAGACTCCACCAACCGTACCGCAAATCATCGCCTGGGCCTGATATCAATGCTGCAGGGAGATTTTCTTTCCGCCACCAATTATCTTGAAAGCGCATATCGGGAATCACCCAATCATCGCGGGATCATTAAGTCGCTGGGATATTCTTATGCCTGGCTGGGAAATAAAGGGAAGGCACTATTTTTTCTCAGCAAAATACCAGAGGCGAAGGATGAACTTGGCGTCTACGTTTGGTGGTGGGATACCCAGGGGCGGCATGATCTATCAATAAATGCATCTCAACAGGAAGAGCTGCTGAAGTCGCAAACACATCAACCGTGAACGGTTAATAGATGGTAAAGAAGATATATTCATTTCGTACAACATCACTCCTCCTCTTATTATTAATCGGAGGGCTTTTTGGCTTTGTCCCTCAAGACCATGCTCAATCCGTTCAGACCTGGTCAGAGCCGATTAATTTATCCATGTCAGGAGCAGGAACCAATCCCTCTGTAGTGGTTGACAACAATGGCGTGCTGCACGTTTTATGGATCGACAAGTTTGAAGGCTATAAATATGTGGAAAGCCCAGGTGGATTAACCTGGTCATCTCCAGTGACTATGAATTATCCTTTTTCGATAAAGCAAGCCGCGCCAACCGTATTTTTGACCGATACAAATGGGGTCATTCACATACTTTGGCTGGATGATAAGACCTGATCACTTTCAAGCCCTGGGCATGGATATCCTGCTAGCGCTCAAAAAATATGTTTCTTTTAAATTCTATGAGTCACATTCATACAAAGTCAAATAAGATTTCTTTTCAAAGGAGCTTGAATGCGTATTCTGGTTACAGGTGATAAAGGTTATATCGGCACGGTTCTCGTGCCCATGTTAATGGTGGAGGGATACGACGTCGTTGGTTTGGATTCAGATCTCTATCAACGATGCACGTTTGGGGAAGACCTGCCTCAGACCAAATCGATCCGTAAAGACTTGCGGGATATCGAAGCAAAGGATGTCGAGGGGTTTGACGCCATCATGCACCTGGCGGCTCTTTCCAATGATCCACTCGGCAATCTGAACCCTGACTTGACATATGAGATAAACCATTTAGCTTCCGTGAGATTGGCAAAACTAGGAAAGGAAGTTGGCGTCCCGCGCTATATCTTTTCGTCATCCTGTAGCACCTATGGAGCGGCGGCGGGCGAAGAAATGTTGACCGAGGATGCTGAATTCAACC
>Ga0068862_100005263_pt1 | contig 10851 bp, 10 predicted proteins | sample KBSSwiS52_FD_66598 | JGI IMG/M metagenome (GOLD analysis project Ga0068862, IMG submission 66598) | Switchgrass rhizosphere microbial communities from Kellogg Biological Station, Michigan, USA - KBS Switchgrass S5-2 | ecosystem: Host-associated > Plants > Roots > Rhizosphere > Soil ... | reverse complement strand
GCCGTTGTAGTACGGCGCGCTGCTCTTGCGGCCGGTGCGGGGATCGGTCCATTCCTTGGCGCCGGTCGCCAGGCCGACGAAGTTCTCCACGGTCTTCGGCGCGTCCTGATCGTACAGCTGGATCGTGAACTTGCCCTCGCTCGTCGTAAAATGCGCATACTGCATGACGCGATCATACCGCTACCTTCACTACGACGTCTTCACCGACCATCTCTTCGGCGGCAATCAGCTCGCGGTCGTGCTCGACGGCCGCGGACTGTCCGGCGAGACGATGCAGGCGATCGCGAAGGAGATGAATTTCTCCGAGACGACATTCGTGCTGCCGTCGGAGAAGGCGGGCACCGACGTGCGGATGCGGATTTTCACGCCAGGCGAGGAACTGCCGACGGCGGGTCACCCGACGATCGGCAGCACGTTTGCGCTCGCGCGCACGGGCGTCATCGATCGTGGCCGCGAGCGGTTCGTGTTCGGCTGCGGCATCGGCCCGGTGCCGGTGACGCTGACGTGGAAGGGCGACGACCTGAGTTTTGCCTGGATGAGCCAGGCCAAACCGGTGTTCGGCCAGCCGCTGGCGAACCCGGCCGGTGCGGCGGCGGCGCTATCGCTGTCGCCGCCGGCGGTGGCGGGCACCGGCTTGCCGGTGCAGGTGGTGTCGTGCGGCGTGCCGTTCCTGTTCATTCCACTCACGTCGCGGGCCGCCGTCGACAACGCGACGATCAACCGCGGCGCGCTCGACGACCTGCTGCAGTCGTCGAAGAGCGGCGCGCACGGTGTCTTTCTGTTTTCAGCCGAGCGCGGCAGCGATCGCGCGACTGTGTACAGCCGCATGTTCGCGCCGGAGCTTGGTGTCGCGGAAGATCCGGCCACCGGTATCGCGAGCGGCCCGCTCGGCTGTTATCTCGTGCGTCACAAAGTCGTTCCGCCGGCGAAGGCGGGCGCCATGCTGAGCCTGCAGGGCGTGAAGATGGGACGTCCCAGCCACGTGCACATCGCCGTCGGGCTGCAGAAAGGCGGGGAGATCACGAGCGTCCGCGTGGGCGGCGAAGCGGTGCTGGCCGGCGAGGGGACGTTATACGTCTGACGGCGAACGGGTATTATGAGAACGCGATTCGGACTTGAAGGAGACACTATGAGGAATCTGTTGACAGCAATGGCAGTGGCGATCCCGGTGCTCGTGGGCGCGCAAGTGGATCTGTCCAAGGCGAAGCTGAGGAACCCCGCCTCATTCACCGAAAAGGCCCCGGCCACCTACAAAGCGAAATTCGACACCAGCAAGGGCGCATTCGTCATCACCGTCCATCGCGACTGGGCGCCGCTTGGCGCCGATCGGTTCTACAACCTCGTGAATGGCGGCTACTACGACGAGTGCCGGTTCTTCCGCGTCCTCGACGACTTCATGGCCCAGGTCGGCATCAACGGCAATCCGGCCGTGCAGTCGGCGTGGCGTGATGCACGCATCGCCGACGATCCGGTCAAAGGCAGCAACAAGCGCGGCATGGTTTCCTTCGCGACCGCCGGTGCGGGCACACGCACCACTCAGTTCTTCATCAACTTCAAGGACAATGCGATGCTCGACAAGTCGGGGTTCTCGCCGTTTGGCGAGGTGACATCGGGCATGGACGTGGTCGACAAGTTGTACAGCGGATACGGCGAAGGTTCGCCACGCGGCAAAGGCCCGGAGCAGGGGAAAATCCAAGCTGAGGGCAACGCGTACTTGACGAAGGAATTCCCAAAGCTCGACTACATCAAGAAGGCGACGATCGAGAAATAGCGGCAGGAAGGGCAGGATAGGCGGGAAGGGCAGACTGTCCAACCCGCCTTTGTGCCCTCCCGCCCCTCCCGCCCCTCCCGCCCGTCCCGCCCCGCGAATGCCGATAAGATCTGAACGGTGACACCAACTGACCAGGCCCGCGCGCTCGAGCCGGCTCTTGCCGCGCTCGTCGGCGGATTCAATCGCGATCCGTTCGCCGTCCTCGGTCCGCACGGCGATCTCGTTCGGGTGTTTCAGCCTTCCGCACGCGCCATCGATCTGCGCCTGGTGACGACCGGCGAGCGCCTGCCGATGACGAGGCGCGATGGCGCGGGAATTTTCGAGGTCCGCCTGCCGACCGGGCGGGAAGGGCGCGGAGGGCGGGAAGGGCGGGAAGGGCAGGATCTTCCGGGGTCGCGTGGCTTTCCTGACTATCGGCTCCGTATCACGTACCCGGGCGACCACATCGTCGAGATCGACGACCCCTACCGCTACGGCCGCGTGCTCACCGATTTCGACCTGCATCTTCTTGGCGAAGGGACGCATCACCGCGCGTTCGAAAAGCTGGGCGCGCACCGGCTGATGGTCGGCACGACCGCCGGCGTCCACTTCGCGGTCTGGGCGCCGAATGCGGATCGCGTGAGTGTGATCGGCGATTTCAACGCGTGGGACGGACGCGTGCACGCGATGCGGCTGCTGTCGCCGGGCGGCATCTGGGAGATCTTCATCCCGAATCTCGCGGAAGGAGAGAAATACAAGTTCGAGGTCCGCGCCAAGAGCGGCGCGATCCTCAAGAAGACCGATCCGTACGGCGTCGCCTTCGAGGTGCCGCCGCTCTCGGCGGCCATCGTGCGCGACATCTCGCGCTACACGTGGCACGACGCGGCCTGGATGGAAGGGCGTCCGGAGCATGGCGCGTGGCTCGAGCAGCCGATGTCGATCTACGAAGTCCATCTCGGATCGTGGGCGCGCGTGCCCGAGGAGGGCAACCGGTTCCTGACCTATCGCGAGATGGCGCACCGGCTCGTGCCGTACGTGAAGGACATGGGCTTCACCCACATCGAGCTGCTGCCGGTGATGGAGCACCCGTTTTCGGGATCGTGGGGCTATCAGGTGCTGGGGTTTTTCGCGCCGACCAGCCGGTTCGGCCCGCCAGAGGACTTCAAGCTGCTGGTCGACGCCTGCCATCAGGCAGGACTCGGCGTCATCCTCGACTGGGTGCCCGGTCACTTTCCGAAGGACGCGCACGGGCTCGCGGCGTTCGACGGCACCGCGCTGTTCGAACACGAGGACCCGCGGCAGGGCGAGCACCAGGACTGGGGCACGCTGATCTTCAACTACGCGCGCCACGAGGTCCGCAACTTTCTGTTGTCGAACGCGCTGTTCTGGCTCGAGGAGTACCACGTCGACGGACTGCGCGTGGATGCGGTCGCGTCGATGCTGTATCTCGACTACTCGCGCCAGCCGGGGCAATGGGTGCCGAACGCGTTCGGCGGCCGCGAGAACCTCGACGCCATCGCGTTTCTCCAGAAGCTGAACAGCCTGACGCACGGCGAACATCCCGGAACGCTGACGGCGGCCGAAGAATCGACCGCGTTTCCCGGGGTGACGCGGCCGGTGTATCTCGGCGGCCTCGGGTTCACGTTCAAGTGGAACATGGGATGGATGCACGACATCCTCCAGTACCTGCACGAGGATCCGATCCACCGCCGCTGGCACCACAACCTCGTGACCTTTACCGCGCTCTACATGCACACCGAGAACTTCATCCTGCCGTTCTCGCATGACGAAGTGGTGCACGGCAAAGGGCCGATGTTCGACAAGATGCCCGGCGACGCCTGGCAGAAGCTCGCGTCGCTGCGCGTGCTGTACGGCTTCATGTACGGCCACCCGGGCAAGAAGCTGCTGTTCATGGGTAACGAGTTCGGGCAGCGCCACGAATGGAATCACGATCGCAGCCTCGACTGGCACCTGCTCGACGATCCGGCCCACGCCGCGCTGCGCCGCTACGTGCAGGCGCTGAACTGGCACTACCACGCCGAGCCGGCGCTGCATCAGGCCGATTTCGATCCGGCCGGATTCCGCTGGATCGATTGCAACGACAACGAGAACAGCGTCGTCTCGATCCTCCGCTTCGCGCGCGACCGCGCGGACCATGTCGCGATGGTGTTCAACTTCACCCCGGTGGTGCGGGCGCAGTACCGGATCGGCGTGCCCGGTGCAGGCGCCTATGTCGAGTTGCTGAACAGCGACGCCTCCGAGTACGGCGGCAGCAACGTGGGCAACGGCGGCAGCGTCACCGCGGAGCCAGTGCCGGCGCACGGGTTCGACTACTCGCTGAGCCTCACGATCCCGCCGCTCGGGTGTCTGCTGCTGAAAAGACGCTGAATTGCAAGATGGCAGAATGGCAATATTGCAGGACGGCATTGTAGGAAGTTCAATCCTGCCATCCTGCAATTCTGCCATCCTGCAATTTCATGTCTCTTCGTAGCTCCCGCGCCTTCACCGTCGCGCTCGTCACCTTCGCGACCTTCACCGACATCGTCGCCTATTCGATCGCGATTCCGGTGTTGCCGGCGCTGAGCCGTCAGCTCGGCGCATCGCCGACGATGATCGGGTTGTTGTTCGGGTCGTTCGGCCTGACGCTGCTGCTGGTGTCCGTGCCGATGGGTGCGGTGTCGGATCGGATCGGGCGCAGGGGACCGATGGTTGCCGGGTTGCTGGCGTTGGCCGCGGCGAGCCTGCTGTTCGCGTACGCGGAAACGCTGCCCTGGCTGTTCGCGGCCCGGCTGGTGCAGGGCGCCGCGGACGCCGTCACCTGGGTGGTCGGCTTCGCGTTGATCGCGGACCTCTACGACCCCAGCGAGCGCGGACGCATCACGGGCATCGTCATGATGGGGACCAGCTTCGCGGTGATGTTCGGACCGACGCTCGGCGGCTGGTTCTACGAGATCGGCGGCATCAGGCTGCCGTTCATCGCCGTGGCCGTGATGGCGATGCTCGACCTGGTGCTGTTCATGTGGCTCCAGTTTCCGCCGCATCAGGCGCCGGCTGAAGCGGTGCCGGTGGGGATGGTGCTGCGCGTGCCGGCGATCGCCGCATGCGCCCTCGCGGTGGTGGCGATCTCCGCCACCATCTCGATGCTGGAACCGGTGCTGTCGCTCTACCTGAACACGATCGGTGTGAATCCGGCTCGCGTCGGCATGCTGTACGGCACGGCCGCGGTGATCACGACGCTGCTGCACCCGATCTGCGGCCGGCTCGCCGATCGGTTTGGCGCGCGACGCCTGACGATCATCGGACTGATGGCAACGGCGTGCACGGTCCCGGTCCTCGGACAGGCATGGAGCTTCGGGTCGGCTCTCGGCTTCTTCCTGTTCACGGCGGCGGCGAGCGCGTTCGTCATCACCCCGTCGCTGGCGTACATGGGGGAAGCGACGAACGATGCAGGGGTCCGATCGTTCGGCGTCGCCTACGGTTTGTACAACGTCGCGTGGGGCGTCGGGCTGCTTGGCGGCCCGGCGCTCGGCGGGTTTCTGTTCGAACGGATGGGCTTCGACCGGTTACTTCTCGCGTGGGCGCCGGCGGTGGCGCTCGTCACGATCGCGCTCGCGAGAGTAAGATCGTCAGGCTCACCCACGAAGGAGACGTCATGATTCGACCATTTCGGGCCACGGTGGCCATATTGCTGCTTGTCCTCGCGGCTTCGCCCGCGATCCGCGCGGATGTCCGCTCAGAAGAAAAATCCAGAATCGAGTTCGCCGGGATGCTCGGCCGGATGGTGAACCTGTTCGGTGGCAAAGGTGCCAAGGAAGGCATCGTGTCGACGGTCGCCGTGAAAGGCAATCGCAAGGCGACGTTCAACGACAGCACGGGACAAATTATCGACCTTGGCGAAGAGAAGATCTACGAGCTCGACATGAAGAAGAAGACCTACAAGGTCGCAACGTTCGCCGAGCTCCGCCGGCGGATGGAAGAGGCCAAGGCGAAGGCGGAACAGAACGCGCAGAAAGAGCAGACGCGCGACAAGGCCGAGCCCGCGCCGAAGGAGAACAACGTCGAGATCGACTTCGACGTGAAAGACACGGGACAGAAGAAGGTTGTGAACGGCTTCGACGCGCACCAGGTGGTGATGACGATCACGGTCCGCGAAAAAGGGAAGACGCTCGAAGAGAACGGTGGCCTCGTGCTCACCGCTGACGAGTGGCTGGTGCCGCGCATCCCGGCCATGAAGGAAGTGGTCGACTTCGACATCCGCTACGCGCAGAAGCTCTATGGACCGATGATTGCCGGCGCCTCCGCGCAGGACATGGCGGCGGCGGCCGCGCTCTACCCGATGATGGCGCCCGCGATCGCGAAGATGCGCGCCGAAGGCGTCAAGATGGACGGCACGCCGGTGATGACGGTGCTGACGTTCGAGGCAGTGCAATCGGCCGAGCAGGCGGCGGCGGAACAGAAGGAGAGCAAGCCGAGCGCGAGCGGCGGCCTCGGCGGCATCGCCGGTGGCCTGATGCGTCGAGCGACCCAGAAGAAAACCGAGGGCGATCAGAATCAGAAGGGGCGCACCCGGGTGATGTCGAGCACGACGGAAATCCTGAAGGTCGTGACCGACGTGTCGGCGGCGGACGTTGCAGTCCCGGCCGGGTTCAAAGAGAACAAGTAGGCCCGATGGGCGGGAGGGGCAGGATGGGCTGGAAGGGCGGGAGCTTTTCCATCCCGCCTATCCTGCCTTTCCAGCCTTTCCCGCCATGCTCTCTATTCGGGCCCATTCCGCGTCGGAGACCGGCATCACGGAGAGACGGGAGATCCTGACGAGCGCGAAGGTCTTGAAAAACGGATCGGCCTTGATCTCCTTCAGCGTGACCGGGCGTGGGAGTTTCTTTACCGGGCCGACGTCGACGACGGCGGCTTTGCCGGTGGGATCGTTTGGATCGGCGTAGGCGTCGCCGAGCGCTTTCGCGACGCCGACGACCGACTTCTCGTCGCCCGTGTGGTAGTAGAAGATCCGGTCGCTTTTCTTCACGGCGTGCAGATTCCGTTGGGCGACCGGGTTCCGCACGCCGCTCCACACCGTCGACTTGTCCTTGACGAGCGCGTCGAAGCTGTAGTTCGACGGCTCTTCCTTGAAAAGCCAGTTCATGGCCGTCATTCTACCGCCACTGCGCGATCGGGTCCGGCCGCCGGTGCGCGTGTTGTTCGTCGGCATCAACCCCGGCATGCGATCGGCGGCGATTGGCCATCATTTCGCCGGTCCTTCCAATCGGTTCTGGAAGCTGCTCTTCGACTCGCGGCTGGTGCCTGAGCGGATCGGCACCGAGGACGATCACCGGCTGCCGGAGTGGGGCTTCGGGATCACGAACCTCGTGCCGCGCGCGACGCCGGGGATCGACACGCTGCGCCCGGCCGAATATGTGGCTGGCGCGATTGTCCTGCGAAGAAAAGTGCGGCGGTGGAAGCCGGACGTCGTCGCGCTGGTCGGCGTGACGCTGCATCGAGCGGTGTTTGCGATCAAACCTGGCGTGGCGATTTCACTGGGCCTGCAGCCCGACTCGATCAGGCTCGAGGGCGCGCGCGTCTTCGTGCTGCCGAATCCAAGCGGCCGGAACGCGAATTTCTCGTATCGGGAGATGCTGGCGGCGTTTCGGGATCTGCGGACGCTTACACGCCGAGGATATCGTGGGCGGTCAGCCGCACTTCGGTGACGTCGGTGGCGCGGCGGCCGCCGCGAAACGAACTGCGGCGATCGCTGCGCATCGGGTCGCGCCGATCGCGATCCGGGAGCTCGTTCTGGATGTACGCGGGCAACGCGTGCAGCAGCTTGAAGGACGCTTCGTAAAACGCGCCGGCCAACTGCGCCTCGCGCGCAAGCGCCACATCCGTCGGGTTCGACTGCGCACCGTAGGTGAGACAGACCGTCGGCAGGGTGGCCGACTGCGCCAGAAACACGAGGTGCAGGCCGTTGAACGGCCCGAGGCGCAGGTTCGTGACGAGCAGATCAGGCGGCGGTACTTCGAACAGACGGGCTCGCGCGATCGAGAACTCGGTACACACCTCTATCTCTGCCAGGTGGCTCCACCTCTCTCGCAAGGCGTCCAGCCATTTTTTGTGGGAATCGACTGCGAGTACGCGCCGCCGCACCATTCCGTACTGGTCGCGTAGCATAACCTCGGCCGATCTCCCGCGCACAGCGAAATCCCTTTCGTTGCTGCATTAACGTGAAAGTGCTAGAAAAGTTACGAACATGTTGTTTGACAGTGGCGCCTGTACGGCGACAAAATGTCTGCTCGGCGGGAGACTTTCGGAGGGGATTTGGAACCGATGTTTCGATCGCCAGAAGACAGTACTTCGCGTCCGACCCAGACCTCCCTGCGGCCGGACGACTGGCAGCTTCTCGTGAGTGCACGCCCGAATACGCTGCTCGAGGGCCCTCACGAAACCACCGATGCCATCGTCGGGGAAGCGATTGAATGGCTGGCCGAGCCCTACGCCACCTGGTGCGGCGCGCCGTCAGCCAGCGGTCGCCCGGCCACCCTGGTGGTGCGGTCGGTCTCGGCCCTGGATCAGGATCAGCAGCAGGCGCTGCTCGCCTGGCTCGACGCGCCGGGCAATCGGATGCAGGTGATCTCGACGACCACCGATCCGCTCTATCCGCTGGTCAGCCGCGGCGTCTTTCTCGCCAACCTGTACTACCGGCTGAACGTGCTGCTGCTCGACGTCGCCTCACCCGATCACGTCAGCGACAACTGATCGCCGAGGGCCGATCGCCGTATCAAGTGTGCTGCGAGACTGACAGCACGTTGCCGTCGGGATCCTTGAACCACGCCACCTTGTCGCCGCCCGGCGCGGTCCAGATTCCCAATGCGTCCTGCTCGAAGAATCCGAACCGCTCGAACTGAACGCCCCGCGACTGAAGATCGGCAACCTGGCGCTCGATGTCGGTGACCTGCCAGCCGAGCACCGTGAACGTCTGCGGCGCGACGGCGGGCAGCTTCACGAACCGGACCATGATGCCGTTGGCGTCCATCACCATGGCAAACCCGTCGTTCTTCAGGAAGGTGAGTCCGAGGATCCCTTCGTAAAAGGCGCGCGACTTGTCGTAGTCTGCTATCGCGACGAAGGCGACGATGTTGGTTGTGCCCAGCATCGGAGCACAATACACCGGGCCGCCGCGGCAGGCCACGAAACTGCCAGAGAGCGGCGAGAGTGCGTCATGCGACTGGCTCCGGGTGCTCGTCTCGGCCCGTACGAAATCCTGTCGCTGGTAGGTGCCGGCGGAATGGGCGAGGTGTATCGCGCGCGCGACACCCGCCTCAATCGCGACATCGCCCTCAAGGTCCTGCTCGAGCGCGAGGCCGCCGACCCGCAGCGTCGCGCCCGGTTCGCTCGCGAGGCCCAGAACGTCGCCGCGCTCAATCACCCCAACATCGTCACGATCTACTCGGTGGAGGAGGCCGACGGCATTGCCTTTCTGACGATGGAGTTCGTCGTCGGCCGGCCGCTGCGGGAAATGATTCCGAAGGGGGGCATCCCTCTCGAACGTTTCCTCGCGATTGCCGTGCCGTTGGCCGATGCGCTCAACGCGGCTCATGCTCGGGGCATCACGCATCGGGACCTCAAGCCCGCCAACATCATGGTGGGCGCCGACAACCGGGTGAAGATTCTCGATTTCGGTCTGGCGAAGCTCCACGAGCCCGAGTCCCTGCCGGACGGCATGACGTCATTTCCGACGGCGGAGCACCCGACCGGCGAAGGCCGCATCGTCGGCACGGCGGCATATATGTCGCCGGAGCAGGCGGAAGGAAAGCCGCTCGACCATCGGACCGACATCTTTTCCCTGGGAGTCATCCTGTACGAGATCGCCACTGGCGAGCGTCCGTTTCAGGGCGACACGACGATCTCGGTCATCTCGTCGATCGTCAAGGACACGCCTCGAGCGGTGACCGACGTCAATCCGGCGTTGCCGCGCGACCTCGGCCGGATCATCCGCCGCGCGCTCGTCAAGGATCCCGATCACCGCTACCAGACCGTCCGCGATCTCGGGAACGACCTCGAGGACCTGAAGCGCGATGTCGACTCGGGCGAAGTGCTGTCCTCGAGCGCGAGTCGCGAAGCGCTGCGGATTGCCCGCAGGCCGCCGCGCGCGCTCGCCGGCGTCGCGGCGCTGGTCATCGGAGCGCTGGCTGTTGCCGGCGTGTGGCGTGTTCTGACGCGCGACCGCGCGTCACCGCGCTCCGCCGTCGGCGGCGGCCGCTTGACGCTGCTGTTGTCGTCTGAAGGCGAGGCGCGCGCACCGGCGTTGTCGGCGGACGGCAAGATGCTCGCGTACATCGCCGGCGACGCGGGCAACGTGAATCTGTACGTCCGTCGTGTCGCCGGAGGAGAACGCATCCGCCTCACAGACGATGCCGCATTGAAGGACGATCCGTCATTCTCGCCGGATGGGGACCGCATCGCGTTCGCCCGCCGTCGCGTCGACTCCACGAGGCTCGAGATTTGCGTGATACCCGCGCTGGGTGGGCGAGCGACTCCGGTGATTGCCGACGGACGCACACCCGCGTGGTCTCCCGACGGCAGCCACCTCGCGTTCATCCAGGTTCGTCGCGGCGAGCCCGAGGCGCTGGCGGTGGCGGCTGCCGACGGATCGGACCTGCGGATCCTGTTGAAGGCCGATGCGGTCTATCCGTTCTTCAACCGTCCCGTCTGGTCGCCCGACGGCAGCCTCGTCGTTTTCTCCCGCAGTGGCGGCGGCATCGCGCAGGAAATCTGGCTCATGCCGGCGGCGGGTGGCCAGCCGCGCCGCATGTGGCAAGACCCGCCGGGCGTGTTCAGCGCCGATCCGGTGTTCACTCCAGACGGCCGGGGGGTCGTTCACACGTCCAGCCGCGGCGGAGCGACGAATCTCTGGGTGATGCCGATTGACGGCAACACGCCGATCCGTCTCACGTCGGGGAGCGGTCCCGATCAGGTGCCGAGCGTTGCGCGGACCGGGGCGATCGCGTTTCTCAACAGCCGGACGCGAGGCACGCTGCTCGTCCATCAGTTCGATGGGGGAGTGACGCGGACGGTGGCCACGCATCATTCCGTCCTCTGGGCGCCGGCGT
>Ga0068862_100005261_pt1 | contig 10854 bp, 2 predicted proteins | sample KBSSwiS52_FD_66598 | JGI IMG/M metagenome (GOLD analysis project Ga0068862, IMG submission 66598) | Switchgrass rhizosphere microbial communities from Kellogg Biological Station, Michigan, USA - KBS Switchgrass S5-2 | ecosystem: Host-associated > Plants > Roots > Rhizosphere > Soil ... | reverse complement strand
GTGAATATCGAGCGGCGACTGCTGGCGGCGTTTGCCTGTTCAGGTTTTGCCGCGCTCGTGTACGAAATCGCCTGGACTCGGCTTCTCTCACTTCATCTCGGACACACGACGGCCGCGGTCAGCACGGTAACTGCGGCGTTCATGGGTGGCCTGGGCATCGGCAGCGTATTCGGCGGACGCATTGCGTCGAGGATGAATCGTCGTCGTGCCCTCTGGACGTATGCGCTGCTGGAACTGGCGATCGCGCTTACGTCGCTTTCGATTGCGGGAAGCCTGGCGCTGCTGACGCCCGTGTTCTCGTGGGCGTATGGAGAGGACGGCGCCTCGCTCGTCTTCACGACGGTACGAATGACGTCCACGTTCGTGGTGCTGCTGTTGCCGTGTATCGCTCTCGGTGCCACGTTCCCGATGGCCGTTCGCGTCGCCGACGTATCCTCCACGCGTCCAGGTGGCCCGACGGGCAGGCTGTATGGCGCCAACACGTCTGGCGCTGCCATCGGGTCACTCGCGGCAGGTTTCTTCTTCGTCCCCCAGCTCGGGCTCACTGACACGACGCTGACCGGCATGGCGGCAAGCGCGATGAGCATCGCGCTCGCACTCTCGATCGCCCGGTACGACGTCGACGCCGTACCGGAGGCGACACCCCTACCGACCCGCATCAAGGGTCGAGATACCCGGCCGAGTCGCGCAAAGAAATCCACCACCATCACTGAGAAAGCCGATCGCCGGGACACGGAGCCACGAGGGTACCAGCTCGCGGCTGCAGTGTTGGCACTGACCGGCTTCGCAACGTTCGTATACGAAGTCGTCTGGACGCGCGTGCTGGCAATGGTGGTTGGCCCTTCGATCTACGCCTTCGCCGCCATGCTTACGTCGTTCATTACCAGCCTGGCGGTCGGTTCCTTCGTGGGTGCCTCGCTGGCGGAGCGAAGCCGTCGTCCGACTGTCGCGCTCGCGATCACGCTGATTGCGACGGCGGCTGCATCGTGCGTCAGCCTCGCAATCGTCGGCAGCCCGCTGCTCGAGATTGCACCCGCGGCATCGAAGCACACGGCTGGCCTTGTGGGAGTGGCGCTCCCACATCTCGCAGTCGCGTTCGGCCTCACGTTGCCGATCGCGGTGGGACTCGGCATCGCATTCCCGCTGTCGCTCGAGCTCGCCGGCAGCCGCGACGCGATCCCGGCACGATTGGGCGTTCTCTACGCCATCAATACCACGGCGTCGGTGGCCGGGGCTCTGGTGGCCGGCTTCATCGCCATACCCACCTGGGGCCTGCGCACGTCATTGCTGATCGCAACGACGACTCTTCTGATCGGCGCAACGACCCTGATCATCCGAAGCACCTTCTCAGGTCGCTCTCGCCTCGTCGCGCTCCTGCCTCTCACTGCCCTCGTCGTTTGGATGGCGACCAGCCCAGGGTGGGACCGTGAGTGGCTGGCATCGGGCGGCTACTTGTACACGCGCTTCGTACCTCCCGGCATCGACCGTCGCGCGGCGCTGACGGCTGGAACGCTGGAGTACTACCGCGAGGGCGCCACGGGTTCGGTCGCGGTCAAGGCGCTGACCGGAGAACGATCGCTTTCAATCGACGGCAAGGTTGACGCCTCGACCGGGCGCGACATGCTGACACAGAAGCTGCTTGCGCACCTGCCTCTGCTCCTCCATCCGAATCCACGACAGGTTGGCGTCGTGGGACTCGGCAGCGGAGTCACTGTTGCGTCAGCGCTCGTGCATCCCGTTGCATCAGTTGATGTCGTCGAGATCTCGCCCGAGGTCGTGGAGGCGTCAGCTCACTTTGCAGACGTGAACCGGCATGCGCTCGACGACGCCCGCACGCGCCTGGTGAGGGGCGATGGGCGGACTCATCTCTCGCTGACGTCACGGCGCTACGATGTCATCATCTCGGAACCTTCGAACCCCTGGATGGCGGGTGTGGCTGCGCTCTTCACGCAGGAGTTCTTCACGACTGTTCGTGGGCGGCTCGCATCCGGTGGCATCTTCTGTCAGTGGGCGCACACATACGACGTGAGCGAGGCCGATCTCCGCTCGATCGTCGCGACGTTTCACGCGGTGTTTCCCGATGCCACGATGTGGCTCGTCGGAGAAGGCGATCTGCTGCTGGTCGGGTCGACCGAGGCGATCGAGCCACGCCTGGAAAATATTGCGACGACGTGGCGGCGGCCAGGCGTGGGCGACGATCTTCGCTCGATAGGAATGCAGGAACCGTTCGCGCTTCTCTCGCTGTTTGCCGGCGGGCCCGGCGAGATATCGCACTACGGTGAAGGAGCGGCAGTCCAGCACGATGATCGGATGGCGCTCGAGTTCTCCGGCCCCTTCGCCATCTTCAGCGGCGTCGAAGCCAATCATGCCGCTGCGATTCGCGCACTTCTCGAACGCGCGCGCACGCCATCGATTCTCACGCATGCCTTCTCCACAGCAACCGCCTCGCAGTGGCGCGATCGCGGTGCCATGCTCATGAAGGCCGAGGACGTTGAGTCTGCGTATCGTGCGTACGCAACCGCGCTCGAGCTGACCGCGGGAGACCAGGCCGCGCTGGACGGTCTGGTGCGTGCTGCCGCCGCCTCGCATCAGCAGGAGGATGCCGAGCGTCGGTTACGGGCGATCGTTCTTGCTGGCGCGTCCCAGCCGGCGCCGCGGGTGGCGCTTGCCAGGCTCCTCGGGATGCGCGGCCGCTTCAACGAAGCCGCGGCGATGGCGACCGACGCGACGACGCTCGCGCCGATGGACCCGACGACCTGGGAAGAGCTGGCATCACTTCATGCCGACGCGGGCGATGTCGTTCGTCTCCATCCGGTAGTGGAGGTGCTTCGTCGCGAGTTCCCTATGCGCGCTGCGAGTTGGTACTTCGCCGCCAGCGAGAGCTTCCTGAAAGGGGATGTCACCACGGCGCTGCCACTCGTGCGTCGCGCGATCGACTTGGACGCCGGTTACGCCGACGCCTACAACCTGCTCGGTGCGATTCAGGCGACGGCAGGTGACATCGCTGCGGGTCGCGATGCATTTCGTACCAGCCTCCGACTCGACCCGCGTGACGTCGTCACCTACATCAACCTGGCACAGCTGGAATTGAATGCCGGGCAAGGACCCGTCGCGGCCAACCTGTTTGCTGAAGCGCTGTCGCTCGATCCGAATTCGATGCCGGCGCGCGAGGGGCTGGCGCAGGCGACGAGACGATAAGCAACAGGCGGGTCCACAGAGCAGGACCCGCCCTACGACGACTACAGAATCTGCGGTGTAGGCCGGGTCTGGTTCTTTAGACCCGGCCGGACCGTCAGAAACTCCAGCGGACGCCGAGGCGGACGATCCTCGGGTTCACCGTCGTCAGCACGTTGCCGAAGCTCGCGCCCGTCTGCGCATTGACGCTGAGGACGGCCGGCGAGTTGGTGACATTGAAGAGGTCGAGCAGACCTTCGAGCTTGGTGCCCGACAGCACAATACCCTTGGAGAATCGCAGGTCGAGGAGCCGCACCGTGTCATAGAAGAACGTGCCTATCGGCTCGACTGTCAGGTTGACGGTCCCCTGCGTCAGGCCGGTCGTGTTCAGCGTCCGTCCATAGGGCTCGCCCTTTGTCAGCCGGAGGGACGCCGACGACATGATGCTCCATGGCAGCTCATAGCTCCCGAGGAACTTGTACTGCCAGTGCCAGTAATCCTGCCTGTTGTTGTAGGTCAGTCGGTTCGGATCCTGCGGCACGCCGAAGTTGCTCGTGTCGGTAGCGATGTCCTGCGAGATCGCCGACGCGAAGCCCCATGTGTCGTAGTGGCTGATATCGAACCCGGTCAGCACCTGCGACTTGCCGGAGAGACGCTTGACGACCTCCATGTTGTACGTCTCGTAGTCGGCTGTGAACTGCGGATCGTTCATGAGGACGTCGGCTCGTTTCCCGACGTACGCCCGGTCCAGGCTGTAGAGCGTGAGCACGCGGTCATCAGCCGTTGAAGTGATGTCGCGGCCACGGTCGGTGAACGCCACTGGAATGTTGTAGGCCTCGAATGGAATCGCCGTGTTCTGGAGCTTCATACGATTGCGCTCGAGCTTGCGCACGTAGTTGAAGCGCAGGGTGGTAGCCGCCATCAACTGCTGATCGAGGCCGGCGACGAACTCGTCGGTATAGGGCAACTCGAGATTGGGATCCAGCGTGCGATTCGCGCCGCCCTGCGTCGACAGGAGATTGGCGGGGTTCGGCACGTACGGCAGTGTTCCATCCCACCGGTATCGTTTGACCGTGCGCGCCATCGGGTTCACGAATCCCGCCATCATCGAGTTCGCATTCGTCATCGTGCCGGCGTTGTAGGAGTAGCGCCCGTACGCGAGCTTGATCGCCGTTTTACCCGTGCCGAAGAGGTCGTAAACGCCCGATATGCGAGGCACGAAGCCGTTCAGCCTGTGGAACTCGAAGCCGGGATAGGTCACCACGTCCTGATACGGCCCTGAGCCGTTCTTGCCCTGCTCGTCGTAGTACGGCTTGAACGAATCCAGCCGGACGCCGCCGTTGAACGAAAACCGGCCGAACGTCCACGTATCGTTGATGAACGCCCACTGGTGCGTCACGTCGTTCTCGAACGAGAACGGCGTGTCGTACGTTTCGATTTCCGCAGGCACCAGGAAGCCTCCCCGGTAGAAGGTACGGACGCTGTCCTTCGGCGCAATGAATTCGTAGGGCGCCCCTTCATACAGGTATCCGTAGCCGACCCGGATGTTGTGGTCACCGCGGCCGCCACCGGACGTGAGCAGCGAGTAAACGCCGGAGATGTTCATGTGGTGGCTTCGGTCGATGAACGGAGCATTACGCCCACCTCGAATCAGCTGCGTATCGAGATCCATCCGCGAGATCTCGTCTGCGCCCGGCCTGGTCCACCATTTCCAGCCGAACTCGCCCCACTTCACCTCGAGCGTGGAACGGTTGCTCAGGATCGAGGTCGTGGTCACCCCCTGAATCCAGTATGGAAAATCGGTGAGTGAGGTCGACGCGGAATCCTGGAATGCTGACGCTCCGGAATTCGGCAGTGACTTGCTGTTGTACTGCGCCGAATACGAGACCGTGTGATTTGAGTTGAGACGATAATTCAGCTTCGTCGCGTGATTCCGCAGCGTCAGGTACACGGGCTCGGGTTGGCCGGTGTCGGTGTTGTAGTAGCCGGGCGTCCAGTTGTCGGAGTTCAGGTTGCGGAAGGCATAAAACCACCAGAATTTGTCGCGCAGAAACGGGCCCCCGACATCGGCGTGGACCGACTGGTAGCGAGCGACCGAACTGGTGTTGGTGACGCCCTGCGCTTCGAGCTCAGGCGTGAGATTCGAACTCTGGAGATCGAGAGGCTCGCGGTCGTAGAAGAACAGACCGTGGATATCGTTGCCACCGCTCTTGACGATGAAGTTGTTGAACGAGCCTCCCACGGGCGCATCGGCGCCCTTGCTGGCGCCCGCCACCTGGACCTCCTCATACACGTCGGGGTCCTCGTACTGCAGCGACGCCATGATCGCGCCCTCGATGACATTCCACTGCGACGTACTGCCGAACACACGGAACTGCGCGCGAGAACCGGCGCGGCTGCCGCCGACATCAGGCGCCGTCACCTGCACGCCCGGCGTGATCGCCAGCGCCGAGAACACGTCGTGGCCGGTCGGCAGTACCGCAGTCAACTCCTTTGAGAAGTTCGTAGCGACTACGGCGTTCGTAACGTCGATGATTGGGGATTCCCCCACCACCGTCACGGTTTCGGCTACCGTCGCGACCTCCAGCACGATGTTGAGAGAGGATGTGAACCCGGGAGTCAGCGTGACCCCTTCTCGAACAATGGTTCCGAAGCCTTGCAGCTGGAACCTGACGGTGTACACACCGATGGGGAGCAGAGCGAATCGGTAGGTGCCCTGCTCGTCACTAACCGTCGATCTCCCTCCCTGCAACGCCGGGCTCGTCAGAGACACGTCAACGCCAGGCAAAGTCGCACCTGACGGATCGGTGATGCGACCGGTAATCACACTGTCCTGTGCCCAGCCAGTTGTTGCGCCCACTAGAAGCAGACATATCGCGAACCCGAGCCGCCTGACGACGCTCATAGAGCCCTCCCAGGATCCAGTAATCAATGCGATTTCCCCAGAACTCGCTTGTGTTGATGCTGTTGGCAACGTCCTGGCCCATTAGAATCGGCCGGATTTTCGCCACAGGCTTGCCCCCGTAGCCTCCACACAAGCGAGCTGCAGTATAAGATGCGCCGGCGAAATTACTCCGGTTGAAAAGTCACGCCGCGGCGCTTACGAGGTGCCACACCGAAGCTGCCGACGATTGGACGGACGATGTCAGCGAAGTCGCTGAAGTGCATGCAGAGCGAGTCGGTGTGCGTGCCGGCGTTGAAAACCAGCTCCGGCTCGCCCACGAAACACCGTTCAACGTAGACGCGGTGCCCGTGCATCATGCCGAATGGAGGCATCGCCCCCACCTCGAACTCCGGGTACAGCGCGGCGACCTCGTGCTCCTGCGCGAGGCGCAGCGACTCGCTCCCAACCAGTTTCCGGAGCGCGTCGAAATCAATGGTGTAGTGAGCTGGCACTACAGCCTGCACCGGCTGGTTGTCGGCAATGCAGATCACGACCTTGGCTGAGCGCCGCCCCGGAATGTGGGCGACGGCAGACAGCTCCGGCGCCGTGAAGGCGGCTGGATGCCTCAGCGTGAGATACGGCACTCGTTCCCGTTTCAGGACCTCGACGAGACACGGAAGTAAAGCCACGACCGCCCCCTTTCAACCTGGAATGGACGCGGGCTTGCGGCGGTTTCATAGCACGGCGGCACCCTGAGCGTCCAGAATTCTTTTGGACTAGAATTCAATCGGTTAGCGCAGGTCCGCACAATTAGTCGGTCGATCACGGGGAGGTCGTGTGATGAAGTCTAGGCCTCGGTACCCCGGCGTTCGTATTACCGCCAACGGCAACCAGCTCGTCTCCTACCACACGGAAACCCGCATCGCCGACGCCGGCGTCTTCTACCCCATCACCCCTTCGACCGAAGGAGGGGAGCTCTACCAGCAGGCCTTCGCCGAGGGCAAGCTCAACGCCTTCGGGCGCAACACCATCGCCATCGAGGCCGAAGGCGAGCACGCTGCGCAAGGCGGAGCCATCGCGCACTCGGTTTGCGGGAAGCGCGTCGTCAACTACACGTCGGGGCAGGGCGTCGTGTACGGCGTCGAGCAGTATTACCACGCTCCTGGCAAGTGTTCGACCATGGTGCTGGAAGTGGCGGCGCGGGCGCTGACCAAACACGCGCTCAACGTGCATTGCGGACACGATGACGTCTATGGCGCGCTCGACACCGGTTGGATCATCGTTTTTGGCAAAGACGCTCAGCAGGCGGCCGACCAGGCGCTGATTCTCCGCCGCGTGACGGAGCTCAGCCTGACGCCCGGAATGAACGTGATGGACGGCTTCCTCACGTCTCACCTCGAGCGCACCTTCTACAAGCACGAATCGGCGCTCATCCGCGAATACCTCGGCGCCCCCGAGGACATCATCGACTGCCCGACAGAGAGTCAGCGAATTCTCTTCGGTCCGCGTCGTCGTCGCGTGCCGAAGATGATCGACCTCACCAATCCGGTGCTCCTCGGCCCTGTGCAGAACCAGGAGCACTACATGCAGGGCGTGGTCGCGCGTCGCGACAACTTCACCGAGCCGATCCTGAGCTTCTTCGAGGCAGCCTATAAGGACTTCGCCGATCTGACCGGCCGCTACTACGGGCTGGTTACCGAGTACAAGACCGACGATACGGACACCGTGTTCGTATCGCTCGGCTCGGCCGCGGAGAACATCGAGGCGGCGGTGGACTACCTGCGTGAGCAGCGCGGGGTCACTGTCGGATCGATCCACATCAACGTGTTCAGACCATTCCCTGAGGCGGCGGTCGTAAAGGCGCTCGCCGGCAAGAAGAACGTCATCGTGCTCGAGCGCACAGACGAACCGATGGCGGGCGACAACCCGATGGGCCGCGATATCCGGACGGCCCTCAACAAGGCACTGCAGGGTGAAGCGGGTCTTCCGAGGATCACCGCCGACCAGATGCCGCGACTGTTTGGGGGTGTCTACGGTCTGGGGTCGCGCGATTTCAGACCCGAACACCCGATCGGCGCCTATGAATTCGCGGTGGGAACGCGCGCGCGCAAGGACGGCAAGCGCGCCGCGGACGGCGCCTCGTTCATGGTGCTCGGCGTCGATCATCCGTACGAGGTGAAATCAGACGACACGCCGTCGCTGCTGCCCGACAAGGCCATCGCGGTCCGTTTCCACTCTGTCGGCGGGTGGGGCGCCATCACGACCGGCAAGAATCTCGGCGCCATCATCGGTGACCTCAACGATCTGCTCTACGAGCGCGACAAGATCGTCGATGAATTCGGCAACCCGAAAGAAATCATTCACGTCAGCGCGAACCCGAAATACGGATCCGAGAAGAAGGGAGCGCCGACGTCGTATTTCATGATCGCGGCTCCCGAACGCATCCGCGTCAACTGCGATCTTCGCCACGTCAACGTCGTCCTCTGCTGCGACCCCAAGGCGTTCACGCACACGAATCCGCTCGACGGCATGTCCGAAGGCGGATGCCTGGTGTGGGAGTCGGACGAGGAAGGCGAGGAGGCATGGCAGCGGCTGCCGCTCTGGGCGCGAAAGCAGATCATCGACAAGAACATCCGCGTGTTCACGCTGCCTGGCTTCAAGATCGCACGGGAAGCGACCGATCGCGGCGACCTGCAGCTCCGCATGCAGGGCAACGCATTTCTCGGTGCGTTCTTCTCGGTGTCGCCGATGCTGCAGGACTTCCGCATCACACCCGAGCAGTTCCGCGACGCGGTTCACAAGCAGTACGTGAAGAAGTTCGGCAAGCTCGGGGAAGCGGTCGTGAACTCCAACATGGAGGTCATGACCAAGGGTTTCGAGCTGGTGCGCGAGATCAATGTGGGTGCAATTGAGGCACCTGACCGCTCGACGCTGCGCGGTAGGGCGCTGCTCCCGGTCGTGATGCCCGAGAGCATCGCGGCCAGCGAGGGCTGCGGCACTGGTTGCCGGACGATTCCACTGCCGCAGGGCCAGGAGGATCGCACACCGCTGACACGTGTCGGTGATTTCGACCGGATGTTCCGGGCGAAGCTCGGATATCACCAGCCGGCCAACGCCTACGCGTCGCTCGGCATCATGGCGGCGGGCAGTGGCGACACGGCATCGAAGTACGTCGCGCGCCGCGAGACGCCTCTCTATATTCCGGAGAACTGCACACAGTGCATGGAATGCATCGCCGTCTGCCCGGACACTGCGCTTCCAAACTGCTCGCAGGATCTCGATACGATTCTCTACACGGCGGTCAGTAGCTACGTCAGCGACGGCAGCGAGCGGCAGAAGATGCTGAACCTGCTGCCCGAGATCAGCAAGCGAACGCGCGATTTGATGCGGGGTGCGCTCAGCGCCAAAAACGAGGCGCCGCGTGCGCAGGACTTCATCCGCCAGGTCACCCACGAAGTCAACGGTTTCTCGCCAGCGGCGAAGGAGGAGTTCTTCAGCGTCATCGACAAGGTGCCGATGGCGTACCAGAAGGCGAATGCGATCTTCGCGACACCTGAGAAGAAGAGCCCAGGGTCAGGCGGCATCTTCTCGATCTTCGTCTCGGATCTCTGTAAGGGATGCGCGGCCTGCGTCACCGCTTGCGGCGAGCACCAGGCGCTACGGATGGTGCAGGAGACCGAGGAGGTCAACGCCGAACACGAAAGCGGCACGGCGTTCCTCAACCTGCTGCCCGACACGTCGCAGAAATATCTCGGTCTCTACAACGACGTGCGGCCACAGGATTCGAAGACCGCGACGCTTCGCAACATGCTGATGGTGCGGAGGAACTACGACGCGCTGGTCTCGGGCGATGGCGCCTGCGCGGGCTGCGGTGAGAAGAGCATCCTGCGGTCGGTGACCGCGGTGACAGAGGCCTACATGCGGCCGCTCTATCACGCGAAGGCCGATCGTTTCCGTCAGAAGGCGGACGAGCTCGAAAAGGCCGGCGAACAGAAGCTCGCCGAGATGAAGGCGCGCAGTCCGCAGGAATATGACCTGTTCTGCCTGGCGGTGGCGCACCTGCTGATGGGGCTTGGCGGCGAAGACGACAAGGACACCAGGACGCGCATCGCGGAGCACGGCCCGATTTCCGACAAGGACGTCATCGGCGCGATCACGTCGGTGCTGCGCCACGAGGCGTTTATTCACAAGAACCTGCAAGCGGTCGACGGCCGCGCCGCCAACGGCATGTCCGTCATGGCGATGGCCGCGCACACCGGCTGCAACACGGTGTACGGGTCGACGCCGCCCAACAACCCGCACCCGTATCCCTGGATGAACTCACTCTTCCAGGACGGCATCACCGTCGGCTGGCTCCTCGGCGAAAGCTTCATCGTCGATCATGGCCGGCGATCGGTGATCCCGGAGCGTCTGCTCGACGCGCTCATGCGCCGCGAGAAAGACGTGATCAACCCGCGCGAGTACTACGAGTACGTGCACTTCACCGACGCGACGATGACCGACCAGGAAATCCTCGAGATGCCGAAGGTCTGGGTCGTCGGCGGTGACGGCGGCATGGGCGACATCGGGTATCAGAACATGTCGAAGGTGATCCTGCAGAACCGGCCCAACGTGAAGGCCGTCATGCTGGACACACAGGTCTACTCCAACACCGGCGGGCAGAACTCCGATTCGACGCCGATGCTGGGCGGCAACGACATGAACGTGTTCGGCGCGGCCACGCAGGGCAAGAACGTCGAGAAGAAGACCGTTGCCGAAACGTTCCTTGCGGGCCACGGCTCACCGTTTGTCGCCCA